>Ga0206116_1000367_pt1 | contig 52190 bp, 49 predicted proteins | sample 3A1Ametagenome_FD_178000 | JGI IMG/M metagenome (GOLD analysis project Ga0206116, IMG submission 178000) | Enriched microbial communities from leaf-cutter ant dump, University of Wisconsin, Madison, United States - 3A1A | ecosystem: Environmental > Terrestrial > Nest > Insects nest > Nest dump...
CATGCCGGCGGGCTGCGCATCGTCGGCGAACATGGACCCGAGCTTGAGGCCACCGGTCCGGCCCGCATCTGGACCGCCGATCAGATCGCCACCGCGATGGCCGCCGCGCGCGGCGAGTTCGGACCCACCGTCGTCGGCTTCCTGCCGGCGGCGCTGGGCGGCGGCAGCGGCATGGCCACGCTGGTCAAAGCGGTGGAAGCGGTGGGTGGGCGGATCGACCGCCTGTCCGGCCAGATCGAGACCTTCGCCCGGGCCGGCGCCCAACAGGCGGACGCCATCGCTACCGACACCGTCCACACTCTTGGCCGCATCCAGGCCGAGCTGCAGGACCTCCCCGTCCGGATTGCAGGAGCAAGCTGAGATGAAACTGCGCCTCTACGAGCTGTCGACCCACCATTGGGCCGACGGGCACACCCACGTCTGGTTCCTGTGCGCCGGCTCCAAGGGCTACCAGTCCTGGGCCGGCGACATGCCGGCATCGGTGACGTGGCTGCCGCTGGTCGGACAGTGGGCATCGGTGCTGGTGCAGGCGGCCGGTGGCGAAGGTGGCAGCGCACCCAAGCGCGATGACCTGTCCCTGATCAACGTCCGGAACGCCGATACCCTGCCGCGCTATGCCAACGTCTGGGACGCCACCGCCGGCCTGTGGCTGCGGGTGCCGCTCGGCGTGCGTCCGCTCAACCCGCTGCTGACCGACTACGCCATCCAGACCATCACCGAAAAGGAGGTGGACGAGGCCGCGCCCTATGCGAGCGCGGTGACGGTGTGGACCGCGCGGGCCGGGATGCCGGCACCGGACGGGCGGACCGGCATCAAGGTGCCGCTCTACGACCGGCAGGCCGATTTCGACGATCCGGTCCAGACCGAGCGATACAAGGGCACCGGCGGGCTCGAGGGACCGGCGGAGCTGAAGGACGTGCTGAAGGAGGCACCGATCGGTCACTGCCCGCTGGCGGCACCCACCTATCTCGGCATCATCGACGGTCTGCATGTCTGGTCCGTCGGCGGCGGCCGGGCGGTCCAGGCTGTGCCGCGCGCTTGGTCGCTGGCGGTCCCGGTCCTTCCGACCACCGGCACGCCGACGGCCGGCCAGTTCCGCGTCGACCTCGCCACCGGCCTGATCCGCACCGCCGTGAAGTATGACGATTTCCGCGTGGAGGTGCAGGGCCGGCTCTTCGGCGGGGCGTGGAAGCACCGGATCGGCGAGACGGTGGCGGCGCTCGCGCTCGAGGCCGGACTGGCCGGCACGGTGGACATTGCCGGGATGGACAGCACCCCGCGCACAGTCGGTGTGTATCTGCCGGCCGGCGACGGGCGCAGCCACAAGGACGTCTACGACAAGCTGGTGGGCTCGGTGGCGCGCGGGCGCTGGTACATCGGCCTGTCCAACCAGCTGGTGGTGACACGTCTGCTGCGCGGCGCCGTCGCCACCTCGTCCCGCTCCTACAGCACCGCCGACGGCTCCACCCCGGGAGCGAAGCCGTTGACCCGGTCCAGCACGCCGCCGGCCAAGCAGGTGGTGCTGCGCTATGCCGAGAATCCCAACCCGGTGACGCAGACCGCCTACGACGCCACCGACTCGGCGAATGTCGCGCTGTGGACCAAGCAGTGGCGGGAGGTTGCCGGCGAGACGGACGCGGGGATCGTCGCGGCCTACGGCAAGGGCGCCAAGGTGGCGACGGTCGAGACCGCTTTGACGGTGGCGGCCGAAGCGACGGAAGAGCTGTCCGAATGGCAGGCTGAGAAGCAGGACCCGCCGCAGTCCTACGAGGTAAAGGTCCGCGACGGCGCGCCCGGCCTGTGGATCGGCGACGGCTTCACCGTCACCGACGACATCGCCGGCTTCGAGGCCGGTGCGGTCCTGGTCTGCACCGGCCGGACCAACCGCGACCGCGGCGGCGGCGCCACCCTCTACGGCGAGCGCTGATCATGGCCGGGTTTTTCGCCGACACCAACGAGCTGTCCAACCAGCTGGTCAACCCCTGCACGCTGACCAGCCCGGGTACCAGCTGGGCGAGCACCGCGCCGCTGACCTCGATCCTGACCACGCCGCTCGAAGAACGGGCGGTCACGACCCGGCTTGGCGCCGCCGACAACCCGGTGGTGATCGAGATGGAGTGGCTGTACCCGGTGGACATTGCCTATGGCGGGCTCTTCCACGCCAACCTCTGGCAGGAATCCTTCTTCCGGATGGAGGCATGGCTGGACAGCGGCCGGACGCAGAAGGTGACCGACACCCGGCTGCCCAACGGCCGCGACCGGCGGGTGATCCCCGGGCTCTACGATCCCAAGACGCTGCAGCCCGGCTACAGCAGCTGGCTGCGCGGCGGCCTGCCGAACGAGGACTTCCGGCGCTTCACCACCAACATCCACGCCAACGTGCCCCTGTGCCGCGCCCGGGTAATCCGGTGGAGCCTGTGGGGCGGCGCCTACAAGCCTGACGGCACCGACGACACCGTCTATCGTTTCGGTCTCGGCTGGGCGGGGAATGGGCTGGCGATCACCCGCCATGCGCCGGGCTCGAGCGACGGGGTGAAACCCAACACCGAACTGATCGAGCAGCCGGGCGGCGCCCTCTGGGCCGAGCCGGGCCTGCGCAAGCGCACCGCGGTGATCGATCTGGCGGCGATCCAGCCGACGCTGCGCGACAAGCTGTTCGCCGCCGCCCATCGCGCCGGCAACGAGAAACCCATCGTCTGGTTGCCCAACGTCGCCAGCCCGGAAGCCTGCTTCTGGTACGGCGGCCTGTTCCGTCTGGTCGGCGATTACCAGCACAAGTACCTGCCGCCGATCTGGGCGGCCCTAACCCTTAACCTGCTGGAGTGGCGGGAATGAGCCTGTTTTCCGACGCGCTGGACCGGCTGAAGAAGTACAATCTCGGTCCGTTCAGCCTCTCGTCCAACCCCTTCGGCATGACCGGTGCCGGCGGACCCGACACCAACTTCGAGCCGATGCTGGGCGACGTGGTGACGGCCAGCCAAGCAACGGCGGACAACGCCACCTCTGCCGCCGGCAGTGCGTCTGCTGCCGCCGGAAGCGCCACCGCGTCGGGCAACAGTGCCACGGCCGCCCACAACTCCGAACTCGCCGCCGCGGGGAGTGCGTCCGCCTCCGCCGCGAGCGCGACGGCGGCCAGCGGCAGTGCGACCGCCGCCGCGGGGAGTGCCGGCGCGGCAGCTGGCAGTGCATCCGCTGCGGCCGGAAGCGCCACACTTTCCGGCCAGTATGCGGCGGCAGCCGGCGGGTCGATCCCATCGGTGCGGCTGACCTGGGACACTGCCACGGCTGATGCCGACCCCGGCAACGGCTATGTGCGGCTGAACAGCGCCACGGCAGCCGCCGCGACGGCGCTCTTTGTCGACAACGTCGACGCTGCCGGCGCGTCCATCACCACGGTGCTTGACCGGTGGACGGCCAGCACCAACACCATCAAGGGCACCCTGCGGATCGCCCACCGCACCGACACCACGAAATGGCTGGAGTATCAGGTCACCGGCACCGTTGTGGACGGGACCGGCTACCGCAAGATCACGGTGACCGGAGGCACCGGGCCGGGCGGCTTCGCGGCCGGCGACCCCGTGGCCGTGGGCTTCAGCCGGGCCGGCGATGCCCCGGCCAGCTTCGGAGCCGGCACCGCTGCGGCGCCAGGGTGGGCGGTGACGGGTGACAGCAACACCGGCATCGCGCAGCTCGGCGGGGCGGATACGCTGTCGATGGTGGCGGGCGGGGTTGAGGTGCTGCGGGCGGCCGGCGCGAACGTCATGCTGAACGCTTCGGTCGGAGCCTACTTCCCTGCGGACGGCAGGCTTATTGCGGCCAACATCTACTACGACCCTGCGGCCCCGGGCTGGAAATATGCGGGCAATGGCTATGCCAGTCTCGTCACCTTCACCGGCGGCGAGGTGCGCTTTTCGACGGCGGGGCAGAATACGGCCGGGGCAGGGGCCGCAACCAATCCGGTGATCCAGGCGAAAGTCATCCACACGCCGGGAGCAGATCGCTCGCTCACGTTCACCGGGTCGGCCGGTGGCGCTCCTTCTGTTGGAACAACAGGTGGGGACTTGAGCCTTGGCAGTGCCACCAACAAGATTGTCACCACAGGAAGCATGACCTTTAACAAGGCTGCAAATTCTGTCCCTGTGTCCCTCGGAAATCTTTCTGGCACCATTACACTGGACTTTGCGCTCAGCAATCGCTTCGATTTTTCCGCCACTGGCAATTTTACCTTGGCAAATCCTAACAACATTACACCGGGCCAGATTGTCGTGCTCAATGTAACTTCTACTGTTGCCAACGTGGCAATGGCGGTTGGCTCGTATTTCAAGACAAAAGGCGGGTCAGGCGTGGGTCTTTCCCTTACGGCTGGAGCACGCGATAAAGTTATCATCGAAGCAATTTCCACTACGGTCCTCGATATTACCGTACAGAAGGATTGGAAATGATGAACCACGCAATGCTTTTCCTATCTGACGAAGGCATCACGGACCCATTTAAATCAGACAGGACTTATTTTTCTCGGAACAATGGTCCCGTTGGCTCGGAATCTACATCTTCCGACGAAGGCGGTGTGACCTGGGGTAACATTTATCCAGGCAGGAGCCTTATTAGTAACGGCTGGAGTTATTGGGCGGACTCTTACGGTTACGGGCGCTCTCGGTTTTATTTCGGCATGGGCTGGGTCTGCAACCCGTCCCTTGGTCATGTGAACACGCCTTTTCGTATCGTGGGCCAAAGAACAAGTGAATGGTCCATGATGCTGCGTGGGCAATTTTATAAGGATGCGAACAACATTATTCGAGAGATCGGAATTGGCAGCAGTTCCGATTTCGGACCCAACAGCACGCAGTTCCGCATTACTAGCCCCCTATCGGGTAGCGGCCGTGTGTTCACAGTAACAGTCGGAGGGGTTGGGAGCGATGTTGGCACGTCGATGACCAGTCCAGTCCACCCTCTTGGGCAGGCAACAGAACTGCTGGTAACAAAGAAGTACAACTCGGCCACTGGTCAAGCAACATACAGGCTGTTTATCAACGGTGCGCTCGAAGCTTCAATGACTGTGACGCAGGCTGACAGCATAAACCCAACAGGAATGCGCGTCACAGCAGCCGCGTACATGTTTGACAGCCCAGGCCTTGACGGGTCCAGAGAGTTCTACTTGAGCGACGATATATTCTGGCAAACCTGCATCGCCACTGCTGCATACACCCCCGCCATTCTGCCGTTTGAGTGAGAGGATACAGCCATGCAGTTTCCTGTTCTTGCCGTCCTGCCGGACGGATCGCGTCGGCTGTTTGAGCGGCCGGAGCCGGTGTCGTGCGAGCGAACGTTGCGCGTGACACGCCCACATATCGCAATCTCCACAGTGAAGGAGCCTTACGAGGATCCAGAAACCGGTAAGATTGCCGAACGGGATGTAGAGGTTGAGATCACGACTATGGTCGAGGTGGAGGAGACGGACATCGTCACCCACCCGGCCGGAGCCTGGGCCAGCTACACGCTGGCGGATTGGGAAGCGGCATGTCCCGGCTGGGTCTTCCTGCCGCCCCGGTATAGGGATTTCGACGCGTCCAGGGTCGCCACGCCACAGCCGGTCAGCGAATGGGTGCTGCACGCTGATTATGCGGAGGTGACTTATGATGTGGTCGACACGCCGCAGGCGGTTGCCCGAGCCACAAAGATCCGGGCCATCGACGCCGAACGAGATCGCCGGCTCGGGCTGGGTGCCCTGCATGGAGGCAAGCGCTTTTCGACCTCCGATGCCAGCCGGACCGACCTGGGCGGCATGGCGACCACTGCCGGGCTGGTGATGATGGGCGCGCTGCCCGCATGGCCGGAGAGCTATGCCCAAGGCTGGATCGCCATCGACAACACCCGCCTGCCGCTGCCGAACCCGGCCGACGGGATCGCCCTGGCCGCCGCGGTGGCGCTCGCATACTCCGCCACCATCCAGCATGCCCGTGACCTGAAGGACGCCGCCTTGGCCGCCGCCGATCCGGCCACAGTGGACGAGCTGGCCGGCTGGCCCGACTGATCGGCCGCGACAACACTCCAACCCTGACCGTCCCCGGCCGCCGCAGAGCGGCCTTTTTCATGCCTGGAGTTTCAGCCATGGTGACGAACACCACCGAAGCCATCATCGACAGCATCCTCCGCCGGGAAGGCTGGCCCCGTTACACCGACCGGTCCAGCGACCGCGGCGGGCCGACGAAGGGCGGTATCACCCTGGCGACGCTGGCCATCTGGAGGAAGCGCCCGGTCACAGCGACGGACGTCGCCGCCCTGGACGAGGCCGAGGTGCGAGCAATCTACCGCGCCCGCTACATCGAGGAGCCGGGCTTCGTCGGCATCGTCGACGACAAGCTGCGCGCCCTGGTCATCGACTCGGGTGTCAACCATGGCCCAGCCCGCGCCGGAACGTGGCTGCAGGATGCGGTGAACGATCTGGCCGGGCGCCCGGTGCTGAAGGTCGACGGCGCCGTCGGGCCGAAGACGCTGGCCGCGGTGAACGGCGCCGACGCGGCCAAGCTGTGGCGCTCGGTCTTCGCCCAGCGGATGACGTTCTACGGCGACCTGATCTCGGGTGATGCCCGGAAGCGCGGTCGCTCTGACGATCAGGCGCTGAACGCCGCCGGCTGGCTCAACCGGCTGGCCGAGTTCATGGACGCCTGACCGGCTCCACCATCGATTCGTCTGTTCGCCCGCGCCATCCCGGCCGCGGGCTTTTTCGTGCCCACAAGGAGGGGCAACCGTCATGGCTTTCCGAATGGCTTCCCTGATCCCGGCCCGCAAGGTCTGGGCCTCCGGCCTCGCTGGCGTCGTCGCCGCATCCACCGGCGCAGCACTGCGCCAGTATGCTGGTATTGACATCCCGGACGATGTGCTGGCCTACGGTGTGACCGCCTTCTCGTCGGCGACCGCCTACATGGTGCCGCCGGCCGCGCGAGACATCATCCTGCATGCGGATCAGGCGGCGCGGGAGATCGGCGGCGGGGCGTAATGCTCGATGGGGCCGCTCCAAGCGGGGCAGCTCCTACGCCACAAGGCGCGCCACAACATCCGCCACAGGCCAATGCAGGCGCGTTCGGGCGGAGTAGGATTTCTGCGGGTTTTAGCGGATACGCCAAAAGTGGCGAAAAAGCCTAGCTGGCTTCGCCTGCGCCATCCAACCCGTTGATTTTAAAAGAGGGAAGGTGGTGCCCAGGGACGGAGTCGAACCGCCGACACGGGGATTTTCAGTCCCCTGCTCTACCAACTGAGCTACCTGGGCATCCGGCGCCGCTTGGTGGGTGACCGTTTCGGTCGGTGCGGCGCGTCGTGTGGGGCGCTTTTTAGAGAGGTTCGGACGGGCTGTCCAGAGGAAAATTCAAAAAAATTTCGACCCCTCTCACACACTCTCGTCAGGGTCGGATCCGCTAGGCACAGCAGCGGTTTCCGGGCCTTCGATGCGGTAGACTCCGCCAAGCCAGCGCGACAGATCGATGTCGGCGCAGCGCTTGGAACAGAAGGGGCGGGTGGCGGGCTCGGTCGGGCGGCCGCAAATCGGGCAGTTGCCGCCCGCCTTGGTGCCGGCCTGGGCATGGGTCTGGGAGCGCTGCGGTGCGCCGGGGGAGCGGGAGTCGGACAAGGAAAGGCCTCCGTAACGGGCTACTGTAGCAGTCAGGGCCGCAGCAGGGCCGCCAGCGGCGTGCCGCGGCGGGCCCGGGTCAGTTCGACCAGGCCCAGTTTGGACATGCCATAAACTTGGGTCTGCACCGGGTCGCTTTCCACCGCCTGCGACAGAGCGGCCAGCACACGCTCGGCATCGCCGCGGCTGCGCATGTTGACGAAATCCACCACCACGATGCCGCCGACATTGCGCAGGCGAAGCTGGCGGGCAATCTCCGCCGCGGCGTCGAGGTTGACGTCCAGGGGGTTGCCGCGCTCCCCGGCATTCACGTCGACCACCGTCAGCGCCTCCGTCCGTTCGATCACCAGCGAACCGCCGGGCGGCAGCGGCACCCGGACGTCGAGAAGTCCGGCAATCGCGGAGTCGAGGTCGCGCAGATCGAACAGGCGCTGGGCGTCCGTCTGGCCGTCTAGGCGCGGCAGCAGGTCGGGGGCATGCTGGCCGCACCAGTCGCGCAGGGCCGACAGCAGCGGTCCGTCGCCGACTTTGAGTCCGCCGGCGGGCGGCGGGTCATCGACCAGGATGGCGGCCGGGGTGGCGGCTCCCTGTTCGATCAGGGCGCGGGTGGGGGCGTCGGGGCCGGGATGCAGCAGGCGCGGCGCGGAGCCGGCGCGGGCGTCGTCGCGGATGGCGCGCCATTGCAGGTGCAGCGCCTCCGACTCGGCGGCCAGCAGTTCGTCGGACACCTGGGCGGCGCCGGCGCGCACGATCCAGCCGGCGCCGGTGGCGAGCTGTTCGATGCGGCGGGCCAGTGCGGCACGCTCCGGCCCGGAGCCGAGGCGCTTCGACACCGCGATGTCGCGGCCGAGCGGGGCGTGCACCAGAAAGCGGCCGGGCAGGGTGATGTCCATCGTCAGCGACGGACCCTTGGCCCCGGTGGCGTCGGCCTTCACCTGCACCAGCACCGGCTGGCCGGTGCGCAGCAGTGCGCCGATGGGGGCCGGCTTGGCGCCCGGCCGATTCGGGCGCGGTTGGGGGGAGACGTCGTCGAGAATGGCACGGCGCACGTCTGCCGCTGGCAGCAGGCCGGATAGGCCATTCCCGAGGTCGACGAAGGCGCCGTTCAGGCCGGTGGCGATCCGCTCCACCCGGCCCAGGACAATGGCGCCGAGCAACGACGGCCGGCCGGCATGGTCGATGTGCAAATCGGTCAGGCGGCCGTCGGTCAGGACCGCCGCCCGCGTCAGCGGACCGTCGCGGTCGACCAGCAGCTCAAGCCTGCTCATCGTTCGGATTGGGGATCGGAGGGTGCGGGATTTGGGAAGCCGGCGCCGTGCAGCATGCCGGCGACCTCATGCAGCGACAGCCCGACGACATTGCTGTAGGAGCCGCCGATCCAGCGCACCAGCGCCCCCGCCCGGCCCTGGATGGCGTAGCCGCCGGCCTTGCCCTTCCATTCGCCGGACGCGATGTAAGCGTCAGCTTCCGACCGGTCGAGCACCTTGAAGGTGACGTCGGTACGGACCAGCCGGTCGATCCGGCGGTGGCCCTGCCCGCTTGCGTCGGGCACCAGCAGCACGATGCCGCCGAGCACCCGGTGCCGCCGGCCGGACAGCAGGGAGAGGCAGCGTCGCGCCTCCTCCTCCCGTTCGGCCTTGGGCAGGATGCGCCGGCCGCAGGCGACCACGGTGTCTGCGGCGAGAACCCACGAGTCGGGATGGCGCGCGGCGACGCACGACGCCTTCTCCGCCGCCAGACGCAGGGCGTGCTGGGGCGGGAGTTCGTCGCGCAGCGGCGTTTCGTCGAGATCGGCGGGATCGACCGCGTCGGGGACGATGCCGATCTGGCGCAACAGGTCGAGCCGGCGGGGCGAGGCCGAAGCCAGCACCAGCCGGGGCGCCTTGGACGGGATCGTCACGGGGAACCGCGATGCAGCAAGGATGCTACTTGAACCGGAAGGTGATGCGGCCCTTGGTCAGGTCGTACGGCGTCATTTCCACATTGACGCGGTCGCCCGCCAGAACGCGAATCCGGTTCTTACGCATCTTGCCGGAGGTGTGCGCCAGAACCTCGTGATCGTTGTCGAGCTTCACCCGGAACATCGCGTTCGGAAGCAATTCGACGACGGTCCCGGAAAACTCGATCAGATCTTCCTTTGCCATAGGCCCTTATGTCCGTCCTAAAAGTTTCGCGGCAATAACTGACCTTCCAAAGCCGCCGGGTCAAGGGGGATTCCCACCGCCGATGCGTTCGGCCGCAGCCATCCGCGCGGGGCAGCCCCGCGTTGCGTGCCGGAAATGCCCGCCAACCCCCGCCGGATCAGACCGACTGATAGGGGTTGAGTGGCGACGCACCGCCTTCTTCCAGGCGGCGCGGCTGGTCCATCGCCTTGCCGATCGCCGCGAACATCTCGCGCTGGTCGATCTCCATGCGGCGGGTCAGGCGGCCGACGGTTTCCGCCGCATTGAGCGCACGGCCGGTGGATCTGTCGTGGAACAGGTTGTGATTGGCCTTGGCGGCACTGGGCAGCAGGTCGGCGGCGACCGCGTCCGGTGTCGATTCGGCGGCGCGGATCAGCTTCGCCGCCCCGCCGGAGCCCAGAACATAGGCCATGCGGCTTTCCGATTCGCTGGCCGGGCGGCCGAGCCGCTTCTCCAGCGCCTCGCGCCCTTCGGCGAGATAGCGGGCGGCCATGCCGGCCGACAGGTCGACGTCGTGGCGCAGATCCAGGATTTGGCGGCGGATCGCCGGGTCCTTGACGCTGGACACCCCGTTGCGGACCTGGATGTGCGAGGCCAGTTCCCCCTGGCCATAGGCGGCGCCATGGCGGCGGAACAGGTCGAGCCAGGTCGATTCGAGGAACTGGAACGGGCCGGCGGCGGAACTGCGGCTGTTCTTCGCAGCACTGTCCAGACCGCTTTCCTGGGTCGCCTGGGCCAGGATGGCGGTGAAGCTGTGGCCCGACAGGCCGGCGACCTGCTGCGAGGCGACCAGCACCCGGGTTGCTGTCGGGTCCTCGGCAGCCACGGCCTTCACCGCTTCCGCCACCTTGGCGGAGCTCGGGGCCGGGGCCGGCGGCTGGGTCGGGACCGCCGGCTTCAGTCCGGGCAGAGGCGCGCGCGGCGCTGCGGTCCCGGTGGACGCGGAATCGGAGGCCAGCAGGACCGGTGCGTCGGGCTTGGCGGCGGGAACCGGCACCGTGCTGCCGTCGGCGAGGCGGATGGGGGTGACCGGCTTGGCCGCGGGCAGGGGAACCTGGGTCCCGTCGCTCAGCAGGATCGGGGCCGGCGGTTTGGCGGCCGGCAAAGGCGGCGTCTTCTGGCCGTTCGCCGGGCGGCCGACCGGCACGGTTCCGGAGCCGGTCCGGGTGGTCTGGACCAGCGTGTCGCGGAAGGACGGCTCGCCGACGCTGCCATCGGTGAGCGCGGGGGAGGCGTCGGGCTTGCGCTCCGGAACGGGGGCGAGAGGGGGCTGCGCAACCTTCATGGCACACACTTCGCTACGGACCGGCCGAGCCTGCCGGGAGAAAGCCCCGCCCCTCCATGCCCCACGAGCGTGAGCATGGCCGGACGGGTGCAGGCACTATAGCACCGACTCGTCAGCGGTGTGCGATCAACTGTGTGCGCGGGGCCTCATCCTCCGCCCCGTCCCCACCCTCGTCGGGGACGGGATCGCCCGGCAGCGGATCGTCGGGCAGCGGATCGTCGGGCCGCGGATCGTCGGGATGTGCGACGCGCGCCCAGCGGCCGATGGCGGCCAGCAGCCTGGACTTTTCCAACGGTTTGGCCAGATGGGCGTTCATGCCGGCCTGCAGGCAGCGTTCGACCTCGATCTGCATCACGCCGGCGGTCAAGGCGAGGATCGGGATGCGGCTCTCCGGGCCTGGCAGGGCGCGGATGCGGCGGGTGGCCTCCAGCCCGTCCATCACCGGCATCTGCACATCCATCAGCACGAGGTCGTAGGGCTGTTCCTGAACCGCGGCCACCGCAGCGGCGCCGTCTTCCACCGCATCGACCCGATGGCCGGCCCTGGTCAACATGGTCACCGCCAGATCGCGGTTCATCGCCAGATCCTCCGCCAGCAGGATGCGGGCGCTGGCGGCGCCGGACTCGAGAGGGGACAGGATGACGCTGTCGGGCTGGATCGCGGCGCTGCCGGCGGGCAGCAGAGGCAGCGAGAACCAGAAGGTGCTGCCGGCACCGAGCCGGCTTTCCATGCCGATCTCGCCGCCCATCAACTCCACCAGCCGGCGGCAGATGGCCAGCCCCAGCCCGGTGCCGCCGCGCCCGCGCTCCAGCTGGGTGAAGCGCTGGAACAGGTCGCGCTGCCGTTCGGGGGCGATGCCGATCCCGCTGTCGGTGACGGTGAAGGTATAGATGCGGCCGCCTCCCATGCCGCCTCCCTTGCTGCCGTCCTCGACCGCCTTCACCGTCAGGCGGACCGAACCGCGGTCTGTGAACTTCACCGCGTTGCTGAGCAGGTTCAGCAGCAGCTGGCGCAGCCGGTCGGGGTCGCCCATGACGAAGCCGCGGGCGGTGGCGGAGATGCTGGTCTGCAGCTCCAGCCCCTTCTGTTCGGCGGCCAGCCGGACGATGGCGACGCAGCGGTCGGCCAGATCGTCCAGCCGGAAGGGCACGCTGACCAGATCGAGGCGGCCGGCCTCCAGCTTGGACAGGTCGAGCACGTCGTTGATGACGGTCAGCAGCGACCGCCCGGCATCGCGCACCTGCGAGGCGTAGCGCCGCTGTTCGGCGGTCAGCGGGGTTTCCAGCAGCATTTCCGCGAACCCGATCACGCCGTTCATCGGCGTGCGGATCTCGTGGCTCATGGTGGCGAGGAATTCCTCCTTGGCGCGGCTGCCGGCCCGTGCCTCCTCCATGGCGGAGCGCAGCTCCTGCTCGCGCTGCTTCAGGCGGCGCGACATGTTGTTGAAGGCATGGGAGACGACGCGGAATTCGTGGGGCGCGCGGTCCGCCTCGATCACGGTGCCGCCGCCGCCGTCGCCGATGCGGGTCGCCGCACTGCCCAGCTCCCACACCCAGCGCAGGACCGAGGCGCGCAGCAGCACCCACAGGGCGGTGACGCTGACCAGCGCCGCGATGGCCAGCAGGCCCAGGCTCTGCCACAGGTCGCGCCTGGCCTCTGCGATGATCGGGCCGGTCGGCATGCCGACGGCGAAGACGGTGTCGGTCTCGTCCGAATGGCGGAAGGCCCACAGCCGGCCGCGGCCGTCGGCGCTTTCGGCATCGAGCGTGCCGTCCTTCTCCTTCAGCATCTGCCGGACATGCGGCATGTGGCCGATGTTGCGGTTCAGCCAGCCTTCCGGGTCGGGCTGGCGGGCCACGATCACGCCGTGGCGGTCCAGCACCATGACGCGGGCGTCCGGCTGCTTCATCACCTTCACCAGATCGGTCAGCCAGGTGAGGTCGACCGCCACGCCCATGACGCGGATGATCCGCCCATCCTCGATGATCGGGCTGGCGACGATGATCAGCGGCTTCAGCGAGCGCTTGCCGATGATGAAATCGCTGACCACCCAGTTTTTGGTGTCCAGCACGCGCTGGAAATATTCGCGTTCCCGCAGGGTGATGCCGGCGCCGGGGCCGGTGGTGTCGCAGATGATGTTGCCGTCGGCATCGGTCAGCCAGACGCCGGTGGTCCAGCGGTGCTGGCGCGGCATCGGCGCCAGGGTGGCGACGCAGGCGTCGGTTCGGTCCATCGTCGCGTTGCGGATCGCCGGCACCAGCGACAGCACGCCAAGCAGGTTGCGCGCCTCGCCGATCAGGTCGTGCTGGCGCTCAACACCGTCGTCGGCCAGATGCTGCGCCAGTTCGCGCGCCGCGTCGATGCGGTCGTCGAGCTGCTGGTCGGCGAGATAGAGCGCCCCCGCCAGCGGCAGCGCCAGCGAGGCCAGCACCACGCCCATCAGTCGGGCGCGCAGGCTGCGTGGGCTGAAGGCGCGGAGCAGGCGGTGCATCGGACCTGCGGGCATGGATGGCGGCTCTCCGCGGGGGTGTTCGTATCGCCCCCCGAGCCTAAGGCGGCGCGCGGCGCGTTGCGATGACACAGCTCAATAGCACTGGCGGGGATGCGAAGTGAACATGGAGCCGCGCAAAAAGTTGCAGAATGCCAAATTTATTACCGACCATCCCGTGTGCTTGACGATTGGACGGGGGGCGATCAGGCGGGATGGCCGTCAGACGGTGGGGCCGCGGGACAGCGGGAAGCGCTGCTTCATCTTGGCCATCAGGCCGTCGCGGACCTGGCGGTAGGCTTCCAGCATGGCGTCGCGGGTGCCGTCGACCAGCGTGGGATCGAAGGTGTTCCAGAACTCCACGTCGCAGGCCATGGTGCGCGTCATCTCGATGGCGCGGTGCTGGGCCTCCGGCGACAGCGAGACGATCAGGTCGAAGTTGGTGTCCTCCAGATCCTCGAAGGTGCGGCAGCGGTGCTTGGACAGGTCGATGCCGATCTCCTCCATCACCGCGACGGCGAAGGGATCGACCTCGTCGCCCTCGCGGACGCCGACCGAATCCACATAGACGCGGGTGCCGTGGTAATGGCGCATCATCGCCGCCGCCATCGGCGAACGGATCATGTTGTAGGTACAGGCGAACAATACGCTCGTGACCGGCAGAGGGGTGAGGACCGGGGTCGCCGCCATGGCCTTGCCCGGTCCGTCAGCCGCGAATGTGCAGGACGCAGATCAGCGTGAACAGCCGGCGCGCGGTCTGCAGGTCCATCTCCACCTTGCCGGACAGCCGTTCGCGCAGCATCTCGGACCCCTCGTTGTGCAGGCCGCGGCGGCCCATGTCGATGGCTTCGATCTGCGAGGGCGTCGACCGCTTGATGGCGGCGTAATAGCTCTCGCAGATCAGGAAATAGTCGCGGACGATGGACCGGAAGCCGGTGATCGGCAGCATCAGCCGGTCGAGTTCGCTGCCGTCCTCGCGCCGGACGTCGAAGACCAGCCGGTTGTCCTCGATCGACAGATGCAGGTGGTACGGCCCGTCCTCCGCGAACTCGCAGGGGCAGAACTCGTTGTCCTCCAGCAGGTCGAAGATGGCGACGGCGCGCTCATGCTCGACCTCAGGCTTGTGGCGGACGACACTCCGCTCGTCGAGCGTCACATGGGTGATGCGCCGCTTGCTTTTCGTCGTCACGCCCCGCCTCCCCCGCAGTCTTCTGGTCTCTTTCGGTCTTTACCGACCTTCAGTCCTTGTAACCCGGCAGCCGCTGGGCGACGGAACGCGCATGCGCCTCCAGCCCCTCGGCCATCGCCAGCGTCACCGCCGCCGGGCCGATGGCCCGCAGGCTGTCGGCGTCGCAGGCGACGAAGGTCGTCCGCTTCATGAAGTCCAGCACGTTGAGGCCGGAGGAGAAGCGGGCGCTGCGCGCCGTCGGCAGCACATGGTTCGGCCCGGCCACATAGTCGCCGATGGCCTCCGGCGTGTAGCGCCCGAGGAAGATGGCGCCGGCATTGCGGATCCGCGCCGCCAGCGCGTCCGGATCCTCCACCGCCAGTTCCAGATGCTCGGGCGCCAAGCGGTCGACCAGGGTGGGGGCGTCGGCCATCAGGTCGCCGACCAGGACGATGGCGCCATGCTCGCGCCAGCTTTCGCCGGCGATTGCCGTGCGCGGCAGAGTCTCCAGATGCCTGTCCACTGCCGATGACACCGCGTCGGCGAAGGCGGCGTCGTCGGTGATCAGGATCGACTGGGCCGAGGTGTCGTGCTCGGCCTGCGACAGCAGATCCATGGCGATCCAGGCCGGATCGTTCCTCCCGTCGGCCACCACCAGGATTTCCGACGGGCCGGCGATGCTGTCGATGCCGACGAGGCCGTAGACCTGCCGCTTGGCGGCGGCGACGAAGGCGTTGCCGGGGCCGACGATCTTGTCGACCGGCCGGATCGTCGCCGTGCCGTGGGCCAGCGCCGCGACCGCCTGGGCGCCGCCGATGCGGTAGATCTCGTCGATGCCGCAGCGCTTGGCGGCGGCCAGCACCAGCGGGTTGATCGCCCCGTCCGGCGTCGGCACCACCATGACGACGCGCTCCACACCGGCGACCTTGGCCGGCAGCGCGTTCATCAGCACCGAGGACGGGTAGGAGGCGGTGCCGCCCGGCACATAGAGGCCGACGGCGCCGACCGCCGTCCAACGGGCACCCAGCCGGACGCCGGCGGCGTCGCGGTAGTCGGTGACCTCCGGGATCTGGCGGCGGTGGAAAGCCTCGATCCGAGCGGCAGCGAGGTCGAGCGCCTCCAGCGTTTCCGCCGAGCATTTGGCCGTCGCCGCGTCGATCTCGTCCCGGCCGATGCGCAGGGTGTCGGCGGTCAGGGTCTGGCGGTCCCAGCGGGCGGTGTAGTCGATGAGCGCCGCGTCGCCGCGGCTGCGGACCTGATCGATGACACCGGCGACCAGCGTCTGGACATCCTCGCTGGCCTCGCGCTTGGCGTGCAGCAGCGCCTCGAAGCCGGCAGCGAACTCCGCGTCGCGAATATCAAGCCTGACGGGCATTCACCGCCTCCCGGAACTTGTCGATCCACTGAGAAATCTCGGTCGTCCGCGTCTTGAAGGCGGCGCGGTTGACGATCAGGCGCGAGGTGACGTCGGCGATATGCTCCACCTCCACCAGCCCGTTGGCCTTCAAGGTCGAGCCGGTCGAGACCAGATCGACGATGCGGCGGCACAGGCCCAGCGTCGGCGCCAGCTCCATGGCGCCGTTCAGCTTGACGCATTCGGCCTGGACGCCGCGCGCGGCGAAGTGACGCTTGGTCACCTCCGGGTATTTGGTGGCGACGCGCACATGGCTCCAGCGCGACGGATCGTCGCTCTCCAGCATCTCCGCCGGTTCGGCGACCGACAGGCGGCAGGCGCCGATGCCGAGGTCGAGCGGCGCGTAGATCTCCGGATAGTCGAATTCCATCAGCACGTCGTTGCCCGCCACGCCGAGATGGGCGGCGCCGAAGGCGACGAAGGTCGCCACGTCGAAGGAGCGGACGCGGATGATGCTGAGGTTCGGCACATTGGTGGCGAAGCGCAGGAGCCGGCTCTTGTCGTCGTCGAAGGCCGGCTCCGGATGGATGCCGGCATGGCTCAGCAACGGGCGCAGCTCTTTCAGGATGCGGCCCTTCGGCAGGGCCAGCACGAGCTGGTCGTCGACAGGAACCTCGGCGGCCGGCAAGCCCAGGGCGCTGGTATCGGCGGACAAAACACTCTCCTCGCATCGCTCGCCGGGGCGGTTTGGGGGCCCCGGATGAACCATCGCCGCGATAGATAGCACATTCCGTGCGCCCGTCACCTGTCGCTGTCGCGCCCGCGAAATTTAACGATAAAAACATGCTCAATCCAGAATTCCACACAAAATGAAAAAATGGGTTTGACCAAACTCCATCGAAAGGGTAGATAAAAATCCATGGACGCCCCGCCGGGCATCCCGCGGCAATTTGACTTCTGCAGCTTGCGCCGCGTCACCAAACGCTAAAGCGCCACGATACCGGTCGTGGACCTCTTCAAGAAGGAGAGACCGGAATGACATCGCGAGTTTCCGCTCCCCCATCCGCGCTTCGGACCGCTTTTCCGGCCTGCATGATGCGTTCGGGCCTGTGTTGCCGCTGACCTCGCGGCCCCAAGACACAGCGCCCATTCCGCACACCCGCCGATCCTGACGATCAGGTCCCGAACGCAGTCGCGCCGCCGCCCCGCATCCGCCAGGGGCCTGCCGCGCGCCCAATCCCATCTGGGGGGAGCATTCCGCCATGTCCCACGCCAACGCCTACGCCATCGAAGTCCAGGGCCGTTCCGCCGGCATCGTCGTCGCCGAACGCGGCGGCTTCACCTTCTTCGTGTCCGATTGGGCTTTCCGCGATCTCGACCGCCGCGTCTTCCGCAATGTCGGACAGGCCCAGCGTGCCGCCCACCAGCATTACAGCCGGCTGCCCGACACCCGCCGCCGCTGACGCTCCCTCAAGAAACCCGCCCCAAAAGCCTGCCGCTGAAAATCCTGAGGAAAGACCCGATGAAGCGTATCCTGATGTCGGTGGCCGTCGCCGCCGGCCTGCTGACCGCCGCGACCTCCGCCTTCGCCGCTCCGCTGAAGCTGGGCGTGTCGGCCGGCCCCTATGGCGAGATCCTGGAATTCACCGCCAAGCTGGCCGCCAAGGAAGGCATCGAGGCGCAGGTGATCGAGTTCACCGACTGGAACATGCCCAATGCGGCACTCCAGGCCGGCGACATCGACGCCAACAACTTCCAGCACCAGCCCTTCCTCGACAACCAGGTCAAGCAGCGCGGCTACGACATCGTCTCCGTTGCCAAGAGCGTCGTGGTGCCGATGGGTGTCTACAGCAGCAAGGTGAAGGCGCTGGCCGACCTGAAGCCGGGCGCTTCGGTGTCGATCCCCAACGATCCCACCAACGGCGCCCGCGCCCTGTTCCTGCTGGCCAAGGCCGGCGTGATCGGGCTGAAGGACGGGGCCGGCCTCAACACCACCATCGCCGACGTGGTGAACCCGAAGGGCATCAAGCTGGTGGAGCTGGACGCCGCCCAGCTGCCGCGCTCGCTCGACGACGTGGATGCGTCGGTCATCACCCTCAACTACGCCGTGCTGGCCGGGCTGGAACCGAAGAAGGCACTGGTGCTGGAGGATGACCAGTCCAAATGGAACCTGGTGTGGGCGGTCCGCAAGGATCGCATAGAAGACCCGACGATCAAGCGCTTCATTGCGCTGTATCGTTCGCCCGAAGTGCGGCAGTTTATCGAAACGCGCTTCAACGGTTCCATCATTCCGACGTGGTGAGGGAGGCTGGGGGACGCTGGACGTCCCCTTTTGCCGAATAAATGATGATAACGCTAACAAACATTCACAAGACTTATGCGGCGCGCGGCGGCGGGGCTCCGGTCCATGCGCTGGCCGACATCGACCTTACCATCGCACGCGGCGAGGTCTTCGGGATCATCGGCCGGTCCGGCGCCGGCAAATCGACGCTGCTGCGCACGGTCAACCTGCTGGAAAGCCCGAGTTCGGGCAGCGTCACGGTCGACGGGGTGGAGATGACCGCCCTGTCGGCGGCGGATCTGCGCCACGCCCGCCATTCCATCGGCATGATCTTCCAGCATTTCAACCTGCTGTCCTCGCGCACCGTCTTCGACAATGTGGCGCTGCCGCTGGAGCTGGCCGGCACCCCGAAGGCGGAGATCCGCAAGACGGTGGAGCCGCTGCTCGACCTCGTCGGGCTGGCCGACAAGCGCGACCGCTATCCGGCGGAGCTGTCGGGCGGGCAGAAGCAGCGCGTCGGCATCGCCCGCGCGCTGGCCAGCAAGCCGAAGGTGCTGCTGTCGGACGAGGCGACCTCGGCGCTCGATCCGGAGACGACGACGCAGATCCTGCATCTGCTGGCCGACATCAACCGGCGGCTCGGCCTGACCATCGTGCTGATCACCCACGAGATCGCCGTCATCAAGGAGATCTGCCACAAGGTGGCGGTGATGGAGGGCGGCCGGGTGATCGAACAGGGGCCGGTCTTCGACATCTTCGCCCACCCGACGCACCCGACCACCCGCAGCTTCGTCGATCCCGTCATCAACCGCGGCATCCCCGACAGCCTGCGCGACCGGCTGTCGCCCCAGCCCGGCCTGGGGAGCAACCCGGTGCTGCGCATCACCTTCACCGGCGCGAAGGCGACCACCCCGGTCATCAGCGCCATCAGCCGCCAGCTGAACCTGGACCTGAACATCTGGCACGGCCAGATCGACGAGATCCAGGGCGCCCCCTTCGGCACGCTGGTGGTGGAGGCGCTGGGCGATCAGGCCAAGGTCGATGCCGCCATCGCTCTGGTCAAAGAGAACAATCTGGGTGTCGAGGTGTTGGGCCATGCTCTCCCCGCAAATCATTGACCTGCTGATCAAGGGGCTGATCGACACGCTGCATATGGTGGCGGTGTCGGGCGCCATCGGGACGCTGATCGGCCTGCCCATCGGCGTGATGCTGGCCGTCACCGGCCGCGGCGAGCTGCTGCAGAACTTCGCCTTCAACAAGGTGATGGGGGCGGTGGTCAACATGACCCGCTCCACCCCCTTCATCATCCTGGTGGTGGCCATCATCCCCTTCACCCGGCTGATCGCCGGCACCTCCATCGGCACCAACGCCGCCATCGTGCCGCTGACCGTCGCCGCCGCCCCCTTCATCGCCCGCGTGGTGGAGAATGCGGTGCGCGAGGTGGATCGTGGCTTGGTCGAGGCGGCGCAGGCGATGGGCGCCACGCCGTTCCAGATCATCCGCAAGGTGCTTCTTCCCGAAGCCCTGCCGGGCATCGTCGCCGGCCTGACCCTGTCGGCGGTCAGCCTGGTCGGCTACTCCGCCATGGTCGGCGCGGTCGGCGGCGGGGGCTTGGGCGACCTCGGCATCCGCTACGGCTATCAGCGCTTCCTGCCGGAGGTGATGCTGGCGGTGGTGATCGTGCTGATCGTGCTGGTACAGATCGTCCAGTCGACGGGCGACCTGATCGCCCGCCGCGTCAACAAACGCAATCTGAAATCCTGATCTGAAAACCCGAGGAGTGTTCGAGATGCTGCGCTTCCGTTCGCTGGCGTCATTGCTGGCCGGGGCCGCCACGATGGCGGTCGCTTTCACCGCCTCCGCCGAGACCATCAAGGTCGGCGTCACCGCCGGCCCGCATGCCCAGATCCTGGAAGCGGTGAAGCCCATCGCCGCCAAGGACGGGCTGGACATCCAGATCCTGGAATTCACCGACTACGTCATCCCGAACCAGGCGCTGGCCGGCGGCGATCTCGACGCCAACAGCTTCCAGCACCAGCCCTATCTGGACAACCAGGTGAAGGACCGCGGCTTCGATCTGGTCAGCGTCGGCAAGACGGTGGTCTATCCCATCGGCATCTATTCCAAGAAGGTGAAGAGCCTGGAAGAGCTGCCGACGGGCGCCAAGTTCGCCATTCCGAACGACCCGACCAACGGCGGCCGCGTCCTGCTGCTGCTCCAGGCCAAGGGCCTGATCAAGCTGAAGGACGGCGGCACCCTGAAGGCCTCGCCCATCGACATCGTCGAGAACCCGAAGAAGCTGGAGATCGTCGAGCTTGACGCCGCCCAGCTGCCGCGCTCGCTGGACGACGTGACCGCCGCCGCCATCAACACCAACTTCGCGCTGGAGGCCGGCATCGACCCGGTCAAGGACGCCATCGCCCGCGAGGCGGCCGACAGCCCCTATGCCAACGTCATCGCCGTCCGCAAGGCCGACAAGGACAAGCCCTGGGTCGCCAAGCTGGTGAAGGCCTACAACAGCGCCGAGGTGAAGGAGTTCATCCTCACCAAGTTCAAGAACGCCGTGGTTCCTGCTTTCTAAGAGCCTGGGTTCTGAGACCGATGAGGGCACGCCCGGCGGCGCCAAGCGCGTCGCCGAGCGTCCCGCCCGGTTCCGGGCAGACCAGCCGCATCGACGGATACCAGGGCCGGCAGCCGGTGCCGAGCGCCGTCCAGTCCCCCGCCGGCCCGATCCGCCAGACCGGCACGCCCAGCGCGCCGGCCATCTCCGCCACCGAGGTTCCGGCGGAGATCACCAGATCCAGCGCCGCCGTCAGGGCGGCGGCACCGTCGAGATCGTTCCTGAGGTCGAGCGGCGGGCGGTGGATCGCGATGCCGAAACGCCGTTCGGCGTCGGCGAGTTCGGCCTCGCACTCGTCATATTGCAGATTGATCAGCCGCAGGCCGGGCAGGGTGAGGATCGGCGCCCAGTCGCTCAGCGGGGCGTAGTTGGCGTCGCGCAACGCGCCGCGCAGGCCGCTGCGCCAGCAGAGGCCGACAGCGAGGGCGGGTTCGGCACCCCCCGACCAGTCCCGCCACCGCTCCACCGCCGCCTCGTCGGTGCGCAGCCATCCGCCCTGCTTCGCAAAGCTCTCCAGCCCCCACCCCAGCCGCAACGGCAGCGACCCGGCCGGGACGTGACAGTCGGCATCCGTCGGGTCCCCGGTCGCCGCGCGCACCGTCGCCTGCGGGAAGGAGCGCGCGAACAGCGCCACCAGCCGCGGCTCGCATTCGATGATAACCCGGCCTGCGCCTGCGCGTGCGATCAGGTCGGGGTAGCAGGCGCTGTGCATCAGCTCGTCGCCGACTCCCTGCTCGCGCCAGACCAGCAGCGTCCTTCCCGTCAGGTCGCCGCCGTTCCATGCGGGCATGCGGAAGCGGCGGTCGGGCAGCGCCTGTCCGGCGGCGAAGCGCGCCTCCAGCCCGGTCCAGCCGGTGCCGAGGTCGCCTTGCGCCAGCGCCGCGTAACCACGGTTGAAGGCGGCGAGCGTCAGCGTCGGATCGTCCTCCACCGCCTGCCGGTAGGCCGCATCGGCCTCGACCGGCCGGCCGGCGGCGTGCAGGGCGTTGCCCTGGTTGTAGCGCCAGTCCGCCCGTCCGGGCTCCAGCGCCAGGGCGCGGCCCCAGCCCTTCAGCGCGGCGTCGAGCCGGCGCTGGCGCTGGCGCAGATTGGCCAGCCCGGCCCAGCCGGCGCCGGTTCCGGGTGCGAAGAGGATCACCCGCCACCACGCCAGCCCGGCGGCGGTGGCGTCGCCCGTCCGCTCCAGCGCCAGGGCAAGGTTGCCCAGCGTGGCGAGATCGCCGGGACGGGCCTGGAGTGCCAGACGCAGATGGGCGACCGCCTCCGCCGGCCGGTCGAGCGCCAGGGCCGCCAGCCCCAGATTGCTGACCGCCGCCGGATCGCCGGGGCGCAGGCGCAGGGCCCGGCGGGCGGCGCGGTCCGCCTCGGCGGCATGGTCGGGGTCGCGCAGGGCCTCGGCCGACAGGGCGGTCCAGCCCTCCGCCATCGCGGGGTCGAGGGCGAGCGCCCGCATCAGAAAGGGCTTGCCTTCCTCCCCCATCGCCTGCCGCGCCAGACCGGCATTGATCCACAGCCCGGCATGGAAGGGGGCGAGTCGCCGCGCCGCGTCGGTCGCCTCCGCCGCCTCGGCGGCCGCCCCGCGGGACAGGCGCAGGGCGCCGAGATTGCCGAGCGCCTCGACATCCTCGGGTGCCAGCATGGCGGCAGCCTGCCAATCGGCCTCGGCGTCGGCCAGCGTGCCCATCTCCTGCCGGGCCAGCGCGCGGCGCTTGTGGCGCTCGGCGCTCGGCTCGACTGCAATGGCGCGGGTCAGCAGGGTGTCGGCGATGTCGGGGCGGCCGGCCTGCTGGCCGAGCAGGGCGTAGCCCTCCAGCGCCGCCGGCACCTCGCCGCCCCGGTCGAGGATGCGTTGGTAGGCCTTCTCTGCCTCGGGCCAGCGCCCGGACCCGTGCAGGTCGCGCGCCTCGATCAGCCAATCCTCTACCGGCAGGGCGGGGCGCGGGGATGGAACCAGCCGGCGCAGGTCCGCCGCCATGCGCGCCAGCACGTCCGGCAGCCCTTCGCCGGGGCGGGCGCTCCACAGCCGCATCGACGGGAACCAGGGGCGCACCCCGGTGCCGAGCGCCGTCCAGTCGCCGGCCGGACCGAAGCGCCAGACCGGCACGCCGAGCGCGCCCGCCATCTCGCCGACCGAACTCGCCACCGTCACCACGAGGTCGAGACCGGCGATCAGTGCCGCGACGCCCTCCAGATCGTTCTTCAGGTCGGTACCGGGCCAGCGCCGGATCGTCAGGCCCAATTGCGCCTCGACGGCGGCGATCTCCGTCTCGCGCCCGTCATATTGCAGGGTGACCGGGATCAGGCCGGGCAGGGTCAGAAGCGGCGCCCAGTCGGCGAGCGTGGTGTAGGAGGCCTTGCGCTCCCCCAGCATGTTCTGGCTGCCCCAGCAGATGCCGACGCGCAGGCCCGGCCCCAGCGCCGCCAGCCGGTCGCGCCACTCCGCCAGCCGCAGCGGATCGGGCGCCAGCCAGGAGGGCCGGGCGGGAAAATCGGCGAGGCCGGGGCGCAGCAGCCGGGGCAGCGATCCCAGCGGCAGATGCGCGTCTGCGTCTGTTGGGGCCGGATCCTCCGTCTGCGCCCGCACGGCAACGCCGGGCAGGGCGCGGCCGACCAGCCCGGTCAGGCGGGCATCGACCTCGACGACCAGCCTGTCCGGGCCAAGCCGCTGCGCAAGGTCGGGCAGGGCGGTGCCGAACATCAGCTCGTCGCCCAGCCCCTGCTCGCGCCAGACCAGCAGGCGCTGGCCGGTCGCGCCATCCCAGGCAGGCAGGGAGAGGTTGCGCCCGGCCGAGACGCGACGGGAGGCGAAGCGCGCCTCGTACTCCTCCCAACCGTCGGCCAGCCGGCCGCGGCCGAGCAGCCGCAGGGCGAGGTTCCAGCGGGCGAGCGCGAAGCCGGGCGCCTGGATCAGGGCCTGGGCGTAGAGCGCCTCCGCCTCCTCGCCGCGTCCCTGCGCCTCGCGCAGCAGGGCGAGGTTGACCATCGTCTCGGCATCGCCGGGGGCGAGGCGCAGGGCCTCCAGATGCGCCGCCTCGGCCTCATTGATGCGGCCGGTCTCCTTCAGCACGACGCCGAGGTTGGTCAGGGCGGTGGCATGGCCGGGGTCGAGCCGCAGGGCATGGCGCAGCGCCGTTTCGGCCTCGGCATAGTCATCCTGCGCCCGCAGCAGCGTGCCGAGATTGGCCCAGGCCTCGGCATAGCCGGCATTCAGGTCCAGCGCGCGGCGGTAATGGACGGCGGCCTCCGCCAGCCGGTCCTGCTCCTGGAGCGCGCTGCCCAGGCTGTTGTGCGCCTCCGCATAGGGTTCGCGGAGCGCGAGCGCGCGGCGGTATTCCGCCTCCGCCTCAGCCAGCCGGCCCAGCGCGTGCAGCGCGAGGCCGAGGTTGGCGTGCTGTTCGGCGACGCCGGGACGGTGCAGGACGGCCTGCCCGATCAGGTGGACGGCGTCGGCATCCAGCCCGTGCTGGTGGTGCAGCACGCCGATCAGGTGCAGCGCGTCGGCGTTCCGCCCGTCGGCGGCCAGCATGGCGCGATAGACGCGCTCCGCCCCGTCCAGGTCGCCGGCGCGGTGATGGGCCAGCGCCTCGCGCAGGAGGGCGGCCAATCGGGCCGGGAGTTTGGAGGCGGCGGAAGGCGGCATGGGGCGTCGGCCGGATCGGAGAAAACGTGTCGTTTCGATAGCATGAGTCGGCGGGATGGCGCGTAAGCAAAATCCCAAGAACATTTAAGGGGACTGGCGCGGCACATTTCATTCTGTATACTTGCGCTCAATTCGGTCCAGGCTAGGCTTTCCTGGCCGATCTCCATCCAAAAGGCGTATATCTTGAGTAAGACTGCAATCATTGTCGATGACAGCAAGCTTTCGCGCATGCATGTGCGGGCCATGGTCTTGCGCAACAAGCCGGATTGGACGGTGGTCGAGGCCGCGAACGGCGACGAACTCTTCAAGACGTTGGAGAATACGCCGGTCGATGTTGCGATCATCGATTACAACATGCCCGGCGACAACGGCGTGGAGACCGCGGCCAAGCTGCGCCAGAGCCATCCGGGCGTCCACATCGCCATCATCACCGCCAATGCCCAGGATGCGGTGGTGTCCGGCATCCGCGGGGTCGGCGCCGCCTTCATGCCCAAGCCGCTGGAAGAGGAGCAGGTCGTCCGCTTCCTGAACTCCACCGCCCTGCCGCCGCGCCGCCCCACACAGCCGCCGCAGGAGTGACCGCATCCCCATGCTGAGCGATCTGGAGCGCGACGCCCTGGCCGAACTGGGCAACATCGGCATCGGCCGGGCATCGACGGCGCTCGGCCGCATGCTGGGCGGGTTGGTGACCCTGTCGGTCCCGACGGTGGAGATGGTGCCGCCGGACACGGTGGCCGACCTGCTGGACCGGGCGCTGACGCCGCCGCTGGTCGGCATCTCGGAAACGCTGGGCGGGCTGTTCGCCGGCTGCGCCCTGCTGGTCTTTCCCCAGGCCGGCAGCATGGACCTGGTGCGCGCCGCCCTGCCGCCCGAAATCCCCGCCGAGGAGGTGCCGGAGCTGGAGGACGAGGTGCTGTCGGAACTGGGCAACGTCGTCCTGAACAGCGCGCTGGCGCTGGTCGCCAACCTGCTGGGCGAACCGGTCGACACCGGCCTGCCGGCGGTGTTCCGCGGCGCTGCGGCGGATGTATTGCGGGGCTGTTCGGGAACCGCCCCTACGGCGGAGGGCGCCGCGGTGCTGTTCCACATCGATCTGCGCACCAGCCTGCCGGGCGGCGAAGGCGTCGTGGTCGGCGGGCGGGTGGTCCTGCTGCTCGACGCCGGCTCGGCAGGCGCGCTCCAGGCGACGCTCGGCCGCTACATCGGCCGGCTCGTGGCGTAACGGAAACAAGAACAACCGGCCGGCCGGACAGGCGGATAAGGAAAACGGGTAAGGACCATGGCACTCATCAAGAAGACCAAGATCGACACGGCGCGCACCGCCCGGACCAGGTCCGGCGCCGCCGACGAGGGTCCGGACAGGTCCGCTCCCCCACCCGCGCCGACCAACGGCCCGGACACCGCGCCGACCGCAGCCACGGGGGCGCCGCAGCGCCGACGGGCGCGTGCCGATTCGCGCCGACGGCAGGCCGCCACCGGCATCGCCGCCGCCTCGACCGAGCTGGCCAGCGGCATCACCCAGGCGGCGTCGGCGGCCGAGGAGCTGCGCCGGGCGATGGAGCAGATCGCCGCTGGAGCCGAGCAGTCGGCCGGCGCCACCCAGCAGTCGCAGCGCATGATCGGCCGCGCGTCGGAGCTGCTGACCCGCTCGCGCAGCACGGCGGAGCAGGCGGTGCTGCGGGTCGAGGCGTTGCAGGCGACGCTGAAGGACGTCAGCGGCCAGATCCTGTCCTCCATCGACGGTATCGTCCGCGCCGCCGAACGGCAGGAAGCCTCGGTGCGTCTCGTCCGCGACCTGGAGGCCCAGGCACGGGAAATCGGCACCATCGTGCAGAGCGTCGCCGCCATCGCCGACCAGACCAATCTGCTGGCTCTGAACGCCGCCATCGAGGCCGCCCGCGCCGGGGAGGCCGGCAAGGGCTTCGCCGTCGTCGCCGACGAGGTGCAGGCGCTGGCCGAACGGTCGGAGCGCAGCGCCAACGACATCCAGGCGATGGTCGCGGAAATCCAGGACGCGGTGGCGGAGATCGCCGCCGGCATCGTCGCCTCGTCGGATGCGGCCAAGGCGGAGGTTGAGCGCGGCCGCAGGATCGTCGAGCAGCTGGAAGGCGTGCGGTCGGACATGTCGACCATCGTCCAGGGTGCGCAGGAGACGATCCGCGCCGCGGTCGAGGCGGATCAGGCGGCGCGCGAGGCCCTGCGCGGGGCGGAGACCATCGCGGCAAGCGCCGAGGAGCAGTCCGCCGCCGCCGAGGAGGCGCTGCGGACCGCGGGCGAGCAGGCCGTGGCCCTGGCCCAGAGCCAGCGCGCCGCCGGCCAGCTGTCCGAAGTGGCCGAGGATCTGGAGGGCACGGCCGACCTCGCCGCCACCGCCGACGAACTGGCCTCGGCGGCGGAGGAGCTGTCGGCCGCCATCGAGGAGATCAACCGGGGTGCCGCCCAGATCATGACCGCCATCGGCCAGATCTCCGGCGGGGCGCAGTCGCAGAGTGCCGCCACTCATCAACTGGCGTCGGCGATTGCGGAAATCGACGCGGCGGCGACGCTGGCCGCCGGCCGGGCGGGCGACTCGGTGGAACGCTGCACCGCGATGGAAGGGCTGCTGGGCGAGACGCGCGAGACCATCGGCCGGCTGGCCGACGGCATGCTGGAGGCGGTGGACTCCTCCCGCCGGGCGGGAGAACGGCTGGACTCGCTGGACCGGATCGGCCGGCGAATCGACAAGGTGGTGGACGCCATCGCCACCGTCGCCATCCAGACCGGCATGCTGGCGGTCAGCGGCTCCATCGAGGCGGCGCGGGCGGGCGAGTTCGGCCGCGGCTTCACCGTGGTCAGCGGCGACATCCGCAAGCTGGCCGGCGACAGCGCCGACAGTGCCGAGCGGGTGAAGGACATCGTCCGCGACATCCAGGACCAGATGCTGCGGGTGCGTCGCGACGTGGACGAGGTGTCGGCCATCGCGGTGACGGAGATCGCACGCCACCGCGCCTTCGGCGTCACCCTGACCGCCGGCGCGCAGGAGCTGCGGGTTGTCACCGCCGGCAGCCGTGAAATCCTGGAGGCCGCCACCGAGACGACCGGCGCGCTCCGCGAGACCCGCGTGGGCGTGGAGCAGGTGGCCACCGCCGCCGCCGCCGCCAACCTCGCCGGCGCCGAAGCGGCCAAGGCCGCGCGCGAACAGGCGAAGGGGGCCGAGGAGCTGGCGTCGGCGATCGAGGAGATCGCGGCGATGGCCGACAGCCTGCTGGGCGCGGTTTGACCGCCGTGGCCGGGGAAGCGACCCGGGAGACCGGCGGGGAGACGGACGGGGGTCTCGACTTCGTCACGGTGACGGTTGCCGGCCTGCGGCTCGCCCTGCCGCTGCCGGCGGTCCGGGCGGTGATCCGGCTGCCGGAGCTGGTGCGCATCCCGCTGGGGCCGCCCAGCCTGGACGGGCTGGCGCACTGGCATGGCGACGCGGTGCCGGTGCTGGACCTCGCCGCGGCGTTGGGCAGGCCGGGCGGCGCGGAGCCCACGCGGGAGACGCGCGTGGTGCTGGTCTGGCATCGCAGCCAGCCCGTTGGGCTGCGGGTGGATGCGATGGCCGGCATCCTGCGCAGCGACCCCGACCGCATCGATCCGGTGACGCAGGAGGAGGGCGGTCTCGATCCCGCGATGCTGGACGGCCTGCTGCGCGACGGTCCGGCGACCATCCTGAAGCTGGATGCGCTGATCGACCGCCAGTTCGGCGATCCGGCGGAGGCGGAGCGGACGGACCGGGGAACTGCCTCGGCGGCGTCTTTGGCGGTGGCGGGCTTCGGTCCCGTGCCGGCCGGCGGCACCGGTGGCGCGGGAGGCGCCAAGGGCGGTATCGACCGGAAGGCCCTGCTGGTCTTCGAGGTCGCGGGACAGGAATTCGCCCTGCCGGTGGACCGGGTGCGCGAAGTTCTGCCGGCCCCGCGCGAGGTCGCCCGCATGGCGCGGTCCAAAGCGCATCTGCTGGGGGTGATGGCGGTGCGCGACCGGCTGCTGCCGCTGGTGGGGTTGCGCGCCCTGTTCGGGCTGGAGGCCGGCGAAGGGCATCAATCCAGTGGGTTGGCGGCCGGGCGCCGCGTCGTCGTGGTGCGCTCCGGGAGCGGGCAGGCGCCGGTCGGCGTGCTGGTGGACGAGGTGCGCGAGATCCTGCGGCTCGACCCGGCGCTGATCGACCCGGTGCCGCCGCTGCTCGCCCGCGAGCCGGAGTTCGAGGATCTGGACGGCATCGCCAGAGCGGATGGCGGGTCAGGCGGCGGGCGGCGGCTGGTGTCGGTGCTGTCGGCGGAGCGGCTGTTCCGCCATGGCGCCGCGATCGGTGCGGAGGCCGGTGCCGCGGAGGCGGACGGACAGGGGGACGGGATGGAACCGGCGCAGCCTGCGAATGGCTCCAACGGGACCGGCGGCGCGGGGGAACGCTTCGTCGTCTTCCGCCTTGCCGGGGCGGAATATGGACTGCCGGTCTCCGCCGTGCGCGAGGTGCTGCGCCGGCCCGACAGCATCACGCCGCTGCCCAATGCGCCCGATTTCGTGGCCGGCGTTCTGACCCTGCGCGGCGAGGTGTTGCCGCTGATCGACCAGCGCCGTCTGCTGAACCTGCCGGCCGCCGACAGCGGGAGCGGGCTTTCCGGAACCGGGCCTGCCGGGCTGGAGCGCGGGCGGGTGGTGGTGGTCGGGCGGGACGGGCTGCTGGTCGGGCTGCTGGTCGACGGGCTGTCCGGCCTGCTTACCGTGCAAGCGGAGCGGATCGGCCCCGCCCCGGCGGTGTCGGCGGCGCAGCGCCGGCTGATCCGCCGGGTGGCGACGCTGGATGCGGCTGGTGATGCGGCCGGGGATGCGGCTGGGGCCGCCCGCCTGATCCTGCTGATGGACGCGGACAGCCTGCTCGACATGGACCGGCTGGCCGACCTGCCCGTTACCCCGCGGTGACGGACGGATGGGGGACGGCGTGCTGACGGTTCTGGTGGTGGACGATTCCGCGCTGATGCGCCGGCGCATCGCGGACCTGCTGGGTGAGGCCGGATTCCGGGTGGAGACCGCCGCATCGGGGGAGGAGGCGCTGGCGCGCCTGCCGGAGGTCGATCCGGATGTGGTGACGCTGGACATCACCATGCCCGGCATGGACGGGCTGACCTGCCTTGCCCGCATCATGGTGGAACATCCCAAGCCGGTCGTCATGGTCTCCGCCCTCACCGGGGCGGGTGCCGAGGAGACGCTGGAGGCGCTGCGGCTGGGGGCTGTGGAGGCGGTGCAGAAGCCGGCCGCCGGTTCCATCGGCCGCATCGGCGAGGAGCTGGTGGAGACGGTGCGCGCCGCCGCATCCTCCCGCCCGCGCCGGGTGCGCGGCCTGCGCGAACGGCTGCGGCTGGCCCGTGCGCGCATCGTTGGCGAGGATTTCGTCGCGCCCGCACCGCCGCCGCCGCCCTCCGTTGTGGCGGACGGCGAGGTCGGGGGCGTGGTGCTGGTCGGCGTGTCCACCGGCGGGCCCAGCACGCTGGAGGACATCCTGCCGTTGCTGCCGGCCGGCTTCCCCTGGCCGGTGGTGGTGGCGCAGCATATGCCGGTCGCCTTCACCGCGACGCTGGCGCGGCGGCTGGACGAGATGTGCGCGTTGAGCGTGGTGGAGGTGGAGCGGGCGACGGTGCTGGAACCGGGCATGGTCTGCATCGCCCGCGGCGGCGCCGACGTGGAGCTGGCGCGGCGCGGCGGACGGTTGCAGGCGGTCTGCGTGCCGTCCTCGCCCGACCGCCCCTGGCACCCCAACGCCGACCGGCTGGTGACCAGCGCCATGCGGCTGCTGCCGCCGGAGCGGCTGGTGGGGGTGCTGCTGACCGGCATGGGCAATGACGGGGCGGCATCCATGGCCGAGCTTCATGCCCGCGGCGGCCGCACCATCGCGGAGTCGGAGGACAGCGCCGTGGTCTTCGGCATGCCGCAGGACCTGATCCGGCGCGGCGGTGCCGGCGTCGTGCTGCCGTCGGACCGGATCGCCGGGCAGCTGACCCGCTGGCTGTCGCCCGCAGCAAGGCGGCCCGGACCCGCGCCGGGCTGAAGGAATTAGGGAGTGACGCCATGGGACTTGTGAAGAAGAAGGCCGCTCCGGAGGCTCCCCCGGCGGGATCGGAGGCCGCGCGCGACCCGCTGGCCGCGCTTGAGGATGCCGTGGCCGCTGTCCGCCGCGACGCCGCCCACGGGCTGGGCCATGCCCCGCCGCCGGGTGCCGAAGCGGCGCTCGCCCGCCGGCTTCAGGCGGAGGGCGACGCCGGTGTGCGCGAAGCCATCCTGACGGCGCTCGCCCGCATCGCCACTCCCGCCGCGGCGGCGGCCATCGTCCCCTTCCTCGACCGCGAGGATGCGGCCTTGCGCAACGCGGCGTTGGAAAGCCTGCAGCAGATGCCGGCGGAGGTGGCCGCCCCGGCGCTGCTGCCGCTGCTCGACCATGCCGACACCGACCTGCGCATCTTCGCGGTGCAGGGGCTGGGAAGCCTCGTCCATCCGGATCGCGCCGAGTGGCTGGCCCGGGTCATGGAGCGTGATCGCGACGTGAATGTCGGCCTCGCCGCGGTGGAGGCGCTGGCCGAGGCCGGCAGTCCGGAAGCGTTGTCCAGCCTGGAGACTCTCGCCCGCCGCTTCCCCGACGACGCCTTCGTCGCCTTCGCCGTCGATGCCGCGCGTTCCAGCTTCGGCGGACGGTGAACGGAGTGACCGAAGCCGACCCGCATGGCTTGTCGCCGGAGGATTACGCCACCCTGTGCGGATTCCTGCGGGACCGCACCGGCCTGTCCTTCACCGAGGCCAAGCGCTATTTCGTCGACCGCCGCGTCGCCGCCCGCATGCAGGCGGTCGGGGCGGCGGACCTGCGCACCTACATGAACCTGCTGCGCTTCCAGGCGTCGGGGGAGGAGCTTCAGCGGCTCGTCAACCTGATGACGGTGAACGAGACCTATTTCTTCCGCGAGAAGTACCAGTTCGACTGTCTGGTGAATTCCGTCCTCGACGAGCTGGTGCGGGGGCGGCCGAAGGGCTCGCGGCTGCGCATCTGGTCGGCCGGCTGCGCCACCGGGGAGGAGCCCTATTCCATCGCCATCATGCTGCTGGAGAACTGGAGCCGGGTGGACGATTACGAGATCGAGCTGCTGGCCTCGGACATCGACAGCGCTGTGCTGGAGCGTGCGCGCGAAGGCATCTATGACGAGCGCGCCCTGCAGGGCTTGCCGGCGCATCTGCGCGCCAAATATTTCCAGCCCCTGCGCGGGGCGGCCGCGGAGTTGGGACCGCGCTGGCAGATCGTCGAGGATTTGCGCGACTCGGTCGATTTCTCGCTGGTCAACCTCACCGACCCGCAACAGGTACGGGATTTCCGCGGCATCGACGTCATTTTTTGCCGCAACCTGCTGATCTATTTCGACGATCTTGGCCGACGGGAGACGGCGAGCATGTTCCACGATGCCCTGGCACCGGGCGGATTCGTCTGTCTCGGCCATTCGGAAAGCATGAGCCGCATGTCATCGCTGTTCGTGCCGCGCCGCTTTCCCGACGCCATCCTCTACCAGAAACCGGTCGACGGGGGTGCCGCATGAGCGCCAACGATACCGGCGGGCCGCGCGTCCTGGTGGTGGACGACGCCGTGACCGTGCGCGCCTTCAGCCGCCGCGTGCTGGAGGGCGCCGGCTTCGTGGTGGACGAGGCGGTGAACGGCATCGAGGGGCTGGAGCGCGCCATGGCCGTCCCGCCCGATCTGGTGATCGTCGACGTCAACATGCGCAAGATGGACGGCTACACCATGCTGCGCGTCCTGCGCCGCGATCCGGCGCTGCGCGACGTGCCGGCCATCATGATCAGCACGGAATCGAAGGACAGCGACCGCGAGCAGGCCCTGCTGGCCGGCGCCAACTGGTACATCGTCAAGCCGCCGCGGCCGGAGGTGCTGGTGGAGGCGGCGCGGCTGCTGACCGGGCAACCTCTCACCATGGAGGGTGCGCCATGAGCGAGCTGTTCGACCAGTTCGTCGTCGAGGCGCAGGAGCTGCTGGAGACGGCCGGCGGCGCGCTTCTGGCGCTGGAGCGCGATCCCGCCGACCGCGCGTCGGTGGACGAGCTGTTCCGCGCCTTCCATACATTGAAGGGAGCCAGCGGCCTGTTCGACATGGCGCCCTTCACCCGGCTGGTCCATGTCGGGGAGGACACGCTGTCGCTGCTGCGCGACGGCCGGCGCGGCATGACGCCGGAGCTGGCCGACCGGCTGTTCCGCGCGCTCGACCAGTGCGCCCGCTGGGTGGCGGCGCTGGAGGACACCGGCGCGCTGCCCGCCGACGCGGCGCAGGCAGCGGAGACGCTGGTCCGCGGGCTGTCCGGGGTGTCTGCGGAGGGGGCGGCCGGTGGCGGCGAGGCCGCCGGGGAGGCGGACGCCTTCCCCTGGGTGGCGGCGCTGGCCGGCGAGGACCGGGAGGCGGTGGGAATGGCCGAGGGCGTGCTGACCGCCATCGACTACAGGCCCGATCCGGACTGCTTCTTCACCGGCGACGATCCGCTGGCCCTGTTCCGGCGGGTTCCCGACCTGCGGTGGCTCCGGATCGAGCCGGCGGAACCGTTGCCGCCCCTGGCGCAGATGGACCCCTACCGCTGCCTGCTGCGCTTCCGCGCGCTGAGCGGTGCGGCGGTGGAGGCGGTGACGCCGGCCTTCCGCAGCGTTCCCGATCAGGTGCGGATCGGCAGCGTCACGCTGGCCCCTTCTGCGGCGCCGCCATCCGCCGCACCGATTGCCATGGCGCCGCCGGGCTCGCTGGCGGCGGCGATGCTGGGGGAGCAGGCGCGCATTCTCGATCTGCCCGGCAGCGCCGCAGAGCGCCAATCCCGCAGCGCCGCGGTGGCGCGTGCGGTCGCCGCGATCCTGACGGCGCTCGGCCGGCCGGTCGACCGTTCCGTCGTGGCGGCCGCCTGCGCCGATGCCGGGACGTTGCGTCGCTTCCTGGCTGACGGTCCTCCGGAAAATGACCCTGCGGAAAAGCCCGCCGCGGCCGAGGCGCGGGCTGCCTCCCCGCGCCGCGCCCTGCGGGTGGAGCCGGAGCGGATGGACGCGCTGATGGCGCTGGTCGGCGAGCTGTCGGTGGTGAAGGGGCAGTTGGGGCCGCTGGTCCGCCGCGTCGGGGACGGCGAGTTGACGCGCGACATGAAGGCCTTCTCCGCCCGGCTGGACGCTCTGGTCGGCGACCTGCGCCATGCGGCGCTGCGCCTGCGGCTGCTGCCGCTCGCCCGCGTGTTCGATCCGCTGCCCCGGCTGGTGCGCGACACCGCCCGCCGGCTGGACAAGACGGTCGAGCTGGTTCTCGAAGGGGCGGAGACCGAGGCCGACAAGGACATCCTCGACGTGCTGGGCGAGCCGCTGCTGCATCTGGTGCGCAACGCGCTCGACCATGGCATCGAGGCGCCGGAGCGCCGTGCCGCCTCGGGCAAGCCGCCGGGCGGCACCTTGCGGGTCCATGCCTTCCAGGACAAGGGCGGGGTGGTGGTGGAGGTGTCGGACGACGGCGCCGGCATCGACCCGGGAGCGATGCGCAAGACCGCCGTCGCCAAGGGGCTGCTCGCCCCGGATGCCGCCGCGGCGCTCAGCGACGACGATGCCGTGCGGCTGGTCTTCGCTCCCGGCTTCAGCACCGCCGGCAGCGTGTCCGACCTGTCGGGCCGCGGGGTCGGCATGGATGCGGTGCGCGCGGCGGTGGAACGGGCCGGCGGCCGGGTGGAGATCGCCTCGACCCCCGGCAGCGGCACGCGGGTGCGGCTGTCTCTGCCGCTGACGCTCAGCATCACCCGGGTCGTGGTGGTGGAGGCGGCGGGATCGCTCTACGGAATTCCGGTGGCGGTGGTCGGCGGCGTCCAGCGGGTACCGCGGGCCGAGATCCGCGCGGTGAAGCGGGCGGAAAGCGTTGTGCTGCGTGACCGGGTGGTGCCGCTGGTCCGCCTGCGCCGCCTGTTGGGCCAGCCGGAGGAGGGGGGCGAGCACACTGGCGCGGGCGGGCGCGAAGCCGACTGCGTCGTGCTGGCCGAACTGGGCGACGGCCCGGTCGCCGTGGCGGTGGACGATGTCGGCGAGCGCGCCGACGTGGTTCTGCGTCCGATGAGCGGGGTTCTGCGGGGACTGCGCGGCTATGCCGGCACGGCGGTGCTGGGCGACGGCCGGCTGATCCTGGTGCTTGATCTGCGGGAGCTGTTGTGATGCCGATCCGTTATGACGCCGACCTCGCCCGCTTCGAGGCCGCCTGCACGGTGGAGGACGCGCTGCCGCTCGCCGAATGGCTGGAGGCGACGGCGGCGGCGCGCGTCGATCTGTCGGCCTGCACCGACCTGCACACGGCACTGCTGCAACTGCTGTTGGCGGGGCGGCCGACGGTGACGGCGGGGCCGGAGGACGCATTCCTGGCGCGCGTCATTTCCCTTCCCCCTGCCAGCGGTCCCTGAACACCAGATCCTCCAGCGGCAGGCGCTTGCGCCAGCCCTTGGTCTCCAGTTCCGGCGTCGCTTCGAAGTGGGAGACGTGGCCGAGGCAGAGATAGGCGATCGGGACGATCCGCTCCGGAATGCCGAGCGCCTGCTTCAGCGCGTCCTCGTGCAGGATGCTGACCCAGCCGACCCCGAGCCCTTCCGCCCGCGCCGCCAGCCACAGGTTCTGCACGGCGCAGACACAGCTGTAGAGATCCATCGCCGGCATGTGGGTGCGGCCAAGCACCACCGGGCCGGAGCGCTCGCGGTCGCAGGTGATGCACAGGTTGACCGGCGCCTCGCGGATGCCCTCCAGCTTCAGGCGGCTGTAGAGGCTGCGCCGCTCACCGTCGAACATCGCCTCCGCCTCCTCGTTGGCGCGGGCGAAATCGGCGTGGATGCGGGACTTCACCTGCGGATCGGTTACGACGATGAAGTTCCAGGGCTGCATGAAGCCGACCGACGGCGCATGGTGGGCGGCCAGCAGGATGCGGGACAGCACCTCGTCCGGGACCGGATCGGGGCGGAACTGCCCGCGCACGTCGCGGCGGGAGAAGATCGCCTTGTAGAGCGCGTCACGCTCCGCCGCGGTGAAATCCTCCTCCATCGTCACCCCCGCGCGATCAGATGGACGAAGGAGCCCAGCGCCCGCCCGCGCCGGCTGCCGAGCGCGCCCAGGTCGCTGCCGTCCGCCGCCGTCGCCTGAAGCAGCGGGGCGTCGTCGCCGCGGGACAGGGTGGAGGCGTAATGGAACTCATGCCCCATCAGCGGCGATCCCGCCGGTCCCAGCGGCCCGTCGGCCAGCAGCGACGCCCGGCGATAGCCAAGATGCAGCCGCCGCTTGGCGAAGGAGGTGCGCACCCCCAGCAGCCCGGTCATCGGGTGGGTGACGCCGTCGGCATCCTCCAGCGTTTCGCCCATCACCATATAGCCGCCGCATTCGCCATAGACCGGAATGCGCTCCGCCGCCGCGCGCAGGCCGTCGCGGAAGATGGCGTTGGCGGCGAGGCGGCCGGCATGCAGTTCCGGATAGCCGCCGGGCAGATAGACGGCGTCCGAGCCCGGCGGCGGCGCCTCGTCGGCCAGAGGGGAGAAGAAGCGCAGCTCCGCGCCTGCCGCCTGCCAGCCGGCGGTCAGGTGTGGATAGATGAAGGTGAAGGCGGCATCCCGCGCGATGGCGATGCGCTGGCCCGGCGGCGGCAAGGCCGGTGCATCGCTGCCGCGCCCGGCTATGGACGGCTTTGCCAATGCGACGACGCGGTCGAGATCGACATGATTGGCGACGAAGCGGCCAAGCGCCGCCAGCCGGTCGGACAGCCCCTCCGTCTCGTCGGCCTGGACGAGGCCGAGATGGCGCTCGGGCAGGCTGAGATCCGGCGCGCGCGGCAGGGCGCCCAGCAGGGGGATGCCCAGCGCCTTGATGGCGGTGCCGGCCAGGGACGTGTGGCGCGGGCTGCCGACATTGTTCAGCACGACGCCGCCGATGGTCACGTCGTCGCGGTAGGTGGCGAAGCCCTTCACCAGGGCCGCGGCCGACTGTGACTGGCCCTTGGCGTTCACCACCAGCACGACCGGCCAGCCGGTGCGCGCCGCGATCTCCGCCGTCGAGCCGGTGCCGGTGGCCCCGACCCCGGCCACGCCGTCGAACAGGCCCATCAGTGCTTCGCAGACCAGCAGATCGGCGCCCTCGGCGGCACGGGCGGTCAGCCCGTCCAGCAAGTCCGGCCCCATCGCCCAGGTATCGAGGTTGACGCTCGGCCGGCCGGTGGCGGCGCGGTGGAAGGCCGGGTCGATGTAGTCCGGCCCCGACTTCACCGCCCCCACCGCCACGCCGCGGGCGCGCAGCGCCGCCAGCAGGCCGAGCGTCAGCGTCGTCTTGCCGGTGCCCGACGCCGGGGCGGCGATGATCAGGCCATTAGCCATGGTGCAGCGCCGTCTGGGCCGGCAGCCACTCCAGCGCCGGGCGCAGCCGCACGACCTCGCCGATCACGATGATGGCCGGCGGTTCCAGCCCGCTCGCCGCCAGATCGGCGACGCAGGTGCCGAGTGATGTGACGAGGCTCTTCTGGTTGACGGTCGTCGCCTCCGTCACCACGCCGACGGGGGTGTCGGCGGACAGGCCGCCGGCCATCAGCTCCGCCGCGATGGTCGGGAGCGCCTTCCAGCCCATATAGAGGATCAGCGGCGCCTTGGTGGCGGCCAGCGCCCGCCAGTCCGGCCCGCCGCCCAGCGAATGGCCGGTCGCCAGGATCACCGCCTGGTTGGTGTCGCGGTGGGTCGCCGGAATGCCGGCATAGGCCGGCCCGGCGATGCCCGACGTGATGCCGGGGACGATGCGGAAGGGGATGCGCTCAGCCGCCAGCGCCTGCGCCTCCTCGCCGCCGCGGCCGAAGACGAAGGGGTCGCCGCCCTTCAGCCGCAGGACGCGGTGCCCTTCCTTCGCCAGCTCGATCAGGCGGTTGGTGATGTCGTCCTGATGGGCGGAGGGACGGCCGCCGCGCTTCCCGGCGAATTCCAGCCTTGCCGACGGGCTGGCGAGCGCCATGATCCGTTCGTTGACGAGCGCGTCATGGACGATGACGTCGGCTTGCCTTAGACCTTGCAGCGCCAGCAGGGTCAGCAGGCCGGGGTCGCCGGGGCCGGACCCGGCCAGCCAGACGCTGCCGGGGGCGAAGGGAACCAGGACGCTTTCGGGAATGGACGGCTCAAACGACATGAACGCGGACTCGAGCTCGGAGAAGACGGAAGGCGGTGCAGGCGGCGGGGAGGGGGCCGGAATTCCGGAGCATGCTACACCCTTGCGCCGCGGCTGGACGACGGGAACCTGCGCCACCGCCGCGGCGCGGGCGGCGGCAGAGGCCCTGTTCGGAGGGGAGTTCCCCGACCCGGTGACCGTGACCCTGCCCGGCGGCCAGACCCCGGCCTTCGCCCTGGCGGTGACGGAGCGGGGAAAGGGGGCGGACAGCTCCCCGGGCGAACCCTGGACCGCGGCCGGCGTGGTGAAGGATGCCGGCGACGATCCCGACGTGACCCACGGCGCGCTGGTGCGGGCGCGCGTCTGGCGCGGTGCGCCCGGCAGCGGCGTGAGCTTCCGCGCCGGCCCCGGCGTCGGCACCGTGACGCTGCCCGGCCTGCCGCTGCCGGTCGGCGAGCCGGCGATCAACCCGGTGCCGCGCCGCATGATCGCGCAGGCGGTGGGGGAGGCGGCAGCGGCGGCCGGTCAACCGGCGGATCTGGTGGTCGAGGTCGGGGTGGAGAATGGCGAGCAGCTCGCCCGGCGCACCATGAACGGGCGGCTCGGCATTCTGGGCGGGCTGTCGATCCTGGGAACCACGGGGATCGTCGTTCCCTATTCCTGCGCGGCCTGGATCGCCTCGATCCAGCGCGGCGTCGACGTGGCGCGGGCGGCCGGGCTGACCCATGTCGCGGCCTGCACCGGCGACCTGTCGGAAAAGGCGGTGGTGGCGCGCTATGGCCTGTCGGAGCAGGCGCTGCTCGACATGGGCGATTTCGTCGGCGGCACGCTGAAGTATCTGCGCCGGCATCCGGTGCCCCGCCTGACCCTGTGCGGCGGCTTCGCCAAGTTCGGCAAGCTGGCGCGCGGGCTGATGGATTTGCACAGCAAGCGCCATGCTGTCGATTTCGACTGGCTGGCCGAACGGCTGGCCGATCTCGGGGCGGGGCCGGAGCTGGTCGCGCAGGCGCGCGGCGCCAACACCGCGGCGCAGGTGCTGGGCATGGCGGACGCCGCCGGCCTGGCCCTGGCCGACCATGTGGCCGAGCTGGCCCGCCGTGCCGCGCAGGATGTGCTGGAGGATGCGCCGGTCGCCGTCGAGGTGCTGGTCACCGACCGCCAGGGACGCATCGTCGGAAGCGCTCACTCGCCCAACTCCTGGCCCAGCCCCCGGTAGCGCCGCACATGGCTGCCGTCATAGAGCGCGCTGCAACGGAATTCCTCGTGGCCCAGCGCCGGGCCGACCAGGATCAGCGCGGTCCGTTCCATCGGTGAGGCCGCGACCTGCGCCGCGATGTCGGCCAGCGTGCCGCGCAGCACCCGCTCGTCGGGCCAAGTCGCGCGATAGACCACCGCCGCCGGGCAGTCGGCGCCGTAGAGCGGGGTCAGCCGCTCCACCACCCGGTCGATGACGTGGATCGACAGATGGACCGCCAGCGTGGCGCCGGACGCACCCAGCACCTCCAGCGTCTCGTTGGCCGGCATGGCAGAGGCGCGCCCCTCGGTCCGGGTCAGGATCAGCGTCTGGCTGACCTCCGGCAGGGTCAGCTCCCGCCCCAGCGCGGCCGACGCCGCGGCGAAGGCCGGCACGCCGGGGGTGATGCTGTAGGGGATGCCGAGTTCCCGCAGCGCGCGGGTCTGCTCGCCCAAGGCGCTGTAGACCGACAGGTCGCCGGAATGCAGGCGGGCGACGTCCTGGCCGGCGGCATGGGCGGCCCGGAACTCGGCGACGATCTCCTCAAGGGTCAGCGGCGCGGTGTCGACGATCCGGGCATCGGCGGGTGCGTGGGCGATGATCTCCTTCGGAACCAGCGACCCGGCATAGAGGCAGACCGGACAGCGCGCGATCAGGTCGCGGCCGCGCAGGGTCAGCAGGTCGGGAGCACCCGGTCCGGCACCGATGAAATGGACGGTCATGAACGGGTCTCCGACAGGACGATGGCAGGCAAGGCGAGCGCCACGGTGGCGCGGGGGGTGGAACGGCGCGGCAGCAGCAGGCGCGACTCCGGCCCGGCGGCGGCCAGTGCCGCAGCCTCCGCGACCGACGCCAGCCCGACCGCGGCCAGAACGGTGGAGGAGCGGGTGTGGACGCGGTCCTGCGCCGCCAGCATCGCCTCCTCCTCGATGAAGCGCAGCGGCAGGCCGAGCGCGCGGGCGGCTTCCGCCAACCCCGCCTCGTCGGCCTTCATCGCTGGGGCGGCCAGCGCCGCCAGCTGGCGCGCGGCATCGGGCAGGGCGGCCTCGTCGAAAGCGGCGGCGACCAGGTTGGCGATCTCCTCCCAACCGCAGCCGCGGCGACAGCCGAGACCCACAAAAATCGGGGCAAAGACCGGGCCGAACAACAGGGCATCGGGGGTCAGGCGGTCCATGGACCCTCCGCATAAGGCTTTTCGGCTCGCCACAGCGTGACCGGCATCGACGCACGCCAGCCACGGAAACCGCCGACCGCCGAGGCGCGGGCCACCGAAATCTGGGTCAGCTCGCCGCCCAGCCGCTTGTGCGCGTCGAACAGCACGGCCTCGCTTTCCAGCGTCACCGCGTTGGCGGCGATCCGGCCGCCGGGTGGCAGGGCATCCCAGCAGGCGGCCAGCAGGCCATCCGCGGTCAGCCCGCCGCCGATGAAGATGGCGTCGGGCCGCTCCAGCCCCTCCAGCGCCGCCGGGGCCTTGCCGCGCGCCAGCGTCAAGCCGGGCACACCGAAGGCGGCGACGTTGGCGAGGACGCGGGCGATGCGCTCCGGATGGTGTTCGACGGCGATGGCGCGGTTGGCCGGATCGCGCAGCATCCATTCGATGCCGATTGAGCCCGACCCGGCGCCGACGTCCCACAGCAGCTCGCCCCGGCGCGGCGCCAGGAAGGACAGGGTGACGGCACGCACCTCGCGCTTGGTGATCTGGCCGTCATGTTCGAACCAGTCGTCGGGCAGGCCGGGCGCCAGCGGCAGGATACGGGCGCTGGGGGCGGCGACGCAGTCGAGCGCGATGGTGTTGAGGTCGGCGGTGCGCTCGGCGGTCCAGTCATCGGCGGTGGCCTCCAGCCGGCCCTCGCGTGGGCCGCCCATCGCCTCCAGCACCGTCAGGCGCGAGGCGCCGAAGCCGCGGCCACGCAGCAGGGCGGCCAGCCTGGCCGGGGTCGTTCCGTCCCAGGAAAGAAGCAGCAGCTTGGCGTTGGGTTGCAGATGCGGAACGACCTGCTCCAGCGGGCGGCCGTGAACGGTCAGGCAGCGGCAGTCCTGCAACGGCCAGCCCAGCCGGGAGGCGGCGAGGCTGAAGGCGGAAGGCGCCGGAATCAACGTTGTTTCCGCAGCCGGAACGAGTCGCGACAGAGTGGCGCCCACCCCGTACCAGGATGGATCGCCGCTCGCCAGCACGCAGACCCGCTGGCCGCGGCGGGCGAGCAGGCCAGGGAAGGCGTCGGTCATCGGCGACGGCCAGGGCAGCCGTTCCTGTCCCGCAACGATTGGCACGAGATCGAGATGGCGGCTGCCGCCATGGAGGATGGCCGCGCTTTCCACCGCCGCGCGGGCGGCAGGCGACAAACCGTCCCAGCCGTCCTCGCCGATGCCGACGATGCTGAGCCAGCGGGCCGTTCCCATGCTATCCATGGCGCCGATCCTGACGGGTGGGGAGGGGGAGTTGGTCAAAGTGCCGATGGTCAAGGCGCTGATTTTGGGCGGCACGACGGAGGCGACGGCGCTGGCCAAGCGGCTGGCCGGCCATCCGCGCATCGACGCCCGCGTCTCGCTGGCGGGCCGCACCAAGAACCCGGTGCTGCCGCCGCTGCCGACCCGCATCGGCGGCTTCGGCGGGGTGGAGGGGCTGGCCGACCACCTGCGTGCCGAGGGGATTCAGGCGGTGATCGACGCGACCCATCCCTTTGCGGCGCAGATCTCCGCCAATGCCGCCGCGGCCTGTGCGCTGGCCGGCGTGCCGCTGCGCCTCCTGACCCGGCCTGCCTGGGGGGCGGGGCCGGGCGACCGCTGGATCGGCGTGCCGGACATGGACGCGGCGGCGCAGGCTTTGCGTGGCCTTGGCGACACCGTGTTCCTGACCATCGGCCGGCAGGAGGTCGCGGCCTTCGAGGCGATGCCGGACAAGCGCTACCTGATCCGCGCCGTCGACCCGCCCGATCCGCTGCCGGCCCTGCCGCGGATGAGCCTGATTCTCGACCGCGGGCCCTTCACCGTGGAGGGCGAACTGGCGCTGATGCGCGGGGAGCGGATTGAGGTGGTCGTCAGCAAGAACAGCGGTGGACGCGCCACCGACGCGAAGCTGGAGGCCGCGCGTACGCTGAGGCTGCCGGTGGTGATGGTCGAGCGTCCGGCCGGCAACGGCGTGGCGGAACTGCACGATGTGGAGGACGCGGTGGGGTGGCTGGAGGGGATGGGCTGAGGCTTCCTCCCGCTCAATCCCCCTTTCCCCCCCGCCTTCGCGCAAACGAAGTTTGCGCTGTCGCGGCAGGCGGACCAGAGGTCCGCTGAGAGCGGGGAGAGGGTCGGGGTGAGGGGGATGCACGGTGTGACATCCCAAGAATCCTCGCCGAGCGTCCCCCTTACCCAGCCCTCTCCCCGGGGGGGAGAGGGTTGCTCGCTGCGGGTTGGTCGTCACCCCCATCCTCACCCCCGATAATGCCGGGGAGTGTAGACCCAGCGCCCGCCTTCCGCGCGCGCCACGAAGCGGGTGTGCGAGGCGCCGATGATGACCAGCGTGCGCATGTCGGCCTGCTCGGCCCGCACCTCGCCCAAGGTCGTGACGATCAGCTCCTCGTCGGGGCGGCCGACGGCGCGGCCGAGCACGATGGGGGTCTCGGGTGCGCGGATGTCGCGCAGGGCGTCGAAGGCGGCTCCCAGCTGCCAGGGGCGGGCCTTGGAAATCGGGTTGTAGAGGGCGATGACGAAATCCGCCTCCGCCGCCAGACGCAGGCGCCGCAGCACCACCTCCCACGGCTTCAGATTGTCGGACAGCGAGATGGCGCAGAAATCATGGCCGAGCGGCGCGCCGGCCCGCGCCGCGGCGGCCTGCATGGCCGAAACGCCGGGGTCGACCGAGAGAGGCACCGCATGCCACGCCTCGGGTGCCGCCGGATCGTCCAGCGCCTCGAAGAGGGCGGCGGCCATGGCGAAGATGCCGGGATCGCCGCCCGACACCACCGCCACCCGCCGGCCCTGCGCCGCCAGATCCAGCGCGAAGCGGGCGCGGTCCAGTTCGACCCGGTTGTCGGAGGCGTGGCGCACCTGATCGCCCGGCGGCACGCGCTCGACATAGGGGAAATAGCCGACGAGGTCGGTCGCCTCGGCCAGATCGCGCCGCGCTTCCGGCGTCAGCCAATCCTCGGGGCCCGGGCCAAGGCCGACGACTTTGAGCCAGCCGTTGTTCTCGGGGCCGCTCATCCGCGCTTGCCCTCGCCCGGAATGACGATCTGGGAGAAGTAGGGGGCGACGTCCGGCGCCTCCAGGAAGGGCATGAAGCGCTGCTCGTCCATGCTGGCGCGCTCGACATACCAGGCCCGTTCGGCCAGCCCGGCGGCGGCGATGGCGCGGCGGACCTTGGGCAGGTTCTGGCCCAGCTTCATCACCACGCAGGCGTCGGCGGCAGTGAGCGCACGGACCAGCGCCGCCTCATCCAGCGTGCCGGGGATTACCGACAGCACGTCGTCGCGCAGCATCAGCGGGCGCGGCAGCAGCGAGGCGCTGCACACCATGCTGGTGACGCCAGGGATCACTTCGGCCTTAAAGCGGCCGGACAGCCGCAGGAACAGATGCATGAAGGAGCCGTAGAAGAACGGGTCCCCCTCGTTCAGCGCCGCGACCGAACGGCCGGCGGCCAGATGCTCCGCGATGCGCTCGGCGGACTCGTCGAAGAAGGCTTCGATCTGCCGGCCATAATCCGGGTGGGTCGGCGGCAGTTCCACCGTCACCGGATAGACCATCGGCAGTTCGATCTGGTCGGGCCCGATCGCCTGATCGGCGATGCGGCGGGCCTGCCCCCGTGTGCCACGCTTGCAGAAATAGGCGACGACCGGGCAGGCGCCGATGGTGCGCACCGCCTTCAGCGTCATCAGTTCCGGGTCGCCGGGGCCGACGCCGACGCCGAACAGGGTGCCGGGGGGAAGGGGCTCGCCGCTCATTCGACGTCGCTCGCCAGCGCGTTGACGGCGGCAGCGGCCATGGCGCTGCCGCCGCGCCGGCCGCGGATCGCCAGATAAGGCACGCCGAAGGGGTTCTCGGCCAAAGCGTCCTTGCTTTCCATCGCGCCGACGAAGCCGACGGGGAAACCGAGGATCGCCGCCGGCCTGGGCGCGCCGGCCGCCAGCCTCTCCAGCAGGTAGAACAGGGCGGTCGGCGCATTGCCGATGGCGACCACCGAGCCGCCGAGCCGCTCACCCCACAGATCGAGCGCCGCGGCGGAGCGGGTGTTGCCGATGGTCTTGGCCAGATCGGGCACGGCGGCGTCGCGCAGGGTACAGACCACGGCGTTGCCGGCCGGCAGGCGGGCGCGGGTCACGCCATGGGCAACCATCTCGCTGTCGCACAGGATGGGAGCGCCGGCGCGCAGGGCCGCACGGGCGGCGCTGCCGACATCGGCGGAGAACAGCAGGTCCCGGGCCGCATCGACCATGCCGCAGGCGTGGATGACGCGGACCGCCACCGGCTTCAGGTCGTCTGGAATGGCAGACAGGTCTGCCTCCGCCCGGATGGTGGCGAAGGACTGGCGGTAGATGGCCGCTCCGTCGCGGATATAGTCGTAGAGCGGCTCAGGCACCGGTGGACTCCTCGGTCAACAGATCCGCGACGCGGGCCACGGCGTCGGCGGGGGACAGGCCGGTGTACGGGGTAGCGTCACCGGGTTTGGCGTTCAGGGCGACGTCATACACCCCGTCGCGGGCGGTCAGGGTGACATCGGCGCTGGCGGGATGGGCGCAGCCCTTGGCGCAGCCCGACACATGCACCATTCGCACAGGGTCCAGCAAGGGGCCTGCGCGCTCGGCAATGGCGAGCGCCGTCGCATGGGTGTCGGTGGTGCCGACATCGCAGCCGCCGGCGCCGCTGCACGCCGTCAGCTTCAGCCGGCGGTCGGTGTGGGACAGGATGGCGCCGTGGCTGCGGGCGACGGCCTCTGCATCGGCGGACGGTTCGACGAGGATGAGGGCGCGCCAGGGGGTGATGCGGATCTCGGCGCAGGCGGAAGCGAGGGCGGCGAGGGTCGCGCAGGTCAGGCGGCCGAAGGGGAAGGCGATTATTCTCCCCATTTGGGATCCCTTCTCCCCCCTGGGGAGAAGGGCGGGAGGAGGGGGTTCGGCAGCGCCGAAGAGATCCATGAGATGCGTCCCCCTCACCTTGATCCTCTCCCCGGGGGGGAGAGGAGAACTGAGTGGGAAAAGGCGCGTTCCAATCTCTTCAATTCCAGTTTCAGCGACCAGACCCGCCATGCGGCGCGGCGGCTCCGGCAGCGACGCGCGCAACTCCAGAAAGGCCCGCCCGAGAGCCGACGCCACATCCGCAACGTCGTCCGCCCGGCAAAGCCCCAGCGGTGCCGCTTTCGTCAGAGTCCCACCCAGCGACACCTGTAACCGTTCGCCATTCACCGCTTCGAAGCGTACGTCCGTACTGCTGTCCGCCAGATGACCGATGCCGCCACCGCAGACCAGCCAGCCGAACTTCGGCGGCAGGCTGTGCAAGCCGGTATCCTCCGCCAGCCGCGCATCCAGCGTACGTGCCACCCCCCGTACGTCCATCAGCGCCGTCGGATCCAGCCCGGCGGTGGGGGAGCAAAGCACATTGCGTACGGCTTCGCTCGCCGCATCGCCGGAGACGTACCCCATGCCGCGCAGGGCGTCGGTCACCGGCTCCAGCCCGTCGGCAGAAATGCCGCGCAGTTGCAGGTTGCCACGCTGGCTGAGGTCGATCAGACCGTTACCGTACCGATTTCCTAACTCCGCGATCTGGCGGGCATGGTCGGCACGCAGCACGCCGGCCGGAACGCGGACACGCAGCAGCAGCCCGTCGCCGACCTGCATCGGCGCCAGGACGCCGGGGCAGGCGCCGCGGCGCCGCGGCCGGTTGGCGGCAGGCGTGGTCATGCGGCGATCTCCCGGAGGCGCCGCAGATCCTCCGCGGTGGAGTTGCGGCGGGGATGCCACAGGCCGCGGTCGAGCGCCTCGCTCATGCGCGCCAGAATGTGCCGGGCAGCGGCGGGGTTGTCCTGCGACAGGAAGTCCCAAACCTCCGCATCCTCGACGTACGCGTCGAACAGCAGGTCGAAATGGGCGGGACGGACTGCGTCCGTGGTGGCGGCGAAGGCGAACAGCGTGTCGACGCTTGCCGCCAGTTCCGCCGCCCCGCGATAGCCGTGGCGCATCATGCCCCGGATCCAGCGCGGGTTGGCCGCCCGGCCGCGCAGGGTGCGGGCGATCTCCTCCGCGAGCGTGCGGACGGCGAGCTTGCCCGGATCGGCGCTGTCGAGATGGTAGAGCGCCGGTTCGGAGTCCTCCAGCGCCGCGGCAGCGGCGAAGCCGCCTTCGAACTGCATGAAGCCGTCGGTCGACAGCACGTCGTGCTCGCGCTGGTCCTGGTGGTGGACGAGCGCGTCGGCGCCGCCGACCCGGCGGCGGAACAGGGCCGGCAGCGGCACTCCTTCCAGCCCGGCGCCGTAGGCGTGGCAGCCGCCTTCCAGGTAAGCGGCGCCGAGATCCGCCTGTCCGCTCCAGTCGCCGCGCGCGATCATGCCGGACAGCGCGGTGCCGTAGATGCCGGGCGCGGCGCCGAAGATGCGGGCGGTGGCCCAGCGGCGGGCGTCCTCCGCCCCGGTGCCGGCTGCGGCGAGGCGCTGTTCCTCGGCCCGCGCGGTGGCGGCCAGCGGGTTGGTGTCGTCGGGCTCGTCCAGCCCGGCGACGGCGCGCACCGCCTGGTCGAACAGGGTGATCTGCTGCGGGAAGACGTCGCGGAACAGGCCGGAGATGCGCAGCGTCACATCGACCCGCGGACGGCCCAGCACGCCGGCCGGCATGATCTCGTAGCCGGTGACGCGGCCGGAGCCGTTCTCCCAGATCGGGCGGACGCCAAGCAGGGCCAGCGCCTGGGCCAGCTCGTCGCCGCCGGTGCGCATGGCGGGGGTACCCCAGCAATCCACCACCAGCCGGCGCGGCCAGTCGCCATGGTCCTGGAGAAAGCGGGTGATCAGTGCGTCCGCCGCCTGCCAGCCGAGGGTCCAGGCGGTCGGCGTCGGCACCCCGCGCGGGTCGAGCGCATAGAGGTTACGGCCGGTCGGCAGCGTGTCCGCCCGCCCGCGCGCCGGCGATCCGCCGGGGCCGGGGCGGACGAAACGGCCGTCCAGCCCGTCGAGCAGCGCCCGCATCTCCGCCTCGCCGCAGGCATCGACGGCCGTGGCGACCATGGCCGGATCGGCGGAGCGGGCGACGGCGGCGGTCAGCCGGTCGCGCCGCTCGCCGGCCGGGCTTTGGCCGAAGACATGCAGGCCGTCGCGTATCTGCAACTCCTTGATGTCGCAGAGATGGGCGTCCAGCCGCGACAGGATGGCGTCCGGATCGTCGTCGGGCCGCAGGTTGCAATCAGCGGCGACACCGGATTTCCAGGCGAGGTCGAGGATGGTCTCGCGCAGCATGCCCAGCCGGCGCGGGTCGAGCCCGGTCGCCTGCGAATATTCGTCGATGGCGGTTTCTAGCGAAGCGAGGTCGCCGTAGAGGCCGGATTCGACCGGCGGCGGGGTCAGATGGCCGATCAGCACGGCGCCCAGCCGGCGGCGGGCTTGCACGCCTTCGCCGGGGTTGTTGACGATGAAAGGATACAGGGTCGGCAGGGCGCCGCCGACGATCTCCGGCCAGCAGTCCGCCGACAGCGCCACCGCCTTGCCGGGAAGCCATTCCAGCGTGCCGTGGGCCCCGATCTGCACCAGGGCGTCGATGCCGGCAACATGGCGCAGCCACAGGTAAAAGGCGAGATAGCCGTGGCTGGGCGGGGTGTCGGGGTCGTGGTGCTGGGCGGTGGTCAGGGGACCGTGGCCGCGGCTGGGCTGCACCGCCACCACGGCGTTGCCGCAGGGCAGGGTGCGGAAGGCGAAGGCACCGTCCCGGCAGGCGGGGTCGTCGGCGGGGTCGCCCCAGGTCCCGGCGATGCGGGCGCGCAAGCTCGGCGGGGCCAAGCGCAGATAATCGGCGAGCGGCAGGGTCGGGGTGGGCGCGCCGGTGAGGGAGTCCATCAGCGCAGCGCCGCTGTCCGGAATGGCGGACAGGCTGTAGCCCTCGGCGGACAGGCGTTGCAGCATCGCAACAGTGCTGGCCGGGCTGTCGAGGCCCACCGCGTGGCCGATGCCGCCGCCGGGGCCGGGATAGTCGGACAGCACCAGCGCGACCCGCCGCTTCGCCCGTGGGGTGCGGGACAGGCGGACCCAGCTTGCCGCGAGGTCGGCGGTGAAGGCGACGCGGTCGGGGATCGGGCGCAGGGCCGGTGCGGCGAATTGCAGGTCGGGGTCGGGCTCCCCCGCCGTCTTGAAGGCGATGGCGCGGGCGATGACGCGGCCGTCCATTTCCGGCAGCACGACATTCATCGCGAGGTCGGACGGCGCCAGCCCGCGCGAGGACGCCTGCCAGCCGGCTTCCGGCGTGGTGGCGAGGATGGCCTGCAGAACCGGGCTGCCGTTGGCCTCCAGCGGGGAGCCGTCCTCCCGGGCCGCCGAGAAGGCGGTGGTGTTGACGACGACGGCGGCGTTCTGCGCGGTCAGGCTGGCCCGCATCCAGGCGGCGCAGTCCGGCTCCTTCAGGCTGGCGACGAACAGCGGCCGGGGGGCGAGGCCGCGCGCGGCCAGAGCGTCGCACAGCGCATGGACCGGGGCGAGGTCGCCGGCCAGCAGGTGGGAGCGGTAGAACACCACCGCCGCAACCGGGGAGTCGGCAGCAGCGGGGCCGGTCCAGCCGTCATAGGCGCCGAAGCGCGGGACGGGGGCCGGGTCCTCGTGGGGCAGCGGCGTGCCGGCCAGCGTCGCGGCGCAGGCCAGCAGATGGGCCATGTTGGCCGGGCCGCCCTCGGTGAAATAGCGCCAAAGCCGGTCGGCGGCGTCCGGCGGAACGGTGCCGTACGCGGTCAGGTTCGGGTCGGGCTGCGCCTCTCCGGACAGGACGGCGAGCGGGATGCCGCGCTCGCGGCAGAGGGCGGACAGGCGGTCGAGGCCATAGCGCCAGTAACCGCTGCCGCCGAGCAGGCGCAGGACGACCAGCTTCGCCTTGGCGACGACGGTGTCGGCGTAGAGATCGACCGACAGCGGATGGCCGAGCCGGTTGAGGTTGGCGAGGCGGAGGCTGGGCAGCCGGCCACGTCCTGTCCGCCACGCGGCGGCGAGCGCGGTCAGGTCGCTGTCGGAAAAGGACAGCATGACGAGGTCGGCCGGCGTCTGCCCCAGATCTTCCGCCTGGGGGCCGGCGTCCAGTTCGTCCTGGCGGGCGGCGAGCAGGTGCATGGTGTGATGTCCAGGGGCGACTGCCCCCTTCCCCCCTCGAAAACGGTGAAGGTCAGGAAGGGGGCGGACGCCGTACTACCCCAACTCTTATCCGGCAATCGCCCGCGTCACCGCGTCGCGGTCCAGCCCGGTCTCGCCGATCACCACCAGACGGCTGCGGCGCTCCTCGCCCGGCTTCCACAGGCGGTCGTAGTGGGTCTGGATGCGGGTGCCCACACCCTGGACCAGCAGGCGCATCGGCTTGCCGGGCACGTCGATGAAGCCTTTCAGGCGCAGAACGCCATGCAGGCCGGCGACCTTTTCGAGCGTGATCGCCAGGGCGGCCGGGTCGGGCTGCGCCGGCAGTTCCACCACGAAGCTGGTGAAGTCGTCGTGGTCGTGGCCCTCTTCGTCGTCGTGGTGGCTGGGGCGGTTGGCGAGATCGTCCTCCACCGCCGCGCCGACCCCGAGCAGAACCAGCGGATCGACCGCACCCTGGGAGGCGCGGACCAGCTTGGCGTCGCGGCCGACCGTGTGGGAGAGGGCGCCGCGGATCAGATCCTCGACGCGGGCGAGGTCGCCGTCGGTCAGCAGGTCGGTCTTGTTGACGACGATCAGGTCGGCGCAGAGCAGCTGGTCCTCGAAGACCTCCTCGATCGGCGTCTCATGGTCGACGGTGCCGGCGGCGTCGCGCTGCGCCTCCAGTGCCGCGGGATCGGGGGCGAAACGGCCCTCCGCGGCGGCGGCGGCGTCCACCACGGCGATGACCCCGTCTACGGTTACCCGCGTCTTGATCGCCGGCCAGTGGAATGCCTGGACCAGCGGCTTGGGCAGGGCGAGGCCGCTGGTCTCGATCACGATGTGCTCGGGCGGCTCCGGCCGGGCCAGCAGCTTTTCGATGGCCGGGACGAAGTCGTCGGCGACGGTGCAGCACAGGCAGCCGTTCGCCAGTTCGATCACGTCGTCTTCGGTGCAGGTCGGGTTGCCGCAGGCGCGCAGGATGTCGCCGTCGATGCCGACATCGCCGAACTCGTTGATGATCAGCGCCAGCCGGCGGCCATCGGCCTTTTCCAGCAGGCCGCGGATCAGCGTGGTCTTGCCGGCGCCGAGAAAGCCGGTGATGACGGTCGCCGGAACCTTGCCGGCGGCCGTTTTCGCAAGAGCGGACATGAATGGAGCCTCCTTAACGCGCGCCGGGCTGGACCCGCAGGGCCGGGCGGGGTTCGGCCTCGCCGACCACGCCGCTCATCAGCCAGCCGCAGACGGAGCCCAGGATCGCCCAGAAGAGCGCGGCGGAGCCCAGCGAGGCGGTGACGAAGCGGGCGGCCAGTTCCGGCGGAACGGCACCCTCGGCGCTTTCCGGATGGGGCGCGCCGATCAGATGGGGCAGCGCTGCGGCCAGAACGGCGACGGCGATGACCAGACGGTTGCGGGCGAAGGCGAAGGCCAGCATGCAGACGCCGGCTCCGGCCGCGGCGGACAGCCACCAGAGCTGACGCAGCTCCAGCTCCGCCCCGGCCATGCCCGGCAGTTCCGGGGCCAGTCCGAAGGACGGGGCCAGCGAGACGGCGACGAAGCCGCCCATGCCCCAGACCAGCCCGCGCCGGGCATCGACCGGCCGTCCGGCCAGCAGGATCGCCGCCCCCAGCAGCAGCGCGTAGGCCACGCCGGCGATCAGGTTGGCGGCGATGGTCAGGCCGATGCGCTGCATCGCCTCGTCCAGCGTGACCGGCACGCCTTCGCCGACCTCGCGGACGGGTCCATGCTGGTGGCCTTCGGCGTGGCTGGCGGCCGGAACCCCGGCCGTAGGGGCAGCGGTTGCGGGAGGCGGGGTCACCACCTCGTATTTCTCGGCTTCGAGGATCAGCGGGACGGTCGTCGCCTGCTGAACGACGGAAGCGGCCGTGCCGGAGAGCACGCCCGCGACCAGAGCGGCTGTGAACAGCCGCCGGATCAGATCCATGACCCGCTGCTTAGTGGCAGGGGAACGCGAAGGAGTGACGGGCGTCGTGCGCCGCATCGTGGATCTGCTGCGGCTGGGCGAAGCCGACGCCATACAGCAGGAAACTGCCAAGCAGGATCGCGGCAAAGGCGGCGACCGCGGTCTGGGCGGCGCTGCGGGTCGCGGAGCTAGCGGCGTTCATCGAACGGGCGGTCATCGAAGGCATCCTTGTTCTCCCGCCACACCCGGCGGGGTTGGAAAAGGTTCTGTGCATCCGCCGGCAGGTTTCCTGGCTCGCGGGTCGTCGCAATTCCGTCCGCCTTCCCGGCCTCGGAGGACCAGTGGCATGATGGACGGGACGCTCGCCGCTCACAGTTGCGGGGGCAGCCGCGGCTTTGGCGCTTCCGGGAAACCCGGGAAGGTCCGTACCGCATTCCCTATTATCCCCGCCGTCCGTCAGGACGGGCAGGGCACCGTCGGACGGCCACCATCGCAGTGCCGCGCCCGTTTGGCAAGCCCGCAATAAGGCGTCTGCCGCACGGACGATCTTGCATGCAGACACTTTGGATGCTGTCATGTTTCGTGGACAGAGTGTCCAGGGATCCGACACTTTCCGACGCAAGGGTGTCGGCCAGGGGGAGGGCGCCGCAGCGAAACCCGGGGAGAAACAATGGGGCCGGCGGCCCGGCCGAAGCGAACCCGCATGTGGCACGCTTCGTGCGTACAACAATCGGTGAAACGTCCCGCCGCATGGCGGCCGCCGGGCATATGCCCAGGACATAAGGACGAACGGGAGGAGAATTCGCGACCGATGAACGCCGCACCGAACGACGACATCATCCTGGAAGCGCGCAACCTGACGAAGGAGTTCAAGGGGTTCGTGGCGGTGAAGGAGGTGAACCTGCAAGTGAAGCGGGGCACCATCCACGCGCTGATC
>Ga0206116_1000373_pt1 | contig 51656 bp, 81 predicted proteins | sample 3A1Ametagenome_FD_178000 | JGI IMG/M metagenome (GOLD analysis project Ga0206116, IMG submission 178000) | Enriched microbial communities from leaf-cutter ant dump, University of Wisconsin, Madison, United States - 3A1A | ecosystem: Environmental > Terrestrial > Nest > Insects nest > Nest dump...
CCCAGACGCTGCGCCAGCGTGGCGCGGTTGTCCTTCAGAAGACGGGCGGCAGCATCCGCAGCCGCTTCGGCATTCTTGGCATCTGTCAGGCGGTAGGCCTTTGCGGTATCCGGCATGAACTGGAAAAGACCCGCCGCGCCGCTTTTCGGGTTCACGGCATCGGGCTTTCCGGCGCTTTCCAGCATGGCAATGCGCGCCAGAACGAGGCCGTCAACGCCGTGCTTCGCCCCTGCCTTACCGGCAACCTCCAGCAGCGCCTTTTGCGGCCCCGGCTTGGCGGTCAGCAGGCGGATCTGTTCCTCCAGCGGGCGCATCTGGATGCGGTCCGTGGCATAGCTTTCAACGTACTTCATGCGGGTGCTTGCCGCTTCCTCGGCCCCCATATACCCGCGCTGCATGGCGGCGCCGATCAGTTCGGAGGCATTGCCGAGCAAGGCAATACTGTCCGCATCGCTCCCGCTCAGTGCGGCTGTCCGGTTGCGCTCCAGCTGCTCCAGCAGCGTGGCCCGCCCGAAATCCTTTTCCTTGGCGCGGCGCTTGGCCTGCACGGTCGCCATGCCGCGCGCGGTCATCACGCCCATGTCCAGCTCGAACTGTTCGCGCAGGCGCGGGTCGGAAATCAGGTTCAGCGCTTCCTGCCGTGCCTGATTAAGGCGCGTGCCATATCGCTGCTCGTAGGTCTGGAAATCGTTGTCCTCGTCCAGCGCGCTCTCGGCCTCGATGCTGGCCGTCAGGACATGCGCCTTGGCGCGTTCGTAGTCGAACTTGCTCTGCTGGAGAATGTCGTCATCTGCCCTGTCGGACATTCTTTTGCCCACAGCGGCCATCGTGCGGCCGATGTCGCTTTGCGCCGCGGAAACGATGCCGCGCTGCGGTGTCGGTGTAGGACGGCGATCAGACGCGTCAGGAAGTCTTGGCATCCCTTACCTCCCGAAACGTTTACGCATGGACGACGAGCCATCAATGATGGTGCCGGCGGCCCCCATCAGGCCAGATGTCAAGGCGAAGCGGCCTTGACGGCGGCGCTCCCTCGCTCCGGTCAGCAGGCCGCGGGCGCGGTCTTCGCCCTCCCAGAGGGTATTCAAGGCGCGGTATTCGCCGTCCTCTTCGATGTCGCCGATGACATCGACCACGGTCGGATCGACTGCGCCGCCACCGGACGCGGCGGAAACCGCCTGCGCGCGGGATTGCAGCAGCTGCGTCTGGCGGCGCTCTTCACGGGCGCGGCGCTGCGAGGCAGCCCTTTCTTGCCCCGCTTGCACCTCCATCTGTTTGGATTCGAAATCGGCCCCGCGCTTCGCGTTGACCGCATCAAGCGCCGTGCCTCCAGCCTGCAGGATGGTGCCAGCCGTTCTGGCGGCGTTCAAAACCTGCGCCGTGGTCGCCGCGGCGCCACCAACGGCGGAGGCCACGCCCATGTCGGTAATTGCCTTGGCGGCAAGACTTGTCGCCGTCTTCGCAACGGCGGAGCCTGCCAAAAGACTGCCGCTGCTGACCACGCTGCCAAGGCTGGCGTTGACGGCCGCTGTCGTTCCCGCCTTTGCGGCAAGCCCCAGCATCAATTCCATTGATAGATATCCCCCTCAAGAGACGGTTGAAGAAGCCTGAACCCGAGGCTGCGCAGAAACTTGCCAGCCCGCGGCAGTTCAGGGTTTGCCCGCGCGACCAGCGGCAGGCGGTGTTTTTGCATTTCGGCGAACAGCCGGCGCGCTTCGCGCAGGATGAGCCTTGTCGGCAGGCCGTGGTTTTCCTTCATCACGGAAAACGCATAGGTGTAGCCCGGCTCCAGCGCATATCCCGCCAGCGCCACAAGCTGCCCGTCGGCCTCGGCAGCCCATGCGCGGCACGTCCGCGGCCAGGTCTCCCCGTGGAACGCCATGAAGTCCTCCCGCGTGGCGGGCCGGATCTTGACCTCCATGGCTTACCCTTTGTCGTTTGCCGTAATATTCAGAACGACGCCCGTCACCGTGCACGGATATGGCGCTTCCATCTGAAGGCAGAGGCGCGGATCCGTGCCCCATTCGCCCGCAAACTCGAACATATCGGTTTCGTAGTCGCTGTAGATCGTGTCCTGCTCGACCGGCGCGCCTTGATACACCTGCGGCAGGTCGTCCAGCTTGTCGAAGTTCGGCCCGTATTTGAGGCCAAGATGGTGCGTGTCGATCAGGATCAGCCCCATCTGGTTGACTTTCTTGCGCTGCGTCAGCGCCGTGCCCATCATGGCCGCATAGGCCAGCTTGGCGCTTTTGAACCGCCCGCGATAATACAGCCCGACCACCGCCTTGCTGACCGCCGCAGGCAGCGTGATGGCGCCGGCCGTGACCGTGAACACGCCGGCGATCCTGCGGCCGTCGGCCCAGACGATGACATTCCGGCCTTCCAGATGGCCCAGCCCCGTGATGGTGTTCGTCGCCGCGCCATCGTAAACGATATGACTGTCGACGAGCTTGCTGATAAGCCCGCCGCGGCACTCGGACGTTTTCGCGCAGCGTTCCAGATACCGCACCGTATTGCCGTTGACCGTGCGGCGCACGGTGTAATAGACCAAATCCTCACCCGCCCCCGGCAGGATGACGACGTCCTCGATGAAGCCGTCCATTTCGATTTCGATCCAGCACAGGACGTTTTCTGCTGCATCCTTGACCAGCACCGCGGCCTTGCCGTCGGCGCGGACGCAGTGAATGCGCGTGTCTGGATTGCGCTGAACGCCAAGGCGCACAAGGCCCGGCTCCCCGATTTCCGGCACCGCCTGCATCAGGTCGCCCTCGTCGGTCATGTAATCGCCAGTCTCGACCGCATAGCGGGTTTCGTACAGCTTGTCGCCAGAGCGCCCGACGAAGATGCCGGACGAATCCAGTTTGACCGCCGCAATCGGCGCGGAGCCCCGACCGGAAGGCGACTTGATATTGAACAGCGTCGGCGTGACAGGCTCGTCCAGCGAGGACGAGCGGATGACGTGTTCACCCCCCGGCGCGCCCACCACCAAACGCATGAGGGCCAGAACCCAGTTAAGATCCTCCGCGTTGCTGGCCGCGATACTGCGGTTGATCGGCCCGCTGTCACCCTCGACGTCAGGGTCATGGCTTTCGTAGGCATCCGACACCGACGCCTGCACCTTGCCGTAACCCACATGCCACAGCCGCCCCTCGTCCAGAACGGGCGCTTGCGGCCAGCCGCGCAGGTCAGACCATTCGCCTTCGCGCCAGTCAGAGGTTGACGCCGTACCGCCCAGCGTCTTGAGCACAACGGCGCTGACGCTGGTTTCGCTACTGTAGGCCGTCACCCGTGCCACGCCGGTGATGCCGCCGGCAGGGTATTCCAGCGAGACGTCGGCCTGTCCGCTCGTGAACTCGCCCGTGGCAATCCCGATGCGGTAATAGACAATCTGGTTGGCAAGGCCGTCGTTATACGTCGTATCGACGTTGCCCGCCCATTGCCGGCCGGAGACGTTCACCCAAGCGCCCGGCTCGTCGAGCGAACGCTGCAAACGGACGGTACCCGCCCATGTGCCCGCGATCTTGATATTGAACGTCCGCTGCGCGGAGCCTTGACCGACCACACGGATAGGCTGCGACCATTGCCCTTCGCCCGTAATTGCGGCTTCGACCAGCTGCCCGACGGACGTGATCTGGAACAGCGCCCCGACATGCCCAGCCTTGAACAGCGGGCGGGATGCTGTCAGCGTGATGTCCCCGCTGATGGCTGAGGGCGTGATGCGCGTCACGCTGGTGTTTTCCACGCGGAACGGCCCGTCCTCCGGCTCGAACAGCACCACGGACCAAGACCGGCCGCTGCCGCGGCGCTCTATCTTGCGCGGGCGGTAGCCTTTGCAATCGGCATAAATGACGTCTCTCGACTGGTCGATGCGGATAAGGCCCATATCGGCCTCGACCCAAGGTGTCGGCAGCTCCATCACCCCTGCCGCTTCGATCGTGCAGCTGTCCACGATGACCGTATAGCGGCGCAGACTCGAGAACCTGATCCAGAAATTCCCCGTCGGCGTAAAGGCCAGCGAATGCGTGCCCGTGCCCAGCGATGTTTCGCGGACGTATTCATCTCCGCCGTCGGTCGAACCCACACGGAGCGTCACAGGCCCGCGCTCGACCACGATGCGCAGCGCGTGTTCCTTGTTCTGGTCACCCGCCGCGACCGTCACCTGCTGCTTGCGGATCGCCGCCGCGAAGCCGGAGCCGACCAGATTGAGCTTGCCGCCCGTGATGGTGGACGTGCTGCCGGCTTCATCCGCATCCGTCCAGCCCGTGTCCGCGCTGAACTCGCCGGACGTGACGGCCGTCGAAACCGCCACACGGCTGATCACCGCCTCGTTTATCTTGACGCGCATGGTCTGGCCCGTCAGCTCGATGATCGCCATATCCGTGGGCGAAAAGATGAACGGCAGGTGATAGGCCTTGGCGTTGTTTCGCGTGGCGCCGGTATAAGCAAAGCCCGGGCGCAGGGATGCCGCACCCAGCACGCGCGGCATGATGTTCGTCTGTTCTTCCCCGCCATAGCGGATGCGGTTGCCTTCGAGGTCGTCCCTGCCCAGCGCCAGACGGCTGACCTTGCCACGGTTCAGGGCGGCGATAAGAACATTGGCCTTACCCATCAGCGGCCCTCGCCGCGGTCATAGAACCGCCCTCCGCGGCGGGCATTCGCCCAGCTGCCAGACGGACGGAACTGCGCGCCCTGATTGCGGGCGTCCTTCATGCGGGCATCGGACAGCGCGCGGCGCTCGTCGCGCTTGAGGGTTTCCGTATCCGTGGCCGCATTCGTCAGTCGCTTGTGGATACGCTTCGCCAGCGAGTGCTCGACCCAGTTGGTATAGGATTCCGGCCACTTCGACAGGTTGAGGCCATAGGCCGGATCGTCGGAAACGTACTGGACATAAACGGGCTGCTGAGAGCAGAACCAATAACCCGCTTCGTCCGAATACTGCGTGATGGGGCTTTTGAAAAACTCGTCCGAGCAGAACGCCGCCGTGCGTACCCAGTCGGACGGTTTCTCATAAGCCAGCGGATGCCCGAAGTCAGGCTCCACGGAGGTGCTGGGCTCCAGCTTCACGCTGCGCATGGCGAAGTTCCAGTCGCCCTGCTCCAGACACCGCCGCAGGAAATCGCTGTCCCACACCTGATCCAAAACGCGGCGCGGCTCCCTGTTCTCCGTCAGGGTTGCCAGCGCGGATTCCCCGCACAGCAGCAGCGCGTTGTTGTAGATGGACAGCTTGTCGGGCATGGACCTGACCCCTTACGCAGCCTGTTTGGTGAGGAAGTCTTGCAGCCATGCCTCGGCATCCGCTTTCTTCTGGATGCCTTCGGCCATGACTTCGCCGTCGGAGCGCACGACGCGGTGCTTCACCGCGACGCCGCCCCACTCGATCTTGTAATCCGGATGGATCTGGGCTTCGGGGGCGTCTTTCTTGGCCGCTTTGCCTTCCAGATCCACGTGGCGCAGCAGCTTGACCGTGGCGAATTGCTTTCCGGCCGTGATGACCAGCAGTTCGGCGTAGAAGCTGCCGTCCTCGGGGATAACTTCGATGGTGTCGAAAGACGCGAGGTGCGCCGCGACGTGACTCCAGAACTCGGGCTTCTGGATGTCCTCAAGCGTCGTTCCATGCTCCGGCGACACGCGGAATTCGTTGCGCTTGTAATCCGCCAGCTTGAAACGGGAAGAAGGGAGTTTTTTCATATCGGCTTGTCCTTGGGTAAAGGAGGGAAAGAAAAAGCCCCCGACCTGCGCCGGGGGCTTTCTTGGGGTAGATCAGGCAGTCAATCAGCGATTAATCGCTGTTGGTGCCGTGGGTCGCACCGGCGTTCGACAGATTGGCGGAGCCGTCCGCGTTAATGGCCATCACCGTATGGGTGGTCATAGTCCGCGGCGTTGCATCGGTCTTGTAGACGTAGAGGATATCGTCCACGCGCAGACCGCGCTCTTTCGCGTCGGAGATATAGCCGTTCGCATCGACATCAGCCGCCGCATCGGTCGATTTGTACGACCACATCGCCGGCGTGTTTCCGTTCAGGGACGGCACAATGCAGTGAAGGTTGGCAGGGATATAAGACATGGGAGTGACCTTTCGTTTTGAAAAGGCTGTTGAAAAGGAGAAGGGGACGGCCGTTAAGCCGCCCCCTGATAGGCATCAGGCCCGCGTCAGGCCTTAGGCCGCGAACGCAGAACCGTCGTGGTTGCCGATGACGATACCAGCGTTCTGGAGCTTCGCGCCGCCCATGAAGATGGACGCGCGGGACCAGTAGTAATCGTCCTCTTCGTTGTAGCCCGCAAGGACGCTCATCTCGCCCGTATTGGCGGCATGACCGACAGCGTTGCGGTGATAGAAGAAGCACTTCTCGGCATTCGTTCCACGGCCCGGCAGGCGGGAGTGGAATATCCAGTTGAAGCCCGCCCAGCGGCGCATCTTGACCGCGGGGCCGGTAAAGGGCTTCACATCGACGTATTCCGCCGAAGAGAATTCCTTGACCTGTAGCAGATAGGCTTCAACCGCCGGCGTGGCGACCGCGAACATATTGTCCAGCTCGTCGGTATCCACTTCGGCGTTGCCGAGCATGGCGCGGATCTTGGCGACCCAAGCCAGCGAGGCGGTGACCGCAGCGCCGGTATTGACCGTGCCGGTGTTCAGGATCGAGATGATGTCCTGATCGATTTTGCGGTTCAGCACCTTGCGGGTGTTTTCCTGCATAATCCGGCGGCCGTCTCCCTGCGAGCCGAAGATGTTGAACTGCGTCTTGCGCGGCTTGTCGTGCCACTCTTTCAGGGTGGCCGTCGGCTGCGTCAGATTGTCCGTGCGGGCCGGGATCAGGCCGTTGACGCCGCGCGTGACGGCTTCCGCATCGCCGGTATCGGCGACGAGAAACACCGCCTCGTTACCCTTGATGACGGCTTCCGTGGTCACGGTGGCACGAAGGAAGGATTGTTTCTGTTCGAATCCGGCAATGAACTCCTGCCGGAACTGAGTTTGAAAGGCTGTGTCAGCCATGGCTACTTCTCCATTTGGTTGAGACACCTCCCACAGGCGCGGCAAAGATTGTCCCTTCGGCGGCCGGCAGATTGTCCACGGGGGATCTGCCGGACGTGCCGTCCGGATCTGTTGAAGCGTTCCGTTGGTCGGATGTTAAAAGGGTTCCGGCGGGGAAAGGATTGTCTGCCGTGCCGGAGGGAAGGCAGATCCGTTGTAAAAGGTCTTAGGCGCTTTTCTGCTTGAGCTTGTCCTGCAAGGCATAAAGCTCGCGCGCGCGCTTCTGCTTCTCGGGCGATTTCCAGTATTCTTCCGAACCGACATTAAGGCTCTTCAGCTCGTCCTCGATCGATTTGGCCGGATTGCTGGAGCCCGGGAAGGCCGTGATGGCGGGGTTTGCTTCACGCGCCAGCTGGGCGAGGAAGCGGACGCCGGCAGCATTACCGAGCAGCTTGGTGCCGTCAGCCAGGCGCGCACCGATGAGGTTGTCGCGGAATTCCTCCGGCAGGGTATCCAGATAGGCCGCGATGGCGTTCTGGTTGCGCTTGTACTCCGGCCCCCATTCGCCGCGCAGCTCCTCGACGGTGGCCGACAGGGTATTGCTGTCTGCTTCCGCCATGGCGGCACGGTGGTTTTCCTGCAGCTTGAAATACGTGCCGAGCGCTGCCTGAACGACCGCAGGCGGCGCGTTCGTGGCGTGCATAGCCTTCAGGACCTCGTCCACAATCGGCTTGTCGTCCTCGCCGATGACAAGGCCGTCCGGCAGGGCGGTATCGTATTCCTCCCACTTGGCAGGGATGCCGTTTTCCTTGCGCCATTCGGCGATCTGCTCTTCGGTCGCGTTATCCGGCAGGGCCGTGGCTTTCTTGTATTCGCCCGAGGTCAGCTTCTGCTGCAGCGCACGGTGCGCCTTGTAAACGTCGGCAGGGGACGTGAAGGTCTCCAGCTGCTTCAGCAGCTTGGCATCGCCGCCGGCCATCTTCTGGCGCCAGTCGTCCGGCCAGTCCGCAGGGCCTTGCTTGCCGTCCACGTCCTTATCCAGAACGGTACCGGTGCCGGCTTTCGCGTCTTGGCCACCCTGCTGCTGGCCATCGGTCTGGGCCTGCTGCTGCGTGGCATCAACCTTTTGCGCAGGCTGACCGCCCTGCTGGGCTGCCTGTCCTCCGACGTTCTGGGTGGTATCCGTGGTTTGCGTGGTCTGGTCGGTCATGTCGGTTCCTTCTTTGTTTTCCGAAAGGCTGAAAGGTTGATGTTCACAAGCTTGACGACCTGCAGGCCGATGGAGCGCTTGCCGCAGGCATAAGCCGTGTCGCGGTCGCCCTCTGACCCACCGGGCCGGAATGGTTCGTCATAGGTGCCGCAGGCCTCGATCAGCCATTTCAAGGCCCGCGTCTGTTGTTCGGGTGTCGCCTGCCCCTCGGCCAGCATCTGGAACGCTTTCGCGTCCGGCAGGTCCCACGGATGCGGGATCATCGGCGAAGGCGCTTCGACCTTCCCGCTGGGCTTGACGGGTTTTTCAGTCTTCACGGCCAGCATCCATAATTCGGACAGACAGCCACGAGCACGCGCCACTGAGCAGAAGCGGGTTGTCCTGCCCGGCCATGGAAAAGGCCGTGGTGACACCCCCGTCTTGCAACGTGGCTGCGATGGCGACGCTTTGCATCTCTCCGGCGCGGGCGCTTTTCAGCGCCTGTTCCAGATACGCGACGGCCTCATAGTTCGGCGGCAAGCGCTTCGCGCGGAATACCCGCAGCTCCGCGCCGCCGTGCTTCAGTTTGACCTTGCCGAGGTAGCTGCCAATCGTCATTCGGCACCCGCCATGGCCTGCTCGGCCTTGCCGACCTGTTCGGCCACGCCAGCCGCGCCGCCGACGGCCGCCATGGTTTCCTGCATGGCCTGCATCTGGGCGTCCTGCTGGGCCAAGGCCTCGACTTCCTCTTCGCTGGCCAGCCACTCCTGCGGCACACGCGCGCCCAGAACATCCCGCACCGCGATGCGCGGCTTGATGATGTGGCGCACCGACGGGTCGAGCGCCGCGCCGGAAGCGATAACCTGCTGCGCCTCGCCGAAGGCCTGCGCCTTCTGCATCTCGATCGCATCGTGCAGCGGGCTTTCGAAACGGAATTCGATGTTCGCGCCACGGATGCTATCCGGAATGTCATCGACCGGGCCGAAGGCACCGGCGCGCAGCATGATGTCAAAGGTGCGCTCGCACAGCTGGCCGTTGTATTCGACCTCCATCGGCTCGAACAGCGGCAGAGCGTTGCGGATATATTCCTGCACGAGCTGGCTGATTTCGTAGGCCGTCCGGTTGCCCGTGTCCGGCAGGTTCAGCTTGTCGAGAAAGAACATCTCCTTGATGATTTTCCACTGGCGGTCGGCCATCTCCATGCCGAACGGCAGGCCGGAATTGTCGCGGCGCATGGGCGCGATGGCGTCTTCCAGACGCTGGTCCTTGTCCAGATCGACCCATGTAATGCCGCCGCGATAAATCTGCATGTCGCCGCGCACAGCCTCTTCGCGGGCCATCAGCGGCGGTTCGACCGCCATCTCGCCGGCTTCCAGCAGCGTCAGCGTAATCTGCTGGATCAGGCGGGCGTCGGGCATGGCCACGATGGTGGCCGGCGAATACGCGTACTGCGAGCCGGAGACCTTCTGCCAGCCGGGGATGAGGTAGAACGGATCGGGCCGGTTGACCTCCTCCATCACATGCTGGTTCTCGACATCCACCCAGATGGACACCCACGGGTGCTTCCACTTCTTGCCCGTGTCATATTCGTCGGCCGGCACGATGATGTGCCGGACGTTGATTTCCTTGAACGGCTCTTTCTCGGCGCAGGCCTTGACCTTTGCATGCACCTTGTCCCGGAACTTCCGGACCAGCTCATGCGCCGGCGCCGACCAGTTGCGGTGCACGGCTGCCGTCATGCCGTACATGTCGTCGCGCCATGCGACGTCCTTCAGGTGGTACAGCTGATAAATCATGCCGTCGGCACTCTCGTTGAGGTCGATCGACATGATGGGCTGACCGAAGGCCGCAAAATCATGGTCGGCGCCGGACGTCGTCCGCACGAACTGGGAGCGTCGGTCATACATGGCGCGGAACATGACGTCCCGCTTGTCCTGCAGCCACAGCTTGGCCCAGTGATCCTCGCGCTCAGGGCGGTCGGTTACGACATGCGCCCACTTCTTGCCCCGCGGGCGAAGCATCGAGGTGAAGGCATTGCCCAGCTCGCGCCGCGCCAGCACCGGCTGCCCCGTGGTCAGGTGGTCCGCGAACTCCTGCCCGAGCGAGCGCGTGGACGTGAAGAATGCGCGCTCCGGATAGAAGTTATCGGCGATTTCCTGACACAGGCTGTCGTATGGCCTCTTTTTCGCAAAGAGGGCATCACCTTCCTGCAGCAGATGCTTGACGCGGGAATCGACCATTAACCGAAGCGCTCCGCGTTATCGGACAGGATGGTGCTTTCGCGCCCGCTGCGTGTCGTGACCTCGGACACCTTGCGCTTGCGCGCTTTCTTCAGCTCGTCCTCGTCCGGCATCGGCGTCGGCTTCGGCGCCTTCGGCTTGCTAAAAAGACTTGTCATAGGAACTCCCTATCGTTTGCGGTTTGCATACCCTCGAACTACCTTCGGCGGCGGGCCGCGACGCGCCAGCGTCTTGCGGAAGGCCACGCCGCCCTCGGACAGGCACATCGTCACGACGTCGCCCTTGTCAGGCGAGCGCCCGATGCGCTTCTTGATTTCCTTCTTGTCCTCGATCTTGACGATGCCGCGCTCCATGTACTTCGGGTCGAAGCGCACGGCCGTCAGGTCGGCGACCATCTCCGGATCGGGCGGCAAAGCAATGCAGGAGCCGCCTTCCTGCGCGGGGTCGAGGGCTTCGCGCGTCCGCCAGTAGGCCTCGGCGCGCTTGTTGAAGAACTTCAGCTTTGCCCCGTCTGCCGACGTCTCGCCGGAGGTATTACCCCCCTTGAAGTCCACAATCTCGATTTCGTTGTCGCCAAGGCGCAGCTTGGCCCCGCCGCCATAACCGCCACCCATGTCGAGGATGACCGGGCAGCTGTCGCGGCGGTTCTCGATGACCATCACGGCGATCGCGCCCCCGTCCGGCGTCTGCGCACCGGGCTTGCTCACCAGCGGCGGGAAGTATCCGCCGTAGCGCGTGGCCAGAACGGAATTGTCGGCACCGCCCTGCGCGATATCCACCGCCAGCGCCGTCATCGCCACGCCGGCCGGAATGACCGGCGTCCAGCGTTTCTGCGCCTCGATGACCCACATCGAGGGAATAACCTGACATTGGTCGTCCTGCCGCGCGGCCATGAAGTTGCCGTCGCGCACCGCGGAGCGTACCGGCTCCGGCAGGGCGTCCAGCTTGGCCTGATACCCCGTGTTGATCAGAAACGGGTTGTCCTTCAGCGCCGCCGGAATGAACGTCCGCGACATCGGTATCAGCGTCCGGCCGCCCTGCTCCACAGGGTTCGGGCCGTCCACCTCGAAATCCTTGCCCAGCTCGTCCGTGATGAACCAGCGCAGCTCCCCCGGCTTCGCCGGCTTGTGGTGCGTCAGGTCCAGCCATGGCCGGAACATGCCAATCAGGTACTGGCCGTCCGACGACAGCGGCGGGTTCGTTGCCAGCACCGTGCGGGTGCGCTGGCCGGGCTCCGTGGTGCGGACCCAGCCCATCAGGAACCGGATCTGCTGTTCCAGAAACTGCGCCGCCTCGTCGACCCCGAGGAGGTCGTGGGCTTGGCCCTGTTTCTTTTGCTCGTCGCCCAGATACTGCGCCGCGCCAAACTTGATGACGCGGTTGTCCTGCGTCAGCAGGCGCGGATGCGGCGACGACGAAAACCCGTCCCGCGTGCCGTTGAACTTGATCAGCTCCTCGGTCAGCGCCTCAAGGTCGGCATAATGCCGGCGCATGATCAGCGACCGCTTGTGTTCGTTCAGCGCCAGCCCCAGCAGCAGGGCAGACTTGCCGCCCCCGCCCTGCCCGCCGTACAGCAGGATGTCGGCCTTGCTGAAATAGGCTTCCGTCTGGGGGCCGGGCGACGGAATGAACTTCATGTGCGCCGTCGCGGCCATCACATCCGCTTGCAGTTCTTCCCGTTCCTCCGGCGGCAGGTTGTTCACCCGCGCCAGAAGGTCATCAAGCATGCTGGCCAAGCGTCACCAGCAGCTTGAGGAATTCGTATCCATTGACCGCTGCGCGCGTATCCGTCCCCGCCCACCAGTCGTCGGTCCGGAATTCGTGGATACGCGCTTCGCAGCGTTCAACGGTCAGCATGGTCAGGCAGCAGCCTGTTCGGTGTCGGTCTGCTGGGTTTCGCCAGCGTCAGGCGGGTTGTCGGCGTCAGTTGTAGGCGCAGCCTTCAGAATGGAGGCATCCTCGAACCAGCCCTCGCACGGCTCCCCGGTCTCCGGGTCAGTCCAAGTGCAGCGAACTTTGACCTTGCCTTCATGTTCATCGAACTTGAAGGCATCGACCTTCAGCACCGGACCGCCGCTTTCAAGCTGGACTTCATCGCCGACGGAAAACGGCGCGACGAACTCAACGCCGCCAGCGCCCTTGTCGCCTTCAATGGCAGCGGCGCAGCCACTGTCATCCGACACAGCGGACGAAACGACCTCGACGCTATGCGCATGCGGGCAGGTTTCCAGCCACTTCTGCAGCGCGGTCACGCAGGTGTCGGCGTTTACGGTCAGCACGACCGTCAGTTGTTTTTTGCTCATTGGTTCTTGGTTCCTTGGTTATGGTTACTGGCAACCGGCCAGCGCGGCTTACTTGTCGCCGAGGTTGACCCAGTGCAGCGTAATCGTGCCGTTCACGATCAGGTTGGCCGGCGTCGTCGTGACGTCGTGGTCGGCGTCATCGACAAGGAAGTTCAGGTAAAAATCGTTGGCCGTGTCCGTGCCGTCCAGCGTGGCGGCGGCTGTGGAAACACCCTTCGCCGTGGTCGCGCCGGCCACTGCCTGCGGCGTCGCCGTGCTGGGGATGACGTTCGCCTCGGTCGAGGACAGCGTGTTGTTGTTCGATGCGGTGACGGTACCGACGGCGAAATCGCCATCAAAGGCATCGTTAACGCCCGCGCTCGACTTCGTGACAGCCAGATTGGCAACAGCGCCGAGGACGTGCAGCAGGCCGGCAGGCGCGTCGAAGAACTTCAGGCCGCCATACGCGACAACGCCCGCGGCGTCCGCCAGCGGGATGACGACATCGGCGAAGGTCACCACGGTCTTGTTCAGCAGGCCGTTGCCGGTGGTTTCAGCGGTCACGCCTGTACCAGCCGCAGCGCCCAGCGCAGCAGAAAGGTCGGCAATCACCTGCGACTGGCCCGTCAGCGGGTTGCGCAGGATCAGCTCGTCGTTGTTGCCGAGCCCGATGCGGTTGCCGTGCAGGCTGGTCAGGATATCTTTTTTCATTTTGGAAAACTCCTATAGGGGGTTAAGAACTGTAGAACGATGCCGTGACAAGCGTGGCCGAGGCCGCCGCGACGGCAATCTTGGCAACGCCAGCCACCATGAAGGTGCGGCTTTCGACAGGCGTGGCGGGATTCACCAGCTCGTTGGCCGTCCCGTCGTCCGTATCCGCCGGAACCGTCGCCGTCGGGTTCGCGCCGAAGGCGACATGGAACGGCAGCGTGCCGGACAGCACCACATGCGTGGCGCCGGCAGGCACCGTGATTTGTTCCGAACCCGTCACGGCTGCGCGGGCGCAGACATAATCCGAAGGGCGGCGCGCACCGCTGCCATCGATCAGCTTTTCAAAAGCTTTCACTCGTCACTCTCCTGTTGCTTGCAGGCCCGCGCCAGCATGAATGCCGTGCGGCGGGCCAGTTCTTGGTCAGAAACCTCGGGCATCAACGGCGCGCCGTCCTTGCCCGTGACCTCGTGTTTGATCGGCGCGAACATGCCGAGGTGCTTGGCAATACTGTCGAGCGCCGCCTTCTTGTCGACGATCTTGTACTTCCGCACCGTCGACAGCACGTCGCGGGTCTCGGGCTTCTCACCCTCGACCTCGACCAGTGCCAGCTGGCTGTTGACCTCAAGCCCGGCAATCGCCGCCGCCGTGTCGTCGTCCAGCTCCGTGATTTTCTTCGGGTTTCCGTTCTCGTCGAACAGCTTGCGCGGGTCGAAGAACGCCAGCTTGGCGTATTCCTGCAGCACCCGCTCGCGGGTGATTTCGGTCTTTTTTTCGAGCTTCGCGTGCAGCTGCTGCGTCAGCTCGTGGATTCTTTCGGAAACTTTAGCATCGCTTAGCAGCCGCGACGCCGTGACGTGGGCGCTCTTCTCGCTGTAACCGGCGCGTATCGCGGCCTTCGTGCCGTTATGGTCTTGCAGGTATTCGCGGGCAAAACGCTCGCGCTTGTCATCCTTCAGCGGCGGCATGGACGGCCTACGCCGTTTCTCGCGCGAATGGCGCGCAAGTCGGCGCCCTTGTACTTGTTTCTGCATCCCCAGCGGTCACTGGTGACCTTGGGGAAATAAACCGGCACATGCGTGAACGACAGCAAGGAGGCGAAGCGCTCGGACAGTCGGCGGTACATCGTGGGCTTGGGGTCCATGGGGGTTCCTTGAAAAGAAAACGCCCGCGGGCCGTGAAGCCTGCGGGCGCAAGTGTGTAACAAGAGGAGGGTGTCAAGAGGAGCGCCAGCCCCGGCGAGGCAGCCTTCAGGGGGACAGCACGCCGGAGCTGGCCGCGCTGCAGCGAACCCACCTCCGCAGCGCGAAAAGCAAAAGCCCCGATCCTTTCGAACCGGGGCCTTGGAAACCTTGTGAAGCGGGCATAGCTCCGCCATCACGAGAACCACGCTATTTCAAATCATCGGAACGGTCAACAGGTTTTTTCGGCAAGCCCAGTTTTGCACGGACCTCATCGTCCAACTGGCGCTGCCACGCTTTTTCTGGGTTATGAAACTCCGTATACCCGTGGCGCGATGGCCTTACTGCCTCTATGCGCGCTTCGTACTTCGTCAGACCGAGCGTCTCCGGAACGATCATATACTCGCCGGGTTCGCGCGGCGCGCAGCGTTTCGACAAGGCCGCCACATTCGCGACCATGCCCGCGCGACGACAGCGCCAGAAATCCTCCCAGTCCACCGCCTGCGCGAACGGCAAGTTCGCCTTGTCGCGGATGCCGTGCACCTGCAGCGGCGTACGGATTGAGGTCAGGTTAATCACGCAGAGCCACCACGACAGCGATGAAGGTAGAAAACGCCAAGGCCACCGCCGATGTTGGAGAGTAAAACAGCATCACCGAGAACAAACCGCAGCAGACGATAGGCATCAGTTCGCGCAATAACCTCATGCTCTCTCTCCCCAAACATCCGCATGCGCCCGCTCCATCGCATCCGACAGGGCGTCGAGCGCATCCAGAACAGCCGGGCAGACCAGACGGAAGGCCGTGATATGCGCATCCACAAGACTCTGCTGCATATCCCGCCGCGCCTTGATGCGCAGCCATTCGGCCAGATCGTCCGCGCTCTCGGGCTTCTTGCCGAGCGACACAGGTGCCGGCGGCGGCATCGCGTCGATGCAGTAATCCGCCAGCAGCTTGAAACGGCGGCCGAGGTACTGCGTGACCTTCAGCCATTCCGTCTGCAGCTTGTCCATCGTGGTGCCGATGTCGCCCTCGTAGGTCGGGCCTTCACCGGCCTGACCGCCGCGCGCCGCATCGCGGACGTTCGACTTCTGCGACGGATGCGTGCGGACATACAGCTCGAAGAACGCCAGCCCGTCATCATGCCGGCGCGACGCCTGCGGCTCCGGCCCCAGCAGGCCGACGTCGTGCAGAAAGTCCAGATAGCAGTGCCAGGCATCAACCTGTCCCACGCTCACCACGTTCCCGCCCGCGCTCACTTCGCGCGGCTTCAAAAGAACCTTGCCCTTGCCCGCACGCTCCGGCGTGGCCAGTTTGATTTCATCCGTCATGACGTTCCTCCCCTGAATGTCGAAGCACATGCGCAAGGCGTGCCGCCGCCGCGGCGTTCGGCGTGGCATGCGGCGCCTTCATCGGCTGCGCATAGCGCGGCCCCTCGATCTCGACCGGCCCCAGTACCATGCGCAGATACGGCTTGAAGGCCGCGGCCCGCTCGACCAGCTCCGGATTGTGGAAGCTCAAAACCACCGTGCCGGTTTTGTGGTTCATGGCGTAAATCGCGTGACGGAAGATGCCGATCACCGCCATCGGCGGGATATGCTCCGCGAGCGCGAGATGCCAGCCCTTCGGCTTCCATCCGTACCCGAGCGCCAGACGTGTCAATGCCACCGCCGTCATGCTGCCACCTCGTGGTAAAGCCCGCACGCGCGGCACAGCACCGCGCCCACAGCCTGCGCATCGTCGACAGCCAGATAACCGCGACGCCCGCAGCTGCTGACATCCGCGGGAATGTATGCAACGACCTGCTTCTTAACCGGCTCTCCGGTCACGGCAGCTTTGCGCTTGCGCTGAATGGACGCGACCTGCCCGCCCAAAAACTTGCTGGATTGTTTCATCGCGCTCACTCCTGCAGCCAAAGACCGACCATGCCCGCGACGAGCGACGAGATGGACGTGTCCTGTTCCTTGGCGATGCGGTCAAGTTCCTGCGCGGTCTTCTGGTCGAACGCAATCGCGATGCGTTTCACGCTGGTCTGCGTCTGATTCCTTCCCCTTGGCATGTTCGATCTCCCTTTTCAGTTGCTCCGTTGTTTTGCGGCGCTGTTCATCCAGCGCTCTTCTGTAACCCCTCGTATCCATCCGGTCTCTGGCCAGCGTCAGCGGCGTCAGCCGCTCGATCCTGATCATCCAGCGCCAGATGCGAATTCTCATTCCTCCGGCTCCCCCAGCATGCGCTTCACGCTTTGCCGCGCCGGATCGTCGCCCTCGGCCCGCTTGCGCGCGAAGTGGTTCAGCGCATCGCCGACCGCCTTGCCCTTGGCCAGCAGGTCATGCTTGCGCAGCGCGGCCTCGATGCCGTCGCGCAAATCGTCCGGCAGCGCGAACCAGTGACGGAAGCAGAACACATTCGCCTTCGGGATGCTGTTGCTGCACCCGGGCGCGGGGCAGTCCTTCCAGTGCTTGCGCGCTTTACCCATCAGCCCCTCCTGACCATGCTGAAACCTTCGGACTGCAGGAAATCGCGAAACGCGGCCAGCTTGGCCCGCACGAATTCCTCGGCGCTCCGGTCGCCCTTCTCCGCGTTGCACTGCAGGCAGGCCGCAACCGCGTTGCCTTGCCCGAGCGTCCCGCCCTTCGACTTCGGCACCACGTGGTCGAGCGTCGCGCTGCGCAGCGGACGGCCGCACCAGAAGCACAGGCCGAACTGTTTCTGCACCAGCCGGTACCGCAGAGCTTTTTTGCCCTTCGCTTTCACGCAGGCGGCCTCCCCTTGGTGTAGGCAGCACACCATTTCGGAAAAGCGGCATCGGCACTGCGCGGGCGTGGCATCTTCCCGCTGTTCACGTTCTCGTCGTACACCCGCATGAGCAGCTGGATGTCCCAGCCCGGCGCAGCGCTGCGCGCCCGCACCCGCGCCATGTCGGACAGCAGGTGGTCGATGCGGAAGGGCGAAGACGTTTTTCCATCTTCTGAAAAACCCCCGCTTGGAGAGTTCTTTGGAGTGTTCAATGGAGAGTTACACTGAACCTCGTTCAGTGCCTTTACGTCGCGACGTTCAGTGCCTTCCGGAACGACGTTCAGTGCCTTTCCGCGCGAACGCGCTGAACCACGTTCAGCGCGTTTTCCGAACTGGAAACCATCCGGCAGGCGGGCCATGTACTCGTTCCGCGCCCAGCCCTGACCCCCGAAACCGTGGCGGGCTTTTTCCAGCAGACCGGCCTCGACGGCCAGCACCAGATGCGTGCAGACCGCGCGCTCGGACAGGCCGGTATCCAGCGCCTGTTGCCGCGTCGTGGGATAGCAGCACTCGCCAGCTTCGTTCATGTAAATGCTCAGATTGAGCAGAACAAGCTTCGTCGTGGGCTTCAAAGCCGACCGCTGAACCGCCTGCCGCCAAGACCAGACTTCCACCACAGCCGTCATGCAGCACCTTCCAGCGCCAAGGCCAAAACAGGAACGCCGCCTCTAAGGGCGGCGGTAATGGTATTCGGTGTATGGAAACCGGCCTTGCAACCGGACGCACGTGGATCGTGCATGAAGCCCCCTGAAAAAACTTACGTTTGCACCCCTGCAAAACCTTGACTTATTTCGATAAGTCAATTAGTTATGTTTAGTTTTTAGAGCCCCGTTTCTTAGGCGACGGGTTGGTAGAAATCATTCGCTGTGAAAAAGTCAGGCGCGGTCTTAAGGAACTTTCGGATGACCGACGTTGAGAAGTCCTTCTTCCCGTTCTCTATCTCGCACAGGTAGCTCGGGGAAAGACCAAGAGCGGCTCCCGCTTGTACAAGCGTGAACCCCTCTCTCATACGCCACGCCCTGACTTTTTCGCAGATTGCAGTCATGCGTGAAAACTTCGCATAGGACGAAATTCGCGTCAAGCGCATTTTCGCTTATGGGTTATGGATTGACAGAAAGCAAGCCCGCAAGATGCTCCGCATGATCCACAGACTGGCTGAACTGCTGAAAGACAGAGGCGCGAAGAAGCGCCTTGCCGACGCGCTGAACAAGCCGCCGAGCATCATCAGCGACCTTTGCGCAGGCAAGGATCGTCTCAACGACGACCTTATCCGCGACATCAGCGCTGCGCTGAACATTCCCCCGTGGCAGCTCTTCGTGAACCCGCGTGACGTGGTTCCGCAGGAATACCGCGCGCTCATGGACGACTATCGCCGCCTCGGCCCGGATGACAGGCGCATCGTGGATGCGATCTTCACCGCGGCAAGGCTCACCGACAACGGCGCCCCAAAAAAAGCCAAGGCTTGACCAAGCGCGGCAACGTCATCTACCTTTTCCCGAACAGCAAGGAGCCCGCGCCATGGAAAGACTGATTTACCTCTCGACCATCACTGCCGCCATCGCCACCCTCTTGACAGGCTGCGTCGATGCGCCAAGCGCCGACACCCTGCGTTACGTCGATGCCACCTACGGAAAGGTCGTCTATCAGGAAGTGACCGACACCGAGGACACATGGCGCGTCTTCGACAACGCGCGCGAAGGCAAGCTCATCGTCACCACAAGCCTCGACACCGCGATCAGCAGCGGCAAGGCCGAAGGCGCAACCCTCGGTCTGGTGAAGGCCGCGCCGCAGCAGGAGAGCTTCCAGCGCGTGGCCGAAACCTTCTTGAAAAAGCGCAAGTGCAGCGTCGCTGAATCCCGCAAGATCACCCGCCTCGATTACGAATTCACCTACACCTGCCCGTAACCCCGCGCGGTGAAACCGGACTGGGAAGCCAGGCGCGCACAAAGGCTGCGCCGTGAAAAGCGGGAACGCCACGGGATTCTCTTCACCGTCGCTTTCTGCTTCGTCACCGCCGCGCTATGCGGATTCTTCGGCATCATCGAGAGTGACCGCGACAGCCACTTGAACACCTTCCTGACACTCCTGTCCATCCTCGCGGCCAAGGGTTTCTGGCACTGGTTCATGAACAGCGCCCTCATCGACCGGCTATACGACGACCGGCCGCAAGACCGCGACATCTAGGCCTGCCGCCCATCTGGTCATAATTCGAAACAAAATTTCGTCCCCTGCGAATTTTTCCCGTTGACTGCTTTTTCGCTCTATGCGAATGTTTGCAGGCCAACAACCCACAGGGGGACACCATGACCAACGTCTTTTCCATCCACACCCGCCGCGCGCTCACCGAACGCGGCCTCACCACCACCGCTTCCATCGTGCCCGGCAGCAACCGCGCCAGCTTCGTTGACCGCGTCCTGCACGCGGCCCGCGCCGGCAAGGCTGCCTTCCAGATCGGCGACAAGGTCGCTGACAAGCTCGACCCGCAGACCGTCGGGACGGTGCTGAAGGTGCATTACGCGGCCGAGGTCGAATACCTCGTCAGCTTCGGATGCTTCCGCTGCATCGTCGGCCAGTCCCGCCTGCAGCCGGCAGGTGCGTGATGACCGAGAAGCAAATCACCGAGGCGTGGAGGGTACACGAAGGCGAGGATTATCTGACAGTCTATGTCACGACTTTCACAAACGATCCAACCGTCTTCACCATCAATCACCCGTCCGCTGAAGACCGCCGCCGCGCCAGCATTGCCGCCGCCGCGCCAGCCATGAAGTCCATCATCGAGAGACTTATTCAATGGGACAAAGATTTTCCGGTCAACTGCCACAACGGCTACGCCGGACTGCAGGAGCTAAATAAAATAATTGCGGACGGCGCTGCCATTGTCGCCAAAGCAAAAGGCGGTGCAGCATGACCCAGATCATCACCGAGCAAGCCCTGTCCAGCGCGAAGATGGAGGACTTCGAGTCCGCCGTCTGCCGCATCGACCACATCCTGCATGTCGCATCCGCCGTCGCCTGCGACAGAGTGTCCGACGAGTTCGAAGAATTCGCGGAATGGGCGATTGAGGACGACGCCAAGATGCGGCAGGCCTTCATCAAGGCCCTGTCCGAATGGGAAGGCGTGTTCCGCGACATGGACGAATACGAACATGACGCGACAGAGCTGCCCGGCATCATGCTCGATTACGGCATCTGCGCCGGATACATCTTCAAACTCAGCACCCCCGTCCCCAAATGGCGCCGTGACCGCGCTAGTGCCAGCTACTCATGGGGACATACCAAATTCACATGGCTCTATGCTGAAACGCTGGAGGAAGGCGAGCAGGCCTGTCTCGCGTGGTCCAAAGCATTCTGGGAATCGCAAAAGACGGAGGCGGAAGAATGACCGTCGATCCGAACATCGCAAGACGGATGCGCACAGCGCAGGACGAAGAAGCCCTGACGCGCAGCGCCGGCCAGATCACCGACCCCTACGAAGACGACGAAGGCATCCAGCCGGAGATGTTCTTCCGCAGCATCGCGTGGTCGCTGGCCATCGGCGCGTTCCTGATAGCCCTCGCCGTCTGGCGCGTCATCGAAAGCTGATTACTACCGCCAACGGCACAGGCGGCCCACTGTGCCGAGAACCCACAGGGAAGGGGCGGGCCTTAAACCCGCCCCTCTTGAGGATGCTGCTACCGAAAGACCCCGCGCTGCGCGACCGCAAATGGCTGGACGAACTCCGGAACCGCCCCTGCGTCATCCTCGGGCACGGATCGCCCGTGCGTGTCGGCGCCCACGTCCGCTGGCGCGGTAACGGCGGCGTCGCCCTGAAACCGTCCGATGACCGTGCTGTGCCACTGGATAGTGGCCTCCATGTCCGGCAGCACAACATGGGCGAGGTCGATTTCTGGCGCGAGCATCTGCCGCAGAACCCTGCCTTCAAGCGCGCCTGCTGGGCGGCGCTCCAGCGCACGGGCAACCTTCCCAAAGACGCGCACCCGGACGAGCTGATGATGCTCGCCATCCTCGCGTGGGCCAGTCAGGAATACCGCATCTGGAAACAACACGGAGCCATGCCATGACCCAGTACACCGAAATCGCCGTCCACATCGTCCACGAAACCGACCGCGCCCTGCTGGTCGATGGCGGCTTCGGGCAGGTCCGGGTACCCAAAAGCCAGATCACGTCATGGACGGCCAACACCATCACCCTGCCGGAATGGCTGGCCAAGAAGAAACGCCTCATCTAGCCGAAAGGAGAACCCCGATGAACCAGACCGTCACCATCCACGCCCGCCGCGTCAAGGAAACCGACAACGCGCTGCTCGTCGAGACGCCGCAGGGCCGGCGCGAATGGCTTCCCAAAAGCCAGACGAACTGGAGCCAGTACACCACCAGCTATGAAATCCCCCTCTGGCTTGCGCGCAAAAAGCGCCTCGCCTGATTGCGTTTATGTAATCCCTCTGGGGGGGGTAAATCATCCGGCGGAGCGCCCCCACGCTTCGCCTCACAAGAAGGAACCACCATCATGATCGACCGCCAAATCAAACAGGAACTCGCCGAAGAACTCAAAGGCCAGTTCATGGCCTTTCACGCTCTCGCCCTGATTAAAACCGTCATCTCGAAGCCCGCAGAAGGCGCGGACATGGATGCAGCCGCATCGAAGATGGTCGCCGAACAGGGCAAGGATGCCGCCGTATGGGCCGAGAAGTTCATGGACAAGATCGAGGCCGCCTATGCGGCACGGGTGCCTGCATAAACGCTTATGGGGCGGTCGGCGTGGAATGGTGCTAAAAACCATGCCGAGTAATTCCAGCGCACTCGGAGCCGCCCCACCAACCTTTAACAACCGGAGGAATCCATGACCACCATCAACGACCTGCCCCCCAACGTCCAAGCCCGCCTCGACCAGATGACGGCCGCCTACAAGGCGCTGCACGGCATCTTCGGCGACGGCACGCACTTCGCGCTGCTCGTCTTCGCGCCGAGCAAAGCGCCCGACAGCCGGCAGGACTTCACCACCAGCTGCGACAACAAGGCCGAAGCCATCGAGGCCATGCAGGTTTTCATCGACGGCCAAACCGCACGGAGCTAACCGCCATGACTGCACAGAAAGCTATAGATAAATTACCCACCCCAGAGCTTCTGCCTTGCCCGTTTTGCGGGTGTAAGGACATTGACCCAGAAGGTGTTGCCTATTATCCGCAGGGAGACAAGGATAAAGGATTGCACCATGATCCCGCGTGTAATCAATGCAGCGCAACAACTGCTTATCCATGGAACACCCGCGCCGCGACAAAGCCAGCCGTGCCGCAGCAGATGATCGACATCGTGCAGCAGCTGAGCGCGAATGTTCAGGTGCTGATGAACGTCATCAAAGACCCGGCCGGCGGAACGGAACCGGCAAAGTGGATGGTTCTGCAAGTAGCGCAAGACACCGTTGACCGGGCAAAAGAGATTATCGGAGCGCAGCCACCCAGCCTTCCCTGCGTCTGCTGCGGCAAGCCCGCGCAAACCGCGACACCGGACGATGCAGAGATGTGCCACGAGTGCTTCGGCCAGTTCAACGCGACAGAATATGGCAACCTGCGCAAGCGCTTCGAAGAGCTGATCCAGCGCGACTACCCTGACGCCGATCTCGAAGACGCGCTCGACCCCTGCCGGCCGCTGCCGGACAGTCCGATCGCACGGCTGCAGGCAGAGAACGAGGTCATGACCGAGGCCCTGCTCTACTACGCTTCCCCCGAAACCTATGAAGACGCGTTCGACCGCATCTTGCGCGACGGCGGGGATAAAGCCCGCGCCGCCCTCGGCAAGCATGACCAAACGCAGGAGACCCGCGCGCCATGAAAGTCTGGGAATTGATACAGCGCCTTGAGCGGATGCCTGCCGGTGCCGATGTCCTCATCAGCAAAGGCGAAACAAGCTGGCACGTCCTCGACGTTGATGGTGGCGGCTTGGAGCAGGAGTTCATCTGCCCCGTGAGCATCTACCCCGGCAGAAAGGACGCCTGATGCTAGTCGCCCAGAAACCGACGCTCACGCATCGGCGCGACTTCCGTCTGCCCTGCGCACATCCAGCAGGAGCAGGCGCGGCAATGCACCGCAGCCAGACGCCCGACCTCTCGGACCGATGGCGCGGGCACCCGCCACAGCCGCATGACACGGCGGGCGCGGTCCTTCATCCGCTGTTCGTCCTGTCTGCGCCGCGCTCTCATCCCTCCATTGTGACTCGACCAACCCCCTAAACGAAAGGACCACGCCTATGCACGATCCCCATACAGTCGCCTTCGAGATCAAATATCCATGGAAGCGCAAGCCCTGCAAGCTATGGCCAAAGGGATACCGCGCCACCTTCATCACAATCTGGCACGTCGATCCCGAGAAGGACGGCACAGACGACAGCTGCGGATGGTTCAAACGCGCGCGCCATGGCGACGAGCAGATGCTCGCACGCATTAAGAAAGACTTCCGCTTCGATTTCGACCATGGCTGGTTTGCGGAAGACGGCAAACCGCGCCTCTCTACCATCGCTATCGGCCTTGGCATGTTCAGGGTCGCGGCTTGGGAATTTTACAACCATGACCGCCGCCGTACCGACAGGTTCATGAACGAGTACCTGTACGACATCATTTCCTTCTCGGAAAACAACGTAGACTCACTGCACAACTCCATCGTCGGGACGTACGGATTCCCCGACAAGGAAGAGCGGATTTCCTACTTCGCAGCCATTGTCTACGGCTGCCTGCTTCGCTGGACGCAGCCTTGGTATAAGCATCCCCGCTGGCATGTCTGGCACTGGCGCATCCAGTTCCATCCTTGGCAAAACCTGAAACGCCGGTTCTGGGATCGCTGCTCCAAATGCGGGAAACGTGGCTTCAAGCCGGAGCATGGCAGCGCGGTCGGCAACTGGTCTGGTACCGAGATCTGGCATAGCACCTGCGACGGCCAAGCCCAAGCGGCAAAGCCCGACAAGGAGGCCGCATGACAATCCCCGCCCACATCACCGACAGCATCGCCCACCACCTCGACCAAATCGGCCGTTTCTTCAAGAACCCGAAAATCACCCTCGTTGTCCGCGCGCCAGACCTCGCCGATGGCGATCTGGTCATGACGGCCGACAACCTCGATGACGCCATCGCGGCCATCCAGCGCCTGCAAGCGCGTCAGGCAAAGGCAGGTGCAGCATGACCGACAAAACATACTTCATCGTCAAGGAGCCGGGCATGTCACCGCGTGAGATGCGCCCGATAGGTAGCGAGTTCGAGTTCGCTAAAAAGCTGATCGCTCAATGCCCGGAGGGAACAGCGATTATCCATGTCCTCATCTGCGGGGACAACCTATATGCCGAGGACGCCAGCACCTTCGTTGTCATGGTCGAAGCCATGGTGGCGATGAACAAGGAACAGGAGGCTATCGTTGACCGGAACGAACAGCTTCTTCGGCAGATGGTCGGCACGTATACCGGCGCATATGTTGCGGACATCCGTCGCTGCCTTTCGGAGGCCGAAGCACCCAGCAGCTGGGCGCCCCTCGAAATCGTAGACAAGCCAACCGGGCAATCGCAGGACGAGGACTGGGGCTCCTTCAAACACGTCTTTGTCGACCAGTATCAAGACGGCGGCATGGAGGGCGACAGCTTCGCCGGATACATCTACATCCCCCTGCCCGACGGCAAATACCTCAAAGCCCACTATTCCTGCTGACGAAAGGCCCCGCCCATGTCCCTCAAAGCCAAACTCCAACTGCACATGAAGCTGCACAAAGGCGGCAGCGTTTACGTCTGGGAGGCCACCGACTATCCCGGTCTGCAGATCTGCGACCGGCGCGAGACCAGCAAAGACCCTGTCGTCCGGACGATCACCTACAAGGATCAGGAATACAAGACCATTGCCGATGCCGTCGAAGCAGCGAAAGCCGCTGCGCCTGTTCTTCAGCCGGGTTTGGTCTGCGCAGGATGCAACAAGCCGACCACGCTCTTCAAGCCTATCTGCGACGATTGCCTGCCATGACCGCCAGCGACCTCTTCGGCAATCCGGTATCCGCAGCCGCCCTGCAGCGTAAGCCTGCGCTGTTGAAGGGAACGCGGCGCGAAGCCCGCGCCTCGGATCTTCCCGGCCCTGCCGGCGAAACCTGCAGGACGTGCCGTCACGCCTATTACCGGCAGCAAGGCAAGCGCTACTGGAAATGCGCCATCGCCAAACGTGCAGCCACGAATGGCCCCGGTACCGACATCCGCCTTAAAGACCCCGCCTGTGCGCGGTGGGAAAAGGAAGACACGCCGTGATGCCTGTTCCCTGCCCCGTCAGCTTTCTCCGTTTGCGTACCTCTCAAGCATCGTGCTGTCCCATGCCATACGCGGGCGCTTCCCGCGTCAACAGGAATAATCGGTTCCCCCTGAAGGTTTCCCCCAATTTTCCTGTATGACGCCGCCCCCGCTGCTGGCTTTTCGGGGACATGCCCGAGAGGCAACGCAAAACAAAAGGAGAAAGACCATGACGAAGAAGAAAGAGAACAAGGCCCCCACGATGTCCGCATTCCACGTCCGCAAGGGCAGAGACGGCGGCAAAGGCTTCTGGACCCGCATCGGCGCCGCATGGCCGCACGAAGACGGCAACGGCTTCAACATCCAGCTCGACTGCGTGCCGGTAGACGGCAAGATCGTCCTGCGCAAGGCCGACGAAGACGAGGCGGGCGCGTAAGCGCCCCCTCTCTTCCCTTCAACAGCAAGACGGAGGACTGAACATGACGGTAACCCGCGCAGCCATATCGGCCAACCTGCACGCGCTTGGCGAAATCCTCGACGATGCGCAGCTCCGAGTGTCCGAAGGCATCATGGCCATCGATGCTGAAGGCAACCAGAACGGCGCCATCGGCTCTGTCCTCGACCTCGACCGCAAGCTCGAAAGCGCCCTCGCGCTCCTGCGCGCGGCTCTCGCTCTTCACCGCAATGGAAAGGCTTAATCATGGCAAAGCAGTACACCGTCCGCTTCAGCGAAACCGTTCATTACGCAGCCACCGTCACGGCCGACACGCCGCAGGACGCCTGCGCACAGGTGCGGGAGCAGTTCGAGCAAGGCGGATACGTCCACGAGGAAACGACCTCCGTCAGCGACTACGTGGCAGAAGCCACCCCGAAAGGCACCGCCTTCGACCTCCTGCAGCAGGCAGATGGTCACATCTCGAAGGCTGCGAAAGCCTGCCGCGAAAACGACCAGAACGGCGTCCTCGGCGCTCTGATCCACGTCACGGCCATCCTGCAGTCCGTCAGGCGCAACATCCGCAACCTCATACCTTAACCCTTAACCCGAAAGGTAAAAGCATGACCAGCAGCATCAAATGGAACAGTCGCGAGTACCAGACGCTCAGGAAGTGCGCCGAAGCGCTCGCAAACTCCAGACCTGACAAAGGTTTCGAGGCACGTCACAAGCAGGCGTATATGGAAGCCGCCAAACTGCTGAACGACATCGGCGATCAGCACGACAAGGCTCAAGAGAGTGCAGGTGCAGCATGATGACCACCGTAAAACAAGCTTGGGAAATGTGCTGCCCGAACTGTGGCGCAGATAGCCGCATCGACGTTCTCGCTCAAATCTGGGTTCGCCTTCTGCCCAATGGCACCGACGCTGCGCAGGCGTCTGAAGCCAGCGAAGAGTGGGATAACAATTCCCCCTGCATCTGCGAGCACTGCGGCCACAGAGGCACCGTAGGCGACTTTGCCACCGGACAACCGTAACTATCCACCCCAACCGAAAGGAAACCACCATGACCGACATCCAGCACATCCCCCTGAACAAGCTCATCGCATGGGAAGGCAACGCCCGCCGCACCGTGTCCGATGAAGGTATCAACGAACTGGCCGCATCCATCGCGGCCGATGGCCTCATCAACCCGCTGACCGTCATCCCCGCCAAGGGCAAAGGCCAGAACTTCCACGTCGTCGCCGGCAGCCGACGCCTGCGCGCGCTGCAGCTGCTTGCCGACCGCAAAGAGCTGAAGGCCGCAGACGGTATCCGCTGCACCGTCCTGCCCGCCGATGCCGACGCGGAACAAATCAGCCTGGCCGAGAACGTGGTGCGCGAGAACATGCACCCCGCCGACGAGTTCGAGGCATTCCGTGACCTCATCGACAAAGGCAAATCCATCGATGATGTCGCCGCCGCCTTCGGCAAAGCCCGTGCTTGGGTTGTGAAGCTACTGAAGCTGGCCCGCGTCAGTCCCAAGGTCATCGAGGCATACCGCGCCGGGAAGATCACCCTCGACATGGTCATGGCCTTCGCCATCACCGACGACCACGAAGCGCAGGAAGAAGTGCTGTCAAAGCTGCGCCCGCATAACGATGCCGATGACGTCCGCGGCATGCTGACCGAGGATGACATCCGCATTACCGACAAGCGCGTGAAATTCGTCGGTCTCAAGGCTTACGAAAAAGCAGGCGGCACCGTCAAACGCGACCTGTTCAGCAACGACGAGAAGGACGGCTATGTCGAAGACACCGCCCTGCTCGCAAAGCTGATCACCGACAAGCTCGACAAGGCCGCGGCAAAGCTCCAGAAAGAGGGCTGGAAATGGGTCGAAGCCCGCGAGGAGTTCGACTACACCGCCCGCAACAAGTTCAAGCAGGTCTATGCGCAGAAAGCCCCGCTGCCTGCGGAGCTGGAAGCCGAGGTCAAAAAGCTCGGAGAAGAACGCGCAAAGCTCGAAGCCGAATACGATGCCGATGAGGATGCCGAATGGCCTGACCGCATCGACGAGATTGACCAGCGTCTCGAAGAAATCGAGGACGGCCGCGAGGAATCCTTCACACCCGAGCAGCTGTCATACTGCGGCGCCGTGGTCAGCATGGACTACTACGGCAAGCAGGAAATCTATCGCGGACTCGCGCGACCGGAAGACCTGCCGAAGCCTGAAGGCAAAGCCAAAGGCAAGGCGTCACCTGCAGCAGACGGTCAAACCGAACCGGCAGAGCAATCCCCCGCCCTGTCCGCAGCCCTCATCGAGAGCCTGACCGAACACAAGTCGGCCGCCATCGCAGCCTGCCTGATGGACGACCGGCGCATCGCGCTTGCCGCGGTGGTCTACACCATGGCGCTTGAGGTGTTCGACAACTACGTCGAAAGCTGCCTTGGCTTCCGCATCACGTCCCGCGACCTCGACGCGGTCGAAGGCTCCAAGGCGTTCGACAAGTTGGAAGCAGCCCGCGAAAACTGGGGCCACAAAATCCCCGGCACGCCGGATGCTCTGTGGTCATGGTGCATGTTGCAGGACATCAATACGTTGCTCGACCTGCTGGCCTTCTGCACGGCAAAGACCGTCCACGCTGTGGAGCGCAAGAACGACCGCCGCGGCGACAGACTCGAGAACGCGACGCAGCTGGCCTGCGAGTTGAACCTCGACATGGCCGAATGGTTCACGCCCACGGCAGAGAACTACTTCGGCAAAGTCGGCAAACCGCAAATCGTCGAAGCCCTGCAGGAGGTCGGCGCTTCCCTGCCCCCGGCAACGATGAAGAAAGGCGACATGGCCAAGTTTGCCGAGGAGCAACTGGCCGGCAAAGGCTGGGTGCCTGAAATCCTCCGTCTCCCCTCGTAACCGCCATGGTCAAACTCGCCCCGGTGCCTTCGGGCATCGGGGCATCTTTTCAACCCCTCAAATGAGTAAATGATCATGACATCACAGCAAGACAGACAGCGACCGCCGCCCGACAAATACGCCAAGCTCATCGAGAAGCTGAAAAAGCTTTTCTCCCTCGCCAATTCCGCGAACCAGCACGAGGCCGAAGCCGCGCTCGGCATGGCGAACCGCCTTATGACGGAACACCAGATTGCTTTGGCCGACATCGATTTCAGCGACAGCGGGAGCGTAACGCGCGAGGATATGGAGCTGGACGGCGGCCGGCAATCGACGTGGCTTGCATCCCTCGCCGGCAATGCGGCCATGCTGTATGACGCGCAGGCGTTTTACTATTCGGGGCGCAGCGGACCGAACCTTCAGCTGCTGTTTGTCGGTACGCCGCCCGATATTGCTGCGGCCAAAATGACCTTCACCTATCTGCATCGCTCATGGCAGAGCATCGTCAAGCTCGACCAGCAAGAGTATCGGCCGCGCAACGTCCGTACGTTCAGGCGCTCCCACGGCATCGGTTTCAATGCGGCAATCCACAAGCGCGTGAAAGAGCTGGTCGAAGAGCGGCAGCGCAATGTCAGGTCCGCAACCGGCCGCGACCTCGTCGTCGTGAAAGACGCTGCCGTGAAGGAATTTCTGGAAGACCTCAACATCAAATCCAGAAAGCCCACCGGCGATAACGACAAGACAGGCCTTTATGCCGGATACCAGCGCGGCAAAGAAATTCCGCTGCACGGCGCCATCGAGGAAGAAGACAAACCGCTGATGCTCGAAAGCCGCAATCGTTGACTCTCGGGCCGGCCATGCGGGATGATGGCTTCGACGGGTCTGATGACGATAAGTATCCCTCACCCCATCCCCTATCAGGGCAGCAAGCGCCGCCTCGCCACGCTGATACTCAGCTACGCGCCCGAGCGCGTGGCCACCATGTACGAACCCTTTGCAGGCTCGGCGGCAATGACGCTGGCCGCAGCGGCGCGGAACGTGGCGGCGCGGTACGTCATCGGGGATTCCCTCGACCCGCTGGCGTCCCTCTGGAAAGCCATCATCGAAGACCCGAAGCAACTGGCCGACGACTACGAAGCGGTATGGGAAGCGCAGAAAGAAAACCCGCGCGACCACTATCTGCAGGTGCGGTCGGAATACAACCGCAGCCACCAGCCCGTGCATCTGCTGTACCTGATGGCGCGCTGCGTGAAGAACGCCGTCCGCTTCAACGCCTATGGCGAATTCAACCAGTCAGCCGACCATCGGCGCACGGGCATGAACCCGCAGAAGATGCGCCAGCAGATCCTCGGCGCCAGCAAAATCCTGTCGAAGCGCTGCCGCGTGCAATGCGCCGATTATGCCGACCTGATGCAGGAGGCCACGTCCAAAGACCTCGTCTATATGGACCCGCCGTATCAGGGCGTCAGCGGCGTCCGCGACCCGCGCTATCACCAGCAGCTGAACCTCGGCAAGCTCATTGACAATCTGGAACGCCTGAACATCCGCGGCGTGCCGTACTTGCTCAGCTTCGACGGCCGCCTCGGCGACAAGGAATACGGGCAGGAGCTGCCGAAGTCGCTGAACCTGACGCGCGTCCTCGTGAACACCGGCAGGTCGTCGCAGGCGACGCTCAACGGCGACACCGCCGAGACGGTGGAATCCGTCTATCTATCGCCCGGCTTGGGCGATGGCATCGAGGTCAGCGTCACCTTGTCGCCGGAGGAAACGCCCGTCGACCAGCTCGACCTGCTGGCGACGGCTTAACCCTTCTCGTCCAGAATCTTCTTGATGTAATCGGGCAGCGGCATCTTCGCCTGCAGCGCGTGCTTCAACAGGCGCGCATGGTTTTTGACCTCGTCGTCCGTCCACGTCACGACTTCGCGCCGCACCTGCTGCATCGCCAGATGCGTGTAGGCTTCGGGCGTGCCCCAATAGCAGGACATGCACGTCTTGCGGTCTTTTATCTTTTGCCAGTTCGGGCAATGCTCGCACGTCCATGACTTGCCGCGCTGACAGGAGCCGCATATCAGCATGAACGCGGCCTGATTGGACTGGTCCGCTACGTCGTCGCCGGCCACCTCATACGGCACGCGATGGTCGATCTGCAGGTAACGGTCTTCGTATTCCTGAAAGCAGATGGCGCAGCGTCCGTCCTGCTTCGCATACAGGTCGGTCTTCAGCAGCTTCGAAAAAACCTGACGGCCGCCCAGCTTGTGGCGCTCGACCTTCGACAGGTCGCCGAAGCGATACGCCGCGATGCTGCGGCCATGCGCGCCCTTGAGCGAGAAGGTTTCGAGAGGGATGCCCTGCTCCCGCACGTCACGCGCGGCGCGCGGCGGATGGTCGTATCCGTAAACGTCCTTCAATTCCTCGGTCGTGATGTGGCCGTGTTTGAGGATATGGTCGATGACCGTCTTGGCACGCTTGGCCGTTATCTTCGCCAGCGCGTCGAGGAATTCCTGCGGCGGGTTCAAAATAGCTCCCGCGCTGGCACATCCAGCGCATCGGCAATCTTCTGGATGTTGACGAGGCTGACGTTTCTCTCGCCGCGCTCGATGCCGCCGATGTAGGTTCTATCCAGATCGCACGCGAGGGCGAGGGCTTCCTGCGAAAGCCCTTTCGCGGTGCGCAGCTCGCGCACACGCTGGCCGAACGCCTGCTTGATTGCCTCATCATTCTCTTTTCGGGGCAAGCCCTATCGAATCACCGCTGATGACCATAAGTCCACGGACTTTAAGTACCGTCCCCAGCCGTGTTACAGAATTGGTAATTCTGTAACAGCCAGCCGCCCGCCGCGCAGCCCAAACCCGCAGAAAAGCCCGACTTCCCTGCCCCTTGCAGGCGGCGACCTGATACAGTAATCATGAGTTCTGTCACAAACGGGGCAAAAATGCAGATTTTCGACCAGCAAGGACGCCGCCTCTACTTCACCGAGGACGAGCGCAAGGGCTTCCTCCGGGCAGCCCAGAAGGCCCCCCGCGAGGTGCGGTCGTTCTGCTCGACCATCCTCTATACAGGCTGCCGGATATCCGAGACCTTGGCCCTGACCCCGCAGAGCATCGACCTGTCCGGCCGCGTCATCACCTTCGAGAGCCTCAAGAAGCGCAAGAAGGGCGTGTTCCGTCAGGTGCCGGTACCGCCCGACCTCATCGACACGCTCGATATGGTGCACGGCATCCGCGAGCTGCAGCGCAAGGGCGGCAGCAGAGCAGCCCAGCGTCTCTGGCCGTGGAGCCGGATGACGGGTTATCGCAAGGTGCAGGACGTGATCGATGCTGCCGGCATCGCGGCAGGCCCCCACGCCTGCCCGAAAGGTCTGCGTCACGGGTTTGGCATTCAGGCTGTCAGCAAGGGCATCGCCCTGAACATGGTGCAGAAGTGGCTCGGCCATGCGCAGCTGACCACGACAGCTATCTACGCCAATGCTGTTGGCGAAGAAGAACAGAGCATCGCAGCCCGCATGTGGTCATGACCACTCCCCCACGTTCCAGCAATCCAGCGCAGTGACGTTGATGTCGGTTTATCCATAAGCGCCCCTTGGAGGCGTTTCAACTTCACTGGACACCTAACAGGCCCGCGCGTCCCGTCAATGACGAATTTTCCCCTCCCGCCGCATGTTCCACATGCAAAGCATGGCGGGATTCCTCGCGGGGCCAAAATTCTATGACCGTCCGCGCCTTCAGGCCTGTTTGACGGTGGCCATGTTGAACCGCACAAAGGGAGCGAAGACATGGATACCGAAGATTTCAACCTCGACCTGGCCGCCGAGATTCTGGAAGCGCACGAGCGCGAGCTGTTCGACGACGCCTTGGAGGTGCTGCAATGAACACCTTCGACCAAGAGAACATCACCGCCGAGCAGGCGCTGCACGATTCGATGGACTGCCTGCGCATGGCCGAGAAAATCCTGCGCGATCTGGGCCGAGCCGCTGTCGCTGACCTGATGCGCCAACAAGCTGACAAGAGCCTTCGGGTGCTGGGAGGCCGCGCATGACCATCATCACCGGCGACTGCACCGAGGTGCTGAAGACCCTGCCCGACGCCAGCGTGGATCTGGTGCTGACCGACCCGCCCTACTTCGTCGCGTACCGCGACAGGTACGGCCGCCGCGTCCGGAACGACGGCGCCGGCGACACGGCCGTCCTCGGCGCTTTCGCCGAGGTGTACCGTGTCATGAAGCCGGACACGCTCTGCGTATCCTTTTATGGATGGCAGGCCATCGATGCCTTCATGGCCGCATGGAAGGCCGCGGGCCTGACGCCCGTCGAGCATATCGTCTGGCGCAAGAAGTACGCATCCAGCCGCCGCTTCCTGAAGCGCACCCACGAGCAGGCCTATGTCCTCGCCAAGGGTCGGCCTTCCCTGCCCCGCCAGCCGCTCGACGACGTGCAGCCGTGGCACTATTCCGGCAACCGCTTCCACCCGACCGAAAAGGCGGTCGAAACGCTCTCGCCCCTCATCGAGGCTTTCACCGACCCCGGCGACGTCGTGCTCGACCCGTTCGCCGGCAGCGGCAGCACGCTGGCCGCCGCCGCGCTGCTGCGCCGCAAATACATCGGCATCGAGCTGGAACCCACATATTGCGCACACGCGCACAAACGCCTCAAAGGCGTGGCGCGTTATCTGGCCGCGTGACGGCCTCCCGGGCGCTTTCGTCCGACCACAGCAGGCGCTCGGCCGTCCGCGCGATCGACGCGCGCTTGCGCCGCGCTTCGCCCTTCAGCAGCGGAATGGTGCGCCACCAACCCACGGCGGGCTCGACCTCGCACCGCTTCAGCGTGACGGTCAGCCATTCCGCGTCGGCCTTGACCACCTGCCCGACCAGCTTGCGCGTCCCGATCTTCACCGGCTTTGCCTTCTTGCGGCGCGTCGGTTTCCAGACCGCCTCCGTCCAGCGGATGACGTCGCCCTCGATGATGTCCTGCCCGCATGTCGTCCAATTTGCCATCTGCTGCCCCGCTGTGAGTAAATGAGTAGGTGAGTATATGAAGCCAAGCCCTTGAAGTTTTGAGGGTTTGAGTATTTGAAGTTTTGAGGCTATACTCACGCGCAGGGGACAGCAAGAGGCAAAGAATGACAGTCATATCGCTCCTGAACCAGAAGGGCGGGGTCGGCAAGACCACGCTCTCTATCCACATCGCAACCGCACTGGCCGAATGCGGCACCGTGCTGCTGGTCGATGCCGACCCGCAAGGCTCGGCGCTCGACTGGAAAGCGCAGCGCAGCGCGCCGGACAAGTTTCCGGTCATCGGCCTGCCCAAGCCGACGCTGCACCGCGAGGTCAGCGCCATCGGCCAGCATTACGACTGGATCGTCATCGACGGCCCGCCGCGGGTGAACGAGCTGGCCAAGTCCGCCATCGCCGCCAGCGACATCGTCCTGATACCCGTCCAGCCGTCACCCTTCGACGTCTGGGCCGCGCAGGACATCATTGACCTCGTGAACGAATGTTCGGTCATCAAGCCCGACCTCCAGACCCGCTTCGTCATCAACCGGCTTTTCTCCGGCACGAAGCTCGGGGCAGAGGTCAACGAAGCCCTTGCGGGTTTCGAAATCCCTGTCATGCACGCCGCCATCCGGAACCGGACGGAATATGCAAAGGCCGTGCGCCTCGGCATGACGGCCGTCGAAACCGAACCCGCAAGCCCCGCCGCGCAGGACGTACAGGCGCTGGCGCAGGAAATCCGCGCTCTGATGGTCAGGGAGAGCCTTAATGTCGCAGCAGGTTAATTGGGGGCAGCGCCCCTCGAAGAAGCCGGAGGGCAGCGCCGTTGCCACCGAACAGCTGGAAGCCTTCGTCAACCCGAAGGCCAAGACCAAACGCCTGAACGCCGAAATCCCGAGCGACCTGCATGCCCGCGTCAAAGCAGGCTGCGCGCTTGAGGGCAGGGAAATGACGGATGTCCTTATCGAGCTTCTGGAACAGCGGTTTCCAGCGCGTTGAGTGTTTGAGTAAATGAGTAGGTGAGTAAATGCCCAAGGAACCCAAGGGGATGACGCACGTCGGCGACATCCTGCAGAAAATCGTCAAGCCGGAACACCGGCCCATGACGCCGATACAGGAGCGGCTGCTCGCCCCGATGGAGCCCGCGGAGGACGTCCGCGACATCCTGTATCAGCACTCCGTTCTGTGCCAGACCTCCATGCCGTACCGCGACCCCGGCGCGGAGCGCCTCTGGCTGCGGAAGAACGGATTCATCCGCATGGAGCTGCAGGCCGGCCGCGTCCTCGACCCGCACCTCGACGAAATCGTCGATGTCGGCCTACCCTTCGGACCGAAGCCGCGCCTTGTCCTGTACCACCTGAACGCCGAAGCCATCCGCAAACAGTCCCCGCTCATCGAGCTGGAGGACAGCCTGACCGCCTTCGTGAAGCGCACCCTCGGCCTCGACGTCGGCGGGCGCACCATCAAGACCGTCAAGGAGCAGCTGAACCGCCTTTCCGCCGCCGACTTCCGGCTGTACGCCAAGCACGAGCATGGCGCCATCACGGTGAAGGGAACCGTCATCGAGGGGCTCGACCTCTGGGTGTCGAAGGATGATCGCCAGCGCGTGCTCTGGCCCTCCGTCGTCCAGTTCTCCCAGCGGTATTTCGAAAGCCTCGTCCAGCACGCGGTACCGCTCAACGAGCAGGCCGTCACGCGCCTGTCGCATAGCGCCATGGCGCTCGATGTCTACACGTGGCTGGCCCAGCGCCTGCACCGCGTCGATCCGGCCAAGCCCGCCTTCATCCCGTGGACGGCGCTGAAAGAGCAGTTCGGCCACGGCTATGACCGGATGGACAACTTCAAGCGGGTTTTCGACAAGACCCTGCGCCAGGTCGCGGCCGTCTACCGCGAAGCCAAGTACAACGTCGATGGCAAGGGCATGCTGCTGATGCACAGCCGCCCGCCCGTTCTGAAAATCATGAGCATCACGCGCGGCAGGTGACCATGTGGATAAACCCTGTGGAAAGAATCAGTTATCCACGGGCACTTTGTAGGAGGCGGTCACGGGCACTTTGTAGGAAATGGGCACGGGCAGTTTGTAGGACAAGCCTATAGATAAGAACCTATAGATATACCTATAGCCGCCGTCGCTCTGCTGTGGAAAACGCTGCGCGTTTCCCGACAGCCCGCTCGGGCCGACGACGGCTTGCGTTATCTCTCCCCAAGAAGGAAAAACCAAAACCATGACCGACGACGAGCTGATGACGACGTTTCTGGCAACCGACGAGATGGTCGAGCTGGACAACCTCATCGAGGATGTCCGAGAGGCCATGAGGGCAGGGAAGACCGAGGTCACCCTTCCCATAGAAACGCTAGGCAGGCTCATCGACGACATCGCGGTCGGCAGGCTGAACTTCACCTTCTACCGCGAAAGCTGGAACAGGTACTGCGACCAGCACGGCAGGCCAGACCAGAAAATCGGCCAAGAACAAGGGGAAGCCGCCCCCGATGGGGGCGGGCCGTTTTGACGCCGCGCGTGATACTGGCCGTGGCTCTGGCCGGAATCCCCCTGCAATCTCAAGAGCCTAAGCCTTTGTTTCACATGAAACAAAAGGACTTATCCACACTGGCGCAGGCCCCGCCCGGCATGGAAAAGCACCCGCTGTATCGCCCCATCCCGAAGCCGCCAGAGCCGCCGCCCCTGACCGCCGCCGAGCAGGCAGCCTTCGACCGCGACGTCGCCCGTCTGGCCGGCTTCCACGTCCAGTCCAGCCGCGAAAAGCTGCTGAACCTGCCCAAGGACGGGGAGGCCGCGCGCGACAGGGAAGCCCGCGAGATGTTCGCCAAGTGGCGCGCCAAGTCGCCCCTGTGGGAAAACCGGCTGCGCGAAGCCGCCAGCGACCGCGCCATGCCGCAAATCCGTGACCTTCAGGCGAAGCACGGCCCCAGAACCAAGCAAACATGGTGGGAAGACGCCATCCTCACCGCTTTGGAGGGGGTGCAGTGGACTATCAGTTCCATTCTGGTCTTCCTGACCAACCCGCGCTTTTACATCACCATCCTCGGCGGCTGGCTGGCTTTCTGGATTTTCAAGAACTTACGGGGCAGCGGAAAGGCCGCACCCGCCTTGCCAGACCTGTCGGACAACTTCGGCAGCGCCCGCTATGCGGAACTCCGCGCCGACATGCCCGACCCGCACCACATCAGCGCAGGCGTGTTTCTGGGAAAGAGCAGCAGCCCCGACCACGACAAGGAGCCCGCCAGCGCATGGCAGGGCGCGCCGGTCTGTTCCAGCCCCGAGGCGCATACCCTCATCGTCGCCCGCACCCGCACGGGGAAGGGAACCCGCGTCATCGTACCGACCCTGCTGCGGTATGCCGGTTCTTGCATTGTCATAGACCCGAAGGGCGAAAACGCCGCCATCACCGCCCGCGTCCGGTTCGGCATGGTCGGCAAGGACGTTCACGTCCTGAACCCGTGGGGGGAGCTGGCCCAGACCTTCAAGGACATGGGCTTCACGCCGGCGACGTACAACCCCCTCGATGTCCTCGACCGTGACGACCCCAACGTCGTCGCCGTCGCGCAGGGCCTCGCCGCCGCCGTCTGTCCAACGGCGCCGGGCGACAAGGACAAATACTGGCAGGGCAGCGCGGCGAACGTCCTGACGGCCGTTCTCCTCTGGATCACCGACCAGCCGGGCGAAACCAAGACGCTGGCACGGGCGCGGGAAATCGTCAGCCTCAGCCGCCGCGACTTCACCGAGCAGTTCCTGTCCAAGATGGCGACGTCCAGCGCCTTCGACGGAGCGATACGGGAGATGGTCAGCCCGTACCTTGACCTTGCGCAGGAAACCTACAGCGGCATCATGTCGAACCTGTCGGAGGCGACCAAGTTCCTGTCCGACCCGCGGACGAAGGCGGCGACCGCCACGTCGTCCTTCAGCATGACCGACCTCATCCAGCGCCCCGCGACGGTCTATCTGGTCATCCCGCCCGACCGGATTGACACCCAGCGGACGTGGCTACGTCTGGTCACCGCCGCCGCCATGCACACCTTCAAGCGGCACCCCCTCCACGGACGGCCGCCGCACCGCTGCATGATGCTCATGGACGAGTTTCCCGCCCTCGGCCGCATCGAGGATATGCCTCGCGATATCGCCACGGTGGCGGGGTACGGCATCGACTTCACCCTCATCGTGCAGGGGATTGACCAGCTGAAAGACCTCTACGGCCCCGCAGCCGGCACCATCATGGCGAACTGCGCCTTCAAGTGGTTCTGTAACGTGAATGACCTTGAGAGCGCGAAATACCTGTCCGACGCCCTCGGCAAGACGACGGTGCGCACCAAGGGCGTGGGGCAATCCCACAACGAGGGACCGGGCGGGGCAGGGCACGGCGAGAGCGTGAATTACGGGGAGACCGGCCGCCCGCTCCTGATGCCGGACGAAATCATGAACCTCGGGCGCGACACGGCCATCGTCCTGAACCCGCTCGACCACCCGCATTACCTGCGGCCCGTCGATTACTGGAGCCTGCCGGACGCCTTCGCCTACCTGAAAGAAAAATACCCGCACCTGTACTGGCAGCCGCCGCTGGCCTATGACGACAACCCGTACTACCGCAAGGCCAAGGAGCCGCCGAAGTCGAACGGCAAGATGAGCCGCGAGGAAGCCCTGTCCATCCTCGGCCTGATGGACGGCGCAACCCCCGAAGAAATCCACGCGGCATGGAAGCGGCTGATGCAGAAAGTGCATCCGGACATCGGCGGATCGAACCGTCTGGCGCAGCTGCTCAGCGAGGCGAAAGACGTCCTGACCGGCGCGCGTTAACCAGCCGTAAATCGAATCGGGCGCAGGATGAACAGATAGTCCGGGTGCCACGGGCAACCCGCTGACTTCGCCCGAATTAACCAATATCCCGCCGCTCCGTGGTATGCTGAAACATGCACGGAGAACAGATGCAAGCCATGGACGGGGTACCCGTCCACCGCGCCCAAGGGCGCTCGGCTTGGCAAGGGAGGCGGCTTCGCCCTCCCGTTGCATCCCTCCTGACCAAGGGCTTTGCGCCCTGTGGAACCCGCACGGAGGCTCTGCCTCTGCGACACCGCCAAAGGAGCCTTCGCGCTCCTCTGGACACCATGACGGGGGCGTGCCTGCCCCTCGACCCAGCCCAAGGCTATCGCGCCTTGGAACACTCGTCAGGGCCTTCGCGCCCCGACACCCTGACGGGAGGCTCTGCCTCCTGCGACCACCCCGCGCGGTTCGTCAGCCGCGTGCCAAGGGAAGGGGCTCGACCCCTTGTCCATGCGGGAGCAACCGGAGCCCGCATGTCATGAGCGGGGCTGTAAAAGCCCGTCCGCTACCGGCAGCCCGAAGAGCCCGGAGTCTGCCATGACGAACGAAACCACCCCCCGCAAGAAAAGCGAAACCCGCCAGCGCGACGCCCAGATCAAGCTCCGCTGCACCGCCGCAGAATTCAACGCCATCGCCGCCAAAGCCGACGCGGCCGGCCTGAGTGTCGCGGCCTATCTCCGAGCCGCCGCCACGGGAAGCGCAGGCCCCCGCGCCCAGAAAAAGCTCCCCGTCGATGCCGTCCTTATGCGTCAGGTGCTCGCCCAGCTCGGCAAGCTCGGCAGCAACATGAACCAGATCGCCTACCAGCTGAACGCCTTCGGGGCGGATGCCCTCGATCAGGATTTCCGGCAGGCGCTGCGCGAATGGGGCGCGGTGCGCGACCTCATGCTCGAAGCCCTCGGCGCGGAAACCAAAGCCCCCAAAACCCAGCCCGCATCAAAGTTCATCCCCGGTAAATGATCGTCAAAGGCAAGGCACGTTCCGGACCCGCCCAGCTGGCCGCATACCTGATGCGGCCGGAGGAACGCGCCACGCTCATCGAGCTTTGGGATGGCGACACCGACCTGCGCAAAGCCTTCCTGTCGTGGCACGCCGTGGGCGAGGCCACCCGCGGCGACAAGACCCTCTATCACGCCCAGATCGCCCCCGAAGCCGCCTATGACATGACGCCCGACCAGTGGCGCAAGGCCGCCCAGATTCTGGCCGAGGAGCTGGGGATGAAAGACCACCCCCGCGCCATCGTGGTGCATGAAGGCGACAGACCCCACGCCCATGTCGTGTTCCAGCGCGCTGACGCCGACAGCCTCAAGATGTGGGATGACGGCTTCAACTACGTCAAGCACGAGCGCGCCTCGTTGCGCATGGCCGAGGAGTTCGGCCATGAAATCGTCCCCGGCAAGCACGCGAAGCGCGACCGCGAAAATCAGCCGGAATTCCCCAAGGCCGCATACGACCACGCCGAGGCGCAGCAGGCGAAGCGCGCCGGCGTCAGCCCGAAGGAGCGCAAGGAACAGGTTACCGCCCTGTTTCAGGCATCCGACAGCCCGCAGGCCTTCAAGGCTGCCCTCGCCGAAGCTGGGTATGTTCTGGCCAAAGGCGACCGCCGCGACTTCGTCATCGTGGACGAACACGGCGAAATCCACAGCCTTGCCCGTCAGGTGAACGGCATCAAGGCCAAAGACTTACGGGAATTCATGGGCGGCATGGAGAACCTGCCGACCGCCGCCGAAGCCAAGGAAGCCCAGAGAACGGCCACAGAGGCCCTGAAACCGCCCGCCCCTGCCCCTGCACCGGAAAAAGCGCCAGAACCCACGCCTGCCCCGCCGCAGCCCGAAATCGACCGCCTTGAAAAGGCCCTCGCCGCCCGTGAAGCCATCGAGATGCAGAAGCTGCTCGACTGGCACGCCGCCGAGCTGAAGCAGCACGCCCATGTTCTGGATATTGAATTTAAGGAAAAGCTGGAAGGACTGACCGCCGTCCAGACCGCCGAGCGCGACCGCCTGCAGCGGGAGCATCAGCAGAAGCGCTCCGGCATCGAGGGATTTATTGACGCGGTGCAGCGTCGCCTGAACCCGAAGCTGGCCGCCGAGCAGGCCGAGGCGCGCAAGCTGGAATGGCAGCAGCTGAAGGCGCGGCAGGAAAGGGAGCGTCAGGACTACATCGCCCTCTTCCGGCAGGACAAGGCGCAGGAGCTGGACGAGCTGCGCGAAAAGCACGCCCAGCAGATCCGCGAGAAGAAAGCCGACTTCGAGCGCGACCGCGACCGCTACCTGAAGGACGCCGAGGCGGCCGAGCGCCTGCGCCAGCGTCTGGAGGAGGAGCGCCGCCGTCAGGAGATGGAGAGGGGGCCAGAGCCCCCACGGCGGGGAAAGTAACCGGCTCGCGCTTCCTGCGCCCAGAACCGAGCCGAGAAACCGAACAGGGTGCCAAGGCGGCTTCGCCCGCAGGTGCGGAGCGCGATCACATTCCGGCAGGGTTCGTGTCGCGCTTCATGCAGCCGGCCGCGCAGGCGGTATCCCGCTTCATGGCGCGTCACCCCGTCGCCGCCCGGAAGCTGTCTGATTTTGCGTGCAGCGCACGCTGGTCGTTCGTCGTCAGCCGCGTGCCGATCATGTCGAAGTTCCTGACCTTCCTTGTCCCCGAGGCGCTGACCTACGACACGCCCAAGCCCGTCGACATCAAGCTCGAAGCCGACGCCATGACCACCCCCGCGCTCCGGCCGCGCTTCAACCGCCGCAGCGGCCCGAAACCCTTTTGAGCATTTGAGTAAATGAGTACCGTCAGGGGCGCGGCCCCTGACGGCGTTTCGCGAGCGCCCGCTGGACATTCTCGACGTTCGCCTGTGCGACGTCGCGCGCCCGCGTGGCCTGGTCGAGTTCGAACCAAGCGCGCAGGAACATCGAATTCAAAGCGCTCTCGTCCTGCTGTTCCAGTCTGTATGCGGTGATAACTCTTTTCATGGCTGCCTCCTCTGTTGGCCTTTATGCAGCCGGACAGCAGCGCGTATCGCACGGAAGGCACCCGCAGGGCAGGAACGGAGAGGATGAGCCGGCAGGCTTGCCACACGGGCGAACCGCTGCAGGATGCAGGATAAAGGCCGGACGGAGGGGAGGCTGAAAAGCGTCACGCAGGCGACGGCAGGGAGAGCGCCGGCATCGATGGCCGTGCAAAAGAAGACGGCCCCTGAAACAGGAGCCGTCAAGAAAGCACAGGGGGACTGTGTCGGATTAGCGTTTCGGCGCGCTCGGCGCGGAACCGGTGGAAAGCGACGCCGAGGTCGGCGCCGATTTGAAGACCTTCTTGGTCGTGGTGTCCACGGCCTCTTGGCGGAAAATCACGACCACGTCTTCCTTCGGCAAACGCACGGGCGGCTTGTCTTCGCCCACCAGCTTTCCGTTGCGGTAATGGCGATTCACGCCATCAGCGCCGCGGCGCGTGCCAACACGGAAGTGTTCCTCGGTTTTGATGACACGGTTGAACTTGTCGGTGAGTACCTTCGGTTGGGGTAGTTTCGGCGCTTTCGCGTCGGACTGCTCCATGAACAACTCCTTAAAAAATGAACGGGTTACAAAAGGGATATACCTCTATTGCACCCGATTCGCCTGATTCTGGCAAATGGAATCTTTTAAGGGATTGTTAAACCACGGAACACAAGGCGCGCCTTTCCCGGCATCGACCAGCCTATGCCGCCGTCCTCGCCGTCAAGGGTTCGCTGCGCCGCAAACACCGCGCCCTTGACTGCTCCGGGCGTCGTCCGAAGACCCTTTCCCGTGATTATCGGGAAAGGCGCTTTCCGGATTCTCGCACTCCCAGCAAAACCAGCGCAGGTCGGCATCGTAGATGCAATACATCGGCGTGCAGCACTCGCGGCAATGCGCCAGATGTTCAGCCTTGACCGTGACGATGACCTCGTTCCCGTGGATGTCGCGTAGGATCATTTCAGCAACTTCCGCGCCGCGCGCGTCTGTTCGCGCATGACCTTGTAGTCCGGCAGCAGCACGTCGCAGACGGTCGGCATCTGGTCGCAGGAGCGCGTCATCTCGGCCGCCGCCTGTTTCTGGACGGCCTTGGAGTATGCCGGCACGTCCGGCAGCATCAGATGGTGCGGCTTAGAAGGAGCCCCGCTGCAGGCTGTCAATAACGCCAGCGCGATCAGGGCGACGATTCCGGATTTCATCTTTCTTCTCCACGACTGTTTGAACGGTTTCGGCCGTCTCGATGACGACCGCGGTTTCCTTTGCTGCGCCGCCCTTGTGGAACAGGTATGTACCAACGGCCAGCAGAGCCAGAAAGATGCCAAGCGCGATATATCCCCGCATCAGCCCACCCCCTTCAGACACAGCGCCCGCTCCGCTTCGCGGCGCCGTTCAAGCCCCTTCAGCTTGCGCCCGCCTGCATAGACCCAGCGCCGCAGCTCGTTGCAGGCGCCGACCGTGTCGCCGGCATTCAGCTTGCGCAGCAGCGTCGAGCGCGCGAAGTTCCCCTCGCCCACGTTGAACACGAAGGACGCCAGTGCGACCCACCGCTCGACCGGCATCTCGACATTGACGTGCAGCGCGACCACCATGAAGGCCTTGGACAAGTCCTGCCGCAGCAGCGCCTCGCACTCCGCATCGGTTTTGACCTGCCCCATCTTGGCCGTCTCGGTATGGCCGTGGCAGATGGTCGGCACGTCGCCGGGCACCGGAATGATGGCGTGGTTTGTTTTGCCCTCCCAGCCAGCCACAAAGGGCGTGGCCGCGGCGAGCAATACGGCGAACAGCGCGCCAGCAATCCTGCCCTTACTCATCGGAGCCCCCCTTGCGCTTCACCGCCCGATACAGCTTCAGGCCGTCATAGGCCAGGCGCACGAGGATCAGCAGCAGGCCGAGCCAGATGGTGACCTCTTGCACCACGCTGGTCAGCTCAAGGGTTTTCGCGGCCGTGATGCCGCCGCCGGCCGCGCCATAGGACATGACGCGGTCGCCGATTTCATGCTTTTGCATGCAGGGACTCCTGTTCAGGTTGGGGAGAGGAAAGCGCGGCAGGACGCCGCAGGGAGGGAAGTTAAGGCCGTTTGGCAAAGCGCCCCGTCACGGGGTCTTTCGGCGTGTCGTTGCGCTGCGCCTTTTCAAGCGCGGCCGTCAGGTGCTCGACCTGTGCGCGCAGGGAATAAATCTCGGCCAGCCGACGCTGCAGGCGTCGCGCCTTGGCAGCGTAATGCAGCGCCATCGAAAGAGACGTAAAAAAACCGGCAAGGATGCCGGCAGCAATGAGCGTATCGACCATGTAAAGCCTCCGTCAGGTCAGGGATTGATAGGCAGCATCGAAAGCCGCTGCGACGGCCTCCGGCGTCGTCAGGCTGCCGGAAGCAATCTCCGGCCGTACCAGCGCCGCGGCATCCACCGTGCGCTGCACATGCTCGGCAATCGCCACGCCGACCGCCTTCAGCTGGCCGATGGTCATGACGATGTCCTGCCCGTTCAGCGTGAAGGTGAACGTGTCGGTGTCAGGCGTGCCCTTGATAAGCGCCTCGGTGATTTTGCCAGTGATGAGCGTCTTGTCGCGGTCGCGCGTCAGCACGGGCAGACCGCCCACCGTGATGCCGCCCTGCTCCCGCTGCCAGCGGTACTCGTCGAGATGAGCCACGAGGTCGCCTTGCGGCGCATGGAAACTGCCGTCGTAGGAATATCCGACCTGCACCGCCTCGTCGCAATCGACCCACGTCATGCTGTCGTGAACGGGAAAGGCCTCGTCGCAGACATCCACGACATAGCCATTCAAAACCAGAGCCTTCATTATGCGTACTCCTCAACAATCACAACGCCCATCTGACCGCCGTTGGTCGTGCCGCCATTGGCACCTGCGCCCATACCGAGGCCCCCCATACCGCCGCCGCCGTTACCGGAAGACTGACCGCTTGAGCCGCCTGTGCCACGGACGTTTACATCCCCTCCCGTACCTTCGCCGCCTTGGGTTGTTACCGTGCCGCTGTTTCCCGTCCCACCTGTCGCGGAACAGTGCGAGCCGAAAGAAGATGTACCACCGGTACCGCTGGTGCTATTTGCAATCAGCCCGGTCGTGACCGTCTCCGAAGCCGACAGCGCGGCATTGAGGATTTTCTTCTTGGCTGCCCCGCCACCGGCCGCGCCGCAATTCGTGCTTGTATTGCCGCCCGTGCCGACGACCGTCACCTCGATGAAGGACGGATTGTTGATGCCTTTTTCGTAAGGCGCATTTTGAATGGTGTGCGTGCCGGAACCGGCACCCGTCGTGACAATCGGCGAGCCACCGGGCGTGAGCGAAAGGTTTGACGTGCTGCCCGTACTGTTGACGACGTAATAGGTAACCCCCGTGGACAGTCCCGTCGGAAGCGCGCCTGTCGTGGTCAACCGGACGGGGCATCCATTCTCCGGCCTGTTTCTGCCCGTGTTCGGATAGGTAATAACCGCAGGGGATGCGACCGAGATCGTGCAGGTTTGCGACGGACAGGTGTAACACAGCTTGTTGATCAGCCGGCCCAAACCAAACGTAGGGTCCTGCCAAGCAGCCCCGCCGGAGCCATCTGCCCTCAGTACCTGCCCTGCCGCCGCGGCCTGACTGTCGATATCGCCCGCCTGCGCCTTGTTTTTCGAAGCAAGGCCACCAAGGAAGGCTGTTTTTGTGTAGTCCGCCGCATCCTCTCCAGCCATAGACCCAAGCGACGAGACGACGCCGGAGATGGCAGAAACAACCTCGTCGAGGGCGTCCTGCACGTTTGTGGCTGTCAGGCCAGACGTAGCGTTATTGAAGCTGACCAGAGCCGCGGTAATAGAGCCCGCCACCGCATCCAGCGCCTTCTGCGCCCAGTGATAGGCAGAATACTTGCCCGGCACGACCTCGACATCCTCATCCTCTGCCGCCCACTTTTCAGCAAGGTCGCGCGCATCCGCGGCATCCTGCGCGGCCTGTGGCGCGGCTTGGATAGCCGGGAGGTCGGCGGCGCAGGCGGTGATATCCGCGACCACTGCTGCAACGGCCTGAACATCCGCGCTGAGGGCGGCGACGGTCGTCACGTCCAGCGCAATGCCGGCGACCGTGGTGACATCCGTCTCGATGCCTGCGACCGTGCTGATATCGGCCGCGATGGCCAGCAGCGCCGCCACGTCGGCCGGATCGGCGAACAAGAACGGGATGAAGGTAATCGCGTCCGTGCCAATCATCACCGGATCTGGCGTCTGCAGGGAATAGAACGCGCCGTCATTCGGCGCGCCGGCATAGACCAGCGTCCCCTTCACCGCATCGCGCGGGCCGTTGAAATCCTTCGCCCGCGCCCACGCCGTCGCGCTTGCGACCCAGATACCGTTCTGCACGGTGTTGCTTTGATCCTTGACCAGCACGCGATCGCCTGCGGCAAGAGCTACCCCGTTGATGGTTTGCAGGCCGTAAAGAACGACCTCGGCCGTCGTCACCACGCGGCACGGCGCTTTAAGCGCAACGCCTTGGTTCAGGCCCGCGATGCGGTCTGTGATGGTCATGGTCTAACCCTTTTGTTTGAGGTTGAGGTTATGCGGCGCCGAGAGCCTCGGCGGCTTCCTCGGCAAGCTTGTCGAAGAACCAACGGACATAGAACAGGTTTTGAAAGGGGATCAGCCGGCGCAGTGCGCGGATGTCGCTTTCCGACGCTTCGGACGGGTTGCCGACCAGATAGGCGGCGCGGAAGAGATCCTGACCCAGACCAAAGGTCGGCCCGAGCAGCGCGCCCGTCTGGTTCCGGTTTACATAGCGGGATGCCGGAGATTCCCCGAGCGCGGCATACAGACCGGGCAGGCCCGCCTTTTCCCACGTGTTGTTCAGCTCCAGCAAGACGGAGGCGATACCGGACTGGTCGACGCCTTCAGCCACCCACTTCTGTGGCGACCAGTCGTCCGTATCCTCGCCGCGGCTTTTCGCCTTGAACCAAGCCACCATCATGCCGGCGCTCACGGCAAGAATGGTGCCGTGCATGAATGCCGCATCCCGCTGCTGCAGGCCACGCATCAGCACGCGCTGATTGGCAGCAAAGAAGAACGAGCGGAACTGGAAAACCACCTTCCCCAGCTCCGTCTGCATCATCAGCGGCTTGTCCGAGATACCGGGCGTCACGATGATGCTATCGACTTCCTTGTTCAGCGCGGCGCGGAAAACCCGCTGCGCCTCGCGCATGTCCCACTTGGCCGTATTGGCGATCGGCAGGCCGTCGACAACCTCGCCGTATTCCTTGAACTGCGCCGCAATCTGGCGCGCCATGTTCGCATCGATGCCGAGGAAGGCGAGGTATTCCCGCTCCTTGGGCGTAATCTTGCCCTTGGCCAGCGCCTCCACGCCTTCGATGATGCGGGTCTGCGTCACCGCCGAGGCCACGCTTTTCATCAGGTCATTCCAGCGGTTCATCAACGTCAGCTTCGAGAACGACGGCGCGACGTTGTTATGGATGAAACGCTCGAAGGCGGAGCCCTGCGCAAACGGGTCTCGCAGGTCAGTCAGCTCCATGATGCGGTTCGCCAGCACGGTTTCGGTCACATGGCCGGCCAGCTTCGCTTCGCGCACCTGCATCTTGATACCCTTCATCCCCTTCGCAACGGGCACGACAAGGTCACCAAAAGCGCGGTTCAATCCGTGCTTCATCACCACACCGGCAACGTCGGGGATGCTCGACACGACGACCGATCCCATCTTCGTGATGTAGTTCCATGCCCGCGCCATGCGGCCGAGACGCTTCCACCCTTCGCTGGTACCGTCGTCGTATGTCCCGCGGATGACATCGCGGATCATCTCCAAATCCTCGATGTCGCTTTTCTCGCGTGCGGAGAGTTCCTTCGCCAGCTTCGGGTTTTCCTTGCGCAGCCGGTTGTACTCTTCCTTGACCTGCTCGATTTGCTCTTTCATCGTCGGGTCGGTGAACTTCCGTTTCAGCTCGACCTCGGCGGCGATGGTGCGCACATGCTTGCGCATGACCATATCGATGTCGTTGTTCAGGAATCGTTCGACCTCGATATCCTGAATGTCCAGCGTCTTGGCACGCAGCGGGCCGCGCGTCGATACCACGAACCCCTCTTCCACTTCGCCCATGTTGCGGCGCGTCAGGGTATCGAAAACCGTGTTCTCGATCTCGTCGAGATAGGCTTCCATGTCGTTCGACAGGTCGAAGCGCGTGTCCATCTCCAGATGCTTCTCGGCCTCGATCTCCGCGATTTTCTCGCGCAGCTTCGCCATACGGGCTTCGCGGCGCTTCTTGGTCACGCTGTTGACCTTTTTCCGGATATTGCGCAGCGCATCCGGAGACAGGTCATCCGGCAGGGCGCGGCCACCCGGTACATCCGTCGTGTCGATGCCCAGTTCCCGCAGCGCCAGACGGACGCTTTCGTATTCCTCGAAAGCCTTGAGCGCAGGGACATCTGCATCCCTGACGGTCACGGTCACGCCGGAAAACTCATCGCGCAGCGCTTCCAGAAGGTCATTCACATCAGGCTTCGTCCTGCGGCCCGCAAAGAAACCCTCCTTGAAGGCGAGGTCCCGCGCCTGTTCCAGCGTCATGCCCTTTTTGGAGATGATGCCGATGCGGCTCTTATTCGTGATGCCAAGCCCGCGCAGGACGCCCTCGTCATCCTGCAAACCGCCCTTGGTCTTAAGGAAGGCTGCCAAGGACTGCGGGCTGGACGGCGCGCCGCCTTCTTTCATCGCCTGCAGCATCGTCTGGACGTCCAGTCCTGTCAGGTCGGCGGTTTTGGCCGCTTCGCTGTCCATGCGCAGGTTGCGCATTTCCAGATCGGCGACCTCCGAGCGCAGGGCATGCAGCTTGCGGTTATAGTCCGCTTGCGCGGCCCGCATGACCTTGGTGGCCTTCTCCGATGCCCACGCACGAATCTGGGCGCGGAACACCTGTTCCTGCATCTGGATCTTGTTCGGGTCCCAAACACGCGTCAGGTACGAAACCGCAAATTGCGGCGACACATCGTCCGGCAGCAGGCCGGCATCGATGGCTTCATTCTTCATGCGCTCCAGCGTCGGGCGATAAGCACGCGCGGCCTGTTCAACGGCCGGATTGCCGTGCGTATCCCCGCGGCGCAGCGCCATGGCCACGGCTTCCTTGAACTGCTCAAAGGAAAACCGCCCATTCTGCCCCCGCGCTGCCTTGCGGTATACGGCATATTGTTCATTCAGCGCCCGCGTCGAGCTTGCCAGCAGGCTGTTGTATTCCTTCATGTACGTTGTCACCGCCTGTTCCGTGGCGATGCCCTCGGCGTTTTTCTGAAGGAATACCGGCACCTCGTCGAGCGCCTGAAAGATTTGCCGCGTGGCCAAGGACGGGCTGTTCATCAGCCGGATGACCGGACTGGTATTCAGCTTCTTGGTCAGCCACTCAAGGCCCAGCGAGCCTTTCAGGCTATTCTGCTCCAGCGTTTCTTTCGGCACCTGCATGGCGCCGACGGTGCTGTTGGCTTGGCGCAGCGCCTCGGCTTCATCGGCGATCTCGTCAACGAAATCACGCTCTGCCGGCACGAACAGGTCTTTCTCGACCCGCTTCGAAAGCTCGGACAGGCCCGCGCGGCCGAGATACTTGGCCGCGCCTGCGCCGATAACGCCAGCAAGGAACGTGCCCGCACCGATGTTGATGGCAGATTCCTCGATCGTCCGCGTCTGCTGGGATGCCTGCAGGGCGGTTTCCGATACCGCCATGCCCGCCGCACCCCACTTGGCCGTATTTCCGGCCGTGCGCAGCAGGCTGTAACCGCCCTTCGTCCCCCTGACAACAGCTCCGCCGGGCATCAGGACTTCAGGCGACAGGATGCCCGCACCGATACCGGCGACGATGCCAAGGCCCCCAGCGCTTTCGAGCACCTTCTGGGCTTCCAGCTCCGCATCGATGTCGGTCTTTATCTGGTCGGCGTGGCGCTTGTTGCGCGCGATGGCCAGACGGTCGGCGTAGTCCTCATAACCCGCAAGGTCGTCGAACACGTCATAGCTCTCGTCCCAATCATCCAGATGACGGACAGGCGCCGTGCTTTGCAGGAAGCTGGCAACCGGGTTTTCGCGGCGAAAAGCCGCCGGCACGGTTTCCGACCAGAACGCCGGACGCTCGGCCTGTTCCGGCTCTGCCGTATCGTAGGCCGGACGGTCGGTGGCCGGATCGAACGGCTCTATCCTGTTCGTCCGGAACGGTGCAGGGTTCACTTCAAACGGCATTACTCATCTCCCTGCGGGCGACCGGGCAGCGGGCCGGGTGACCAGCGGTTCTGTGTGACAGGCACCTCTCCACGCGTGGCTTCGCGTGTTTCGGCTTGCTTTTGCTTCGATGGCGCCTTGTGACGCAGCTCGGTACCTGCCCATGCGATGGCGCGCGGCACTGCTTCGGGAACCACGGCGCGCCAGCCGCGGCCGGCTTCGCCGTATCCCTGCTTGGCGATATCGCGGTAAATCTGCGCCCGCTCAAGGATCTTCGCCCGCTCCGCCTTCTGGTCGGCCCCAAGGCCGTCCATGATCTTTTGCTGGTCGAAGCGGTAGTGCAGCACCTTGCCGTCGGCATCGCGCAGGACATCCCAGATGCCATCCTTGCTTTTCCGCAGGACCTGATACCTCGGCAGGCGGCCGGCAGAGACGTCGGCTTCGGTGACGGTGTCGGCCAGCAGCTCAAGGTCATCCAGCTTGGTATCCTGCTCGCCTTCCAGCGCACGGACATCGGCCATGAGCTGTTCCTGCATCCAGCCGTTATCGACGCCCGGAATGGCGTAATACGCCTCCGGCGGGCGGCGCATGATGGTGCGCTTGCCTGTGGCGCGCGTCTCGCCATACATGCGGCGCATGCGCTCGGTTGCCCGTGCCTTGGCGACTTCCTCGTCGCCGTGCATCAGGTATTCGGTTTCGAAGGCATCGCGGTATGCCGCCTTGGCTTGGTCGGCTGCCGCGCTGTTGCGCGGCAGGTCAGGCCCGACAGTGAAAGCGCCGGGGTCGAAAATATCCTCGACCGTATCGGGCAGCTTCTTGTCCAGTTCCTTCAGAAGCTTGTTGACCGACGCCTTGCGCATCTCCCGCACCGCCTCGTCGGCTTTGCTGAATCGCGCATCGACATATTCCAGCGCGGTTTTCTGGTCCATGCCGTCGCGGATGTACTTGTTGTACAGCGCGGCCTGGCTGATTTCGTCGTCCTTGAACTGGTCGAGTACCCGCGGCGCGTCTTCCTGCATGCGTGCCACGAGGTCATAGGCATAGGCCTTCTGCTGCACGTTGCCGTTTTCCATCATGGCCCGCAGCGCGCCCTGTGCCGGCGCAGGCAGGATGCCCGTCCGCTGCGCGACCGACATCAGCGCCGTCGCGCCTTCCTCGGACATCGACTTCACGGCCTGAATACCGCCCTGCGCCGTGAAGATTTTATCCACAGCCTCGCGGTGGTCTTTGTTGCCCGGGTCGTAAAGGAAGTCCGGATTGCCGTATGACGTCAGCGCGGCCGTCAGCTCGGCCTGTTTCTCGAACTCGGCCTGCGCCTTGGTCAGAATCTTGAAACGCACGTCCGGCGGCAGGTAATCCGCTTCGGTGCCTGTCCGCCCCATCGTCGCCACGGCAACCCCATCCGGCGAAGCCGCGGATTCATACCTGCCGCGCCACAGGTCGGAGAACTGGCCAGCGGTCATATCGGCGCTGCCGCCGTTCTGTTCGACGGCAGCCAGCGCCCGGTTGCGGTCGCCCTTGTATGCCTTGGCCAGCACATCGACTACATTCCCGTCCGGATTGGACAGCAGCACCGACGCCCCGCCTGCGCCTTGTTGATGCGCAAGGTACAGCTCTGCCGGCGTCGGTTCACGCCCCAGACGCTGCGCCAGCGTGGCGCGGTTGTCCTTCAGAAGACGGGCGGCAGCATCCGCAGCCGCTTCGGCATTCTTGGCATCTGTCAGGCGGTAGGCCTTTGCGGTATCCGGCATGAACTGGAAAA
>Ga0206116_1000374_pt1 | contig 51383 bp, 41 predicted proteins | sample 3A1Ametagenome_FD_178000 | JGI IMG/M metagenome (GOLD analysis project Ga0206116, IMG submission 178000) | Enriched microbial communities from leaf-cutter ant dump, University of Wisconsin, Madison, United States - 3A1A | ecosystem: Environmental > Terrestrial > Nest > Insects nest > Nest dump...
GTTCAACCTGTTCGTGTTCCGTATCGCCCTGGCCAGCTTCCTCGCCTACGTGCTCGGGCAACTGCTCGACATCCAGGTGTTCGATCGCCTGCGCCAGCTCAAGCACTGGTGGATCGCCCCGGCCGCTTCCAGCGTATTCGGTCAGGCCATGGACACCCTGGCGTTCTTCTCCATCGCCTTCTGGCAGAGCAGCGACCCGTTCATGGCGGCCAACTGGGTGGAGATCGCCGTGGTCGACTACGTGATCAAGCTGGCGGTCAGCCTGGCGCTGTTCGTACCGCTGTACGGCATGCTGCTCAGCGCCATCGTGCGGCGCTTGCCGCAGCGCACCGTATCGGCCTGAGAACATCCGTAGCCCGGATGCAATCCGGGAATGTTCTGTGCCCTGTCCCGGATTTCATCCGGGCTATGGCACACGAGAATTCTCCTATTGCCCCGCCACCTTCAGAAAAAACTGAGGTGACGCTGGGGCCGCTTGGAAAAAACGCCAAGCCGCCCTTCCCTAACATGTCTCCCATGCCCATCGGCCCGGAGACATCGCCATGCCCCTCGACCATCCCCTGCTGTTCAAATCGCTGTGCTACGTCGACGGTCACTGGCTGCATAGCGACGACGGCGCCAGCATCGCCGTACAGAACCCTGCCGACCAGAGTGTGATTGGCCACGTGCCGATGCTCGGTGAGAAGCAGATCACCGCCGCGGTGGACGCTGCCCAGCGTGCCTTCGCCAGCTGGCGCGAGCAGAGCCTGGAAACCCGCGCGGCGTTGCTGCGGCGTTGGGCCGAGCTGATCCTGCAGCATCAGGAAGACCTGGCGCGCATCCTCAGCCAGGAACAGGGCAAGCCGCTGGCCGAAGCCCGTGGCGAGATTCGCTATGCCGCCAGCTTCATTCCCTGGTTCGCCGAAGAGGCGCGCAGACTGTATGGCCAGACCATCCCCAGCCATATCCCCGGTGCCCAGCTCGGTACGCTGAAGGAGCCGGTTGGCGTTTGCGCCCTGCTCACGCCCTGGAACTTCCCTTCGGCGATGATCACCCGCAAGGCCGCCGCGGCCCTGGCCGCCGGTTGCACCGTGGTGATCAAGCCGGCGCACGAGACGCCCTACAGCGCCTTCGCCCTGGCCCAGTTGGCCGAGGAAGCCGGCCTGCCGGCTGGCGTGTTCAACGTGGTGTTGGGTGAGCCGCAGATGGCCATGGAAACCCTGGTTAAGGACACCCGCGTGCGCTCGGTGAGCTTCACCGGCTCGACCCGCGTCGGCAAGCTGGTGCTGCAAGCGGCCGCCGAGGATGTGAAGAAGGTGGCGTTGGAGCTGGGTGGCAATGCGCCGCTGATCGTCTGCGCTGACGCCGATCTTGATCACGCCGTGCAGGTGGCGCTGGACGCCAAGTTCCAGACCTCCGGCCAGGACTGCTGCGCCGCCAACCGTATCCTGGTCGAGCGCCCCGTGTACGAAGAATTCCTGCAGCGTTTCGCCAAGGCCGTGCGTGGCCTGCGCGTTGGCCCTGGCCATGACGAGCACAACCAGATCGGCCCGCTGATGCACCAGGCTGCTCTGGACGCGACTGCTGCACGGGTCGCCGATGCCATCGAGCAGGGTGCGCGCCTGCTGGTTGGCGGCGAGCCGCATGCCCTTGGCGGTTGGTTCTGGCAGCCGACGCTGCTGGCCGATGTCACTGACAGCATGCGCATCTACCGCGAAGAGAACTTCGCTCCCATCGCCGGTGTGCGCGCCTTCGACACCCTGGACGAGGCCGTGGCTATGGCCAACGACACCGAATACGGCCTGGCCGCCTACATTTGCTCCAACCGCGTGGATGTCGTCCACCCGCTGATCCGTCGCCTCGACCACGCCATGGTCGCGGTCAATGGCACCAAATTCACCGGCCACCCGATCCCCTTCGGTGGCATGAAAGCCTCCGGCCTTGGCCGTGAGGGTGGCACGGAAGGCTTCGAGCCCTTCGTCGAAACCAAGTACTTCTGCATTCATCACCAGGGCCAGCGTTACTGAGCCCCTTCGGAGGATTACCCATGAGCCATTACGACGAGCTGTTCGCCCAGGATCGTGCCCACTTCATGCACCCGTCCACCCATGCCCATGATCACGCCAGTGGCGCGCTCAAGGGGCGCATCATTACCGGCGCCTCGGGCATTCGCATCCAGGATCATGAAGGCCGCGAGCTGATCGACGCCTTCGCCGGCCTGTACTGCGTGAACATCGGCTATGGTCGCACCGAGGTGGCCGAGGCCATCTACAAGCAGGCCAAGGAGCTGGCCTACTACCACACCTACGTCGGCCACTCGACCGAGGCCATCATCGAGCTGTCGGCGCGCATCATCGACTGGGCGCCGCAGGGCATGAAGAAGGTCTACTACGGTATGTCCGGCTCGGATGCCAACGAGACCCAGATCAAGCTGGTGCGCTACTACAACAACGTGCTCGGTCGCCCGGCGAAGAAGAAGATCATCTCCCGCCAGCGCGGCTACCACGGCTCGGGCATCATGACCGGCAGCCTCACCGGCCTGGCCAGCTTCCACCAGCACTTCGACCTGCCGCAGCCGGACATCAAGCACGCCGCCTGCCCGCATTTCTACAAGGCGCCGGCCGGTATGGACGAAGCGGCTTTCGTGCGCCACTGCGCCGAGGATCTGGAGCGTCTGATCCTGGCCGAAGGGCCGGACACTGTGGCCGCTTTTATCGGTGAGCCGGTGATGGGCACCGGCGGCATCATCGTGCCGCCGAACGGTTACTGGGAGGCGATCCAGGCCGTGCTGGCCAAGTACGACATCCTGCTGATCGCCGACGAGGTGGTTTGCGCCTTCGGCCGTCTGGGTACGCCGATGGGCAGCCAGATGTTCGGCATGCAGCCGGATCTGATCACCACGGCCAAGGGCCTGACCAGCGCCTACGCGCCGCTTTCGGCAGTGATCGTCGGTGAGAAGGTGTGGAACGTGATCGACGAGGCTTCCAGCCGCGACGGCGCTATGGGCCATGGCTGGACCTACTCTGGTCACCCGATCTGCGCCGCCGCTGCGCTGGCCAACCTGAACATCCTGGAGAAGGAAAACATCGCCGCCAACGCCGCCGAGGTGGGTGCCTACCTCAACCAGCAGCTGCGTCAGACCTTCGAAGGCCATCCGCTGGTGGGTGAAGTGCGCGGTGTCGGCATGCTCGCTGCGCTGGAGTTCATGGCCGACAAGGAGGCGCGTACGCCCTTCGATGCGTCGCTCAAGGTTGGCCCGCGTGTCTCCGCCGCCTGCCTGGAACGCGGCATGATCGCCCGCGCCATGCCGCACGGCGACATTCTCGGTTTCGCCCCGCCGCTGGTGCTGACCAAGGCTGAGGCGGACGAGGTGGTGGGGATCGCCAAGGCAGCGGTGGATGCGGTGGCCGGCGAAGTGCTCTAAGGCTGGCTGAACGGCGTAGGGTACGCTGTGCGCACCGCGGCTGGCTCGGTGCTTCGGCCATCCATTCGCAGAGTTGCAGAAGAAAGTGTGAAAGGGACATCAGCCGCGACAGCTTGAGTCCCTGAGAACAGGAGGTGATGGTTTTGTTTCGGTGCGGATGGCGCACTCTACGGTTCGCAACGGTGCTGTAGGGTGCGCGGGGCCTCCCAGGTCGTGCGTGCCGAGTCGATCAGCGTGGCTTGTCCAGCTTGCGCAGAAACACCGTCATCTCCTTCTCGGCTTGCTTGTCGCCCTTGGCCTGTGCCGCCGCGATGCCCTGCTGCCAGGCCTGGCGAGCACCGTCGTGGTCGCCTGCGGCCTGCAGCGCCTTGCCCAGCAGCTTCCAGGCGGCGGAATAGCTCGGGTCGAACTCCACGCAGCGTTGCAGGTGCTCGGCCGCCTGCGCGGCATTGCCGCCGTCCAGATGCGCCTTGCCCAGGCCAAAGCGCAGCAGGGCGTTGTCCATGCCCTTGGCCAACATCTTTTCCAGTGCATCGGTACTCATCTTGGCTCCTGCATCGTCATGTGGGCATCCCCGGATTTCATCCGGGCTACGCGCTGGTAGCCGGATGCAATCCGGGACTCAGAAGAACGTCAGGCCGGCCTGGAACAGGCGCTCGACATCGCGAATGTATTTCTTGTCGACCAGGAACAGGATCACGTGGTCGCCGGACTCGATCACCGTGCTGTCATGGGCGATCAACACTTCCTCGTCGCGGATGATGGCGCCGATGGTGGTGCTCGGTGGCAGGGCGATGTCCTTGATCATGCGACCGATCACCTTGCTCGACTTGGCGTCGCCGTGGGCGATCACCTCCAGCGCTTCGGCCGCTCCGCGGCGCAGGCTGTGCACGCTCTCGATATCGCCGCGGCGCACGTGGGTCAGCAGGGTGCCGATGGTGGCCAACTGCGGGCTGATGGCGATGTCGATCTCGCCGCCTTGCACCAGGTCGACGTAGGCCGGGTTGTTGATGATGGTCATCACCTTGCGCGCGCCCATGCGCTTGGCCAGCAGCGAGGACATGATGTTGGCCTCGTCGTCGTTGGTCAGCGCCAGGAAGATGTCGGCGTCGTTGATGTTCTCTTCCATCAGCAGGTCGCGGTCGGAGGCACTGCCCTGCAGAACGATGGTGCTTTCCAGGTTTTCCGAGAGGTAGCGGCAGCGCGCCGGGTTCATCTCGATGATCTTCACCTGGTAGCGACTCTCGATGGCCTCGGCCAGGCGTTCGCCGATATGCCCGCCGCCAGCGATGACCACTTTCTTGTAGTCATCCTCGAGGCGGCGCATCTCGCTCATCACCGCGCGGATGTGCGCCTTGGCGGCGATGAAGAACACCTCGTCATCGGCTTCGATGACGGTATCGCCCTGCGGCAGGATCGGCCGGTTGCGGCGGAAGATGGCGGCGACGCGGGTGTCGATGTTGGGCATGTGCGCGCGAATCTGGCGCAGCTGCTGGCCCACCAGCGGGCCGCCGTAGTAGGCCTTGACCGCGACCAGTTGCGCTTTGCCTTCGGCGAAGTCGATCACCTGCAGGGCGCCAGGGTATTCGATCAGGCGCTTGATGTAGTTGGTCACCACCTGCTCGGGGCTGATCAGCACGTCGACCGGGATCGCTTCATTGTCGAACAGCGCTTCGCGGGTCAGGTAGGCGGCCTCGCGCACACGGGCGATACGCGTCGGCGTGTGGAACAGGGTGTAGGCCACCTGGCAGGCGATCATGTTGACTTCGTCGCTGTTGGTCACCGCCACCAGCATGTCGGCATCGTCGGCGCCGGCCTGGCGCAGCACGGTGGGGAATGAGCCCTTGCCTTGCACGGTGCGGATGTCGAGGCGGTCGCCGAGGTCGCGCAGGCGATCACCGTCGGTGTCGACCACGGTGATGTCGTTGGCTTCGCTGGCCAGGTGTTCTGCCAGGGTTCCACCTACCTGGCCTGCACCGAGAATGATGATCTTCACTGGTTGCTCCGTTAGCTGCGTTCTGGCGCAGCGGATTTAAGCAGCTTGGCATAGTAGAAGCCGTCGTGGCCGTCCAGCTGTGGCAGCAGTTGGCGACCGTGTGCCGGTTGCAGGCCGAACTCGCCGGCGATGGCGACTTCCTGCGCGTCAGGGGTGCGAGCGAGGAACGCGGCGATGGTCTCGCTGTTTTCCGTCGGCAGCACCGAGCAGGTGGCATAGAGCAGGATGCCGCCGGGGGCCAGGGTCGGCCACAGGGCATCGAGCAGCTCGCCCTGCAATTGGGCCAGGGCGGGAATGTCCTCGGGCTGGCGGGTCAGCTTGATGTCCGGATGGCGGCGGATCACGCCGGTGGCCGAACAGGGCGCGTCGAGCAGGATGCGCTGGAACGGCTGGCCGTCCCACCAGGCGCCGGTATCGCGGCCATCGGCGGCGATCAGCGTGGCCTCCAGGCGCAGGCGGTCGAGGTTCTCGCGCACACGTGCCAGGCGCTTGGCCTCCAGATCGACGGCGACCACTTCGCTCAGGCCCGGCTCGACCTCCAGCAAATGGCAGGTCTTGCCGCCCGGAGCGGCGCAGGCGTCCAGCACGCGTTGGCCCGGCGCCAGTTCGAGCAGGTCGGCGGCCAGTTGCGCGGCCTCGTCCTGCACACTGACGCGGCCTTCCTTGAAGCCGGGTAGCGTGGTCACGTCGCAGGGCTGCAGCAGGCGTACGCCGTCACGGCTGAAGGCGCAGGGCTCGGCATCGATGCCGGCGTCGCGCAGTTCGGTGAGGTACGCGTCACGGCTGCCGTGACGGCGATTGACCCGCAGGATCAGTGGCGGATGCGCGTTGTTGGCGGCGCAGATGGCTTGCCAGTGCTCGGGCCAGAAGGACTTGAGCTGTTTTTGCAGCCAGCGCGGGTGCGCGGTGTGCAGCACCGGATCGCGATCGAGTTCGGCGAAAATCGCTTCATGCTCGCGCTGAGCGCGGCGCAGCACGGCGTTGAGCAGGCCCTTGGCCCAGGGCTTCTTCAGCGCACCGGCGCAGCCGACCGTTTCGCCGATGGCGGCGTGCTCGGGGATGCGGCTGTGCAGCAACTGGTAGAGGCCGATCAGCAGCAGCGCTTCCACGTCCTTGTCGGCGGCCTTGAACGGTTTTTCCAGCAGTTTCTCGGCCAGCAGTTGCAGGCGCGGCTGCCAGCGCGCGGCGCCGAAGGCCAGATCCTGCGCCAGGGCGCGGTCGTGGTGTTCGACCTTGTCCAGCTGCGGTGGCAGGCTGCTGCCCAGCGAGGCCTTGCCGGAGAGTACGGCGGTCAGGGCGCGTGCGGCGGCCAGGCGGGGATTCATTGACCCAGTACCAGGCCGGGTGCGAACTGCTCGCGGCGGCTGTTGTACAGGTCACTGAAGGCCAGCGGCTTGCCGCCGGGCAACTGCAGGCGAGTCAGGCGCAGTGCACCCTCGCCGCAGGCCACGGTCAGGCCGTTCTTGTCGGCGGCGAGAATACTGCCAGGGGCGCCCTCACCCTCGCCTATCTCGGCCGCATGCACCTTGAGTGCATCACTGCCCAGCGTGGTGTGACAGATCGGCCAGGGGTGGAAGGCGCGCACCAGGCGCTCCAATTCCACGGCCGGACGGCTGAAGTCGAGGCGTGCCTCGTCCTTGTTCAGCTTGTGTGCATAGTTGGCCAGGGCATCGTCCTGCACTTCGCCCTTCAGCGTGCCGGCGGCCAGGCCGTCGATGGTCTGCAGCACCGCCTGCGGGCCGAGCTGGGCGAGGCGGTCGTGCAGGCTGCCGCCAGTGTCGCTGGCGCTGATCGGCGTGCTGACCTTGAGCAGCATCGGCCCGGTGTCGAGGCCGGCCTCCATCTGCATCACGGTGACACCGCTCTCGGCGTCACCGGCTTGTACCGCGCGTTGGATCGGCGCGGCGCCACGCCAGCGTGGCAGCAAGGAGGCGTGACTGTTGATGCAGCCCAGGCGCGGGGTGTCGAGCACCACCTGCGGCAGGATCAGGCCGTAGGCGACCACCACCATCAGATCCGGCTTGAGGGCTGCCAGCTCGGCCTGTGCTTCTTCATTGCGCAGGCTGGCCGGCTGGTAAACCGGGATACCGTGCTCGACGGCGAGTTGCTTGACCGGGCTGGGCATCAGCTTCTGGCCACGGCCGGCCGGGCGATCCGGCTGGGTGTAGACGGCGATGATCTGGTGCGGGCTGGCCAGCAGGGCCTTGAGGTGCTCGGCGGCGAATTCCGGGGTGCCGGCAAAGACGATACGCATGGGGCAGTTACCAAAGAAAAAGGCTTGCCGTGGCAAGCCTTTGGATGAACGAGGATCAGGCGCGCTGGCGATGCTGTTTTTCCAGCTTCTTCTTGATGCGATCGCGCTTGAGACTGGACAGGTAGTCGACGAACAGCTTGCCGTTGAGGTGGTCGCATTCGTGCTGGATGCACACGGCGAGCAGGCCTTCGGCGATCAGCTCATAGGGCTGGCCATCGCGATCCAGTGCCTTGATCCTGACCTTCTGCGGGCGGTCGACATTCTCGTAGAAGCCGGGAACCGACAGGCAGCCTTCCTGGTACTGATCCATCTCGTCGGTTAACGACTCGAACTCGGGGTTGATGAACACCCGCGGCTCGGACTTGTCCTCGGACAGATCCATGACCACTACGCGCTTATGCACGTTGACCTGTGTCGCGGCCAGGCCGATACCGGGTGCGTCATACATGGTCTCGAACATGTCGTCGACCAGTTGACGGATGGAGTCGTCCACGACGTCCACCGGTTTGGCGATGGTACGCAGGCGTGGATCAGGAAATTCGAGGATATTCAGGATCGCCATATGCGTTTGTGATGCACTTGTGGAATAAAGTCAAAATCCGCTGCTAAGATGATGAACAGCATTGAAAAACGGCTTCACGCCGCGGATTCAGCGGGTTTGAACGCGGCGCTAGGGCGCTTCACGTGAAGGCACATAATAAAGGGATTCACCGCATGAGGAAATCACTACTCGCCCTGCTGCTCGTTGCAGCCGGCGGATTGGCCCAGACCGGAATGGCCCTGGCCGAAGTGCAGCTCAAGGACGGTCATCCGGACCGTTACACCGTGGTCAAGGGCGATACGCTCTGGGACATCTCCGGAAAATTCCTGCGCCAACCGTGGAAGTGGCCGGAAATCTGGCATGCCAACCCGCAGGTTTCCAATCCGCACCTGATCTATCCCGGTGACACCCTCAATCTTGTCTACATCGATGGCCAGCCGCGCCTGATGCTCAACCGTGGCGAGTCACGTGGCACCATCAAGCTGTCACCCCAGGTGCGCAGCACACCGATGGCCGAAGCGATCCCGACCATTCCGCTGGAGGCTATCAACAGTTTCCTGCTGAGCAACCGCATCGTCGACACACCGGAAGATTTCAATGGTAAGCCTTACGTCGTCGCCGGTAATGCTGAACGTGTGGTCAGTGGCGCGGGCGACCGTGTCTATGCTCGCGGCCAGTTCGATGAGCAGCACCCGGTCTACGGGATCTTCCGCCAGGGCAAGACCTATGCGGATCCGGAAACCAAAGAGTTTCTCGGTATCAATGCCGATGACATCGGTACCGGTGAAATCGTCGCTGAAGAAGGCGATATCGGTACGCTGGTGTTGAGCCGTTCGACCCAGGAAGTGCGTCTTGGCGACCGCCTGTTCCCTACCGAGGAGCGTGCGATCAACTCCACCTTCATGCCCAGCGAGCCGGCTGATGAGATTAACGGGTTGATCCTCGACGTGCCGCGTGGCGTGAACCAGATCGGCCAGTTCGACGTGGTTACCCTGAACAAGGGCGCGCGTGACGGCTTGGAGATCGGCAACGTACTGGCGGTCTACAAGACCGGTGAGACTGTACGCGACCGTGTGAGCGGCGAGAATGTGAAGATCCCTGACGAGCGCTCTGGTCTGCTGATGGTATTCCGCACCTATGACAAGCTCAGCTACGGACTTGTATTGCAAGCCAGCCGGCAGCTGTCGGTGATGGACAAGGTTCGCAATCCGTAACGCCCGATGAGCCCCGCAATCGCGGGGCTCATGCTTTCTGGTCGCCAGGATGGCGACACCATCGATCAGGGACGAATCATCATGCCTATTCCTGCCTCGCTGTCTCCCGCCGAACTCGAAGCCCGTCTACGCCTGCATTTGCTGCCGGAGCTGGGGCCGCGGCGTTTTCGCAAACTGCTCAGCGCTTTCGACAGCGCCTCGGCCGCGTTGAGTGCGCCGGCCAGTGCCTGGCGGGCTCTCGGGTTGCCAGCAGCGTGCGCCGAGCCCAGGCGCAGTGTGGAAATTCGCGAACGAGCGGCAGCTGCACTGCTGTGGCTGGAAGCACCTGATCAACACCTGCTGATGTGGGATGACCCGCACTACCCGGTGTTGCTCGCCGAACTGGCGGATGCACCGCCGCTGTTGTTTGTGGCGGGTGATCCGGGTGTGCTGGAGTTGCCGCAGTTGGCGATGGTCGGCAGTCGGCGTGCCTCGCAGCCTGGCCTGGATAACGCTCGCGCCTTTGCCCGCAGCCTGGCAGCCGGTGGTTTTGCGATCACCAGTGGCCTGGCCTTGGGAATCGACGGCGCCGCGCACCAAGGCGCCCTGGACGGGGGCGGCAGGACAGTGGCGGTGCTCGGTACGGGGTTGCAGTGCTTGTACCCCCGGCGACATACCCGGCTGGCGGCGCAGATCGTCGAACGGGGCAGTGCCCTGGTTTCCGAGTTGCCGCTGGATTGTCCGCCTCAGGCGAGCAACTTTCCCCGGCGCAATCGAATCATCAGCGGCCTCTCGGTCGGCGTGCTGGTGGTCGAGGCCAGCCCTTCCAGCGGGTCTCTGATCACCGCACGACTGGCTGCCGAGCAAGGGCGCGAGGTGTATGCCATTCCCGGTTCGATCCACCACCCTGGAGCACGCGGCTGCCATCAACTGATTCGCGATGGCGCCACGCTGGTGGAGAGCATCGACCATATTCTCGAAGCGCTACAAGGCTGGCAGACTCCGTGCGTCAGCCTTGCTCCGGCTCGAGCCGCCAGGGTCGAGCATCCGCTTCTGGCGCTGCTACACGCTGCACCGCACAGCACCGAAGCCCTGGTGCAGAGCAGTGGCTGGGCGCTGGCAGATGTGCTGGCGGCACTGACCGAACTGGAGCTGGATGGTCTGGTATGCAACGAGGCCGGGCGCTGGCTGGCGCGAAATCCCTAACCGGAAAACGCCCGCTCGTTCATACCGGCCATCGCGCATCGCGTCCGGGCTACAGTCGCATGGCCGACTTGGATAGACTGCCGCCCATTCGTTCAGCGGGAGACAGTCGATGGCCAGCAATTGGCAGATACAACAAACGGCGCGGGTGGTGCGTGAGGGGGGCGTGATCGCTTATCCGACCGAGGCGGTCTGGGGGCTGGGGTGTGACCCGTGGAACGAAGCCGCGGTGGATCGTCTGCTGGCGCTCAAGGAGCGACCCATGCACAAGGGACTGATCCTGGTCGCCGACGACATCGAGCAATTCGACTTTCTTCTCGATGACCTGCCCGAGGTCTGGCAGGAGCGTCTCGCCGGTAGTTGGCCAGGGCCGAATACCTGGCTGGTGCCGCATCAGAATCGTTTGCCCGAGTGGGTAACCGGTCAGCACGAGACCGTTGCCCTGCGTGTCAGTGACCATCCGCTGGTACGTGCACTGTGCCGCTACACCGGGCCGTTGATCTCCACCTCGGCCAATCCGGCCGGCCGCCCTTCGGCACGTTCACGCCTGCGCGTGGAGCAGTACTTTCCCGGTGAGTTGGACAAAGTGCTGGTCGGTGCCCTGGGGGGACGCAAGAACCCCAGCCTGATCCGCGACCTGCGCACGGGCGATGTGATCCGCCCGTCCTGATTGCTTTGGACGTTCATTGCAGAAGTACCTCCCACGACAATTGCGTGTGTTCGTGGGAGGAGTCTTAGCCTCGTAGCCCGGATGCAATCCGGGAATAGCCCCCGTGCTCTGCCGTAGAGTGCGCTGCGCGCACCGTCAGGACTGCGCTCGCGGCAGGGGCGGTGCGCATGGCGCACCCTACCGTCATGGCAAAAGGATGGTCGAGCCGGTGGTCTTGCGTGCGCTCATCGCATCCTGGGCGGCGGCGGCATCCTTCAGCGCATAGCGGTTGCTGATTTCCACCTGCAGCTTGCCGCTGGCGATCATTGCGAACAGCTCGTCGGCCATGGCTTGCAGGTTTTGCGGCGTGTTGGCGTAGCTGGCCAGGGTCGGCCGGGTGACGTACAGCGAGCCCTTCTGCGCCAGGATGCCCAGATTGACCCCGGTGACCGCGCCGGAGGCATTGCCGAAGCTGACCAGCAGGCCGCGCGGCGCCACGCAGTCCAGCGAGGTTTCCCAGGTGTCCTTGCCGACGCCGTCATAGACCACCGGGCACTTGGCCCCGTCAGTCAGCTCCAGCACGCGCTGGACGACGTTCTCATGGCTGTAGTCGATGGTCGCCCAGGCACCCAGCTCCTTGGCAAGAGCAGCCTTTTTCGCCGAGCTGACGGTACCGATCAGTTTCACACCCAGTGCCTTGGCCCACTGGCAGGCGAACGAACCAACGCCACCGGCCGCCGCATGGAAAAGAATGGTTTCGCCGCCCTTGAGCTCATAGGTCTGGCGCAGCAGATACTGCACGGTCAGGCCCTTGAGGATGACAGCAGCCGCTTCCTCGAAACTGATGCTATCGGGCAGGTGTACCAGGTTGTCTGCCGGCAACACATGCAGCTCACCGTAGGAGCCCAGCGGGCCGGTGGCGTAGGCCACACGGTCACCGACAGCGAAACGGGTGACTTCGCTGCCGACCGCCTCGACCACGCCAGCGGCTTCGGTGCCCAGGCTCGACGGCAGGGCCGGTGGCACGTAGAGGCCATTGCGGTAATAGGTGTCGATGAAGTTCAGACCGATGGCCTTGTTGGCGACCCGTACCTCGCGCGGGCCCGGCGCTGCCGGTTGGTAGTCACGGTACTCCAGCACTTCGCTGCCGCCGTGCTGGCTGAACTGAATACGCTTGGCCATCTCGGATTCCTTATATGGTCGGAGCCGCTGCATGCGGCGAAAGGCTCTATCAGGCCGTTGAAAAACTACCTACGTTGGCAATACTGCGTTAAAAACAACCTCAAAATGCTCATTTACAGCATGTAAACTCCGATTTCTCGGCTGTTTGATTCGCTAGCGCTCACCCTTCGGGCCAGCCGTTGGCTGTTACTCCCGTTGGTCGTTGCGCCTTGTCTTGCCTGCCTCGCCTACGTTTTTCAACGGCCTGCTATCCAATCGTCCTGATTGACCGACGTCAACTGCGGATGTGCCTGGGTGAATGCTATGCTGCCCGCCGATTTCGACCCGCTCTCTGTTCAAGGTGCCGCCGTGACTGACCGTACCGAGGCCGTGAAGGCCTATCTGCTCGACCTGCAAGATCGCATCTGCTCCGCCCTGCAAGCCGAAGACGGCCAGGCCGTGTTCGCCGAGGACGCCTGGCAGCGTCCGGCCGGTGGTGGCGGTCGCACGCGGGTGATCGAGAATGGCGCGCTGATCGAGAAAGGCGGGGTGAATTTCTCTCACGTGTTCGGCGACAGCCTGCCGCCCTCGGCCAGCGCCCATCGTCCGGAACTGGCCGGTCGTGGCTTCCAGGCCCTGGGTGTGTCGCTGGTAATCCACCCGGAAAACCCCTACGTGCCCACCTCGCACGCCAACGTGCGCTTCTTCAGCGCGGAGAAGGAAGGCGAGGAACCTGTGTGGTGGTTCGGCGGCGGCTTCGACCTGACGCCCTACTACGCCAACGAAGAAGATTGCGTGTACTGGCACCAGGTCGCACGCGATGCGTGCGCGCCGTTTGGCGCCGAGGTCTATCCGAAGTTCAAGGCCTGGTGCGACCGCTATTTCCACCTCAAGCATCGTGGTGAGCCGCGCGGTATTGGCGGACTGTTCTTCGACGATCTCAACGAGTGGGATTTCGACACCTGCTTCGCCTTCATTCGTGCCATCGGCGATGCCTACATTCAGGCCTATCTGCCCATCGTCCAGCGCCGCAAGCTGACGCCGTTCGGCGAGCGCGAGCGCGAGTTCCAGGCATTCCGTCGCGGCCGCTACGTCGAGTTCAACCTGGTGTTCGACCGTGGCACCCTGTTCGGCCTGCAGTCGGGCGGGCGCACCGAGTCGATCCTCATGTCGCTGCCGCCGCACGTGCGCTGGGGTTACGACTGGAAGCCGGAGCCGGGTAGCGAGGAAGCGCGCCTGACCGAGTATTTCCTGACCGATCGCGACTGGCTCGTGCAGGAATAATCTGGGGTAGAAACACCATCCGGTGCGCATGGCGCACCCTACGAGTTCTGTAGCCCGGATGAAATCCGGGAGTCTCTTCGCCCGTCCCCGGATTGTATCCGGCTACTACCGCCAGGAATTCTATGGATCGCTACTGCGTCTTTGGCAACCCCATCGGTCATAGCAAATCGCCGCAGATTCATCGTCTGTTCGCCGAGCAGACCGGCCAGGTGCTCGACTATCAGGCACGCCTGGCACCGCTGGACGATTTCACCGCCAATGCCCGTGCCTTCTTCACCGAAGGCCTGGGTGGCAACGTCACCGTACCGTTCAAGGAAGAGGCTTTTCGCCTTTGCGACGAGCTCACCGAGCGCGCGCGCCGCGCCGGTGCGGTGAACACCCTGAAGAAGCTCGAAGGCGGTCGCCTGTTGGGTGACAACACCGACGGCGCCGGGCTGACCCGCGATCTGCAGGACAACGCCAGCTTTTCCCTGGCCGGCAAACGCATTCTTATCCTCGGTGCGGGGGGCGCGGTGCGTGGCGTGCTCGAGCCCTTTCTGGCGCAGCGCCCGGCGGTGCTGGTGATCGCCAACCGCACGGTAGCCAAGGCCGAGCAGCTGGTACGCGAATTTGCCGATCTTGGCCCACTGGTCGCTGCTGGTTTCGACTGGATCGACGCCCCGGTGGATCTGATCGTCAACGGCACCTCGGCCAGCCTCGGCGGTGACCTGCCACCCATTGCCCCGAGCCTGATCCAGCCTGGCCACACCGTTTGCTACGACATGATGTACAGCCGCGAAGCGACCGCCTTCAATGGCTGGGCCGCCGAGCACGGTGCGGCGCGTTGCCTCGATGGCCTCGGCATGCTGGTCGAGCAGGCTGCCGAGGCCTTCGCATTGTGGCGCGGCGTGCGTCCGAACACCGCGCCGGTACTGGCCGAGCTGCGCCGTCAACTGGCGGGCTGAGCGTGATGAGTGACGAGGAGCTGCTGCGGATCAAGGGCTACCACGCTCACGTCTATTTCGACGCCGCCACCCTCGAGCAAGCCCGCATATTGTGCGAGGAGGCTGCACGGCGTTTTCCGCTGAAGATGGGCCGAATGCATCAACGTCCGGTTGGCCCGCACCCAGACTGGAGCTGCCAACTAGCTTTCTGCCCTGAGCTGTTCGGTGAACTGGTGCCCTGGCTGATGCAGCGGCGCGACGGTCTCAATGTGCTGGTGCACCCGATCACCGACGATGAGCTGCGCGATCATCGTGACTGGCCGCTGTGGCTCGGCCAGGTGCGCCCGCTGGATCTGAGCACGCTCACCCCGTAATTGGTGGAGTGTCATCGGTGCGCATGGCGCACCCTACTGCAGAGCTCATACGTGGCCTGTAGGGTGCGCCGCGCGCACCGCTCACTCCTCGAAACGCAACGGGCAGCCGGCGCGGCCTTCCAGCTTGAGGATTTCCTCCAGCACCTGTGGGCGTGCTTGACGCAGCACCAGGTGGCGTTGCAGCACCTGCAGGCGACGCGCCTCCTGATGCAGCATTTCCACCCCGGCATAGTCGATGAAGTTGATATGCCGGGCGTCGATCACCAGGCGCGGTGCATGGCTGTTCTGCAGCAGTTGCTGGATGTACTGGCAGGCGCCGAAGAAGATCGAGCCTTCGATGCGCAGCACCTCGTCATCGCCGTCCTGCCACAGGCGCACGCGCGGCTGCGAGGTGCGCTTGAGGTAGAAGAACAGCGAGGCCAGCACTCCGGCGTAGATCGCCGTCTGCAGCTCCAGCACCAGGGTGGCAGCGAAGGTCAGCAGCATCACCACGAACTCGGCGCGGCTGACCCGGCGCAACGCGCGAATCGCCGCTAGATCCACCAGGCCCCAGCAGATCAGCAGGATACCGGCAGCCATCACCGGCAGCGGGATATGTGCCAGCAGCGATGCGCCGAACAGGGCGAACAGCGCCACCAGCAGCGCGGAGAAAACCCCGGCCAGTGGCGTGCGCGCCCCCGCCTGCAGGTTCAGCGCCGAACGGGTGAAGGAGCCGGCCGATAGCGATCCGCAGAACCAAGGCCCGAGCATGTTCGACAGGCCCTGGGCACGCACTTCCTGGTTGGCATCGAGGAGCTGGTGCGATTTCATCGCCAGGGCGCGAGCGATGGACAGGCTGGTGACCAGCCCGAGCATGCCGCAGGCCACCGCCGCGGGCAGCAGTTGCAGCATATCCTTGAGGTTGAAATCGAGCACTGCGAAGGGCGGCAGGCTACCGGCGAAGGACGCGACCAGGGCGATTTCGCCGCTGTAGCGTGCCGGCAGCAACGCCACCAGCAAGCTGCCGAGCAGCAAGCCGAGGAGCAGCGCCGGTGCCCGTGGCCAGAGTCGGCGTATCGCCAGGCTCGCCAGCAAAGTGATGCCTGCTACGGCCAGGCTTGGCCAATGCACCTCGGGCAGGTGCTGGCCGATCTGCAGCAAGCTGGCCAGCGCCGTCGCCTGGCTTGGCAGCTCGACGCCGAGCAGGTTGGGCACCTGGCCGATGGCGATCACCAGCGCGGCGCCGAGGGTGAAACCGAGCACCACCGACTGCGAGACGAAATTCACCAGCGCGCCGAAGCGCAGCAGACCGAGTAGCCACTGGAACAGCCCGGCGAGAAAGGTCAGCAGCAGGATCAGGGCGATGAAGTGCTCGCTGCCCGCCGTGGCCATGGGGCTGACGCTGGTGAACAGGACGATGGAGATGGCCGCAGTCGGCCCGCAGATCAGGTGCCAGGACGAGCCCCACAGGCAGGCGATGAGCACCGGCACGATGGCGGCGTAGAGACCGTACTCGGCCGGCAGGCCAGCGATCAGCGCATAGGCCAGCGATTGCGGCAGTGCCACGATGGCGCCGGTCAGGCCCGCCAGCGCGTCGTTGCCGAGGGTGCGGCGGTCGACGCCTGGCAGCCAGCGCAGAAAAGGCAGCAGCGCCTGTTTGTCAGGTAGCGGCATGGCGAAACTCGCACGGGCAACCGCTGGCTGCCCGTGATCGGGAGGGCGTTACAGGCGGGTCTTCACGGCAGCCAGGCCATCGCTGCCATCGCGGGTGGTGACGCCGTCCAGCCAGCCATCGAGCACCTGCGGGTTGGCGCTGATCCAGGCCTTGATCGCGGCGTCGTTGCTGGCCTCCTTGCTCAGCACTTGATCCATGATGGCGTTCTCCATGTCCTGGGTGAACTTGAGGTTGGCGAGCAGTTTGCCGACGTTCGGGCACTGCGCGGCATAGCCCTTGCGCGCCAGGGTGTTGACCTGGCCGCTATCACCGAAATACTTCTCGCCACCCTTGAGATACTTCATGTCGTACTGCACGTTCATCGGGTGCGGTGTCCAGCCGAGGAATACCACGTACTGATCGCGGCGCACCGCGCGGCCGACCTGCACCAGCATCGCCTGCTCGCTGGACTCCACCAGTTGCCAGTCGCCCAGGCCGAACTCATCGCCAGCGATCATCTGCTTGATCGACTCATTGGCCGGCGAGCCGGAGGCGATGCCGTAGAGCTTCTTGCCGAACTTGTCGGCGTGCTTGTCGAGGTCGGCGAAGGTCTTCACTCCGGCTTCATAGGCATAGGTCGGCACGGCCAGGGTGTACTCGGTGCCTTCGAGGTTCTGCGCCAGTTTGTCGACCTCGCCGCTGGCGACGAACTTGTCGTAGTTGCTCTGTTGCGCCGGCATCCAGTTGCCGAGGAAGACGTCGATCTGTCCCTTCTGTAGCCCGGCGAAAATGATCGGTACCGCCAGGGTCTGGCTCTGCGTCTGATAGCCGAGGCCGTCGAGCAGGAAGCGGGCAATACCGTTGGTCACGGCAATGTCACTCCAGCCCGGATCACCCAGCTTGACCGTGCCGCAGGCGGCGTCTTCGGCCCAGACATTGCCGGCACTGGTGAGCGCTGCGGCGAGTAGTAGCACGCTGAATCGGTTCATGGCGTCTCTCCTTTTTTCTTCTGTGTGGGCACCTCTAAAAACGTAGGCGAGGCAGCCAGCGCAAGGCAAAAACAGGCGAAAAAGCGCAGTTTACGAGTTGTAAATGAGCATTTTGAGCCTGTTTTTAACGCAGTGATGGCAACGCAGGTAGTTTTTATAGGTGTCCTTTTGGGGGCGGCAGTAGGCAAAGATTCATACCTGGGGAAAACGGGCGCGGCGCTCCAGATCGTCGAGGTCAATGTGGTTGCGCATGTATTGCTGGCTGGCATCGACCCAGGGCTGGTGATCCCAGCTGGTCAGCTTGCCCTGGCTCAACGCGTCGGCCACCAGACGGCGGCGGCGCTGGCTGGCGAGGGTGGCGGCGTGGATGGCCGGGATGTCCCAGCGCTCGCGTGCTTCGGCGACGAAACCGGCGAGGATGCCGCGATGCTCGCTGGACTCGGCCAGGTTCTGACGTTCGAGCGGGTCGCTGTCCAGATCGAACAGCAGCAGTGGATCCTGCTCGGAATAGACGAACTTCCACGGGCCACGGCGAATCATCATCAGTGGGCTGACGGTGCCCTCGGCCATGTATTCGCCGAGCACTTCATCGTGGCCGCCCTTGCCTTGCAGATGCGGCAGCAGCGAGTGGCCCTCCAGCTCCAGGCCGTCGTCGATCTGGCCGCCGGCCAGTTCTACCAGGGTCGGCAGGAGATCGAGGGTCGAAACCGACTGGCTCACCCGGCGCGCGGCGAAGCGTTTCGGCGCATGCACCAGCAGCGGCACGCGTGCGGACATCTCGAACCAGTGCATCTTGTACCAGAGGCCACGCTCGCCAAGCATGTCGCCGTGGTCGCCGGAGAAGACGATCAGGGTGTCCTCGGCCAGGCTGCACTCTTCCAGGGTCTTCAGCAGCTTGCCGATGTTGTCGTCGATATAGCTGCAGGCGCCGAAGTAGGCGCGGCGGGCGTCGCGGATCTTGTCCTCGGGCAGCGGCTTGTCCCACAGGTCGATGACCTTGAGCAGGCGCTGCGAGTGCGGATCCTGCTCGGCCTGGTCGATGTGCTGGCGCGGCATGGGAATGTCCACGCCCTCGTAGCGATCCCAGTACTCGCGCGGGATGGTGTAGGGATCGTGCGGGTGGGTCATCGATACGGTCAGGCAGAACGGCTGATCCGGACTCATGCGCACGTGGTCGTAGAGGTACTGACGGGCCTTGAACACCACCTCCTCGTCGAAATCCAGCTGGTTGCTGCGCACGCAGGGGCCGGCCTGCAGCACCGAGGACATGTTGTGGTACCAGCTGGCGCGCACGTCCGGCTCGTCCCAGTTCACCGCCCAGCCGTAGTCGGCCGGGTAGATGTCGCTGGTCAGGCGTTCCTCGTAGCCGTGCAACTGATCCGGCCCGCAGAAGTGCATCTTGCCCGACAGCGCGGTGCGGTAGCCGAGGCGACGCAGGTAATGGGCGTAGGTCGGTACGTCGGCGGGGAAGTCGGCGGCATTGTCGTAGGCACCGATCTTCGATGGCAGCCGACCGCTGACCAGGGTGAAGCGCGATGGCGCACAGAGCGGGCTGTTGCAGTAGGCGGAGTCGAACACCACGGCCTGCTCGGCCAGCTTCATCAGGTTGGGCAACTGGATCGGCGAGGCAGCGTCATGCAGCGGCAGAATCGGCGCGGCCATCTGATCGGCCATGATGAAGAGGATGTTCGGGCGCTTCATGGTGGCGGGTATTCCATACTGTTGGTTTATGCGACAGTGCTGGCACCATGATTCCGGTAGAACGGCGGCAGGGTAAACCCGGCTGGAGAACATGCCTCGGATAAGCAGAGCTTATGTTTAAAGCTATCGATGGGTTGTCGCTCGACGCGCTGCGGGTATTCGAGTCGGCTGCACGCCAGCTCAGCTTCACTGCGGCGGCGAACGAGCTGGGCAGCAGCCAGCCGGCCATCAGCCAGCAGATCAAGCGCCTGGAGCAACAACTGGCTACGCGTCTGTTTGATCGGGTCTATCGCGGCATCGCGCTGACCGAGGCTGGCGAGCTGTTACTCGTTCATGTGCAGGAAGGCCTGGCCAATCTCGAGGCGGGGCTGGCAGCGGTTACCGCGCGTCAGCAGCATGAAGTGCTGCAGGTGGCTACCGATTTCGCCTTCGCTGCCTACTGGCTGATGCCGCGCCTGCAGCGCTTCAATCGCTTGTATCCGGAGGTAGATGTCAGCCTGATCACCAGCGAACGCGACCCGGCCACGGTGCCCAGCGATATCGATGTGGCGATCCGTTTTGGCGATGGCCGCTTCAAGCATGGCGAAGCGCACCTGCTGTTTCGCGAAGAGGTATTCCCTGTGTGCAGTCCGCGTCTGCTCGGCGAGCGTCAGCCGCCGCTGCCCGTCGCGGTGCTGGCCGATTTGCCGCTGCTGCACCTGCGCCCCGAGCATCGTTCGCGCTGGTTCGACTGGGACAGCCTGTTTCGTGCGCTGGGTATCGCCAGCCTGCCGACGCCAGGAGCGCTGCGCTTCGACAACTACACCCTGCTGATTCAGGCGGCAATTGCCGGGCAAGGCGTGGCCATCGGCTGGCGGCATCTGGTGGATGAACTGCTGGCCCAGGGGCTGCTCTGTCGTCTGGGTGATGCCGAGGCGCATTCGACGCTCGGCTATTACCTGGTGCTGCCCGAGCGCAAGCGCCGCCAGCGTCTGACCGAGCGTTTCGTCGATTGGTTGCAGACCGAGCTGGATTCGTCGGCAGCGAACGTTTGATCGGGCCATACTGCAATAGCGAGACGTGAGTCTCTATACTGGTCGCCGCCGCTCTAGCCGGTCTTTTTTCATCACCTGCCAGCGGCCCCCACACTCCAACCGGTGAAGTGAACCGTGAAACTCCGTCATTCGATTTTGGGCCTGCTGCTGTGCGGCAGCCTTGTTGTTTCGAACCTCCAGGCCGCGCCGGCCCAGCCAAAGCAGGAGCTGGCTGCCGGTAGCGCATTGCTGATCGATCTGAAAACTGGCCAGGAGCTCTATTCCAGTAATCCGGATCTGCGCCTGCCGGTCGCTTCGGTCACCAAGCTGATGACCGCCATGGTAGTGCTCGACGCCAAACTGCCGCTGGACGAGGTACTGCCGATCACCATCCGCGATACCCAGGAAATGCAGGGCGTGTTCTCCCGTGTGCGGGTGGGCAGTGAGATCACGCGCCGCGAGATGCTGCACCTGGCGCTGATGTCCTCGGAAAACCGCGCCGCTGCCAGCCTCGCCCACCACTACCCGGGCGGCCACGCGGCCTTCGTCGCGGCCATGAACGCCAAGGCCAAGGCACTGGGCATGCGCAACAGCCACTTCGTCGAGCCGACCGGCCTGTCGGAGCAGAACGTCGCCACTGCCCGCGACCTGGCGCTGATGGTCAAGGCTGCCAGCCAGTACCCGTTGATCCACCAGTTCAGCACCGACTCTGAAGCCACCGTGGCCTTCCGCAAGCCCAACTACACCCTGGGCTTTCGCAACACCAATACCCTGGTGCGCAAGGCGGACTGGAACATCAACCTGAGCAAGACCGGCTTCACCAACGCCGCCGGTCGCTGCCTGGTGATGGCCACCACCATCGCCAACCGCCCGGTAGCCTTCGTCGTGCTCGGCGCCTTCGGCAAGTACACCCACATGGCCGACGCCAACCGCCTCAAGCGCTGGATGGAGACCGGCAAGGTCACCCCGGTGCCAGCCGCCGCGCTCAGCTACAAGCAGCAGAAGCTGGCCGAGTGGAGCATGCAGGCTGCGCAATAGCTGCCGAGGCCGTGTCGGCTGGGCTATGTCCGTGTGTTGCAGATGGCTCCTACAAGGGTTTGGCTTTTGAAGGACTGACCTGGCAACAGCTGACACGCGCATAGCCATCCGGATACACGGTGGTCACAAGGGGGGTTACCGGGATCACGCTCGATAAATTAGAATTGATATCAATTCTTATCTGCATTTATCCGACCGAGCGCCTTCCCGGTGACGATATCCGCCCCCGCCCCACTCAACCCCGACAGCATCGATGGCCTCTATCGCCGGCACCACGGCTGGCTGTACCAGTGGTTGCAGCGGCGTTTTGGGGATGCCTTCGACCACGCCGAGGCGGCCGATCTGGCCCAGGACACTTTCGTTCGCCTGTTGCTCAAGCCGCGCGGTTTTGCCAGTGAGGGCGACGCCCGTGCCTTCCTGTGCAGTGTGGCGCGAGGGCTTTCCATCGACCGCTGGCGCCGCCGCCAGATCGAGAAGGCCTGGCTGGACACACTGAGCGCGCAGCCCGAATCTTTTGCGCCGTCCGCTGAACATCAGGCGATGTTGATCGATGCCCTGTACGAGATCGACAGGATGCTACGGCGCCTGTCGGAAAAGACGCGGACGGTTTTCCTGCTGGCGCAGATCCATGGTTACGGCTACCGCGAGATCGGCGAACGGTTGGCAATTTCCGAGCGCATGGTGAAGAAGTACATGGCCCGCGCCATGTTGCAGTGTGCCCTGCTCGAGGCCGGGATGAACGATGATGCGGTGGGGGGCTGAGCGATGGCCGAAGCACATTTCGAGCATTTGCAGCAGGCCGCTGATTGGTATGCACGGTTGAGCGACGAGGCCCTCGACGAATCTCAGCATGCCGCCTGGCAGCGCTGGCTGATGGCTGATCCGGCCCATCATGCGGCCTGGGCGGTGGTGGAGAAGGTGGGGGCGCGTTTTGCCCCGTTTCGCGAGACGGGCCGCCGAGAACAGGCGTACGACGCCTTGCAGGTGCCCGCTACGTTGCGTGTCGGGCGCCGCCGTGCGCTGTTCTCCATTGGCGTGTTGGCCGCTGGCGGCCTGCTCGGCTGGCGAGCATTGCGCGACACCGCGCTGGCCGATCATTTCGCCGCGCTACGTGCCGAGCAGGCCACGCGCGTGGGCGAGCGCCGCGAGCTGAGGCTGGCCGATGGCAGCCGGCTCTGGTTGAACACCCTTTCCGCCCTCGATATCGACTACGGAGCGGATCGGCGCCTGTTGCATCTGCTGGCAGGGGAAATGCTGCTGGAAGCGAGCGCCGATCCGCGCGGCCCGATCAGGGTAGCCACGCGCTATGGCGAAGTGGCCGGGCAGCGCAGCACCTTCGGTCTTTGCCATCAGGACGACGGCATGTGCCTGAGCGTATTCGCCGGCATGGCCGAGGTGACCAGCGTCGGCGGCAGCAGAACACGGGTGGAGCAGGGCATGCAACTGACCTTCTCGGCAAAGGGCGTGCATGACGCGCCGCGTCCGGTGGAGGCGGCCCGACGCTCCTGGACGCGCGGCAGCTATGTTGCCGAAGGTGTGTCGCTGGGCCGTTTCGTCGAGGAGCTGGGGCGTTATCGCAAGGGCTATCTGGGCTGCAGCCCGGAGGTGGCCGACTTGCGTGTGGTCGGCAGCTTCCCCCTGGCCGATAGCGAGCGTGCGCTGGACATGCTGCCGCTGGTGCTGCCTGTACGTATTCGTCGCACCTTGCCCTGGTGGGTGAGCATCGAGGCGCGAATCTCATAGGGTGTCGCGGGGCTGTGCGTAGCCCGGATGCAATCCGGGAACGACTTGGCTGAGCGTGGCTTTCCCCGGATTTCATCCGGGCTACGAAAATAGCGGTTCCCCTTTTTCACAGCTCGCTCGGTGTAGGGGAACAACCACGCTGTGTTCCCCGGAGACCGAGCATGACCACCCGAACCACCCTTCCCCTGCGCCCGCTGGCGCTGGCGATTACCCTGGCTTGCGCTGGGCTGCTGCACAGCCCTGCCGGCTTCGCCGATACGCCGCGCCACTATGCCATCGCCCCTGGTGTACTGACCGCGCAACTGGCCCAGTTCGCCGAGCAGGCTGGCATCGTGCTGGTGGGCAATGCGGCCTTGACCGACAACCTCAGTGGCGCCGGGCTTAGCGGTGAATACGACGCCGAAAGGGGCCTGCAGACGCTCCTGCGGGGCCAGAGGATCACGGCGCGGCGCATGGATGACGGCAGCTACGTCCTGTCGCCCAGTGGCGAGGTGGAGCTGGACAGCCTCTACATCGACGCCGTGCGCTCGAGCTATCAACCGCCGGCCTCGCCTTCCGTGACGCGTAGCAATGCCACGAGCCTGGAAACGCCGCAGGCGATCAATGTGGTGCCCGAACAGGTGCTGCGCGATCAGAAGCCACAGAATCTCGACGAGGCCCTGGCCAACGTCAGCGGCATCACCCAGGCCAACACCCTCGGTAGCACTCAGGATGCGGTGATCAAGCGCGGCTTCGGCGACAACCGCGACGGTTCGATCATGCGCGATGGCCTGCCGTCGATTCTCGGCCGCAGCCTGGGGGCCACTGCTGAGCGAGTCGAAGTGCTCAAGGGGCCGGCCTCGCTGCTCTATGGCATTCAGGATCCGGGGGGCGTGGTCAACGTGGTGAGCAAGAAGCCGCAACTGCAGTCGGCAAACGCCGTGACCCTGCGTGGCTCCAGCTATGCCCATGGCAAACAGGGCAGTGGTGGCACGCTGGACAGCACCGGCGCGCTGGGCGATGGCGGCCTGGCCTATCGGCTGATCCTCGACCATGACGACAACGAGTACTGGCGTGAATTCGGCCAGTACCGGCAGACCCTGGTGGCACCTTCGCTGGCCTGGTACGGCGAGGCCACCAGCGTCACCCTGTCCTACGAGCATCGCGAATTCGAGACACCGTTCGACCGTGGTACCGCCATCGATCCACGAACCAACAAGCCGCTGGACGTACCCTACACGCGCCGTCTGGACGAGCCATTCAACATCACCGAGGGCCGTTCCGACCTGTGGCGCTTCGCCGTCGAGCATCAGTTGAACGATGCCTGGAAGGCCAATTTCGCCTATGGCTGGAGCCGCGAGACCTATGACGATAACCAGGCACGGGTCACCGGCATCAACACCGACGGCACGGTCGCGCGACGGGTCGATGGCACCCACGGCGCGGTCAGCACGGACAGCTTCGCCACCACCAGTCTGCTCGGCGATGTCGAACTCGGCGGGTTCCGCCATGAGCTGGTGGTCGGCGTCGATAGCGAGAAGCGCAAGATCTTCCGCGCCGATCTGATCCGTGGCAGCAATAGCGTGCTGAACCCTTATGACCCGGTCTACGGTACTGTTCCCCCGTCCAATACGCCCACACCATCGCAGAGCGACCAGACCGATCTGCTACGCACCGACTCGTTCTTCGTGCAGGACAGCTGGCACCTCGACGAGCACTGGATCCTCGTCGCCGGTGGGCGTTACATGGTCTACGACCAGTACGCTGGCCGCGGCCGTCCGTTCACCGCTAACACCAATCTCAATGGCCAGACCTGGGTGCCGCGCGCGGGGGTGGTCTACCAGTTCAACGAGCAGGCTTCGCTGTATGCCAGCTACAGCGAATCGCTCAAGCCCAACTCGACCATCGCACCGCAGAGCGACGGCACCGTGATCGGTTCGTCCATCGCCCCGGAAGAAGGCAAGTCATGGGAAATCGGCGGTAAGCTGGAGATCCCCGGTCGCATCACCGCCACCCTGGCGCTGTTCGACATCGACAAGCGCAATGTGATGGTCACCGACCGCGATGCTGTGGGGAACGATATTCGCCGAGCGGCTGGTGAGGTGAACTCACACGGCATCGAGCTGGACGTGGCCGGTCAGCTCAGCGAGCGTTGGAGCTTGATCGGTAGCTATGCCTGGCTCGACGGCGAGGTCACCAAAGACCCCGCCTACAAGGGCAATCGCCTGCAGAACGTGGCATCGAGCAGCGCATCTTTGTCGCTGGTGTATGACGTTGGCCAGTTGTTCGGCGGCGACGGTCTGCGCCTGGGCACGGGCGCCCGCTATGTCGGTGAGCGCGCCGGTGACTCGCAGAACAGCTTCGATCTGCCGTCTTACACCGTGGCCGATGCCTTCATCGCCTACGACACCCGCCTCGGCGAGCATGACCTGGGCCTGCAACTGAACGTGAAGAACCTCTTCGACCGCCAGTACTACCCGTCGGCGGCTAACCGCAACTACGTCTCCATGGGCGAGCCGCGCCAGTTGCTGGTATCGGCCACGCTAGGGTTCTGATCGTACGGGCGGCTGGTGTTAGCTAAGCCGCTCGCTCAGATAATCGAGGAAGCAGGTGATGCGTGAGGCCAGTGCGGTGTTGCGGTAGTACACCGCATTGACCGGTTGGCGTACCTCCACGCGCTGCTCTGCCAGCACTTCCACCAGTGCACCGCTGGCGCGGGCGGCATCGGTCATGAAATCCGACAGGCACACCAGGCCTTCACCGATCAGCGCCAGTTCGAGCATGGTGTCGCCGCTGGAGGCGCGCAGGCTCGGGGTGATGCGCCAGCGTTCGCCGAGGGCGTGGCGCAGCGGCCATTCGTTGAGGCTCTCGGGCTCGGTGAAGCCGATCAGGCTGTGCTGCGTGAGGTCTTCGGTACGTGTCGGCGTGCCGTGGCGCGCCAGGTAGGCGGGGCTGGCCAGCACGCGGCGGCGGCTATGGCACAACGGCCGGGCATGCAGGCTGGAGTCCGGCAGGTGGCCGATGCGAATGGCCAGGTCGGTACGTCGTTCCAGCAGGTCGATGATGCGATCATCGCTGTTCAATTCCAGCTCGATCTGTGGGTAACGTGCGCGAAAGTCGCCGATCAGCGGCACGATCACATGCAGCATGAATGGCGAGGCGGTGTTGATACGCAGGCGCCCGGCCGGTGCCTGGCGGCGCAGCGTCATCTGCTCCTCGGCCTCTTCGACACTGGCCAGAATACGCCGCGCCTGGGTCAGGAACACCTCGCCCTCTTCGGTCAGCTCCAGACGCCGCGTGGTACGGCGCAGCAGGGTGACCGCGAGTTTTTCTTCCAGGCGACTCAGTGCACGGCTGACGCCGGACGCCGTTTGTTCAAGCTGTTCGGCGGCGGCACTGATGGAGCCGCTGTCGACCACGCTGACGAAGGCGAGCATTTCTTCCAGGCTGATCTTCATTGTTGATCTTCAGTCAAAGGTGTTTACTGGGCTATCGGCTTTTTCCGCATGAGTCTGGCCCGGATACTGTGCGCCATCAACTGCCTTCGGGCTTGTCCGTGACCCTGGGGCCGCTGGCGCGGCTCTGACATCGATCAAGGAGAACTGCATGAAATTCATTCCCCCATTCGGCCTTGGCACTTTCCGTCTCAAGGATCAGGTTGCCATCGACTCGGTACGCACGGGTCTGGAGTTGGGCTACCGGCATATCGACACCGCGCAGATCTACGGCAACGAGGCCGCGGTTGGCCAGGCCATCGCTGCCAGCAGCGTGGCGCGTGATGAATTGTTCGTCACCACCAAGATCTGGACTGAAAATCTCGGCAGCGGCCGAGTGCTTGCCAGCCTGCAGGAGAGCCTGCAGCGCCTGGGTCTGGAGCGGGTCGATCTGACGTTGATCCACTGGCCGTCGCCGAACGATGAAATCCCCGTGGCGCAGTATCTGGGCGAACTGCTGGAGGCCAAGCGCCAGGGGCTGACGGCAGCGATTGGCGTGTCCAACTTCACCATCGCCCATCTACGCCAGGCCATCGATGCCGTGGGTGTCGACGAGATCGCCACCAACCAGGTGGAAATCCATCCGTTGCTGCAGAACCGCCAGTTGGTGGATTTCGCCCGTCAGCAGGGCATCCACCTGACCGCCTACATGCCGCTGGCCTACGGCAAGGTGCTGGCTGAGCCGGAGATCCAGCGCATCGCCGCCGCCCATGGCGCCAGCCCGGCGCAGGTGGCACTGGCCTGGTCACTGCAGCAGGGGTATGCAGTGATTCCGTCCTCGACCAAACGCGAGAACCTGGCGGCCAACCTGGCCGCCGCCGAGCTGCGCCTGAGCGCCGACGACATGGCCGCCATCGCCACCCTGGAGCGTGGCGAGCGGGTCGCCAATCCGGATTTTGCGCCGCGCTGGGATTGAACCATGAACGAGATCGCAACCACACAACAGGTCTGGGCCTGGCAGCACCAGGGTGAACTGGCCCGGCAGGAAAAACCCGTGGCGGCGCCTGGCCCTGGTGAAGTACTGGTGGCCAATCGGCTGATCGGGCTCAATCCGGTGGACTGGAAGATCATCGACTGGGGTCATGCCTGCTGGCAGCAGGGGCATGTGCCCGGCGTCGATGGCGTTGGTCTGATCGTCGCCCGTGGTGAAGGGGTCAATCTGCCGTTGGGCGCACGCGTCGCTTACCACCAGACGCTGAGCCGGGACGGCAGTTTCGCCGCCTACACCCGGCTTGCCGCCGCTGCCGTACTGCTGGTACCGGAGGGGCTGAGCGATGAACTCGCCGCCGCTGCGCCCTGCCCTGGGCTGACCGCCTGGCAGGCGCTGAACAAGGTGCCACTCGAAGCTGATCGCGATGTGCTTGTGACGGGGGCCGGTGGTGCCGTTGGCCTGCTGCTGGCGCAGATGGCGGTAGCAGCAGGCTGGCGAGTCTGGGTGACAGCTTCGTCGCGTCATCGCGATCGACTGCTGGCGCTGGGTATCAGTGGTGTATTCGATTATCGCGATGATGACTGGCGCGATGTGCTGCAACAGGCGCTTGGCCCCCGCCGTATGCACGTGGTGTTCGATACGGTGAGTGGCGAGCACGCACGCAGTCTGGCGGCACTGCTCGGCTACAACGGTCATCTGGTGTGCATTCAGGATCGTCTGGAGCACTCACCGCTGCCGGCATTCGGCAGTGCCATCTCACTGCACGAGGTGGCGCTCAACAGCATCCATGCTCATGGTACTGCGCGTGACTGGCGGTTGTGGCGTGAGGCCGGGACAGCGTTGCTGGAGCAACTGCGTGCCGGCAGCCTGCAGGTGCCGGCGTTGCATCGCGTGGACTTCGCCGAATTGCCCGAGGCCCTGGCGCAGGTCAAGGCCGGCAAGGGCGGCAAATGGCTGGTGCAGGTCTAGCGCCCACCCGCGATATCGATCAGCGCGCCGGTGGTGTAGCTGGCCTTGTCGTCGAGCAGCCAGACGATGGCTTCGGCGACCTCTTCGGCACGCCCGGCGCGGCCTAGTGGTGTGGTCTTGCCCAGGCGCTCGGCGCGACCCGGTTGGCCGCCGCTGGCGTGGATTTCGGTGTCGATCAGCCCAGGCCTCACGGCATTGACCCGCACACCTTCGCCGCCCAGTTCCTTGGCCAGCCCGCGGGTTAGGACGTCCATTGCGCCCTTGGCGCCGGCATAGTCGACGTACTCGAATGGCGCGCCGAGGCTGGCGGCCACCGACGACACCAGCACCATCGAGCCACCTTCGCCGCCGCGGCTGCACGCCATGCGTCGGGCGCCTTCACGCGCGGTGAGGTAGCTGCCCAGCACGTTGACGTCGAACATGCGCCGCAGGCGTTCGCTGCTCATGTCCAGCAATGGCATGGGTGGGGCGACGATACCGGCGTTGACCACCAGGCCGTGCAGGGGGCCGAGCCTGTCCATGGCTTCGAACAGGCGCACGACATCACCTTCGTCGGCCACGTCGCCCTGCAGGACGACGGCCTGGCCGCCCGCCGCGAGAATCTGCTTCACCACCTCGTCGGCGGCGCGGCGGTCGCTTCGGTAATTCACACCCACCTTCCAGCCCTGGGTGGCGGCCAGCAGTGCGGTAGCACGACCGATGCCACGGCTGGCACCGGTGATCAGCAGGTTCTTGCTCATGGGCATGCTCCTTGTCATGAAGGCCCAAGAGTGCCTGTTCAGATCCAGCCTAGCCAGCGCCACCAGGTCAGCGCGAACACCAGCATCAGGAGGTAGCCCACCAGCGTCAGCCAGATGCCCGTACGCAGGAACTGCCGCGCGGTGAAGGTTTCCGTGCCGATGCAGACCATGTTCTGCGGCGCGTTGATCGGCAGCAGGAAGCCGAAGCTGACCACGTAGCCGAGCAACATGCTCATGCCCAGCGGGTTGATGTCGCCGCCGAGCTGCAGCAGCAGGGCGATCATGATCGGCAGCATCGCCGAGGTCAGCGCCGTGGCGCTGGCGAAACCCAGGTGGATGAGGATCAGGAACAGGCCGAGCACGGCGAACACCCAGAACGGCGACAGCCCTTCCATGCCGAGGTAGGTCACCAGCAACTTGGCCAGCCAGGTGCCGGCACCAGTGGCCAGCACCGCGCCGCCGAGGCTGATACCGACGCCGAAGACGATCACCGTGCCCCATGGAATGCGCGGTTGCGCCTGCTTCCAGCTCATCACGCCGAGGCCGGGCATCAGCAGAACGGCAAGCCCCACCAGGGTGGTGGAGGCCGTGTCGAAGCTGTGCAGCTTGCCTTCGGTGGCCCAGAAGCCGAGCAGGGTGAGGACGGTGATCAGCAGCTTGCGCTCGTCGAAGGTCATCGGGCCGAGCTCGGCGAGCGCCTTGCGCACCGCCTCCTTGCCGCCCTCGATGCGGTCGGTCTCCGGCGGCATCACGCGCAGGATCACCCAATACAGCACCGCCGACATCAGCAGGCTCCAGGGTGCGCCGGCGATCAGCCAGTCGGTCCAGGTCACCGACTCGCCGAGCAGTTTCTGCATGAAGCCGGCGGTGAGCAGGTTTTGCGCTGCCGAAGTCTGGATACCGACGTTCCAGATACTGGTGGCCTGGGCGACCAGGATCATGATGCCACCCGCGAAGGCCGAGCGTTTGTCGACGCCGAAAGCGGCGATCACGCCCATCATGATCGGTACCACGCAGGCCACTCGCGCGGTCGCGCTGGGCACGATGAAGCTGAGCAATATGGTCACCACGATGGCGCCCAGCAGCACGCGATGGGTGCTGGCGCCAACCTTCGACAGGGTCAGCAGGGCGATGCGCTTGTCCAGCCCGGTCTGGGTCATCGCGGCGGCGATGAACAGTGCCGAGGCCACCAGGGCCAGTGCCGAGTTGGCGAAGCCGCCGAGCGCCATGCTCAAGGCGTCCTTGGTGCCGATCAGTTTGTCCGGGTCGCTCAGCGCCGGTGCGCTGCCGAGGAGGAAGGCCATCAGCGCCAGGATCATGATGGCGCTGACTTCGTAGCTGACCGATTCGCTGATCCAGACGATCACGGCGAAGGCCAGGATCGCCAGCATGCGCTGTCCGGCGACTGGCAGACCGGCCTGTTCAGGCAACAGGATGATGCCGACCAGCGCCAGCAGGGCGAGCAACAGCCCCCATGGAACGCGTGGGGTACTGGTTTGAGCAATGACGGGCATGGCGTTTCTCCGGGAGATATCCAATGGATGGAATCTAGTTCCCAGCGATCGGCGCGCCATTGAGGCAGGTCAGTTCACGGTGATGTTGGGTGGATTTCATTGATCGCACTTAATTGGTGCGATTTTACGGCTCAATATGGTGCAAATTGCACCTGAAACGATCATTTTCGATAGTTGTGTGTCTGGATGTGGCACTTTGTGCGTCGCAGCCTAGGATAGGCGATGCTTGAGCCTGTCCCGGCATGCGCCGTACAGCCAACAGCCGCTCCGCCCGCATCGGGCAAGGGCGGGAAGATGGCTGGATTTTCTTGCGTCGCTTTATCTGGAGGCGCAATTTTTGCTAGAAAACCAAGGGTTTGTCTCATGTTCCGGGTTTGCCGGAGGCGTGCACAGTTTTTGACCGACCCATCCCCTCCGCTGCAGTCATCAGCCTGGGGGCTGACCTAAGGAGCCGCGATGGAACACAACGTCTCACTCATCACAATGCTGGCAGGGGGCTTCGGCCTTGCGCTGATTTTCGGCTTCATCGCCGAGAAGATCCGCCTGCCAGCATTGGTCGGCTATCTGTTTGCCGGCATCATCATGGGCCCAGCCACTCCTGGCTTCGTGGCGGATATGGAACTGGCGCCACAGCTGCTGGAAATCGGCGTGATGTTGCTGATGTTCGGTGTCGGCCTGCACTTTTCCCTCAAGGATCTGCTCGCGGTAAAGAAGATCGCCCTGCCCGGCGCCGTGGTGCAGATGGGCCTGGCAACCGTGCTTGGCCTGGGCGTCGCCAGCTGGTGGGGTTGGACCTTCGGTGAGAGCCTGCTGCTCGGCCTGTCGCTGTCCTGCGCCAGTACCGTGGTGTTGCTCAAGGCACTGGAAACCCGTGGCATTCTCGATTCGATGAACGGCCGCATCGCCGTTGGCTGGCTGGTGGTCGAGGATCTCGCCACCGTGTTGGTGTTGGTACTGCTGCCGCCGTTGGCGGGGGTGCTGGGCGGCAACAGCCCGGCTGCCGGTGATGCCAGTTCACCGCTGTGGTACGTACTCGGTGTGACCCTGCTGCAGGTTGCCGGCTTCATCGCGCTGATGCTGCTGGTGGGGCGCCGCGTGCTGCCGTGGATGCTGATGCAGATCGCCAAGACCGGCTCACGCGAACTCTTCACTCTGTCCGTGGTGGCGGCTGCTATCGGTATCGCTTATGGGGCATCGGTGCTGTTCCATGTGTCCTTCGCCCTCGGCGCGTTCTTCGCCGGCACCGTGATGCGCGAGTCGGATCTGTCGCACCGCGCTGCCGAGGAATCGCTGCCGCTGCGTGATGCCTTCTCCGTACTGTTCTTCGTTTCGGTGGGCATGCTGTTCGACCCGACCGTGCTGCTGGCCGAACCGCTGCGCGTGGTTGCTGTGGTGGCGATCATCATCATCGGCAAGGGCCTGGCTGCCGTGTTCCTGGTATTGGCCTTCCGCTATCCGCTGAACACGGCGCTGACCGTGGCGGCGAGCCTGGCGCAGATCGGCGAATTCTCCTTCATCCTGGCCGGCCTCGGCATGGCGCTGGGCTTGCTGCCGCAGGAGGGCATGAGCCTGGTGCTGGCCGGCGCGTTGATTTCCATCGCGCTCAACCCACTGGTGTTCGGCATGATCCAGCCGTTCAAGGCGCTGGTGCTCAAGCGCTCTGCCCTGGCGCGGCGTCTGGAGCATCGCGCCGACCCGCTGGCCGTGCTGCCGATGAGCACCGAGAAGAAATTCCTCGAAGGCCAGGTGGTGGTGGTCGGTTACGGTCGCGTGGGCCGGCGCATCGTCAAGGCGCTGGGCGAGCGACACATCCCGTTCGTGGTGGTCGAGCAGAACCGCGAGCGCGTCGAGCAGATTCGTGCCGAAGGCCTGGCGGCGGTCAGCGGTGACTCCGGTGATCCGGGTACGCTGATCCAGGCGCACATCGCCAAGGCCTCGATGCTGGTCATCGCCACGCCGGATCCGATGAACGTGCAGCGCATGGTGGAAATCGCCCGCACGCTCAACCCGGACATCGAAGTGGTGATCCGTACCCACAGTCCGGATGCCGTGCAGATCTTCCGTCGCGATGGCATCGGCGAGGTGTTCTTCGACGAGGAAGAACTGGCACGTGGTATGAAGAACCACATCCTGTCCAAGTTCGCCCCAGCCGAAGCCGAGAGCCACAAGCCGGCTCACGGTCACTGACAACCGGGATGACCCAAGCCGCTGGCAGAGCGATCCGCCAGCGGCTTTTTCATGGGTGCGGCTCCAGCCTTGTCAGGATGGACGAGACTGGCTGGAACCATCGCGGCGTGTCCGACCCTAAGCATTATCCTCACCGGTAAGGGATTACTGCCGGCTGCGGAATCGGGTTTGGGGATTGGGACGCTTTACCCTATCCTCGCGCCCCTTTCGAAAACGCGACCATAGGACGATACCCGTGTCTGCACTTCTCGAAGCCTTTTCCGGCTGGCTCTGGAGTTACCTCGCCATTCCCATGCTGCTGCTCAGCGGGGTGTACCTGACCTATATCTGCCGGGGTGTGCAGATTCGCCTGATCCCGGAGATGTTCCGGGTCATCACCGAGCGCAATCACGGTGACAAGGAGGCGATCTCCTCGTTCAAGGCCTTCACCATCTCCGCTGCCTCACGGGTCGGCACCGGCAACATCGCCGGGGTGGCCACGGCCATCGCCCTGGGCGGGCCGGGTGCGGTGTTCTGGATGTGGATGGTGGCGCTGGTCGGTGGCGCCACTTCGTTCGTCGAGTCGACCCTGGGCCAGCTGTACAAGTCCGAGAAGCAGTATCGCTACCATGGCGGTCCGGCTTACTACATCCAGCGCGCGCTGGGTTGGCGCTGGTTGGCAGTGGTGTTCGCGGTGATGATCAGCATCACCTACGGGCTGGTGTTCAACTCGGTGCAGGCCAACTCCATCGTCGATGCCATGCAGACCTCGTTCGGTGGTGAAGGCGGTAGCGAGACGCTGGCCTGGGGCGTCGGTATCGCCTTGACGATGCTCACCGGCCTGATCATCTTCGGTGGCGTACAGACCATCTCCAAGGTGTCGGTGACCGTGGTGCCGGTGATGGCGGTGATGTACCTGGGGATCGGCGCTCTGGTCATCCTGCTCAACATCAACCGCGTGCCGGCGATGTTCGGCGAGATCTTCGCGCATGCCTTCGGCTGGCGTGAAATCGCCAGTGGTGGTGTCGGTGCGGCGATCATGATGGGCGTGCGCCGCGGCCTGTTCTCCAACGAGGCGGGCATGGGCTCGGTGCCCAATGCCAGTGCCACGGCCTCCGTCTCGCACCCGGTCAAGCAAGGTCTGGTGCAGACCCTTGGGGTGTATTTCGACACGCTGGTGATCTGCACCATGACGGCGGTGATCATCCTGCTGGCCGACCCCAGTCACGCCTATGGCGACCAGACCCTCGGTGCCAGCCTCACGCAATGGGCGCTGGCCGAGCAACTGGGCAACTGGGCGATCCACTTCCTGACCTTCGCCATCCTGCTGTTTGCCTTCACCTCGGTGATCGGCAACTACTACTACGGCGAGTCGAACATCCAGTACATGTTTGGTGGCAAGTTGTGGCTGCAGCTGTTTCGCGTGCTGGTGCTGGCCTTCGTGCTGATCGGCTCGGTGGCCAAGGTCTCGGTGGTATGGGCCATGGCGGATGTGTTCATGCCGTTGCTGGCGCTGACCAACCTGATCGCCATCCTGCCGCTGGCGGGCATCGTCGCGCGGCTGCTCAAGCATTACCGGGATCAGCGTCGCCAGGGCGTGGAGCCGGTGTTCCACCGCGACGACATGCCGGATCTGAAGAACATCGAATGCTGGGATGGCAGCGACCATGTCACCCGCGCCGAGACCTACGGCGATGCGGCGGTAAGGGCGTTGAAGAACTGAGCGAAGAAGCGTTCAGGCATAAAAAAACCGCTGCTGTCGCAGCGGTTTTTCTTTCTGGGTCGAGGCGTGGCGATCAGCGCCGCGCGCCGCGTACCCCTTCGGCCAGTTCGCGGCACAGGCCAAGCACGCCGTCGATGGCCTGCTGCGGGCTCTTCGCCTCGGCGATCTTGTCGATCAGCGCCGAGCCGACCACCGCGCCTTCGGCGCGCTTGGCCACTTCGGCTGCGTGCTCCGGGGTGCGGATGCCGAAGCCGATGCACACGGGCAGATCGGTGTGGCGACGCAGGCGCGCCACGGCTTCCTCGACGTGATCCATGGTCGCCGCGCCGGCGCCGGTAACGCCGGCCACCGACACGTAGTAGACGAAGCCCGAGCTGCCGGCCAGCACGGTCGGCAGGCGGTCGTCGTCGGTGGTCGGCGTGGTCAGGCGGATGAAGTCGATGCCAGCGCTTTGCGCTGGCTCGCACAGCTCGTCGTTGTGCTCGGGCGGCAGGTCGACCACGATCAGGCCATCGACGCCGGCCTCTTTGGCGTCGGCGATGAAACGCTCGACGCCATAGACGAAGATCGGGTTGTAGTAGCCCATCAGCACCAGCGGCGTGCTCTGGTTGCCTTCGCGGAATTCACGAACCATCTGCAGCGTCTGCCGCATGCCCTGCTTACCGGCCAGCGCGCGGATGTTGGCGAGCTGGATGGCCGGGCCGTCGGCCATCGGGTCGGTGAACGGCATGCCCAACTCGATCACGTCGGCACCGGCGTCCGGCAGGCCCTTGAGGATGCTCAGCGAGGTGGCGTAGTCGGGGTCACCGGCGGTGATGAAGGTGACCAGCGCGGCGCGGTTTTCCGCTTTCAGTTCGGCGAAACGGTTCTGCAGGCGGCTCATGCGTGCTTCTCCTGGTTGTCCTGCATGTGGTGCATCACGGTCTGCATGTCCTTGTCGCCACGACCGGACAGGTTGATCACCATCAGGTGATCCTTGGGCAGCTTCGGTGCGCGCTTGAAGGCTTCGGCCAGCGCGTGGGCGCTTTCCAGGGCCGGGATGATGCCTTCCAGGCGGCAGCAGTGGTGGAAGGCTTCGAGGGCTTCGTCATCGCTGATCGGCACGTATTCGACGCGCTTGATCTCATGCAACCAGGCGTGTTCCGGGCCGACGCCGGGGTAGTCGAGGCCGGCGGAAATCGAGTGAGCATCGGTGATCTGGCCGTCCTCGTCTTGCAGCAGGAAGGTGCGGTTGCCGTGCAGCACGCCCGGTGCGCCGCCGGCCATGCTCGCCGCATGCTTGCCGGTGTCGATGCCGTGGCCGGCCGCCTCGACGCCGACGATTTGCACGCCGCTGTCATCGAGGAACGGGTGGAACAGGCCGATGGCGTTGGAGCCGCCGCCGATGCAGGCCACCAGCGAGTCGGGCAGGCGCCCTTCCTTCTCCAGGATCTGCTCGCGCACTTCGTTGCCGATCACCGACTGGAAGTCACGCACCATGGCCGGGTACGGATGCGGGCCGGCGGCGGTGCCGATCAGGTAGAAGGTGTTGTGGACGTTGGTCACCCAGTCGCGCAGGGCTTCGTTCATGGCGTCCTTGAGGGTGCCGGTGCCGGCGGTGACCGGGATCACCTCGGCGCCGAGCAGCTTCATGCGGAAGACGTTGGCCTGCTGGCGGTCGATGTCGGTGGTGCCCATGTACACCACGCACTGCATGCCGAAGCGCGCGGCCACGGTGGCGGTGGCCACGCCGTGCATGCCGGCGCCGGTCTCGGCGATGATGCGTTGCTTGCCCATGCGCTTGGCCAGCAGGATCTGGCCGATGCAGTTGTTGATCTTGTGCGCGCCGGTGTGGTTCAGGTCTTCGCGCTTGAGGTAGATCTTCGCCCCGCCGAAGTGCTCGCTCAGGCGTTCGGCGAAATACAGCGGGCTGGCGCGGCCGATGTAGTCACGCTGGAAGTAGGCCAGCTCTTCGAGAAAGGCCGGATCGTTCTTGGCCTTCTCGTATTCGGCGGCCAGCGAGTTGATCAGCGGCATCAGGGTTTCGGCGACGAACTGGCCGCCGAAGCGACCGAACAGGCCGCGAGTATCGGGGCCGGTGCGAAATGAGGTCATGGCGTGCTCCTGAGGTTGGATGGGCTGGCCGTCGGTTGACGGACAAGGCCGAAGCGTCTGTCGATGGCCGCAGACTAACGCTGCAGGGGGCGTGAGAAAAGCGATAGCTTCGCCCTGACCTGTGAGGAAATATCACGAATCGATGCCGCAGCCGATTGGCGGTGGCGCGCACCATGGCAGTCCACGCATGCACTCCTTTGCTCGCCGATGGTGCGCAATGACCCTCCCGTGCTGTGCATTTCTTGCGTCTGGTGGCCTTTTGAAGGGTTGGCATGCTTCATGCCTTTGTAACTTCATTCAAGTTACTTGAATAAATATCCATCTCTTCAAGAAGAGGCCTCGCCATGCATCGCCGTGCCGTGAAAAACCTGACATTCGCCTTGGCCACCCTGCTTGCCAGCTCCCTGGCCCAGGCCGATGACCTGCTGCAACGCATCCAGCAGGCCAAACAGATCACCATCGCCACCGAAGCCCGCTTCGCACCGTTCGAGTCGGTGGAAAACGGCAAGATCGTCGGTTATGGCGTCGACCTGATGAACTACGTGCTCAAGGATCTGCCCGACGTCAAGGTCAAGCAGCTGGATCTGCCCTTCCAGGGCATTCTGCCGGGCCTGGATACCGGCAAGTTCGATTTCGTGGTCACCTCGGTCACGGTGAACAAGGCGCGCTTCGATCAGTTCGCTTTCACCGCGCCGATTGCGGAGTCCACCGTGGCGCTGCTCAAGCGTGCCGACGATGCTTCGGTCAGCAGCCTGAGCGACCTCAATGGCAAGATCGTCGGTTCGCAGAGCGGTTCCGGCCAGCTGCAGGTGTTGATGGCCTATGACGCCAAGCTCAAGGCCGAAGGTCAGCCGGGCCTCAGAGGTATTCGTGAGTACGTCAGCTTCGACGAAGCCTATGCCGACCTGGCGCTCGGCCGCTTGGATGGCGTGGCGCAGTCGCTGTCCAACCTGGGGCCGCTGATAAAGTCGCGCCCGGGCCTGTTCGTCACCCTGGATGAAATGCTCGGGCCGAAGACCTACTACGGCTGGGTCGGCCGCAAGGGCGAGGACAGCGCCAGCCTGGTCAAGCTGTTCAGTGAAGGGATCGGCCGCGCCAACCGCGACGGCACGATGAAGGCCCTGCAGGAAAAATGGTTCGGTTTCAGCATGGACGTGCCTGCTGACGCCATGCCTGAGCCGAGCATCTGAGTCGCCGCTGATGAATGATTTTGGCGCTCGCTTCGCACTCTACTGGCCAGCTTTGCTCGATGGCGCGCTGACGACCTTGTGGTTGTGCCTGGCCGGCATGCTGCTGGGCTTCGTGCTCGGCGTGCTGATCTACCTGCTGGGCAATAGCCGCAGCCGTGGCTGCGTGGCGTTCGCCAGGGTCTACGTCAGTTTCTTTCGCGGCACGCCGATGCTGGCGCAGCTGCTGTTGCTGTTCTACCTGCCCGCCGGGCTGGGGCTGGATGTTCCGGCGCTGGTCGCGGCAGGCCTGGCCTTGGCGATGAATACCGCGGCCTACCAGTCGCAGATTCTGCGCAGCGGTTTCGCCGCCATCCCGGCCGGGCAGCTGGAGGCCGCGGCGGTGTTCAGCATCAGCCGCTGGCGCATGTTGCTGCATATCCAGTTGCCGCAGGTGCTGCGTCTGACCCTGCCGGCGCTGATCTCCGAGCTGATCGATGTGATCAAGGTGTCGGCGGTGGTCTCGGTGATCTCCATCACCGACCTGATGCGGGTCAGCCAGCAACTGGTGTCGCAGACCTACCGACCGCTCGAGGTCTACCTGGTCGCGGCGCTGTTCTACCTGGCGTTGACCAGCCTGCTGGCCCTGCTCGGGCGTGAGCTGGAACGACGCTGGCAGGCCCGCAGTTGATGGAGAACTGGATGAACTACCTCCCCGATTTCGGTCAGGCGCTGCTGGTCACCCTGGGCATCAGCTTTGCCGGCGCGGCCTTCGGTCTGCTGCTGGGCTTCGTGCTCAATGCCCTGCGCCTGGCCGTGCCCGGTTTCATCGGTCTGTATCGGCTTTACGTCTGGCTGGTGCGCGGAACACCGTTCCTGGCCCAACTGCTGCTGATCTACTTTGGCCTGCCGGTGCTGGGCCTGACCCTCGATGCGGTGCAGGCCAGCATCCTGGCGCTGGGGCTGTACAGCGCGGCCTATTTCGCCGAGCTGCTGCGCTCGGCCTGGGCCAGCGTGCCCAACGGGCAACTGGAGGCGGCGCGCGTGCACGGCCTCAGTGGCGTGCAGACCTTCTGGCATATCCAGGCACCGCAGGCCATGGCCTTCGCCCTGCCGCTGCTGGGCAACCAGGTGATCCTGACCATCAAGGAGAGCGCGGTGGCGTCGATCATCACCGTGCCGGAACTGACCATGACCGCCGGACAGATCGTGTCCAGCACCTTTTCCTATGTCGTGCCCTATGTGCTGCTGGTGCTTTCGTACTGGCTGCTGACGCTGCTGGTCGGTTTCGTTGCCGCCGGGCTTGGCCGGCGCGCCACGCGCTACCTGCGAGGATGAATCGATGAGCAACCTCCCCCTTCTTGAACTGCGCGGCGTGGGCAAGTCCTACGGCGCCAACCGCGTGCTGCAGGGCTTCGACCTCAGTGTGCACGCGGGCGAGATCGTCTCGCTGATCGGCCCGTCCGGTTCGGGCAAGACCACCGCGCTGCGTTGCATGAATTTTCTCGAGGCTTATGACGAAGGCGAGGTGTGGATCGACGGTCAGTTGCTCGGTTACAGCGGTCCGGGCCGCAAACCACGGGATCAGGACAGCCCCGCGGCCATCGCCGAGGTGCGCCGGCCGCTGTCCATGGTGTTCCAGCAATTCAATCTGTGGCCGCACATGACCGTGCTGGAGAACGTCATGGCGCCCCTGCTGCTGGGCAAGGGCATGAACAAGGGCGAAGCGCGCGCCCTGGCCGAAAGCGCGTTGCAGCGTGTCGGCCTGGCGGCCAAGGCCGATGCCTACCCCGCGCGGCTTTCCGGGGGGCAGCAGCAACGTGTCGGTATCGCCCGGGCGCTGGCGGTGAAACCGCGACTGATGTTACTCGACGAGCCGACCTCGGCGCTCGACCCGGAGCTGGTCGAGGAAGTGCTGCAGGTGATCCGCAGCCTGGCCGACGATGGCATGACCATGGTCATGGTCACCCACGAGATGAGCTTTGCCGCGCAGATTTCCAGCCAGGTGGTGTTCATGGAGTCCGGACGCATCGTCGAGACCGGCGCGCCGGGCGAGATGTTCCAGCAACCGGCCACCGAGCGCCTGAAACAGTTCCTCAAGCCCTGGTTCAACCGCAGCCTCAGCCCGCGTGCGGAGGTGACGGCATGACGGCTGTACGGGTGATGAATGCCGTGCGTGGCGAGCGCCTGCAGGGTTTGCTGGCAACCCTGGCCGACTTCGGCGGCCTTGAGGGTGGCGGGATGAATCGCCAGGCGCTGTCAGCGGAGGATCTCGACGCGCGCGCCTGGCTGATCGGCGAAGCCCGGCGTATCGGTTGCCGGGTATGGACGGATGCCTGCGCCAACCTGTTCATTCGCCGCGACGGCCTGGAAGACCTGCCGCCGGTGATGACCGGCAGCCATATCGATACCCAGCCCAACGGCGGCCGTTATGACGGCTGCTACGGCGTGATGGCCGGGCTGGAATGCCTGCTGGCCCTGCATGACCAGAACCTGCGTACGCGCCGGCCTATCGAGCTGGTGGTCTGGACCAACGAGGAAGGCAGCCGTTTCAGCCCGGGGGCCATGGGCTCCAGTGCCTTCGTCGAACCACAGCGCATGAGCGCCTATCGCGGCAGCCTCGATGCCAATGGCATCAGCCTGGCGCAGGCGCTGGACACCCATGCCGAGCGCTTCGTCGACCTGCCGCTGCGCGAGAAGATCGCCGCCCATGCTTTCGTCGAGCTGCATATCGAGCAGGGCCCGGTGCTGGAGCGAGCCGAGGTGCCACTGGGGGTGGTGTCCGGCATCCAGGGCGTGCGCTGGTATCAGATTCGCTGCCAGGGCGCCTCGGCCCACGCCGGTACCACGCCGATGGACATGCGCCGTGACGCCATGCTGCAGGCCACGCGCTGCCTGCCGGCCATCGAGGCCTTGGCCGAGCGCCTGGCCGGTGCCGAACAGCGCCTGACCTTCGGCCGCTGGCAGGTGAAACCCAACTCGATCAATACCGTGGCGGGCGACGTGACCTTCAGCATCGACTTCCGCCATGCCGACCCGGCCGTGCTGGAGGCTTTCGACGCCGAGTTGCCGAACTGCCTGCCCGAAGGCGCCGAGCTGCAGCCACTGTTCAGCCATCCACCGGTGGCCTTCGAGGCCGGCATCGTCGAGGTGCTGCAGCAGGCCGCCGATGCCACGGGCGAGGCGTCCCTGAGCCTGCGCTCTGGAGCCTTCCACGATGCCATGTACCTGGCCGGGCATTGCCCCACCGGCATGCTGTTCGTGCCCAGCCGCGATGGCATCAGCCACAACCCCAACGAATACACCGAACCTTCCCAGCTCGAAGCCGGCGCCCGTGCGCTGGCCTGGAGCCTCGTCCAACTGGCCGAACAAGCCTGACCTGCCATTGCCCACCTAGGAGCGACCATGAGCCATTCCAACCACGCCCACGACTATCCCGCCTGCTGCCAGCCCGACAACGGCGCCGCGCTGGGCATCAACGCCACCCTCAACGAGCCACTGTCGGCCGATGGCACGCCCGAGCTGGGCAAGACCTACACCGTGCCGGCCCGCTGTGGCCGCGCCGTGCGCCTGAAGGCCGGTGAGGTGATCAAGATCATCAACACCCACGGCACCCAGGTCTGCGACACCTGGCTGTTCAACAGCGAAGACCTCAGCGAATTCCTCTCCATGGAACACGCCCGTGCGCACATCGACCGCGTCATTCCCAAGCCAGGTGACGAGCTGTTCAGCAACCGCCGCCGCACCATCGGCACCTTGCTGACCGACACCTCGCCGGGTGTGCACGACACCCTGATCGCCGCCTGCGACCTGCATCGCTACACCAACCTTGGTGTCGAGGGTTATCACGACAGCTGCGCCGACAATATGCGCCTGGCCCTGCAGGCCATCGGCCTGCGCGCCCGTGAAGTGCCGCAGCCGTTCAACCTGTGGATGAACATCCCGGTCAAGGCGGACTACAGCATCGAGTGGCTGCCGCCGGTTTCCAAGGCCGGTGACTACGTGGAGATCCAGGCAGCCATGGATTGCGTGGTGGTGATGTCCGCCTGCCCTCAGGACATCGTGCCGATCAACGACCTGAACCCGGTGGAAGTGCACTTCGTGGTCAGCGCCGGCTGATCTGCTGCCAGGCCTGTGCCTCTCTGGCATGGGCCTGGCATAACGGACAGAGTCACGCCAAGGGCGTTCACGGCTTAAGGGCACGTCTAAAAACTATCTGCGTTGTCATCGCTGCGTTAAAAACACGCTCAAAATGCTCATTTACAGCTCGTAAAGTCGAGTGCGACTCCGAGCGTTTTTCGCCTGTTTGATTCGCTAGCGCTCACCCTTCGGGCCAGCCTTTGGCTGTTACTCCCGTTGGTCGTTGCGCCTTGCGCTGACTGTCTCGCCTACGTTTTTAGAAGCACCCTTAATTCCGTGAGCGCCTTGCGCGATACTGTGCCGTTCGTGGCTGTACCCGTTGTCATCCATTGATCGAGATGTACATGCGCAAACCCAGTCCTACCCCTTCGACCAAGGCTCACCACACCGATGGCCTGCCCAGCCTGGGCATGCGCCTGCGCCATGCGCGCAAGGTCGCCGGGCTGACCCTCAAGCAGGTGGCGGTTGCCGCTGGCTGCTCGGAAAGCCTGATCTCCAAGCTGGAGAACGATGCGGCCTCGCCTTCGCTGGCCATGCTGCACCGTTTGGCGGGCGCGCTGGGCAGCAACGTGTCGACGCTCACGTCCGAGGAGTGGGTATCCGACGAGCCCGTGCTGCGTGCCGGCGATAGACCGGTGAAGCGTTTCGTCAAACGCAACAAGGACGGCGAGATAGGCCTGGAGCGCATCACGCATCTGCAGAAGGGTGGTCTGTTGCAGGGCAATATCCATATCGTTGCGCCTGGCGTGGCCAGCGATGGCCTGATCGAACACCCCGGCGAGGAAATGGGCTACGTGCTGACCGGCAGCATCGAGCTGACCATCGGCGAGCAGACCTACAGCTTGACGGCTGGCGATGCCTTCCATTTCCCCAGCAACCTGCCTCATGGCTACCGCAACGCTGGCGATAGCGAGGCCCGCATTCTCTGGGTCAATACGCCGGTCACCTTCTGATCGGGGCCGATGCATTGGCTGCCAGGCGGCCATGGTCAGGCCGCAGAAAAATCATTAGAGTTTTCCGACTTGTCAGGAAAATTCACTCGATATGAGCCGAGACCTCCCGCCACTCAATGCCCTGCGCGCTTTCGAGGCAGCCGCTCGCCTGCAGAGCGTCAGCCGTGCCGGCGATGAGCTGCATGTCACCCACGGCGCGATCAGCCGGCAGATTCGTGCGCTGGAGGAACAGCTCGGGGTCAGCCTGTTCGACAAGGCCGGGCGTGGCGTAAAACTCACCGATGCCGGCTTGCGCCTGCGCGATGTCGCCTCGGAAAGCTTCGAGCGCTTGCGTGGCGTCTGTGCCGACCTGCGCCGTCAGCAGGAAGAGCGGCCCTTCGTGCTCGGCTGCCCCGGCAGTCTGCTGGCGCGCTGGTTCATCCCGCGGCTGGATCGCCTGCAGCGCGAACTGCCGGAGTTGCGCCTGCAGCTGTCGGCCAGCCAGGGCGAGCTGGATCCGCGCAGCGCCGAGGTGGACGCGACCCTGCTGTTCGCCGATCCGCCCTGGCCGGCCGACATGCAGGTGTTCGAGCTGGCGCCCGAGCGCATCGGCCCGGTGCTCAGCCCGCGTTATGCCAACCATGCACGCCTGGCAGCAGCCACTGCCGAGGCGCTGTACGCCGAGCCGTTGCTGCACACCACCTCGCGTCCCCAGGCCTGGCCACAATGGGCGGCTGCGCAGGGCCTGGCGGCAGAGCGCATGCAGCAGGGGCAGGGTTTCGAGCACCTCTACTACCTGTTGGAGGCGGCAGCCGCCGGGCTGGGCGTGGCCATCGCCCCGCAAACGCTGGTGGCCGACGACCTGCGCGCCGGCCGCCTGGTGGCGCCCTGGGGGTTCGTCGAGACCAGCGGCTGCCTGGCATTGTGGACGCGCCGCGCCGATCCACGCAGCGAGCGCCTGGCGCACTGGCTGAGAAGCGAGTTGGCGTAGCGTCGGCGATATTGCCAAGTTGGTACGGCACGGATGACAATGCAATTCATTGTCATTTGATACGAAATTGCGCCATGTCTGCCGAAGTCCAGGTGCTGGATACCCTCTACCGTGATCATCACAGCTGGCTGCAAGGCTGGCTGCGACGGCGCCTGGGCAACCGTTGCGATGCCGCCGATCTGGCGCAGGACACCTTCGTGCGCCTGCTGCGTGCCGGCAATGCGGCGAGCATCCGTGAACCGCGCGATTACCTGGCCACCGTGGCGCGCGGGCTGATGGTCGACTTCCTGCGCCGCCGCTCGCTGGAGCAGGCTTACCTCGATGTGCTGGCCAGCCAGCCGCAGGCAGAACACCCCAGCGCCGAACAGCAGGCCCTGCTACTGGAAGCGCTGATGGACATCGACCGTATGCTCGACGGTCTCGGTCGCACGGTGCGCGAGGTGTTCATCCTGTCCCAGCTCGACGGCCTCACCTACGCGCAGATTGCCGCGCGCCTGGGTATCTCCTTGCGTAGCGTGAACAACTACATGGCTCGCGCGGTGGAGCACTGCTGCCTGTTGCAGGCAGGTTGGCAGTCGTGAACGAGGCACAGCGCGCCGCGCTCAAGGCTGCCAGCGGCTGGTACGCACGGCTGTGCTCTGGCAGCAGCGATGCCAGCGAGCAGCAGGCCTGGCAGCGTTGGTATGACGCCGATGCTCATCATCGTCAGGCCTGGCAGCAGATCGAGAAGCTGCGTGAACAATTGGGTCTGCTGCCCGGCCCCATCGCCTCGTCGACCCTGCGCGGCGTCGACCACGACCGGCGGCGCCTGCTGGGCAGTCTGGCGCTGGTCGGTCTGGCCGCGCCGCTGGGCTGGTTCGCCTGGCAGAGCGATGCCCGGCGCTACTGGCTGGCCGACTACCGCAGTGGCGTAGGTGAGCGTCGCCAATGGCAACTGAGCGATGGCAGCGAGTTGATGCTCGGCACCGCCAGCGCGGCGCAGTGGCATGTCGACGGGCAACGGCGCCTGCTGCGTTTGTTGAGTGGTGAAGCGTTGATCCACTGCCCCGGCGAGGCCCGCCCGCTGCTGGTGGAAACTCGCCATGGCCTGGTACGCAGCCAGGGTGCGCGTTTCTGCGTGCGCAGCGATGAGCAAGGCAGCCAGGTCGCCGTGCTGGAGCGGCACGTGGAGGTCGCGCCGCTGCGTCACCTGCAATCCATGCAGACGCTGACTGCCGGGCATCACCTGCGCTTCGATGCCGGGCAGCTCGGGTCACCGCGTGCCAACGATGCCGCCACGGCAGCCTGGACGCAGGGCAGCCTGATCGCTCTCGATCAGCCGCTGGGCGAGGTGATCGCCGAGCTGGCGCGCTATCGCCATGGCGTGTTGCGGCTCGACCCGGCACTGGGCGGGCTGAAGGTATCCGGCAGTTTCCCCCTGGCCGACACCGATCGCGCCCTGGCCGCGCTGGAACACAACTTCCCGGTGCGGGTGGTGCGGCGTACCGACTACTGGGTGACGCTGGTGCCGAAGGTATAGCGTTTAAAAAATATTCATTGTCGTTTGCACTTTTTTCTCGACTGGCTCGGCCCTCCTGAAATACCGGCTACAGGCCTTTCACTCTCAGGGGAAATCCATGCGTCAACCTCGTTGCAAACTGCATTCGCTGACCGTGGCCGTTCAGGCTGCGCTGCTCTGTTCCGGCCTGGCCCTGGCGGTGCCGACGGTCAGTGCCGCGCCAGCAGAGTCTGCCGTGCAGGCACTGTCTTTCGATATCGCTGGCGGCCCACTGGCCGAGGTGTTGAACCGCTATGCCAGTGCAGCCGGCATCGCTCTGTCGTTCGATGCGACTGCGTTGCAGGGGCAGCGCAGTCAGGGCCTGCAAGGCACCTATGAGGTCGAGGAAGGCTTCGCCCGTCTGCTGCAAGACAGCGGCCTGCGCGCCGTGCGTCAGGGTGAGGGCATCTATGGTCTGGAGCCACAGCCGCAACAACGTCCGATGAACAGCAATGCGCTGGAACTGGACGCCACCCAGATCACCGTCAGCACCCTGCGTGGCGATACCGCCGTCGGCCAGACCAGCCAGCGCGTGACTGTGATCGATCGGCAGCAGATCGAACAGCAGCTGGCGCTGAGCAGCGACCCGGGTCAGGTGCTGAGCAACCTGATTCCGTCCTATTCGCCAAGCCGGCAGAAGATGTCCAACGCCGGTGAAACGCTGCGCGGTCGTACCCCGCAATTTCTCGTCGACGGTGTGCCGCAGGCCAGCTCGATCCGTAACGATGGGCGCAGCAGCTACACCATCGATCTGGCGCAGATCGAGCGCATCGAGGTGATCCACGGTGCCTCGGCCGAGCATGGCGGCGGCGCCACGGGCGGTATCGTCAACTTCATCAGCCGCCGCCCCGAGAGCGATGGCATCAACCAGCACGCCGGCGTCAGCCTGGAGAGCGATGACCGCTTCAGCAAGGATGGCCTGAGCTACAAGATGAACTACCGGGTCAGCGCCCATCAGGGCGACTGGGAAACCCTGTTCGGCGCCACCTGGCAGGAGCGCGGCGCGTTCTACGACGCCAACGATGAGCTGATCGGCGTTGCCTACCCTGGCGAGATCCAGGACACCCGTGACCACGACCTGATGTTCAAGCTCGGTTACTGGATCGACGAGGTGCAGCACCTGCAGTTCAGCGCCAACCACTACGAACTCAAGGGCAACAACGACTACGTGCCGGTGCTCGGTGACCGCGCTGCCGGCATCCCCACCACCGCGCGCAAGGGCGACCCGCAAGGCGATCCGGCGTTCAACGAAAACCGTCAGTACACCTTCAGCTACAGCAACCAGGATCTGTACGGCAACGTGCTCGACGTGCAGCTCTATCACCAGCGCTACCGCGGCCAGTTCGGTGCGCTGATGTCGGCCGCCTTCCAGGATCCCAACATCGCGCCGGTCGGCACGTTGTGGGAGCAGAGCCGCAGCGACTCGGAGAAATGGGGCGGCAAGCTGACCCTGCGCCGCAGTGGTCTGTTCGATGGCCTGCTCGACCTCACCGGTGGCGTCGACCTGATGCGTGACAAGGGTGAACAGGTGCTGGTGCAGACCAACCGCAGCTACGTGCCGCCGTCCACCTACGACAACCAGGCCGGCTTCCTCCAGGGCGACCTGCACCTGACCGACAAGTTGACCCTGATGGCCGGCGTGCGTCGTGAGCACTCCGAGCTGGACGTGGATGATTTCCGCACCGTATGGGGCACCAACAACGCGGGCGGGGTAAGCGTGACCGGCGGCGAGGTGTCGTTCGGCAAGACCCTGAGCAACTACGGTTTCACCTACCAGGCCACCGACTGGGCGCAGCTCTACGGCGGCTACTCGGAAGGTTTCGGCATGCCCGACATCGGCCGCGTGCTGCGCGGGCTCGACGAACCGGGCCTGGACGTGGAAAGCCTGCTGGAGCTGGAGCCGATCGTCACCCGCTCGCGCGAGGTGGGCCTGCGCCTGAACTTCGACCGAGTGGACATGGAGCTGAGCTACTACGAGTCCTTCTCCAACGTCGGCGAGCGCCTGTCGGTAAACAGCGATGGCAACTACATCGCCAACCGCGAGCGGGTGGAAATCCAGGGTTACGAGCTGACCGGCAACTGGCACGTGAGTGATCGCCACAGCCTGCGCGGCAGCTACGCCCACAGCCAGGGCAAGTCCGATACCGATGGCGACGGCAAGGTGGATACGCGCCTGACCGGTCTGAACATCTCGCCGGATCAATACAGCCTGGCCTGGCAGGCCAACTGGAACGAGGACTGGTCGAGCTACCTGCAATACAACTACTACGTCAGCCGCAGCTTCGACGACCCGCGCCTGGAGTTCGACGGCTACGCCCTGCTCTCGGCCAGCGTCAGCCGCCGCCTGCCGGTGGGCAGCCTGTCACTGGGCATCGACAACCTGCTCGACGAGGACTACTTCACCTACTACTCGCAGTCGGCACGCATCGCCAACGACTACAATTTCAAGGGTCGCGGCCGTACCTTCACGCTGGGTTATCAGGTGGAGTTCTGATCGAGGTTTCGAGCACAGCGCCAATGTTGCCTTTAGCGGCATTGGCGATCTGGTGAGAAGCTCTGTGAGGGATGGAGTGGGTGACGCGCATCCTGTCCTGCCTGACGCTTCATCGAAGCCTCTGGGCTAAGGCGCTCAAGCCAGGTTGTGATGAGCGCCCTGCCTCTCAGAACGAATGCGACAGGCTTGCCGTCAGGCTGCGCGGAGTGCCATACCAACCGCGCGCGCCGATGGCGGTGTAGTAGGTCTCGTCGAAGGCATTATTGAGGTTCAGTGACACGTTGGTTTCGGGAGTGAAAGCATACTGCGCCATCAGATCCACCACGCTGTAGGCACCCTGGTGGAAGGTGGCGTTGTTGGGGCCGGCATTCTTTTTATACTCAGCTCCTTGCCAGCGCACACCGCCGCCCAACTTCAACTGCGGGATGGCTTGCAGGCGATAGCTGGTAAACAGCTTGAAAGTGTCGCGCGGGACTTCAGAGAGTAAGCGTTCGTCATCTGAGCTCCGGCTTTCGGTATAGGTGTAGCTGGCGGATACCTGCCAGTCCGGTCGAATCTCACCTGCCATTTCCATTTCGAAACCACGGGTTCTGGCACCAGACTCGGCCCGGTAGGCCTGGTCGCCATTGGGCGCTTTTTCGTCACCGTCAGGTACTGCGAAATTGTCCTGACGTGCCTCGAAGATGCTGACAGCTGCCGTCAGACGCTTGTCCCAGAACTCGCTCTTGATACCCAGCTCGTAGTTCTCGCCCTCTTCCGGTTCGAGATAGGTACCGTTGACATCTTGTCTGTCCTGCGGTTTGAAGATGGTGGTGTAGCTGGCGTAGGCCGACCAGTTTTCGTTGAAGTCATACACGAGCCCAAGATAGGGCGTGACTATGCCGTTCTCGCTTTCCTTGGTGCGGGTGACCTCATCCGCCAGCAAGTCATGCGACATACGATCACGCTGCCAGTCGATCACCCGTGCACCGGTAATCAGCGAGAAGTCATCAGAGAGGCTCCAACGCACTGCAGCGACCATGCCCAGTTGGGTTTCATCCAACGCATCCACCGAAGACTTGGCATAGATGGCGTTTGGCACCGGTAGCGAGCCGTCCCAGGTGTAGATGTTGTCGATGCCCTGTACCGTCCATAGCGGGTGGCCATCGTTACGGTAGTAGGCCTTGGTGTGGCTGAGGCCCAGATGCAGGTCGTGCTCACGAGAAAGCAATTCGAAGGGGCCGGAGGCGGACAAGTCGAACGAGGTCTGACGTGGCTCGCCCTCCCAGCGTCCTGTCCAGGTGGAGATACCGCTGCCATCGGGGTTGACCGTACCACTGGCGGCGGTAGCGAAGGCGTCGTCATAACTGCGGCGGCTGTGCTCGGCGTTGAATTTCACCTGCCAACCGTTGCCCAGCGCATGTTCCAGGGTGGTGAACAGCGTCTTGGTCTCGCGCTTGTGGTAGCTCCAGTCGGCGCCGGAGTTGAACGAGCGCGATGGTTTGAAGTGGGTACCGTTGGCGTTGTACATCGGGAAGCCGTGGTTGCCTGCTCCGTCGTTATCCATCTTCTGGTATTCGGCACCCACGGTCAGCATGGTGGCATCGCTGATGTCCCATTCCAGCACGCCATAGGCCACCTGTTTCTCCAGCTCCTGGCGGTCGACATGACTCTTGCTGTCGCTCTTCGAGGCGACGAAGCGACCGCGTACATGGCCGCTTTCCGAGAGCTTGCCCGATACATCCAGATCGGTGCGATAGCTGTCCCAGGAGCCCGCCTGCACGGTCAGCTTGCGCTGCGTCTCCAGGGTCGGCTTCTTGCGGATCAGGTTCACGGTGGCACTGGGGTCGCCAGTGCCCGACATCAGCCCAGTCGCGCCGCGCACCACTTCGACCCGGTCATAGGTGACCATGTCGGCTAGGTCGTCACGAAATCCGTAGCTGTCGGTGCGGTTGATACCGTCGACCTGAATGTTGCCGATCTCCATGCCGCGCACGTAGATGTGGTTGGCGTCGCTGCCGGCCGGCCCCATGCTGTCGATGACCACGCCCGGGGTCTGTTCGAGTACCTGGGCGATGTCGGTGAGGTTCTGATCCTCGATCTGCTGGCGGGTCACCACGCTGACCGCCTGCGGCGTCTCGCGCATCGACAGGTTCAGCCCGGTCGCGGTGCTGGTCGAGCCGGTGGTGTAGCTGCCGGTGCCTTCCGTGGTGGCGCCCAGCTGGGCGCCGGATACGGTCATCGCACTCAGCTCCAGCGCGCCTTCCTGGCTCGGGCGAACCAGTACGTAGCGCTTGTCGCCAGCCTGTTGCACCTGCAGGCCACTGCCTTGCAGCAGCACGGCGAAGCCCTGATCCACCTCGTACTTGCCATGCAAGCCACTGCTACTCAGCCCAGCCGTTTCTTCACTGCTGAAGCTGATGGTCACGCCGCTGGCGGCGGCGAACTGACTGAGCGCGGCGGCCAGGCTGCCAGCGGGAATGCTGTAGCTGAGCGGTTCGGCCCAAGTGCTGGCGGTGGCCAGCAGTGAGCCGGACAGGCTCAGGGCCAGGACTGCCTGGCGAATGCTACGAGCGAGTGGAGAGGGGGATGCGGACATCGAATGGCTCCTGTTCAGGTGGCCTGGGCGGGCAGGCGGCAATGGGCGTGAACATGGAGCCGAAATAGGAATGAAAATCTGTTACCCCTGCGATAAAAATATTTACGCTGCTGTGAATGCCTCCGCATTTCATGCGGCACCTCGCAGCTAGGCTGGCGCCGTCATGCCTCGCGCGCCTCGATGTGTATCCAGTAACGGGTCATGCGGTGCATCTGGATCGGCAGTGCATCCAGCAGGCTGGCCAGGGTGGCCTCGCTGTCGTTCAGGTTGAAGGCGCCGGATAGACGCATGGCCGCCACCTGTGGCGAACAGCCCAGGTAGCCGTGACGGTGACGCGACAGTTCGGCGAGCACTTCGTCCAGACGCCAGTCGACCACTACCAGCATGCCCTGCGTCCAGGCCGAGGCGCTGGCAGCTGCCGGACGCAGGGCGCCGACCTTGGTGCTGGTGAAATCGCATGCCTGGCCGGCTTCCACTCGCACCGCCTGAGTCGTGGCCAGACTCGGGCGGATTTCCACGGCATGCTCCTCGACCGTCACTCGTGTCTGGCTACTGGTCTGGTGCACGCCAAAGCGGGTGCCGAGTGCAAGGATGTGCCCTTCGGCGGTTTGCACGCTCAGCGGGCGCGGGTCTTTGGCGGTGGTGACGAGAATCTCGCCATGCAGCAGATGGATCAGTCGCTGCCCGGCCGTGAAACGGATATCCACGCGGGTGTCGGTATTGAGGTCGAGGCGACTACCATCAGCCAGCGTTACGCGTCGACGTTCGCCGACGCGGGTGACGTAATCGGCGCTCCATGGCGAAACCTGATAGCCCTGCCAGCCGACCAGGCCGACG
>Ga0206116_1000377_pt1 | contig 50746 bp, 32 predicted proteins | sample 3A1Ametagenome_FD_178000 | JGI IMG/M metagenome (GOLD analysis project Ga0206116, IMG submission 178000) | Enriched microbial communities from leaf-cutter ant dump, University of Wisconsin, Madison, United States - 3A1A | ecosystem: Environmental > Terrestrial > Nest > Insects nest > Nest dump...
CGCTGCCATGCCCACCAAGACCCTGCCCGACGAGGCCGAGGTGCCTGCCGCCGTGCCTGACAAGCCTGCCGTGAAGGCAGGCGTGATCTCCAGCTGGCCCAGGCCGGCGGGGAACCGGGTGATCGATCCGTTCAACCCGCCCTTGCCCCGCTATTCCGGGCCGCAGAGCATCGCCCACGAGGAGATGCCGGCGGATGCCCGCGCCTTCATGGACCGCCAGCTGTCCTTTCACGGCATCGACCCGGAGAGCTTCCGGCGGCGCTGGCTCGACAGCGCCCGGCACGGCGGGGCGATCCGGATTTCCTGGGTGCCCGACCGCTCCTTCGTCGAACCGGCGCAGACCTTCCGCCACACCTGGGTGCGCTATGCGCTGGACGGCATCGTCCTGCGCCCCGGCGCCGAGCTGACGCTGGAGACGCCCTTCGGCGACCCGGTGGAGCTGTATGTGCACCGGTTGACGCTGATGGAGGGCGCCCGGCTGACGGTGCAGGGCGGGGCGGCCCGGCTGGTGGTCGGGCAGCTGGTCGGCGCGCGACCGGAGACTGCGGACAGCGTCGAACCGGCGACGCTGCTGCTGACCAGCGCCGACGGCCGCGACGGCGACCCCGGTGCCCGCGGCGCTGCCGGTCCGATGGGCAGCACCGACCAGCCGGACGGCGGAGGGGGCAGCGGCGGGCATGCCGGCGAGCCGGGCCTGAACGGCCTGCCGCTGCGGGACATGGCGGTCACCGTCCACACGCTGACCGGCCGCTCCCGGCTGCTGGTGCGGCCGGGCCGTGGCGGCAACGGCGGCTACGGCGGCGACGGCGGGCCGGGGGCCTACGGCCATGCCGTCGCATTCCACCGCATGGGCCGGGGCGGCGACGGCGGCCATGGCGGCGACGGCGGCGACGGCGGGGCGGGCGGCGATGCCGGCCTGCTGCGGCTCGACCTGCATGTCCGTCAGCCGGGATCCGCCTTCGACCTCGACGTGCAGGACGGCGCGCCCGGCGCCGGCGGCGCGGGAGGAGCCGGCGGCACCGGGGGGATCGGCCTTCCCGACGGACTGACAGGAAACACCGGACGCGACGGCGCGCCGGGCCGGCCGGGCCGGCCGGCGCTGGTGCAATGGCTTCGCACAGGGGAGTGACACCCGTGACCATAGAGCCCGAGACCACAGAGACCGCGCGCACCGGCATCGTTCCGGCGCGCTCCACCGCGCTGCGGGGAGCTGCGGCCGCGGATCTTCTGGCCGTCGACCTGACCAGCGCGACGAGCCCCATCCTGATCGAGGCGGCGGGCGTCGAGGCTCCGGCCATCCAGCTTGCGGTCGCCTGCGGGCTGCTGCTGCCGGTGGATGGGCAGGAGGGCGTCTATCAGCTCAACCCCGACTGGTTCACCGACCCGGTGGCCAAGACCGGCCAGGGGATGAGCGAGAACGCCGTCACGCTGGCCCTGGTGATCGCCCAGCTGATCGGCCAGGCCTCTGGCAGTTCGCTCGGCATTCCAGTGCGGGAGCCGGGGGCGCTGGGAACCTGGTATCCGATCAACAAGCCCGGCACCGACACGCCGAGCGGGCTCTATCTGGCGACCCAGCCGGTCTCGTCCGACAGCAACGGCAGCGGCGAGCCGCCGACCGTGTTCGGCCTCGGCGTCATGTACACCACCACGGTGACGCTGGGTACGGATGAGAAGGCGGAGCTCGATCTGGTGGCCGACGGCCCGTCCAGCATCGACCTGAAGGTCTGGGGCATGGTGCCGGTCGCCCTGCTCGGCAACGGCGGCGTCGAGGTGGTGGTCGGCCAGGCCGGCCATCCCTTCACCATGGGCTTCGAGGTCACCGGCGGCGACGGGCCGCTGATCGACGCGGCCGGATTCTCCTTCACCGGCGTGCGGTTGACGGTCGACCTGTCGCCCGCGACCGACCCGGCGGTGACCGTCTCGCTGGTCATCACCCAGCTGACCCTGCCCACCGCGCCGGGCGCCCGCGACTTCACGCTGGCCGACCTCCAGGCGATCAGCGGCGCCGAGATCCTGGCGACGGCGGCGGCGCTGGCGGTTACGGCGCTGGGCAAGCTGGTCGGCGACCAGCCGTCGCTGTCCTACCTGCTGCCGGCGCTGGGGCTGGGCGCCAGCGTGCCCGGCGTCGACGGCGTGCTGCTGCCGATCCTGCGCTGGGACAGCTTCATCGCCCTGGCGGTGAGCGGCGGCGACGTGGCGCGGCCCTTCGTCGACTGGTTCACCGCACTCGCCACCGACGGGCCGACCCTGTCCGCCTGGATGAAGGCGGTGGGCGGCGCCGTCGGCGGGCTGACCGGCACCGACGCCACGGTGTCGGGAAGCGGCACGCGCGACGATCCCTTCGCGGTGCCCGTCCTCAGCGTGAGCAGTGTCGGCACCCTGCGGCTGACCGCCGGCACCGGGACCGACACAGCGGGCTTGCGCCATTTCTATCCCGGTCTGGCCTTCGCCTCCACAGCCCTGGTGCTGGGCAGTTCCAGCGCCGCGGTGACCGGCAGCGCCGGGCTGGAAATCCTCGATTTCACGCTGGCCACCGGCGGCGGGGTGCAGGGCGTCGCCCCCGGCCGCTTCAAGGCCGGCATCCTGCTGGCCAACAAGGACATCGCCCAGCCGCTCTACAGCGGGACCATCCTCGGCGGCACCTACAGCTTCGGCGCGCTGGCCGGCGGCATGTCGGTCATCGTCGCCGACGGCGGCGCCACGGTTCAGCCAGCCTTCTCCCTGCTGTCGGTGACGACGCCCAACGGCAGCTATTCCACAATCGACCTGACCCAGCCCGGCGACCTCGTCGCGGCGGCCGAGGCCGAGCTGAACGCCGCCATCGGCGATGCCTTCAACGCGCTGTTCGGCCTGGGCACCGACAGTCAGGTCGGGCCGTCGCTGGCGGCCCTGCTCGGCGTCGCCCCGCCGCCGGGCACCACCGCCTGGCCGTCGTCGCTGACGCCGCCCTTCAGCCTGTCCGGCCTGCCCAACTCCATCCAGTTCCCGGTCGAGGCGCTGAGCCGTTACTGGGCGGCGCTGATCCGTGGCGACGTGCAGGTCGACGGCCAGCCGCCCTTCTATTTCATGGTGGACGCGCTGGGCACCGTGCTGCGGCAGGTCGGCGGCGGCAGCGGCGGCGTGACCGGTTCCGGCACCGGCAGCGATCCCTGGAGCATGACACTGGGTCCGGCGGGCAGTCCGGCGGCGCTGGTCGCCTATGTCGCCGACGCCCAGACCTCGAACGGTGCGGCCAAGCGGCTGGTGCTGGGCCTCGGCGTCGGGGCGACCCTGCCGATTGCCGGCAACACGCTGGACCTCGCCTTCCGCATCGAGGCGCTGGGGCTCGATGCCGGCGCCGCCACCGGCCAGGGCATCCGGTCGGCGCAGATCCTGCCGGGCATCGGCGTCTACGGCGCGCTGCCGTCCGGCGTTTCGACGCCGGAGGTGGCGGGGGCCTCCTTGCAGATCGACAAGGGCGGCCTGTCGCTCTACTGGAGCCCCTACGACGGCTGGCACTGGTCGATGTCGGTGGCCGCCCCGACCCTGGTGGTCGACGGCGTGGCCGAGCCGGTCGGCACCGACATGAACTATTCCGACGCCACCGGACTGTCGCAGCTGGTCACCGATCAGGCCGCCACCTTCGGCGCCATCCTGACCGGGGTGCTGGGCGTGGCGCTCTACCGCGCACAACGCCGCGGCGGGCTGGCGCTCGACGGCTGGCTGGGGCTGCTGCCCAACCTGGGGCCGTTCTTGCCGCAGGGCATCGCTTGGCCCGACGGCATGCCGGTGCTGGCTCCCACCAGCTTCACCGATCCCATCGGCCAGGTCCGGGCCCAGCTGAAGTCGGTGCTGTCCACGCCGGAGCGCGCCGCCGCGGTGCTGGGCCTGCTGGGCTGGGCAATCGACGGCAAGGCGGACGATGCGGCCCCCATCGCCGGCGCTGGAACGCAGCTGGACCCCTACCGGGTGCCGCTCGACGTGCCGTGGAACCTGCAAGGCACGCTGTGGCAGGATTCCGGCCAGACCATGGTTGTCCCCGGCCTGTCGACCCTGCTGTCCTATAGGGCGGGCGACGTCACCGCGGTGACCAGCGTCCGGCTGGACCCGATGGGCATCTCCTGGAGCACCGGCGAGCCGGTCTCCGCGTCCGGCGTTCCCGGCCTGTCGGTGCAGACCGTGCTGAGCGGTGACGGCGGCACCCTGGTCACGGTCAATGGCGTCGCCGTCGAGAGCGTGACGCTGGGCGTCGTGCTGACGATGGATCTGTCGGGCGGAACGGCGGGCTTCGCCGCCACCCCGGTCCTGGCGGCGAAGCAGACCGACGGCACGGTGATCGTGCTGGACGGCACGCTCGATCCGTCGGCCAACAGCGCCCTGCTGTCCATCGTCAACGCCGCCATCGGCGTGGCTGCCGCCGCCTTCAAGGGCAACGATACCTTCCAGCTGGTCTATGGCGTCCTCGCCGACCTCGGGCTGGCGGTGCCGGCGGCCGGCGCCGACGGTCCCTACGGCATCGACCCCGGCGGCTTCACGGCGCTGGTGTCCAACCCGCTGGGCTTCCTGACCGACCGGCTGATGGCGGCGCTGGCCGACGCGACGGTGAAGCCGCTGCTGTTCCAGGCCGTCGACGCGACGCTGGGATTTTCGCTGCCGGCGATGCCGGAGCCGCTGCTGGCGATGCTGGCCGGGCTCGGGCTGGTGACCGACGCGGATCACGGTTACGCCGCCAATGCCGAAGCGATCCTGGCGGTCGCCCGCGCGCCCGCTTCCCAGCTGTCGCAGCGACTGACCGCCCTGCTGTCCGATCCGGATGCCCGCTCGTCGGTCATCGCGGCGATGACGCACGGCTCGCAGAGCTTCACCGTCGGCCCCTGCACCCTGACCACGGCCAACGGCCGGATCATGACGCTGACGCTGCCGCGCGGCGGCTTCACGGTGGGATCGTTCCTCGACCCCTCGATGACCGTGCGCATCGACCTGCAGACCGGCACCATCACCGCAACGCTGGACTGCTTCCTGCCCGATGCCGGGTTCAGCGTGCTGTCCACCCTGACCTACACGGTCGGCGGCAGTGCGCCCACGGTGACGGTCTCGCTGGTCTGGGGCGACGGCTCGGTCCCGCAGCCCACGCCGCTGGTGGTCTGGCCCTTCAATCAGAGCGCCTTCATCGACCAGCTCGCCGCTGTCGGCCCGGCCTATGTGCTGGCGACCTTCGTCGCCGAAGTGGTCGACGACATGCTGCTCGCCAAATATCCGCTGGCGCGCAGCCTGTTCCAGGCCTTCGGGCTGGCGGACCCCGATCCCGACACCGGCGTCTGGCAGATGAAGTCGGCGCTCGGGCTGTTCGAGACTCCGGTGGACTGGCTGCTGTCGGACGCGGTGGTCGGCCAGGACGGGCTGCTCAACATCGCGCAGATCCAGAAGGTGCTGGGCAGCCTGCCGTCCGGCAGTGCGGGCGGGCTGACCCTGGCGCAGGCGCCCGGCGGCGTGCTGCTGTCCGGCCTGCCCTATGGCTTGCAGGTGACGGTGACCGCCGACCCGGCGACCGGCCTGTTCACGGTGGCGCCGGCCCTGAGCGAGGCGATGCCGCTGCTGGCCGGGGCGGAATTGCAGTCGTTGGGCTTCGGCCTGTCGCTGACCGCCAACTACCAGCCGGGCCTGAGCGGCAGCGGCCGGCTGACCGCCGCCATCCCCGGCCTGGACCAGCCGCTGTTCCTGCAGGGCGGCTACGACAAGGGCTTCACGCTGACGGTCGGCGAGGAGGGCGACGGCAAGCCGGTGCTCGACCTGATACCGTTCGGCGGCTGGCAGACCTTCGTCCTCCAGGTCGCCGCCGAGGTGGCGCAGACGCTGTTGCAGACGCTGACCCAGCAGCTGCTCGACCAGCTCGCCGCCGAGGGCGACACGACGTTGACGCAGTTCGTGACGGCGCTGCGCAGCACCGCGGCCTCGCTGGACATCAACGCTCTGGTGCAGTCCCTCATCGCGGCACAGCCCGACGCGGCGGCGCTGGAGGCTGCGGCGCTGGCATGGCTGCGCGACAGATTGCAGCCGGAGCAGGCGGCCGCCACCGCGTCCGCCGTCGCCGGCCTGTTGCAGCTGGCGCTGAGCGGCGTGTCGAGCGACGGCGGCCTGCTGGTCTATGCGCCGTCCAAATCGGTGCCGGTCACCGTCATGGCCGGCGTGCGCAGCGTGGGCGCCGAGACGCTCGCCGGCATCTGGGCGACCCTGTCGATCACCGCCGCCGACAGCGTGGTGGTGGCGCTGACCCCGACCGGCGTCGGCGTGCCGCTGACCGGCACGCCCGAGGCGCGCGTGCAGTTCGGGCTATCGGCCCAGGCGATCATCGCGCTCGACCAGGGCCCGGGCCTGACCGTGACCTACGACAGTTCCAGCGGCGGCGTCGCGGCGGCGGTCGATCCGCTGATGAGGGCGGGCGTCTCCAGCAGCCTGAACGCCGAGCTGCTGCCGCTGCCGTTCGGGGTGGCGACGGGCGACGGCTATGCCGGCCGGCTTGAGGCGGCGCTCGCCGTCTGGCTGGAAGGGGTGATGGTGCAGGCGCTGCCGCGCTACGTCTCGGTCGTGGTGCTGAACACCCAGACGGTGGTCAGCTGGCTGAACGCCCCGCTGTTCACCGGATCGACCCTGACGGCGGGACAGGTGCTGACCGCCTCGCAGCTTCTGGTCAGCGAGAACGGCACCTATGCGCTGAACGATCTGGCGTCGTTGCAGTCGCTCGGCGTCGAGGGCTTCCTGGCCGGCTTCCTCAAGGCGCTGACCCAGACGCAGATCCAGGTGCTGTCCTTCCCCGACGGCGGCGGCATCTGGCTGGAACCCGGACCGGACGGCAGCTATGGCGTGCGCTTCGCCGCCACCGGCCTGTCCTTGAAGCAGGTGCCCTATCTGGTTTTCCAGCTGGGCGCCACCGACACCGAATGGATCGCGCTGACCGGGGCGGACCCGTCGCAGTACCAGCCGGGCGTCGCGGCCTATCTGCCGGTCGACGGGCTGATCCCCGACTTCACCGCGGTCAAGCTGCGCCTGATCAACATCGGCGTCGATTTCCAGGGCAAGGCGGGCACGCCGCTGGTCGATTTCAGCCGCTTCCAGCTGGCGAAGATCAAGCCGCGCGGCCTGCTGACCTTCGACTTCGCCCAGTCCAACCCCATCACCGCCTATGGCGGCGGCGTCGATGTCGAGGACATCGCCATCTCGCTGGCGCCCGACACGCTGACGCCGGGCGCCAACACCAACCCGGTCGCGCAGAACCTGCTGGGGTCGGGCGACGCCGCTTCAGCCGGCAATCCGGCGGCGAACCCCGGCTTCTCGATGCGTGCCGGCTGGATGTCCGGCGAGGATCTGGGCGTCGAGCTGTACGACAGCAACGGCGGCAGCCAGACCCGCATCTGGCTGCCTGTGCAGCGCAGCTTCGGCCCGGTCCATGCCAACAAAATCGGCATCGGCTGGGACAACCCGACGAAGATCGGCAGCGTCCTGTTCGACGGCGGCCTGACGCTGGCCGGGCTCGACGTCGAGCTGATCGACCTGTCGGTCAGCGTCAACGTCACCCAGATCACCGACTACAGCCAGTACAGCCTGGATCTGGCGGGATTGTCGGTGTCCTTCAGCGGCGGCTCGGTCAGCGTGTCGGGTGGGCTGCTGAAGCAGAACGACCCGCTGCGCTACGACGGCCAGCTTCTGGTCAAGGCGGGCCGCTTCTCGCTCTACGCCGTCGGCTCCTTCGCGCTGATCCCGGTCGATCCGGACAAGCCCGACGGCGACAAGGCGGTGTCCTTCTTCGTCTTCCTGAACCTGAACGCGCCGCTGGGCGGCGTGCCGGCCTTCTTCGTCAACGGCGTGGCCGGCGGCTTCTCGGTCAACCGCAACATCATCGTTCCCGATGCCGGGAACATCATGTCCTTCCCGCTGATCCAGGGCGCCATTTCCCAGGCGACCTTCGGCAGCGATCCGACGCCGGCCAGCGCGCTCGCCGTGCTGTCGCAGGACGTCTACCCGCAGATCGGCAGCTATTGGGTCGCCGCCGGCCTGAAATTCTCCAGCTTCCAGATCCTCGACGTCTTCGCCATGCTGCTGGTGAAGTTCGGGCGGGAGTTCGAGATCGACGTCATCGGCGTCGCCACCGCCACCCTGCCGCCGCAGGTCCAGCCCTCCGCTGCGCTGGCCTACATCGAGCTGGCGCTGGTCGCCTCGTTCAAGCCGGACGAGGGCGAGATCTCGGTCACCGCCCAGCTGACCCCCAGCTCGTTCCTGCTGGCGAAGGACTGCAAGCTGACCGGCGGCTTCGCCGCGAAATACTGGTTCGGCGCGAACCCCTATGCCGGCGACTTCGTCATCACGCTGGGCGGCTACAACCCGTCCTTCCAGCCGCCGGACCATTATCCCAACGTGCCGCGCCTGGGCTTCGACTGGCCGGTGCTGAGCAGCTCGGCGATGACGGTCGGCGTGTCGGGCGGCACCTATTTCGCCCTGACGCCGTCGATGATCATGGCCGGAGGCTATCTGAAGGCCCTGTTCAAGGCCGGTCCGCTGAAGGCCTGGTTCAACGCCGGGGCCGACTTCCTGATCGCCTGGCAGCCCTTCTATTACTACGCCGGGGTGCAGGTGTCGGTCGGTGTGTCCTTCGGCTTCGAGGTCGCAGGCGTCAAGGTGACGCTGACCGCCGAGCTGGGGGCCGGGCTGGAGCTGTGGGGACCGCCCACCGCCGGCAAGGTGAAGGTCAGCTGGTACGTCATCTCCTTCACCATCCCGTTCGGCAACCAGGATCAGGACCTGTCCAGCACCCAGCCGCTGAGCTGGGAGGAGTTCGAGGCGCGTATGCTGCCGCAGCCGGCGCAGCAGACGGCTCCCCAGGCTTCTGCCCGGACGGCGTCGATGATGCTGGCGGCGGTGGAAGGGGACGGCACATCCTCCGGCAACACGGACGGTGCGGACGCCACCCAGGTGGTCGTCAACATCCAGGTCAGCAGCGGCCTGCTGAGCGAAACCGGGGAATTCGGGCCGACGGTCCAGTCCGCGCCCTTCGCCATCGACCTGCGCTCGGTGATGCCGGCCTCCACCGTCACCGTGGCGGAGTCCAGCTATCAGGCCTCCAGCCCGTCGCTGGGCATCCCGCCGATGGATCTGCCGGACATCACGACCGGGATGGCCGTCACGCTGGAATCGCAGGACGACCAGGGGGCATGGAGCACCCTGTCCATCGACCGGCCCGGCCTGACGCCCGCGACCCTGTCCGGCGGTGCGGCGGCGGCGATGTGGTCGACGCAGGCCTTCGATCCGGTGGGCAAGCCCTCCTCCGACTTCATCGCCGGTGCCGCCTTCGGCATGACCCTGGCCGCCACCGGCGACCATGTGGTCGACACGCTGGAGCCGATGGACCTGCTCACCTCCTTCGGCTACGAGCAGGCCGACCCGCTGCCGCTGCCCTTCGCCGTCACCCCCGTCTACACCGCACCGGCGGCGCTGCCGCAGGATGGCCGCTTCGCCGTGCTGATGGGCAGCATCATGGCGCCGACGCCCTCGACCCTGCGCAGCCAGGTGATGCAGGCGCTGGAGGACGCCCAGGTCGCGGTCATCGTCGACCAGAACCTGTCGGTGATGGCCAGCTTCGCCGACCAGATCTTCCAGGCAGCACCCAGCCTCGCCAAGCTCGGCTTCGACCTCGCGACCTCCGGCCCGCAGGTGCTGACGGCGCCGCAGCCCAAGCGCGCCGCCAGGGCCGCGGCGGTGGAGGGTCCACTCGCCCCACGGCTGCTCGGTTCCTCGCAGGCCTACGCGCTGCCCGCAACGGCGCGGCGCATCCAAATGGCCGGCGCTGCGGCTGGCAAGGGGTCGGTCCTGCTGCCGGCGCCGCGGGTGGCGATGCGCTGGGCCGATGCCGACGTCCGCCCGACGCGCGGCGGCGCCCGGACGCTCGCCGGATCCGGAACCGCGCCGTCCGCGATCGAGGCCGGCCTGAGCCTCCAGCCGGGATCCGTCGCGGTGTTCGATGCCGGACGGGGAGCGGGAACGCCGATGCTGGAGCTCACGGGTGGAACCCCAGTGATGGTTCACGCCTTCGACAAGGCCGGCCGCATCCTGTCCAGCCGTCTGGTCTCGCCGGCCGGCAGCACTGCCGAGCCCCTGCCCGCCGACACCGCCCAGGTGACGCTGGTCGGGGTGGACAGTGCCGGGGCGGCGCCGGTCGCGGGCTGGAACCGGCACAGCACGCTGGTTCAGGTCGGCCGCTACACCCTGCTCGGCAGCGGCTGCACCGTGCGGCCCCAGGCCGGACCGCGCCCGCAGCGGGTCTCGCGCGATGCGGCTCCCATCGCGGCACGGGGACCGGTGGAAGGTGCGGCGATGCTGAACCGCAACCGCATCCAGACCGGTGTCGGCAGCACCGCGCCGGGCTGGGTGGAGACGGTCTTCGGCCACACCGTCGGAACCGTCGCGGTGGTGCTGGACCGCAGGGCGGACGCCGATGCTGTGACGGTGAAGATCGCCGCGACCGGCTCCCCCTGGACGGTCGGGTACGGCGCCGCGGCGACCCCGGTGGCCCGGATCGCGGCCGGCGACGGCACCATCCTGCTCTACGACGCCGCGGCTCTCGCCGCCACGGGGATCTCCGAAGTCGCCGGTGACGGGGAGCGGCATGCCGTCCTGGTGCGCGGCGTCGAGGGGCTGGCCGGCGTCTACGGGCTGGCCGGCACGCCGGCCGAGGTCGAGGCCGGCTGGGACGGGCTGTCGCTTCCGGCGCTGGGGCGCAGCGTGGCGCCGCGTCCGGGCCTGGGCCAAGGCCTGGGCCAGGGTCAGGGACGGGCCGGAGCGGCGAAGGCCGGCGGCCCGACCGTGCTGCGGTTCGTCCGCGGCAACGCGGCGTAGGGGTGCGGGTGCCCCCGCCCCGGCGGGGTGGGGGCGATTGGCAGGACAGGTTCGTGAGGAAGGGGATCCCACATGTCGAACGCGATCGCGCTGGCCGGTGACGGCGACGCGCTGCAACCCGGCCAGATCCGGTTCAGCCAGGCGGCCCTGCCGCCGCTGCCCGCCGGGACCTATCGGCTGAGCGCCACCCAGACCGTGGATGGCATCAAGGATCAGGACACGCCCCCCACCTACACGGCGGTGCAGACCTTGCAGATCCAGGGGCCGCGCTTCGCCCTGGCGCCCGGCGACCTGCAATCGGTGATGCCGCCGGCCAACCAGACGGGCTCCTGGGAGAACACGCTGCCCAACGTGGTGCTGCGCCGGCGCACGCTGCCGTGGGAACGCACGCTGGACGGCAGCGTCCCGCCCGCGGACAGCGTTCCGGCGCCCTGGATCGGCCTGCTCACGGTGACCGCCGCCGAGCTGGGCGGCGACGCCGGCGCGGTCGCCGCACCCTCGCCCGTGCACAGCGGGACGGTGTCCGATCTGGTCCAGCCGACCGACCCGGCGGTGCTGGGACCGCAGCTGTCCGGCGTCTCGCAGGCCGACATGCAGACGGGCCTGCTGCTGCTGGATTTGCCGGTGGCGCTGTTCCAGTCGGTGGCTCCGACGCTGGCCGACCTGTCCTGGCTGGCCCATGTGCGCGAGGTCAACACCGACCACAAGGAGATCCTGGGGCTGGACGAGGACGGCACCTTCTCCATCGTCATCGGCAACCGGACGCTTCAGCCGGGGGCGGTGAACTACCTGTTCCTGGTCTCGCTGGAAGGTCATCAGGACCATCTGGCCGGCGGCACCATTCCTTCCTCCTACACCACCATCCGCTTCGCATCGCTGGCATGGTGGAAGGTGCAGGCCGATGTGTCGAAAGGGGACTTCATCGAGATCATGCAGGCGCTGCCCGACAATGGCGGCGTCGATCTGGTGCAGATGCCCCACCTGCCGATCCCGGCCTCCGGCAACGGCAACACCGACGATCCGTCCGCCATCGCCGCCATGGGGCTCGGGATGGGCTATGTGCCGCTGACCTATCGCATGCGGGTGGGCGAGCAGGTGACGGCCTGGTATCGCGGTCCGGCCAGCGCCGTACCCACCAAGGCCGACGGGCTGGGGCCGTTCGTCTTCAGCGATCAGGCGATCCGCTACGACCCGACCACAGCGCTGTTCGACGTGTCGCAGGCCGCCGCCTGGCAGATCGGCCGGCTGCTCGCCCTGTCGGACTCCACCTTCGCCCGGCTGATGTTCCTGTGGCGCAAGGAGTTCCATCAGGCGGTCGCCGCCAATGTGGTGCTCGGGCAGATCGCCGACGCGCTGCCGGTCACGGCGGAGACGATGCTGGCCCTGCCGGCCGCCGGACCGGGGAGCGGCAAGCGCACGCTGGCCCTCTCGCACCAGACCGCCGCCGTGGCGCTGGCCGAGGCGTTCGCCGGGCTGGCGGGGCGGGAGGCCACGGTTCCCGCCGCCGACGGCGGAACCCTGTCCGGCATTCCCCGCCGCATCCGCCGGGAGGACCGGCCGCCGGTCGCAGCGGCTCCCGGCCTGCGGAGTGCCGGCCTGCGGAGTGCCGACAGCCAGGACGCCGCCGATCCGCTGGAGGCGCTGCTCGACCACGTATTCGGCCCTTCCGCGGAGTGATCGTCATGGACCGTGCCATCAGCAACCGCGCCGCCACCCTGCAGGCGCTCATCGACACGGCGACCGCCCCGGCGCTGGCCGCGCTGCGGTCCGGTCCGGCGCACGCCCGCGTCGCCCTGCCGGCCGCCGTCGCTCCCGCAGCCTCCGGTGCTGCGGCCACGCAGCCCACCGTCGATCTGCCGGACCCGCCCCCCGCGGTCATCGACTGGCTGGCCCGCGCGGCGCTGCTCTACGGCGTGCCGTTCGAGTACATCACGCCCGACGGGCGGATGTTGCCCAAGGAATCGATCCGCTTCTTCTACGTCGACCTCAACTGGATTCACCGGCTGCTGGAAGGCGCGGTGAGCATCGGGCTGTCGACCAGCGCCGATTCCGTGCAGATGATGGCGACCATCGATCAGCTGGTCGATCAGGCGCTGTCGCACACCTCGACCGTGCGACCGTCCCTGCGCGCCAAGGCGACCAGCGGCCACAGCCGCGCCGTTGCCGCGCTGAAGGCCGCCGCGGCCCAATCGACCGCAGATGGCGGAACGTCGACCGGCCCGATCACCGGGCTGCTGATCCGGTCGGCGGCCGTGTCCGGCTGGCCGGGGGTGGAGGTCAGCGCCTATGCCGACGATGCCGCCACCCAGAAGCTGCCGCTCCTTCGGCTCGACCGCCTGTCGGACGATGTGCTGATCGCCCTGTTCGACGGACTGCCCCGCGTGGTGAACTTCCTTCAGCCGCCGGAAAGCCTGCATTTCGGCGTCCGTCCGACCACCGCCTTTCCCAGCGGCTACATGAGTTTCCTGCGGGGCCTCGGCTATGGCGGCTATCCCCCCGGCCAGCAGATCCAGGGCCAGCAGGCGGCGGTCTCCATGCGGAGCGGTGCGGCGGCCGGCGTGCTCGACGTCGCCGCCGCCGCCGCATCGCTTCAAACGGCCATGAAGTCCCTGGGCGCGCTGGACAGCGCCGGCACCTTCACCGCCGCCGAGTTCGCCGTTCAGATGGTGCGGGCGGCCGGCATGCAGTCCTTCCAGTGGGGCGTCAGCGCCCCAACAGACGAGCGGGGCGTCAGCGCCCCGGCTGAAGCCGCCGCCCCCGCCGCGGGCCGGATCGCGGGTTGATCGGAGCGCAGACCATGACGGATACCCAGTCCAACACCGCCGCCGCCTCTGCCGTGCCCTCCGCCGCGTCCGACACCATCGTCGACCCGCTGTGGCCCGGCCCCTGCCTGTTCGTGCCGATCAGCATCGAATGCCTGCTGGTCGGCGTTCCCAACCAGCAGGGAAGCTGGGCCGCCCTCGGCATCGACTACCGCAAGGTTCCGGCGAACGTCGATCCCGAGCCGCAGCCTTTCCAGCTCCGTCCCGCCAACGCTCCGCCCGGCACCGGCGCCCATCTGCAGGCGACCCTGCCGATGGGCTACCGCCAGGGACAGCAGCAGCCCGACGGATCGGTCCTGTTCCCGCCGATCCCGAACCGATGGCTGGTGGCCCGCTCGGTGGTGACGACACCCGGCGCCGCTCCTGTGTTCACCGTGTGGGTGCTGCAGGGTGATTTTCTGGGCGACATGGGGGAGGGCAGCAACACCTATCCCGATCCCGTCCAGACCGGCAACACCCAGTGGGTCGGCCGCGCCTTCACCTTCGACAACTGGACCAACCCCGCCGGTCCGGCGCAGCCGCTGCTGCGGTCGGTCGGGCCGGGCTCCGTCAGCTGGGTCGTCACCTACGACAACACGCTGAATGTGCTGAGCTTCTACGACAGCCTGTCGGACGTGTCCTCGGGCAGCGTCACCTACGCCATGCTCGGCTGGTACAACCCCTCGGGCTTCGATCCGCTGCTGGGCGTCACCGACGCCGACCCGCAGGGCTTCACCACGCAGGACGAGTGGCAGTCGATCCTGAACACGCTGCTGCTCAACGTCCATGGCGAGTCCGGGCTGGCGGCGGCGGAGGCTGCCTGGCAGGCGTGGCAGGAGGCCAATCCGATCAGCGGGGGTGCCGCCATCCCGGCGATCCAGATGCAGCTCGCCAGCCAGACGCTGTGCCACGGCATGGTGTTCGGCATGGCGTGGAACGGACCGCAGCAGAGCTATCCGCGCGACCCGGTGCTGAACGGCCAGAATCCGGTGTCGGTCGCCGTCGGCGGCACCGGCATCGAGGCGATCGCCGCCTGGATGGCCAATATCCTGAAACAGCCCGATCTGGAGGATCTGATCCTCGCGGTGCAGCAGGATCTGGTGTTCGACTATCTCCAGCAGCCGTCGGTGTTCGCCACCCGGACGCTGGAGGCGCGCTTCGCCAAGGCCGACGGCGGCACCGTCTGGCTGGTGGCGCGGCCCGACTACGACCCCTCCGACCGCGGCCGGACCCTGCAGACGGTGGACCTGTCGCCGGCCCAGACCCGGGCGCTGACCGTGCTCAATGACGATCAGGCGGCACTGGACGGAACCAGCCAGCTGATCGCCTCGAATGTCTGGCAGCTTTTCGCGCTGGTCTACAAGTTCGCGCAGCTCGGTCCCTTCTCGCCGGAAAGCCAGACGGTCCAGGATGCCATCGACGCCGTCATGGCCACCCTGACGACGCTCGACGCGCAGCGCACCGCCCAGGCCGCCGCCGTCGAGACCGACAAGACGGCGCTGCTGGACCTGCTCGGCACCGCGTTCGTGCTGTCCAGCAACGGCGACACGCGGTTTCACGCCCCGGCGGCGACCACGGTCATGGTGGCCGGCGCCCAGCAGGACACCCGCCTGCTGCCGCCCGGAACCGACGGCGGCCCCGAGGACAGCCTGTTCAGCCGCTTCACCGGCCAGACGGTGTCGGCGCTGACGGTGATCGAGCCGGTCGGCGGCACCACCCAGACCATCGATGCCGGCGACCTGACCAGCCGCGTCCCCACCCTGCCGCCGGCCAATTCCGGCGTGCCGAAGGAGATGACCGACTATCTGGTCGAGGTGATGTTGTTCGACACCTCGAACGCCCGCTTCCTGGCCGCCATCGCCTATCAGAAGGCCGGGGTCACGCCGACATCCGATCAGCTGGACACGCTGGCCAAGACCATCGCTGCCCAGCAGACGGCACCGTGGAACGCCACCCCCGCCACCCCCTACAACGAGGAGACGGTCGGGGCCGCCGTCGGCTTCACCGGCGTCGTGCCGCTGAAGCGGTCGGTTCTGCCCTGGTCGCCGCCCTGGACCCCGCTCTACATCGACTGGCAGGTCACCTGGTATCCGACCGCGGACACCGCCGCGGGCATGCTCGACGGCTGGACGCTGGAGGGGTTCGACTATAGCTGGACCGGCACCGCCATCGGCGCCAAGAGCGAGGTCATCAGCGGCCGGTCGCTGGTGGGCACCCAGATCGCCGCCGGGCTGGCGGAGAAGCTGAACGATCTGGTCACGCTCAATCCGAATTTCGACGAGCTGCCGCAGTATCAGCAGGACGCCCTGACCCAGGCCGCCGCCGACATCGCCGAATATGACATCGTCACCGAGGCGCTGAGCGGCTTCGGCGGGTTCATGCTGATGCAGCAGGGCCAGATGACGGAACTGACCAGCGACGATCCGGCCATCGAGAGCTGGCTGGAGCTGGCGCCGTCCATCGTGCCGCTGCCGGGCAGCGGCACCGACGGCAGCGCGCCGGGCTTCTACCCGGTGCGGTCCGGCCATTACGTCATCAACCAGCTTTGGGTGGTGGATGCCTTCGGACAGATCCTGCGCACCACCAATGCGGGCGAGGATGTGCTGCCGATCCGTTCCAAGAGCGTCACCACCCCCGACGCCGGCGGCCAGGACAACAAGCGCTTCGTCCAGGTGGCACCCCGGATCCAGCAGCCGGCCCGCGTGGCGCTCAACCTGCTGGACGCCGAGGACGATTCGATCCCCACCAACTCGTCCAACCTGACCAGCCCGGTCGCCGGCTGGCTGCTGCCCAACCATCTCGACAACAGCGTGCAGGTTTTCGCCGCAGACGGGACGCCGCTGGGCGAGATCCTGCCGGTGGAGACCGACAACGGCCGCGGCATCCGCTGGGATCCGGCACCGGGTCTCAACCTGCCGCTGGGGTCGCCGCCGGCCATCGGCAACGCCCATCTTCTCGGCTTCGTGGAAGGGCTGCTGGCCCAGGGGCCGGTCTCCGGCGATCAGGCCTTGCAGGATCTGCTGGACGTCATCGACGTCACATTGTGGCGCACCACGGCGACACCGCAGCCGGACGGCGACAACCTCGCGGTGCTGATCGGGCAGCCGGTGGCGGTGGTGCGGGCGGACATCGCCCTCCATCTCGACGGCGACCCGGCCTACGACCAGTCCTGGGCGGCCACCGGCAAGAACGACGACGGCGGCGTCACCGCCATGCCCTTCCCCGTCTATGTCGGCGACATCGCCTATGACGGCAACGGCGCGCTCGGCTTCTTCCTCGACGACGATTACTCGCTGCTGAATCCGTTGCGCGGCTTCGACACCGCCTTCGGCACCGTGCGCCGTGCCCTGTCGTCGCGAACCGGCAATACGCGCGGCAATCTGGGCCGGGCGATGGCGCGGCTGCCGACCCTGCTGGCGGCGGGCAGCCCGGCCACGGTCTCGGGCTATCTGAACCCCGACCCGTCCTTCACCCTGCTGCCCGACGGCCCGGTCCACCGGCTGACGGTGCTGATGGATCCGCGCGGCTCCATCCCCGCCGTCTCGGGCATCCTGCCGGTGGAGACGGTCGCGCTGCCGCCGGGGGTCGTTTCGGCGATGAACACCCTGCTGGCCACCTTCCGCGTCGGGCCGCTGCTGATCGATCCGCGCGAGGTGCAGATGCCGCTGCCCGGCAACGTCTCCGGCACCTGGTCGTGGATCGCCAGGACCGGCGTCACCGTGTGGGAGACGGTCGCGAACCTGAAAAGCAGCCAGCCCCAGGCGCTTCTGCCGACGGCCATACCAGCGGCGCGCGAAGGCTGGCTGGGGCTGGTGCCCACACCCTCCAGCGGTTCCTCCGGCGGCGCATCCTCGACGACCCGGGCCGTCGCCGACCAGAAACTCGCCCACATGCAGTTCCATGAGAGGTACAAAGCCATGGCAGCGGCCCCGACGGCGACCACGCCGCCCTATTACCAATACCGGTTCGACCCCGACAGCCTGATCATCGGCGCGACGACCGCGCCGACGCTGACCATCACCAATCCCAACGCGACGTCCGCGCTGACGGGCACCCAGACCATCTACGTCAAGATTCCGGTGGGCACCGGCGCCGACGCCATCGCCTCCAGCCTGGGCGGGGTATCGGTGACCCCCAGCACGCAGGCGTGGCTGGCGCTGACCTATTTCAACACCAGCTCGCCCTATATCAAGCTGACCGGCCCGGCCCTGGCTGCGGGAGCCAGCCTGTCGGTCTACTTTAACAACCTTGTGGTCAACGATACGGTCGGCACCGCCGCCTTTTCGATCCAGGAGAGCTTCACCGGCGGCGGCACCACGGCCGTCACAATCGCCAAAACCAACCAGCCGCTGGCGATCCAGGATTTCTATGCCAATCCGATCACCGTCGCGCAGGGACAGTCGACCACGCTGAACTGGACGGTTTCGGGCGGCAGCTACGTGCTGATCCAGCCCGGCAACATCAAGCGTCCGGTGCAGGGCAGCAGCTTCACCGACAGCCTGCAAATGCCGGTGTCGCAGGCACAGACCATCTACACGCTCCAGCTCTACACCGACGACCGTCAATTCAAGCAAGCCGTCGCCACCGCCTATCTCGGACCGGTCAGCGCCACGCTGTCCTGCGACCCGAGCGGCCCGATCGACACCAACGCCAGCGCCGTGTTGAGCTGGAGCAGCACCTATGCCGTCATTCCTCTCTATCTCTCTACCCCCAGCGGCGCGCAACGCGTCGGCGCCCAGGGGCAGCAGACCGTGGTTCCCGGCAGCTATCTGACCGGCAACCAGTCCAGCGTGACCTTCTCGTTGCAGGCGCTGGGTTATCAGGGACCGGTCAGTCAGACGGCGACGGTCAACTTCAATCCGGTGCGCATCCGATGGTTCCGCTACACCGACTCCACCCTGACCCAGGTCGGCTATAGCGTGGTCAATCCGTCTCCGGGATCGCCGACCGTGAGCACCAGCGGTCAGGACTACACGCTGACCGCCTATGGGCCGGGTGCGGGAAGCGGGCCGCTGGTCGCCCATCTCGGTCCGGGGCCGTATCTCCAGGTCCAGCTTCTCAGCGCGACGCCGAGTCCGGCCGCCCCCGGCGCCACCGTGACGGTCAGCTACCAGACATTGAACGCGACCTCGGCAACACTGGCAATCGGCAACCAAAACGCGGTACCAGTTCCACTGGACACAACAAAACAGACTGGCCAAACAACCATTACCGCGCCGTCGGCGTCGACTGTGCTAACATTGACCATCACCGGTAACGGGCAGGCGCTGGTTTCCAGCGAGTTGGACCTGCCGGTCGCCACCGGCTGACCCGGCCTCGCGCCCCTGCCGTCCCGATACCCAACCGCCATCAAAAGAAGGAACGCCGATGTCCGACTCCACCCCCTTCGCCGACAGCCCGGTCTGGGGCGGCATCAAGGACTGTATCGTCAAGGTCGTGCCCAGCCTGCGCGAGGCCGAGTTCACACCCGACACCCGCCTCGACCGGCTGGGGCTGGCGTCGATCCAGGTCATCACCATCACGTTCGAGATCGAGGAGCTGTTCGGCGTCGGCATCGTTGACGAGGGGCTGGACGTCTTCGAGACTTGCGGCGAGCTGGAGGTGCTGGTCCGGCGTCTGGCCGCGGCCAGAGAGGTGACGGCATGACAGGCGGTCGGTACCGCCGCCCCGACGGCTCGCACCGGGTGGTGGTGACCGGGGTGGGTGCCGTCACCGGCTTCGGCGTCGGCCTTCCCGCCTTCTGGCAGGGCGTGACCGGGGCGCGTACGGCCATCCAGCCCACCCGCCGGACCTTCGAGGGGATGGAGGTGATCCGTCCGGCCGCGACCGTCGCCGGCTACCGGCCGCTGGATCATTTCAGCGAGGCGCAGCTGCTGACCTGCGAACCCTTCGTGCAGTATGCGCTGCTGGCCGCGAACGAGGCCATTGCCAGTGCCGGCCTGACCTCCGCCGACCTGACCGACGCGGCCATCGTGCTCGGCTGCGGCGGCGGCGGCGAGATCTCACGTGAAGAGACGGCCATCCACCTGTTCGCCAACCGGCGTCCGCGCGCCCATCCGACCACCGTGCCGCGCACCAACCATCAGGCCTGCTGCGGCATGATCGCCATCGAGCATGGCATCCTCGGACCGTCCTTCGTCATCGCCACCGGCTGCGCCTCCGGGTCGCACGCCATTTCGCAGGCGGCGACGATGGTGCGCCACGGCTATGCCGAACGCGCGCTGACCGGCGGGACCGAGGCCAACGTCATCTATGCGGTGATGCGCGCCTTCGACGCGGCCCGGACCATCGCCTCCGACACCTGCCGTCCCTTCTCCTATGGCCGCTCCGGGCTGGCGCTGGGCGAGGGCTCCGGCATCCTGGTCATCGAGACGATGGAGTCCGCCGACCGGCGCGGCGCCTCGGTGCTGGCGGAGATCGCCGGCTTCGGCATGTCGAGCGACGCCACCGACACCGTGCAGCCGACGATCCGCGGCCCGGTCCGGGCCGTGATGCACGCCCTGGCCGACGCCGGGCTCGCCACCGATGAGATCGGCTATCTCAATGCCCACGGCACCGGGACACCGCTGAACGACCGGGTGGAAACGCAGGTGGCCCATGCGGTGTTCGGTCCCCATGCGGCGCGGCTGATGATGTCCTCCACCAAATCGCAGATCGGTCACACCTTCGGCGCCGCCGGTGCGCTGGAACTGATCGCCACCATCCTCGGCATGGCCCGAGGCGTGGTGCCGCCGACCGTCAATCATCAGGGTGCCGATCCCGACTGCGACATCGACTGCGTTCCGAACGAGGCGCGCGCCCATCGCTTCGATGCTGCCGTCTCGCAGTCCTTCGCTTTCGGCGGCGTCAATGCGGCCATCGCCGTGCGGGCGGTATGAGGCGGAGATGGCGGGGCTTCTGAACTGGCTCGACCATGGCGGTGCCGCAGGCGACCCGCTGTGGCATTTTCCCGCCGAAGGAATGGACCGGCGGCTTTCGGACCTGCGGACCCGTTCCGGCGCCATCGCCGCCGGGCTGGCGGCCCGCGGCATCCGGCCGGGCGACCGCGTGGTGATGCTGCTCGACACCGGGTCGGCCGCGGTCTGCCTGCTGCTGGCGCTGTGGCAGCTGCAAGCCGTGCCGGTGCCGCTGCGGCCCTGGTCGGGAGCGGTTTCGGGAACGGTTTCGGAGATGACCGGTGGCACCGATCAGGCGGGCGGCTTCCTGCGCTTCCTGCTGGAGGTGACGCGGCGAAGCGATGCCCGGCTGGTGGTGACCGACCGTCCCGCCATTGTTCCTCAGCTGGAGCCGCTGCTGACCACGGTGGAGGCGCTGGAGGCACCGCTTGGGCGCTTGGCGGCGACCGTCGGCGATGGCGATTGCAAGGCCGACGGGCTGGCGCTGATCCAGTTCAGTTCGGGCAGCACCGGACAGCCGAAGGGCGTGATGGTCACCCACGCCATGGTGATGGCGCAGCTGCGCCAGCTTTCCGACAATTACGCGGCTGCCGGCAGCGGCCGGCAGCCGCGCTCGATTGCGTCCTGGCTGCCCTTCTATCACGACATGGGGCTGTTCATCGGCATTCTGCTGCCGCTGTTCACCGGGGCCGATGCCATGGTGGCACCCCCCGCATGGTACATGCGCAATCCGGCACGCTGGTTCGCCGCGATGGCCGCGCGCGGCAGCGACCTGAATTTCTCCACCAGTTCGGTGCTGGCGGCGACGTTGCGCGGGGTGCGCCGTCTGCATGGCCGCGGCTGCGATCTGTCGGCGCTGATCCTCTATGTCGCCGCCGAGAAGATCAGCCCGGCGGTGCTGGATGAGGCGGCAGCGGTGCTGGCGCCGCTGGGGATGCCGCCGTCGCAGTTGCGCGCCGGCTATGGCATGGCGGAATACACGCTGGGCTGCACCCACAGCCGCGATCCGGGGCTTCGCCGGCTGCGCGTGCGCATCGCTCCGGGTGGCCGGGTGCTGACAGACGACGCCGGTGACGGTGGCGACGCGGTGGAACTCGTTTCGGTCGGCAGGCCCAACGACGCCTGCGAGCTCGCCGTGCGCGACGAGGCCGGCCGGCCGCTCGGCGAGATGATGCTGGGCGAAATCACGGTCGCCGGTCCCTGCCTCACCCCCGGCTACTGGCGGGACGAGGCGATGACTCAGCGGGCGCTTGGCCGGGGATGGATGCGCTCCGGCGATCTGGGCTTCCTGAACGGTGGGGAACTGTTCTTCGTCGCGCGCAAGGACGAGATGCTGGTGGTGGGCGGCCGCAACGTCATTCCCGCCGATGTCGAGCTGGAGGTCGAAGCGCTGCCCTTCGTCGGCCCCGGACGCGCGGTGCTGTTCGGTGCCGACGAGCCCGGCGGACCGCGTCAGGTGCTGCTGGTCGAGGGAAACGCCACGTCGCCTCCGCCGGTCGTCAGTGGAAGGCTGACGGCGATCAGGCGCTGCATCCTCGACGGCTTCGGCTTCGTGCCGACCGACATTGCCGTCGTGCCCAAGGGAACCATCGAGAAGACCTCCAGCGGCAAGAAGCGCACCGCGGTCATCCGCCGCCGCTGGCAGGCCGGAGCCATTCCGCAGCTGGCCTGACCGGCCTTGCCGCGGACCGCCCGGCAAGGCGGATTCTCAGGCTGCGGGGGCTTGGGCCTGGAGGACGATCCGCTCCCCCGGCTGGGCGAGACGCATGCGTGTGTCGGCGGCGCATGCGGCGGCCAGCCGGTCCCGTTCGCCCATGCGGACATGGTAGAGGCGCATCTCGCCGACGCCGAGCCGGTCGGGAAAGTCGGACAACTGATTGAAGGCGGCGTGGAAGGGCTGGAGCGGGTCCGGCTCCACCGTCAGGCACTCGTGGAACAGCAGGTCGGCGCCGCGGAACAGCGCTTCGGAGTCCGCCGTGGCGCGGCCGTCGCCGGAATGGGCGAAGGCGACGCCGTCTGCCTCCAGCCGGATGGCGCGGTTGGGCATGGAATGGCGGGTCGGCGCGGTGCGCAGGCGGAAGGTGCCGAGCGTGCCGTCCTCCGGGGTTTCGATCCAGCGCAGCGGAAAGGAGAGCGAGCGTTCGGGATCGGTGGCACCGGCCTGGAACAGCAAGGCCAGCTGCTTCCAGCCGCCGACGGTGGTGACGATGTCCAGCGGCTTGCTGCGGCGGTCGTCGGTCCAGCGGATCAGCGTGGGGATCAGGCCGAAGCAATGGTCGGGGTGATGGTGGGTGAAATAGAGCGCGTCGATGGCATCGGGGTCCGGCATTTCCCGCCACAGCACGGGCGGCACCGAATGTCCGCAGTCGATCATCAGGCGAAAGCCGTTGGCGGCGACGATCAGCGAGGAATTGGCGAAGGAGGGGTCGGCCGCTTCGCCGACGCCCAGCACCTGGATGTCCATGAGGGTCAATGTCCGACTTTGGCCAGCACGTCGGCCTTGAGGAAACGTTCGATCACCAGCATGAAGCCCACCGAGGGAACCAGCAGGATCAGGGCGGTGATGGCGGCGATCTGGAAGTTGCCGCCCATGCCCGCGTTGAACATGAGCAGCGGCAGGGTGGAGATGTCGGGCACCCCGACGAAATAGGTGCCGGTGAACTCGTCCAGCGATTCCAGGAAGACGAAGATGGAGCTCGCCATGACCCCCGGCGCCGCCAGCGGCAGGGTGATGCCGAAGAAGGTGCGCAAGGGGCCGGCGCCCATGTCGCGCGCCGCCTCCTCCAGCGAGCGGTCGACGGCGCCGAAGGCGGCGGCGGTGATCCAGACGGAGAAGACCAGCCCATGGACGGTGTGGACGAGGACCACGCCGGCCACCGTGCCGTTCAGCCCCAGCGTGTAGAAGATGCGCGCCACGTTGATGTAGACGGCGACGCTGGGAAAGGCCTGCGGCAGCAGGAAGGCCAGCAGGATCGCGCCCCGCCAGGGCAGCCGCAGCCGGGCCAGCGCATAGCCGGCGGGAACCGACACCGCAAGGCAGGCAGCAACCGTCAGCAGCGCGATGGTGACGCTGGTCGCCAGCGACGCCATCGCGTTGGAGCGCGGCGCGAACACCCGTTCCCAGAAGGTAAAGCCGTATTGCAGCGGAAGGGTGTGGGGGAAGTACCATTTCTCCGCCACCGCCCACAGGCCGAGATTGGTCAGCGGCCCGAAGATGACGAAGGCCAGCAGCCCCAGCGCCAGCCCGCGCGGAATCCAGGCGAACATTTGGGCGAGAGCCCGTGTTGGTATGAGGGCGGTCATCGCGCACCGCCCTGGCGCACGCCATGCCGCAGGTAGACCCAGCCGACCAGACCGGCCATGGCGTAGGAGACGAAGCCGAGGGCATTGGCCACACCGTAGTCGCCATGGGCGTTGATGCGATAGGCCATGTCCACGGTAATCATCGTCGGGCTGTTGGGATTGATCATCATCGGCACCGACATGACGGACAGCATGGTCACGAAACTGAGGATCAGCCCGACGGTCAGCGTCGGCCTGACCTGGGGAACGACGATTTCGGCCAGGATGCGCAGCCGCCCGGCGCCGAGGTCGCGCGCCGCCTCGATGGTCGAGCGGTCGAGGGAGGCCATGGCACCCGCCACCATCAGCGCCACGAAGGGGGTCTGCTTCCAGACGAAGGTCACCACCACGCCGCGCCAGTCGAGCAGGCTCGCCGCCTGCAACGGCTCGATGACGCCGCCGCCGATCAGCAGATTGTTCATCAGCCCGTTCTTGGCGAGGAAGGAGCGCATCATCTGGGCGGCGACGATGAAGGGGATGAAGAGCGGCCAGCGGTAGAGCCAGCGCAGCAGGGTCACCGCCAGCCGGTTCCCGCCGAGCGTCAGATAGCCGCCGATGGCCACCGACAGCACGGCCACCAGCGCCGAGGACAGCAGAACGATGGCGAGCGTGAAGGCCATGTCGAGGCTGTACAGCTCGAACGCCTTGGCGACGTTCGCCAGCGTCCAGCCGCCGTCACGGCCCTGGAAGGCGCTGACCGCCGACAGGCCGAGCGGATAGAGGAAGAACAACGCTACCATCGCCAGCGCCGGCAGGACCAGGAGCACGCCCCACAGCCAGTCGGGAACGATCCTGGTGGCGGGCAGGGCGGGGGCGCCGTCTCCCCCGCGCGGGCGGGGGAGGGCAGCGGGACGGCCGGCGGCCTCAGTTGGCAACGGTGCGCTCATAGGCTTCCATGATGTCGGTGAAGTAGCCCGACAGCGGGAAGGGCTTGCCCTTGCTCGCCAGCTCGTCCGGCTTCACGTCGGTGAACAGCTTGGCCCAGGTCTGCGCGTCCAGCTTCGGCTGCACGTAAGTGGCGTCGATGCCCGGATACCAGTTGAAGCGCTTGACGATGCCGTCGGCCTGCACCTCGGGGCTGGTCGCCAGTTCGATGAATTTGCGGGCGGCGTCCTGGTTGGCGGCCTTGGCCGGGACCGCATAGTACATCGGCTGGCCGGGCATGCCCGGACCGATCAGCTGGAGCTTCATCGCCGGGTTGAGACGGCCGTCGGCCTGCCAGCTGTAGAACATGTCGACCCACACCGGCCCCATGGCGATCTCGCCGCGGTTCAGCATGTCGAGCGTGCCGGCATTGCCGGGGGTCAGCGTGACGCTCCTGTTGAAGTCCTTCAGGCCGGACAGCGCCTTCTCGATCGCCGGCTTCATCGCGGCGTCGTAGGGGCCCTTCTCCAGCTTGGCGGCATCGCCGATGTTGGCGGCGGTCCAGCCGGTGACGAAGCCGACGCCGGACATGCCGCCCTTGATGCCGTTGTAGCCGAAGGCCTTCGGGTTGGCCTTCACCCACTCCGCCAGCTCGGCATAGGTCTTCGGCGGCGCCTTCACCAGCTCGGGGTTGTAGGCCAGCGCGATCTGGCTGTGGAACATCGGCAGGACATAGCCGGTGACGTCGGTGCCGAGCGCGTTGCGGGCGCTGTCGCGGCTGGCGAGCGTGCCGGTCTTGACCTCGCCGACATAGGCCGCGAGCATCTTCTCCTGCACCATCTGGCCGGCCATCTTCTGGTGGATGACGGCGACGTCGACGTCCCACTTTGCGGCCCCGGCGGCGGCCTCGGCGCTCAGCTTCTCGTAGATCTTCTGCGACCCGCCGTCGCCCGGCCCGGTGCCGGCGGCGCGCACCTTGACGCCCGGATTCTGCGCCTCGAACTTCGGCGCCAGATACTCGTTGACGTAATCGACCATGTTCTGGTCGCCGGCGGTGAGCACGGTCAGCACCGTCTCGGCCTTCAGCGGTGCGGCGGAAAGGCCGGCGGCGAGCGCCAGACCGGCGGCCCCGGCGAGCAGCGTCCTCAGCGTCGTGAGCGTCATGGAAAAATCCCCCTTCTTTCCCGATGGTGGACCGGATGGTTGAGATCGCCTCAGGCCGTTCCCGCCGCCTCCGGGCGGAGCGGGAAGCAATGCAGGGCCGAAGGCGGGATGACGATGGCGACGGCGTCGCCGACCGTGCGGCGTTCGTCGTCGTCGACCAGGAAAACGGTGCCGCCGACCGCGACGCCGTAGCGCCAGCGGCCGCCGGGATAGGCTGCCTGCGTGATGTGGCCGCGCAGGACCAGCGCGTCGGGCGGGGTTTGGCCGGCCGCGGCCAGCCGCGCGGATTCGGTGCGGAAATGCGCGGCGACCGGGCCGCTGCCGATCAATTCGACCTGCGCGCCCTCTTCGCCGAGCGGCAGGCTGACGGCGTCATGGTCCGGGCCGGCGGCGATCTCCAACGTCCGCTCCGTCCGTGTCGCCTGCAAGGGCACCACATTGTCGGCGCCGAGGAAGCTGGCGACGAAGGCGCTGGCCGGGCGGCGGTAGATCTCTTCGGGCGTGCCGATCTGGGCGATGACGCCGGCGTTCAGGATGACGATGCGGTCGGCCATCACCATCGCCTCCTCCCGGTCATGCGTCACATGGACCGCGGTGATGCCGAGCCGCTGTTGCAGCGCGCGGATTTCGTGGCGCAGTTCGAGCCGGATGCGGGCGTCCAGGTTGGACAGCGGTTCGTCGAGCAGCAGGATGTCGGGATCGATCGCCAGCGCCCGGCCGAGCGCCACGCGCTGGCGCTGGCCGCCCGACAGCTGGGTGACGTTGCGGTCGGCCAGACCGTCGAGCTTCAGCAACCGCAGCATCTCGGCCACCCGCTCGGCGATGCGCGGGCGGGGCCAGCGGCGCAGCTTCAGGCCATAACCGATGTTCTGGGCGGTGGTCATGTGCGGCCACAGCGCGTAGGACTGGAAAACCATCGCGGTGTCCCGGCGCTCCGGCGGTGCCTTGGTCACGTCGCGCCCGGCGATGGCGATGCGCCCGCCGTCCACCGGCACGAAGCCCGACACCGCCCGCAGCAGCGTGGTCTTGCCGCAGCCCGACGAGCCCAGCAGAGCCACGAACTCGCCGGGGCGGACATGCAGGCTGACGCCGTTCAGCACGCGCGAACCGCCATAGGCGACGGTCAGATTCTCGACATGCAATTCCGCCATCGCCGCAGACTTCCCGCATTTCCCGAAGTGGTCAGGGCTGTTGCATGCGTATGCAAAGCCGCTGACGCAGGGTTTAGGCGCGAAGCGTGAAGCCCGAATGATGGAATTGTGATGCTTTGATGAATGCGGCTCTGCCGCCTGGGATTAGTGCGGCTCCGCTGCCTGTCAAAGGCGCGCCGATCCTCGCCTGACCAGCAGCGGGGGCGGGCGGTGCAGGACCGGCGGGGCATCGGGGTCCGCCAGCCGCCGCTCCAGCATGTCGAGGAGCATCGCCACGATCTCGTCGACCGGATTGCGAATGGTGGTCAGGGAGAAGCTCGGCCAGCCGGCCATCGGCACATCGTCGAACCCGACGATGGACAGGTCTTCCGGCACCCGGAGGCCGAGCGCGGTGCGGGCGGCGTCGAGCGCGCCGAAGGCCATGGCGTCGTTGCCGCAGAACAAGGCGTCCGGACGGTCGGGACCGGCCAGCAGCCGCAGCGTTTCGCGATGGCCGCTGTCGTAGCTGTAGTCGCCCTCTCCCACAGCGATCAGCGGCACCCCCAGTTCCGCCAAGGCCGCCCGGAAGGCGCTGCCGCGCTCCTGCTCGGAGAATGCCGTGGGGCGTCCGCCGAGATAGGCGATGCGGCGGTGCCCGGCCGCAACCAGAGCCTGCGCCACCAGCCTTGCGCCGAGCGGATTGTCGCAGCAGATGCTGTCCACCCCGTCCGCCTCCACCGCCCGGCCGTAAAGAAGCAAGGGAACGCCGAGCGCCATCAGGCCGCGGACCGCCGCCGGGGACACGCTGCCGGCCGTCACCACCACCGCATCCACCTGATAGTCGAGAGCGGCCATCGCCGTGCCGTCCAGCGCATCGGCCGGGTCGCCGCGCACCAGCAGCGGCTGCCTGCCGCGCGAGGCCAAGCCGCGGGTGAGCGTTTCGAACAGATAGGGTTGGAACGGCCCGTCCAGATCGCCCATGACGACGCCGATCAGGTTGGTGCGCCGGGTCGTCAGGCTGCGCGCGATGGCGTTCGGGCGGTAGGACAGCCGCCGTGCCGCTTCCAGCACGCGGCCGCGCGTTTCCGCCGAAACGCTGGCCCCCTCGGTAAAGCACCGTGACACGGCGGACTGCGATACCCCCGCCAGCCGCGCCACATCCACTGCGGTCGCCCGCCTCCGCTCCCCCGCCACTGTTCCTCCGGCCGCTCGGTCGTGCGGCGAGTGTAAGGGCTTCGCGGCCGGGGTGCCAGATCGCCTTTGCCCGGACATGGGACATGCGCGGCGACAGGTCTTTGACAGCTGCGGTCTTTACCATGGAGCCCGGCACGATGTCCGTGGCCGGACGCACCGGCGACCGGTCCGGCAATCGGCCTTTTCCGCAGTCGAGGTGGTTTCATGGTTGGGGTCAATGCCATGGTGGATGGCGATATGGTGTTCGATCGGGCCGTCGAGGTTCTCGGCACCGCCGAGCGTGCGACGGAGTGGATGGGCTGCAAGGAAAGCCTGCTCGGCGCCAAGCCGGGCGAACTGGTGGAGACCGGTGACGGCGCGGCGCGGGTTCTGCACTGCCTGCGCAGGATCGAACTGGGGCAGCCCGTCTGAAGCGGCGCCGCGCACCGGCGGCTTGATTCAGGACAGGGCGACGGCCCCTAGCGCCATCTTATGATGCGGCGGCGAGCGGCTTCCCCGCGGACGCAGCGGCACGGCCGGTTCTGTCGACGGAGGCTGGTAACATGCGCATTTTGGTGGTCGAGGACACCGAGGATCTCGCCGACGCGATCATCCAGCGCCTGCGCAAGCATGGCTATGCCATCGATTGGGCCGCCGACGGCTATCAGGCGGAGGAACTGCTGGCGGGCGAGACCTATCAGCTCGTCATCCTCGACCTGATGCTGCCCGGCCCTGACGGCCAGACGCTGCTGCGCCAGCTCCGGCGCAAGGGCGACCAGACGCCGGTCCTGGTGGTCACCGCCCGGTCGCGCGTCGACACCAAGGTCGATGCGCTCGACCTCGGCGCCGACGATTACGTCGTCAAGCCTTTCGACTTCCGCGAGCTTGAGGCGCGCTGCCGTGCCCTCCTGCGCCGCCATCACGGCATCGCCGCCTCCGAACAGGTCTTCGGCAACATGGTTTTCGACACCGCCACCAAGAAGGTGACGGTCGAGGCCCAGGCGGTGGATCTCAGCGCGCGGGAGTTCCGCCTGCTGGAGCTGTTCCTGTCGAACCTGAACCGGGTGATGGCCAAGGACACGCTGATCGACCGGCTGTGCAGCCTGGACCAGCCGGTGGCGCCCAACGCCATCGAGCTTTACGTCTCCCGGCTCCGCCGCAAGCTGGAACGCGCGTCGGTCGTGATCCGCACCGTGCATGGCCAGGGCTATGTCGCGGAACGGCAAGATGCCCCCTGACGACCGGATCGCGGGGTCGCTGCAACGGCGGCTGATGGTGCGGCTGGTGCTTGTGCTGGCGCTGGTCGCCGGATGCCTGTTCCTGCTGATCCGCAGCGATGCGCGGCGCGCCGCCGACGGCGCCTACGACCAGCTTCTCCTCGCCTCCGCGCTCGCCATCGCGGATGCCGTGCGGGTGGAGGAAGGGGCCGTGGTGGTCGATCTGCCCTATTCCTCGCTCGGCATCCTTGCCATGGCGCAGCGCGACCGCGCCTTCTACAAGGTGCTCGACACCGACGGCGGCCTCGTCATCGGCTATCGCGACCTGCCCGGCGCCGTGCGGCAGGACGACGTCGCCAGCTTCACCGACACCGTCTATCGCGGGGAGCCGGTGCGCGTCGTCGCCCTGGGCCATCTGATCGTCCAGGCGCGGCGGACGAACTGGGTGACCATCGTCGTCGCCCAGACGCGCGAGGAGCGCGACACGCTGGCCCGCGGGTTCTTCATGAACTCCTTCCTGCCGGTGATGCTGATGATGCTGGTCAGCATCGGGCTGGTGTGGTTCGGCGTGCGGCAGGCGCTGGCGCCGCTGGGGTTCCTGGAGCGGCTGATCCATGCCCGCCGGCCCAACGATTTCAGCGCCATCGACGTGTCGGCCCCGGCGGAGGTGCGCCAGCTTCTGGGTGCGATCAACATCCTGATGGCGCGTCTGCACGGCAATCTGGAATCGACCAAAACCTTCCTGGCCGACATGGCGCACCAGATCCGGACGCCGTTGGCCGCACTCCGCTCGCAGTCGGAACTGGCGTCGGAGGAGACCGATCCCGCCCGGCTCCAGCGCATCGTCGGTCGCATCCACCGCAACGCCGTCGAGGCGAGCGAACTGACCACCCAGCTGCTCAGCCATGCCATGGTCGTCCACCGCAGCGAGGCGCTGCACCCCGATTTCGTCGATCTGACGGTGCTGGCCCGGCAGGTGGTGCAGCGGGCCTCCGCCATCGCCGAGGACACCACGCTGCGCGTCGAGCAGGAGGGCGAGGACAACATCGCCGTCTGCGGCGACGGGGTGATCCTGCGCGAAGCACTGGTGAACCTGGTGGACAACGCCGTCAAATATGGCGGCGATGCCGGCGCGGTGGTGGTTCGGCTGTGCCCCGCCAACGGCGAGCGCGGCCCGGTGGTCGAGGTCGCCGACCGCGGCCCCGGCGTGCCCGACGAGGAAAAGCCCAAGGTGTTGAGCCGGTTCGGCCGCGGCAGTTCGGCGGCGGGAACGGTGGGCAGCGGACTGGGGCTCGCCATCGTCGCGGCGGTCGCCGATGGGCATGGCGCCGCCTTCTCGCTGAACGACCGTTCCGGCGGCGGGCTGATCGCCCGGATGGTGTTCCCGCTCGACCATCGCTGCCACGCCTGCCGGACCGGAGAAGGGGCGGAAGGCCGGGAAGGGCATGGCGGCACGGGGCAAGCGGCGGGAAAGGCGGAGCGCCTCTGGCTGCCGTCGCTGATCCTGCTGCTGTCGATCCTCCTGCTCTGGCCGGGCGAGAGTTTCGCGAAACGCACTCTCTATGCGGCGGAGGGGGTTGCCACCGCGACTCTTGTCATCGCCTCCACCACCGACCGGCCGGTGATGGAGGGGTTGATCCAGGATTTCCAGCACCGCCATCCCGGCATCGCCATCCAGTATGACGAGATGACGGCGGTCGAGCTTTACGACGGCATCGTCACTCCCGGTGAACGGCTGCCCGATCTGGTGATCAGTTCGTCCGCCGATCTGCAGGTGAAGCTGGTCAATGACGGCTATATGCAACGTCACCTCTCGCCGGCCACGGCGGCGCTGCCGCGCTGGGCCAACTGGCGGGACGAGGCGTTCAGCTTCGCCCAGGAACCGGCGGTCATCGTCTACAACCGCGACCGGGTGCCGGAGGCCGACGTGCCGCGCACCCGCGACGACCTGATCCGCCTGATCCGCGGGAAGGAGGTCTATGACGGCCGCATCGTCACCTACGACATCGCCCAGAGCGGCATCGGCTTCCTGCTCGCCACCCAGGATTCGGTCCTGAACAGCCAGTTCTGGCAACTGGTGGACGCCATGGCCGACCGGCACATGGACCAGCGCTGCTGCACCGGCGAGATGCTGGACCAGATCGAGCGCGGCGAGCGGCTGATCGGCTACAATCTGCTGGGATCCTATGCGCGGGCGCGTCAGCTGGCGGGGGCGCCCATCGGCATCGTGCTGCCCAGCGACTACACGCTGGTCACCTCGCGCGTCGCCTCCATCCCCAAGGGGGCGGCGCTTGCCGGTCTGGGCGGGCTGTTCATCGATTATCTGCTGTCGCAGGAGGGGCAGACCCAGATCGCCAACAGGACGCCTTTCTACGCCATCTCTCCGACTGTGGACGGCCCCTTCTCGGCGGCGCATCTGCTGGCCGAGCTGAACGGGCCGCTCCAGCACACCACGCTGAACCCCGGCCTTCTCGTCTTTCTGGACGACAGCAAGCGCGCCCGCTTCCTGCGACAATGGCGCATGATGACCAACAGGTACTGACAGGCTTCTGACAGATATCGCGCCTATAACCCCAAGACTTCGTCGGGAAGCGGACAGGCAAGCCGCAGAAATGCCGCCATTGGCATCGACATGCGTCCGCGAGACAATCAATATTGGGGAATGCCATGTCGGGCGATCTGAAGGAGCGTGCACTCGATTACCATCGCCTGGGGAAACCGGGCAAGCTGGCGATCGTGCCCACCAAGCCGATGATGACGCAGCGCGATCTGGCGCTGGCCTATTCGCCGGGTGTCGCCTTCGCCTGCACCGACATCGTCGCCGATCCCGCCAATGCGGCGGAGGTGACGGCGCGCGGCAATCTGGTGGCGGTGATCTCCAACGGCACGGCGGTGCTGGGGCTGGGCGACATCGGTCCGCTGGCCTCCAAGCCGGTGATGGAGGGCAAGGCCGTCCTGTTCAAGAAGTTCGCCGACATCGACGTCTTCGACATCGAGCTGGACGAGAAGGACGTCGATGCGCTGGTCGACACCATCGCCCGGCTGGAGCCGACCTTCGGCGCCATCAACCTTGAGGACATCGGCGCCCCCGCCTGCTTCGAGGTCGAGCGGCGGCTGAAGGAGCGGATGCGGATCCCTGTCTTCCACGATGACCAGCATGGCACCGCCATCGTCGTCGCGGCGGCCGTCTACAACGCCTTGCAAGTCGTCGGCAAGCGGTTCGAGGATGTGCGGGTCGTTTCCACCGGCGGCGGGGCGGCGGGCATCGCCTGCCTCGACCTGCTGGTCGGCATGGGGGTGAAGCGCGCCAACATCGTGCTGGCCGACCGCGAGGGCGTGGTCTATCGGGGCCGCAATGCCGGCATGAACCCCTACAAGGACCGCTACGCCACCGCGGGCGCCGTGCGCAGCCTGGACGAGGCGATGGTCGGCGCCGACATCTTCCTCGGCCTGTCGGGGCCGGGCGTGCTGACCGGTGCCATGGTGAAGACGATGGCGGCGAAACCGCTGATCCTGGCGCTGGCCAACCCCGATCCGGAGATCACGCCGGAGGAGGCGCGCGCCGCCCGTCCCGACGCCATCATCGCCACCGGCCGCTCCGACTATCCCAATCAGGTCAACAACGTCCTGTGCTTCCCCTTCATCTTCCGCGGCGCGCTGGATGTCGGGGCGACCTCCATCAACGAAGCGATGAAGATCGCCTGCGTCAAGGCCATCGCCGACATGGCGCGCATCGAGGCCTCCGATGTGGTCGCCGCCGCCTACACCGGCGAACAGCTGCGCTTCGGCCCCGACTACATCCTGCCCAAGCCCTTCGACCCGCGCCTGATCGTCGATGTGGCGTCGGCCGTCGCGCAGGCGGCGATGGAGAGCGGCGTCGCCACCCGGCCGATTGCCGATCTGCGCGCCTACCGCGAGCGGCTGGGCCAGTATGTCTTCCGCTCCGGCCTCGTCATGAAGCCGGTGTTCCACAAGGCGGCCCAGGCGCCCAAGCGCGTCGTCTATGCCGAAGGCGAGGACGAGCGCGTCCTGCGCGCCGCCCAGGTGGCGGTGGACGAGGGCATCGCCCGGCCGATCCTGCTCGGTCGTGACGAGGTGGTGGCGCGGCGGATCGAGCAGCTCGGTCTGCGGCTGGTCCCCGGTCGCGACGTGACGGTGGTCGATCCGGTGCGCGATCCGCGCTGTCACGAGTATGCCGACGTCTACCGGCAGGCGATGGGCCGGCGCGGCGTGTCGCCGACTTTCGCCGCGACCATGGTGCGGGCCGACGCCACCGTCTTCGCCAGCCTGATGGTGCGGCGCGGGGCGGCCGACGCCATGGTCTGCGGCACCGCCGGGCGCTATGCCGAGCATCACCGCCATGTCCGCGATCTGCTGGGCCGCCGCGGCGATGCGCCGGTCTCCGCCGCGATGACGCTGCTGATTCTGGGCAAGGGCACCTATTTCCTGACCGACACCCACGTCAACCCCGACCCGAGTGCGGAGGAGATCGCCGAGATCGCCGTGCTGGCGGCGGAGAAGGTCCGTCATTTCGGCATCGAGCCGAAGGTGGGGCTGCTGTCGCACTCCAACTTCGGCAGTTCGGACTCGCCGTCGGCGCAGAAGATGCGGGCGGCCTGCGACCTGCTGCGCCGGCGGGCGCCGGAGCTGGAGGCGGATGGCGAGATGCAGGCGGGCGCGGCGCTGTGCGAGGCGGTGCGCGACGCCGCCCTGCCCAATGGCCGGCTGCGCGGACAGGCCAACCTGCTGGTGATGCCGACGCTGGACGCCGCCAACATCGCGTTGGAGATGCTGAAGGTGTTGAGCGACGGCCTGTCGGTCGGCCCGATCCTGCTGGGCGTCAGCGCCCCGGCCCACATCGTGACGCCGGAGATCACCACCCGCGGCATCGTCAACGTCACGGCACTGGCCGTCGTCGACGCCCAGATCGACACCACCCCGGTTCCGCTGCGCCAGGCGGCTGAATAAGGGGCGGCGGTCCCGCGGATCGGCATCCCCGCCGGTCCGCGGGACCGCGACAAAATGGACCAACAGGGGAACCGGGCCTGACAGCGATTTGACAGAAGTCCGGTCCAGACTGGTTCCCATCGGACGCCTGCGAGGCGTCGTTACCGGCGCGGGGGAAGGAAGTGCCAACCCCACCAATCCTGCCCTTACCAGACCGCGACCACCCTGTCGGAAGCTCCAGAAGGAGCATGACTCCGTGACTGACGAACTCGACTTCTACGCCGTCGATCCGGCGGCCAGTGCCAGGGAGCGCCGGGACATCAGAGCGCTCTTGGGCCGCTGCGGGCTGGATTACGAGGAGCACATCCAGGTCTTCGTGGTCTGCCGCGACGCCGGCCGGCTGGTGGCCTGCGCCGGGCTGGAAAGCAACATCGTCAAATGCTGCGCCATCGACCCGGATCTGCGCGGCGGGTCGCTGAGCCTGACGCTGCTGAGCGAGGTGGTCCATCTCGCCTATGAGCGCGGCCATTCGCACCTGTTCCTCTACACCCGGCCGGAAAACGTTTCCTTCTTCCAGGGCTGCGGCTTCTATGCGCTGGCCGAGGTGCCGGGTTACGTCACGCTGATGGAGAACACGCCGGTCGGCATCCGCGCCTATTGCGACCGGCTGCGCGCCCAGCGCCCGGCAGGTTTGCGACCGGATGCCAGGATCGGCGGCATTGTCATCAACGCCAACCCCTTCACGCTGGGCCACCAATATCTGGTGAGGCTGGCGGCGGCGCAGTGCGACTGGCTGCACCTGTTCGTGGTCAGCGAGGACGTGTCCTTCGTCTCCTACCGCGACCGCTACGCGCTGGTCGAGCAGGGGGTGCGCGGCATCGAGCGGCTGACCCTGCACCACGGCTCGCAATACATGGTCTCGCGCGCCACCTTCCCCGACTATTTCTTCAAGGAGAAGGGGGTGGTCGGCGATTGCTGCACGGCGATCGACCTGCTGCTCTTCCGCAACCACATCGCGCCGGCGCTCGGCATCACCCACCGCTTCGTCGGCACCGAGCCCTTCTGCGAGACCACGCGCAAATACAACGCCGACATGAAGTTCTGGCTGCAGGGGGACGGCAGCACGGCCCCGGCGGTGACGGTGATCGAGGAGGCGCGCACCCGCGCGGGCGGCACGCCGATCTCGGCGTCGGAGGTGCGGCGCCTTCTGCGCAGCCGCGACCTCGACCGCATCCGCGCCCTGGTGCCGGCGCCGACCTTCGAGCTGCTGCGCGAGAAATACCTGTCGAAAATCCTGCCGTTCGCCCCGGACCCGCTGGGTCACGGCGGCGAGCCCGACGCGCCGGCGCGCCGGGCCATGGCGGCCGGCATGTGAACCGGCCCGGCGGCGCGACGCTTGGTGCGCCCGCCGCCGGGCCTTGTGGAGTGGGACCGATGAAGATCGTGAAGGAGGCCCTGGCGGGCACGCTCGAATCGAGCGACCTGCTGGTCAAGGTATCGCCCGGACCGGGCGCCGGGCTGGAAGTCGTCATCAGCAGCGAGGTCATGCAGCAGTTCGGCCTGCAGATCGACCATGTCGTGCGCGACACGCTGGCCCGGCTCGGCGTCACCGCCGGGCTGGTGGTGGTCGAGGACAAGGGCGCGCTCGACTGCGCCATCCGCGCCCGCGTCCAGACGGCGGTGATCCGCGGGGCCGAAGCCCAAACCATCGACTGGAGTGCGCTGTCATGAAGCTCCGCCGCAGCATGCTTTTCCTGCCCGGCGCCAACGCCGCGATGCTCAGCACCGCGTTCGTCTACAAGCCGGATTCCATCATGTTCGACCTGGAGGACGCGGTCTCGCTGCGCGAAAAGGATTCCGCCCGCCTGCTGGTCTTCCACGCCCTGCAACTGCCGGTCTACCGCGAGACCGAGACGGTGGTGCGCATCAACCCGCTCAACACCCCCTTCGGCCTTCCCGACCTGGAGGCGGCGGTGCGGGCCGGCGTCGATGTCGTCCGCCTGCCCAAGACCGACTGCGCCGAGGATGTCGAGGTTCTGGAGCGTGAGGTCGAGCGCATCGAGCGCGCCTGCGGCCGCGAGATCGGATCGACCAGGCTGATGGCCGCCATCGAAAGCGCCAGCGGCGTCATCAACGCGCTTGCCATCGCCAAGGCGTCGCCGCGGCTGATCGGCATCGCGCTGGCCGGCTTCGACTATGTCATGGACATGCAGACCGAGCGCGGAGACGGCACCGAGCTGTTCTATGCCCGTTGCGCCGTGCTGCATGCCGCCCGCGCCGCCAAGATCGACGCCTTCGACGTGGTGTGGTCCGACCTGAACGACGAGGCCGGCTTCCTGAAGGAGGTCGACCTGATCAAGCGGCTGGGCTTCAACGGCAAGTCGCTGATCAACCCACGTCAGATCGAGCTTCTGCACAATGCCTATGCCCCGACCGAGGAAGAGGTCGAGTATGCCGGCCGCGTCGTCTCGGCGGCGGCGGAGGGCGAGCGCAAGGGCCTCGGCGTCGTCTCGCTCAACGGAAAAATGATCGACGGTCCCGTCATCGACCACGCGCGCCGGGTGCTGCAGCGGGCCGAGGCGTCGGGAACCCGCAAGTGAACTGGAGTGCTCTGCCGTGACCGACCTCGCTTTCGACCTGCTGGACCGGCTGCCCCGCTTCGATGGGTTCGCCAGCCAGACCCCCCATCTGAAGGACCCGGAGCTGAAGCGCTTCCGCAAGGTCTGCCCGTCGCTGGAGGACGCCGTCCGGCGCTCCGGCCTGAAGGACGGGATGACCATCTCCTTCCATCACGCCTTCCGCGAAGGCGACAAGACGATCAACAGCGTGGTCGATCTGCTGGCCCGCATGGGCTTCAAGGATCTGACCCTGGCGCCGTCGTCGCTGCTCAGCTGCAACGCGCCGCTGATCGAGCATATCCGTAACGGCGTCATCAGCCGCATCTACACGTCGGGCATGCGCGGCAAGCTGGCGGAGGCGATCAGCCATGGGCTGATGGCGCATCCCGTCAACATCCACTCGCATGGCGGCCGGGTTAAGCTGATCCAGGACGGTGAGCTGAACATCGACGTCGCCTTCCTCGGCGTGTCGACCGCCGACTGCTTCGGCAACGCCAACGGCATCAACGGACGGTCGCGCTGCGGCTCGCTCGGCTATGCCAAGGTGGACGCCCGCCATGCCGGCACGGTGATCCTGCTGGCCGAGGAGATCGTGCCCTTCCCCAACGCGCCGGCCAGCCTTTCGCAGGACGAGGTCGATTATGTGGTGAAGGTCGATCAGATCGGCGACCCGTCGAAGATCAGCGTCGGTGCGGCCCGCATCACCACCAACCCGCGCGAGCTGCTGATCGCCCGGCTGTCGGCCGAGGTGATGGTGTATTCCGGCTATTTCGAGCAGGGCTTCTCGATGCAGACCGGCTCGGGCGCGTCGGCCACGGCGACGACGCGCTTCCTCGAAGGCTATATGCGCAAGAAGGGGATCACCGCCGGCTTCGCGCTGGGCGGCATCACCGGCGGCATCGTCGACCTTCATAAGAAGGGGCTGATCGGGCGGGTGATCGACACCCAGAGCTTCGACGGCGACGCGGCGGAATCGCTGCGCACCTCGCCCAACCATATCGAGATCTCGACCAACGAATATGCCAATGCCGGTTCCAAGGGCGCCTATGTCGACCAGATGGATCTGGTGATCCTGAGCGCCCTGGAGATCGACGTCGATTTCAACGTCAACGTCATCACCGGGTCGGACGGGGTGATGCGCGGGGCGTCGGGCGGCCATTCCGACGTGGCGGCGGCGGCCAACCTGTCCATCGTGGTGGCCCCACTGATCCGCAGCCGCATCCCGACGGTGGTGCGTCGGGTCACCACGGTGGTGACGCCGGGCGAATGCATCGGCGTGCTGGTCACCGACCACGGCATCGCCGTCAACCCGCGTCGGCCGGAGATCGCACAGCGCTTGAAGGCCGCCGGCCTGCCGGTGATGACCATCGAGGCTTTGCAGCAGCGCGCCGACTCCCTGACCGGCGAGCCGCGGCCCATCGAGTTCCTCGACAAGGTGGTCGGGATCGTCCGCTACCGCGACGGCAGCGTGATCGACATCGTCCGTCAGGTGAAGGGCTGACCGTTATGGACGAGGCGGGCATGGACGGGATAGCCGTCTCGCTGGCCGACATGCTGGAGGCGCGCGACCGGCGGGCAGAACGCCAGCAGGCGCTGTTCGCCCGCCATGGCCTGCCGCTGCTGTCGGTGACGCTGGTGACGCCGGGGCCGGTCAAGGTGACGGCGACCGGCCGTTTCGTGATGGAGACGGCGGCCGGCGAACTGGATCGGCTGTTCCGCCGCACCGGCTGGCCGGTGGCGGCCCATCTGCCGGTGCGGGAGCGGACCGGGCTGGAGGCGCTCTATGCCGTCGATACCGAGCCCCGCGTGCTGAAATGGGCGGCGGCGACCCTGGAGGACGACCATCCGCTGGGCCGGCTGTGGGATCTGGACGTGCTGTGTCCGGTGCAGGGCGGCCTGTCGCGCAGCGCGCTGGGGCTGGCGCCGCGGCGCTGCCTGCTGTGCGGCGAACCGGCCCATGCCTGCGCCCGCTCGCGCCGCCATCCGCTGGACGAGCTTCTGGCGGCGATCGAGGAGAGGGTGAATGCGTTTCGCACCCATTGAAGGACTGGTCGGGCTTGTCGAGGAGCCGCTTGCGGGCCCAGGCCCAGGCGGGACGGAAAGCGAGCGCTCGCTCGGTTTCGCCCTCGCGCATCTGGCCCGACGCTCGCTGCTGCATGAAGTGCTGCTGACGCCGAAGCCGGGGCTGGTGGACCGCCGCAATTGCGGCTCTCACCGTGACATGGACCTGTCGAGCTTCCTGGCGTCGGCGCGCGCCATCGCCCCGTGGTTCAGCCTGTTTTTCCAGCGCGGGCTGGAGGGTTGCGCCGTGCCGGCCGACCGGTTCCTGGCGGAGATCCGTGCCGACGGGATGGCCTGCGAGAGGGCCATGCTGCATGCCACCGGCGGGGTCAATACCCACAAAGGCAGCATCTTCGCCTTCGGCCTGCTCTGCGCCGCGGCCGGCCGGCTGACGGGGCAGGGGCGGGCGCTGCTCCCCGATCCGCTGTGCGCGGAGGTGGCGGCGATCTGCGCTGAAGTGGTCGAGGAACTGCGGCGGCCGGGGGAAGCGGGTACGGCGGGCGAGCATCTCTACCGCCGCCACGGCCTGACCGGTGCGCGCGGCGAGGCGGCCTCCGGCTTCGCCACCGTGCGGAACCACGCCCTGCCGGCCTTCGAACGGCTGCGCCCCCACGGTTCGCGGATGGCGCTGCATGCGGCCCTGCTGGAACTGCTGGCCTTCAACGCGGACACCAATGTGGTGTCACGCGGCGGACTGGCGGGGCTGGCCTTCCTCCAGGGCGAGGCGATGCGCCTGCGCCGGGACGGCGGGGTTTCGGCACCGGACTATCTGCACCGGCTGGCGGCGCTGGACGACGAGGCGATCCGCCGCAACCTCAGCCCCGGCGGAAGCGCCGACCTGCTGGCGGTGACGTGGTTCCTGGCCCACCTGCCGGCGACCACTCCTTACCAAGCGCCATGCCATTGACCGGTGTGGACAAGAAAGGGGCGGGCCAACGACCGCCGGGGCCGATGGAGTTCGATCACATGCGCGAGGTGGATGCGGCCCTGATGGAAGCGTCGGCGCGCTACAGCTTCGTGCTGGTGCCGGGCCTCTACGACAGCGGCCCGGAACATTGGCAGAGCTTCTGGCAGGCCCGCCTCCCCTTTTGGCTGCGCATCGCCCAGAGCAACTGGAACGTCCCCGACATCGAGCGCTGGGTCGGCGCCGTCCGCCGTCTGCTGGGCCAGCGGGCGCGTCCGGCCATCCTGGTCGGGCACAGCTTCGGCGCGCTGGCCTCCTGCTGTGTGGCCGGCGACCGCGGCCACGACATTGCCGGCCTGATGCTGGTCGCACCCGCCGAACCCTCACGCTTCGAGGCGGAGGAGCGGGTGCCTTCGCTGGCGCTCGGCGTCCCCGCCGTGGTGGTGGCGAGCCACAACGACCCGGTGATGCGCTTTCCGCGCGCCGTCCATTGGTCGGACATCTGGCAGGCCGATCTGGTCGATCTCGGCGAGGCCGGGCACATCAACGCCGAAGCCGGCTTCGGTCCCTGGCCTTACGGTCTTCAGATTCTGTGCGCCCTGGTCGCCCGCATCGAGGCCGCCCGCATCCAGGGCCAGTGAGCTTTCAAAATTTGTTTCGGTCTTCCCTGCGCTGACAGGCTTCTGACAGTTTCAAGTGATAGAAGAAGTGCTTGGCTGTTTTGGATAATAAATGTCAGGTAATAGATGTTTTCATAATATATATGTGTAATCGTTCTCGATTTACTATTCGGAATTGGCGTGCATCGGTAAGAGAAACGGCGTTTTTCCCGTCCAAGCGTTGTGTCTTATTTTTGCGCGATTGAATCGCAGCGCTGCGAAGCGCTCTGCACCGACTGTCTTCGACCATCCAGCCCAGGACCGGACCCGGCAGCGTCCCGTCCTTTTCCGACCGCTGCCGGAGCGCAAACAAAACCGAATGTCCGGAGGACACCATGCCCAGTGAAGTCTCCTTTGCCTCCATTCCGCTCGACGACCCCGGTTCGTCCGCGTCCGTCGCCCGCCGGTCCTGGCGCGAGGTCTGGTGGGGGCTGCTCGACCAGCGTGTCGGCATCGTTCCGATCCCGGTGTTCTTGGTTCTGCTCGCGGTGTTCGCCGGGGCGGTCGCGACGGGATCGCTGACCCACGAGATCAACATGATGATCGCCGTGCTGGCGGTCTGCGGCTTCAGCTGCGGCGAGCTGGGCAAGCGTCTTCCGGTCTTCCGCCATATCGGCGCCGCGGCGATCTTCGCCACTTTCATTCCGTCCGCCCTGGCCTATTATCACGTGCTGCCGGCGCCGATGCTGAAAGCGGTGGTCGATTTCACCAAATTCACCAACTTCCTCTATCTGTTCATCGCCTGCATCATCGTCGGCAGCGTGCTCAGCATGAATCGCGACGCGCTGGTGAAGGGCTTCTTCAAAATCTTCGTTCCGCTGGCCAGCGGCGCCGTGTCTGCCGCCTGCGTCGGCACGCTGGTCGGCACCCTGCTCGGCCTCGACCCCAAGCACACCTTCTTCTTCATCGTCGTTCCGATCATGTCGGGCGGCGTCGGCGAGGGGGCGATCCCGCTGTCGATGGGCTATGCCGAGATCATGAACGGCAACCAGGGTGAGATCTTCGCGCAGGTGCTGCCGATGGTCATGCTGGGCAGCCTGATGGCGATCCTGATGTCGGGCCTGCTGAACTTCATCGGCAAGCGCATGCCGCAGCTGACCGGCAACGGCCAGCTCCAGCCCGGCGGTGCCGATTTCGTCAAGGCGACGACCAGGAGCAGCGGCCCCGTGGATGCCAACACCGTCGCCGCGGCCGGGCTGTTCGCCGTCACCCTCTATCTGATGGGCGTCATGGCCCAGAAGATCGTCGGCCTGCCGGCCCCGGTGGCGATGCTGTTCATCGCCGTGCTGGTCAAGGTGTTCCAGCTCGCCTCTCCGTCGCTGGAGGCCGGCGCCGGTGTCGTCTACAAGTTCTTCCAGGTCGCGGTCACCTATCCGCTGCTGTTCGCCATGGGCGTCGCGGTGACGCCGTGGGACAAGCTGATGTCCGCCTTCACGGTGCAGAACCTGATCATCATCTTCTGCACGGTGGCGACGCACATGACGATGGGCTTCATCGTCGGCCGCATGGTCAGGATGTACCCGATCGAAACCGCGATCATCAATTCCTGCAACTGCGGCCAGGGCGGCACCGGCGACGTCGCCATCCTGACGGCGGCCAACCGGATGCAGCTGATGCCCTTCGCCCAGGTGGCGACCCGGATCGGCGGCGCCATCACCGTCACCCTGTCGCTGATCGCGATGGCGAAGCTGATGTGACCGCCGCAAGCGGCCGTCTTTCCACCGACACCGGACGTCCCGCTTCATCAGGAGCGGGACGTTCGCCGTTTATAGCTCGGTGCGTTTAATATGAAATGCACGGAGCTATAGCTTTATGTTTGACGATCGGATTCACGCTTGAAATCGATTCCGATTTTACGCGATCCGATCTGAGGACACGAGTGCGGCGGCCTCAGTCGTCGGGCTGCACCGGAATGCCGTGCTTGCGCAGTTTCGCGTAGAGGTTGGTGCGCGACAGGCCGAGGCTGCGGGCGGCCTCCAGCTTGTTGCCCCGGCAGCCGGCGAGCGCCTCCAGGATCAGCGACCGTTCCAGATCGTCCATCGCGGCGGCCAGCGGGCGCCTGCCCTCCAGCGGGGCGGGGCGGTCGAGGGGAGTGTCCGGCAGGATGTCGGCGAAGTCGTCGGCCAGGATGCGGTCGCCTTCGGTGCGCACATAGACTTGTTCGATGACGTTGGCCAGTTCGCGGATGTTGCCGGGCCAGTCATGGCGCCGCAGCGCGTCGAGCGCCGAGGGCGTGAGGTCGCGCATCGGCTGGTCGAGGCTGAGCGCGACCTTTTCAGAAAACAGCGAGGCGAGGATCTCCAGATCGTCCCCGCGGTCGCGCAGCGCCGGCAGCTGGATCGGGAAGACGTTCAGCCGGTAATAGAGGTCCGGCCGGAAGGCGCCGCTGCGCACCATCTCGGCCAGCGGCCGGCTGGTCGCCGCGATGATGCGGACATCGACCTTGACTACCTGGTTTGAGCCCAGCGGTTCGACCTCGCGTTCCTGCAGGGCGCGCAGCAGCTTGGCCTGCAACGGCAGCGGCATGTCGCCGATCTCGTCGAGGAACAGGGTGCCGCCGTCGGTCAGCTGGAACTTGCCGGGGCGCGGCTGGCGGCCGGCGCCGGTATAGGCGCCGGGGGCGACCCCGAAGAACTCCGCTTCCAGCAGGTTTTCGGGGATGGCGGCGGTGTTGACGCCGACGAAGGGGCGGTGGGCGCGGTCGGAGCAGGCATGGATCGACTGCGCCACCAGTTCCTTGCCGGTCCCCGTCTCGCCCAGCAGCAGCACCGCCGAATTGATCTGGCCGGCCCGGCGCACCAGCCGCTTGACCTGAAGCATCGCCGGGCTGAAGCCGATCAGGTTCTCGACCGTGTATTTCGACGCCCGGCTGGCCGCCAACTCCTGTTCGACCCGGGCCAGACGGGATTGCAGCTTGTTGAAGCGGTCGGCGATGGGCCGCAGATAGGTCAGGCTGTTCTTCAGCGCGAAGGCGAGGGCGCCGATGACCTCGCCGGTCTCGTCACGCAGCGGCAGGCGGCTGACCAGCAGCGTGTGTTCGCCATAGCGCATGATGTCGAGCGGCATCGACCGGCCGGTTTCCACCGCCTCGCGCATCCGGCTGTGCGGGATGACGCGCTCCACCGGCTGGCCGATGGCGTCCGCCCGTGACTGGAGCCCCAGCTGCGCCATCAGCTTTTCAGTGAACCAGACATGCTTGTCGTTCGACCAGACGATGCGGGCGTCGCGGTCGACCAGCAGGGCGCCGTCGATCATCTCGTCGACCATCGCCATCAGCGCGCATGCCGCAGCGAATTGCCGGCTCCGATCCGTTGGCATTCTCAGCCCTCCTTAATGCGGACTGTCAATATTGCGCACATTATCTGTCAGAAAAATGAACACGGCGGAAGGGCTGATTTCCTGGGAAACCGTGCGTCCCGGCAGGCCGGACTGTACGCACTCGCAAACACCGGGCCAGCATGCGTGAGCGGGCTTTCAACAAAATCCTGATTTAACAAGTGCTTGGCTCACTGGCACAGCCATTGCTTAGCAAGCATTCTAAACAGCGTCCATAACGAACAATCAGAAAAACGTTCAATGGGCGCCGATCAAGTGGGGCGGGGGAATGCACAGATCATGACACAGCAGCGCATCGCCATCATCGGCGCCGGGATGATGGGGCAGGGGATCGCGCAGGCTTTCGCCGCAGCCGGCCATCTCGTCGAGCTCCAGGAGCCCGATGGCGTTCGCCGGGCCGGCATCCTCGACCGCATCCGCCGGACCCTCGCCGGCCTTGGGCAAGACGGTGCAATCGTCGACCTTATCCAACCAAGGGAGACGCTGGAGGAGGCTGTCGCCGCCGCCGACATCGTCATCGAGGCGGTGCCGGAGGAACTCGCCCTCAAGCAGCGCATCTTCGCGGCGGTGGAAGCAGCGGCGCCGCCCCATGCGCTTCTCGCCAGCAACACGTCGGTCATCCCGATCACCCGGATCATGGAGCCGTTGCGCGACCGCACCCGCGCGCTCGGCACCCACTGGTGGAACCCGGCCCATCTGATCCCGCTGGTCGAGGTGGTGCGGACGCGCGACACCGCCGACGCGGCGGTCGCCACCGTGACCGGTCTTTTAAGGTCCATCGGCAAGCTTCCGGTGGAGGTCCGCAAGGATGTGCCCGGCTTCATCGGCAACCGCCTTCAGCATGCGCTGTGGCGCGAGGCCATCGCGCTGGTCCAGGCCGGCGTGTGCGACGCCGAGACGGTCGACACCGTGGTCAAGGCCAGCTTCGGCCGGCGCCTCGCCGTGCTGGGGCCGCTTGAGAACGCCGATCTGGTCGGCACCGACCTGACACTGGCGGTCCACGGCCATGTCCTGCCCGACCTCGACCGCACGCCGGGCCCGCAGCCCCTTCTCAGCGAACTGGTCGCCTCCGGGCGGCTCGGCATGAAATCCGGCGCCGGCTTCCGGACCTGGAGCGAGGGCCAGCGCGAGGAGGTCGCCGCCCGTCTCGCCGCTCATCTCCGGCGCCTGGACCTCTCCGAACGCGGATAACCGCCACGCCAAACCCGAACCGTCCGGGCCTTCCCGCCCGGACCAGCACAGGAGCGCCTTGCATGGCCGCAACGAAGAAAAAGGTCATCATCAGCTGCGCGCTGACCGGATCGATCCACACTCCCACTATGTCGGATGCCCTGCCGGTCACGCCGGACGAGATCGTCGAGCAGGGCGTCGGCGCGGCGGAGGCCGGGGCGGCGATCCTGCATCTGCATGCCCGCGATCCCCGCACCGGCCAGCCGACGCCCGACCCGGCGGTGTTCATGGAATTCCTGCCGCGGCTGAAACAGTCCACCGATGCGGTGCTGAACATCACCACCGGCGGCTCGCTCAACATGACGGTGCAGGAACGCCTCGCCGCCCCGCTGCTGGCCAAGCCGGAGATGTGCTCGCTCAACATGGGGTCGATGAATTTCGGCATCTTCCCGCTGGCCGACCGCTACAAGACCTGGAAGCACGATTGGGAGGAGCCCTATCTGCGCAGCACCGACGACTTCATCTTCCGCAACACCTTCCGCGACATCGCCTATATCCTCGAACATCTAGGCGAGGGCTGCGGCACCCGCTTCGAGTTCGAATGCTACGATGTCGGGCATCTCTACAATCTCGCGCATTTCCTCGACCGCGGGCTGGTGAAGACGCCGCTCTTCATCCAGACCATCTTCGGTATTCTCGGCGGCATCGGGGCGGAGGAACGCAACCTCGTCTTCATGCGCGAGACCGCCGACCGCCTGTTCGGCAAGGATTACGAATGGTCGGTGCTGGCCGCCGGCCGCCACCAGATTCCCTTCACCACCATGGCCGCGGTGATGGGCGGAAATGTCCGCGTCGGGCTCGAGGACAGCCTCTATCTCGCCAAGGGCCGGCTGGCCCGCAACAGCGCCGAGCAGGTGGCGAAGATCCGCCGCATCCTGGAGGAGCTGTCGCTGGAGGTCGCCACTCCGGAGGAGGCGCGCGCCATGCTCGACCTGAAGGGCGCCGATCAGGTGGCGTTCTGACGCGCAATCATCCGATCGAGGAACGAAAAAACATGCAGAACAGAATTGCTGTCGTCACCGGCTCCACCAGCGGCATCGGGCTGGCGACGGTGCGGGCGCTTGCCGACCGGGGCTGCGACGTGATGGTCAACGGCTTCGGCGACCGCGCGGAGATCGACCGCAACTGCGCCGAGATCGCGGAACAGAGCGGCAGCCGCATCGTCTATTCCGCTGCCGACCTCAGCCGGCCGGAGGAGGTGCGGGCCATGATGGCCGACGCCGCCGACCGGCTGGGACCGGTCGACATCCTGGTCAACAACGCCGGCGTCCAGCATGTCGCGGCACTGGACGAGTTTCCAGACGACAAGTGGGACCTGCTTCTGGCGGTCAATCTCAGCGCCGCTTTCCACGCCATCAAGGCGGCGGTGCCGTCGATGCGGGAGCGCGGCTGGGGGCGCATCGTCAACACCGCGTCGGTGCTGGGCATGGTCGGCGCTCCGCACAAGCCGGCCTATGTCGCCGCCAAGCATGGCATCATCGGCCTGACCAAGTCGGTGTCGATCGAGGTGGCGCCCCACGGCATCACCTGCAACGCGGTCTGCCCCGGCACGGTTCTGACCCCGATCATCGAGCGCCAGATCGCCCAGCAGGCGCAGGTCACCGGCCTGCCCGAGGATCAGGTGCTGCGGGCGGTGTTCCTGGAGAGAATGCCGACCGGACGGTTGATCGCGCCGGAGGAGGTCGCGTCCGCCATTGCCTTCCTGTGTTCCGATGCCGCGGGCTCGATCACCGGAGCGGCCCTTCCCGTCGATGGCGGCTATACCACCCATTGATTTCCGCGTCCCGGCCCACCGGCCGGGGGCGGGGGGCCAAAACAGCAAAACCAAAACACCAAGAACCATCCAATTGGGGAGCGAACCATGCGTAAACCGCTTGTTGCCGGGCTTCTCGCCGGCACCGCCCTGGCCATCCTGGGATCCGGCGCCGCCCAGGCCCAGATGTCCGACAACGTCATCAAGATCGGCATGCTGTCCGACCGTTCCGGCATCTATGCCGACATCAACGGCGAGGGGTCGGCGGTGGCCGCCCGGATGGCCGCCGAGGAGTTCGGCAACGCCGTGAACGGCACGAAGATCGAGATCATCGTCGGCGACCACCAGAACAAGGCGGACATCGCCGCCAACCTGGCCCGCCAGTGGATCGACACCGAGAAGGTCGACGTCGTCGCCGACGTGCCGAACTCGGCCGCGGCGCTGGCGGTGCAGGCGATCACGCGCGACAAGAAGCGCCTGTTCCTGATGTCCGGTCCCGGTTCGACCGACCTGACCGGCAAGGAATGCAGCCCCTACGGCTTCCAGTGGACCTGGGACAACCACGCCGTGGCCTCCGCCACCGCCCGCGCGCTGGTCGAGCAGGGCCGCAAGAGCTGGTTCTTCATCACCGCCGACTATGCCTTCGGCCATTCGCTGGAAGCCGAGGCGGCCAACACGGTCAAGCAGCTGGGCGGCACCATCAAGGGCAGCGTGCGCCATCCGCTGGGCGCGTCCGACTTCTCCTCCTACCTGCTGCAGGCGCAGGCATCGGGGGCCGAGGTTGTCGCTTTCGCCAATGCCGGCGGCGATACCATCAACGGCGTCAAGCAGGCGGCCGAGTTCGGCATCCCCCAGGGTGGCCAGACCCTCGCCGGCCTGCTGCTGAACGTCAACGACATCCATGCGCTCGGGCTCGAGACCGCGCAGAGCTTGATGCTGGCGAACTCCTTCTACTGGGACATGACCGAGGAAACCCGCGGCTGGTCGAAGAAGTTCGAGGAGAGGACCGGCCGCAAGCCGTCGATGAACCAGGCGGGCGTCTATTCGTCGGTCCGCCATTACCTGAAGGCGGTGCAGGAACTGGGCACCGACGACCCCGACAAGGTGGCGGCCAAGATGCGCGCCATGCCGGTCAACGACATGATGATGAAGGAGGTGAAGATCGCCGCCAACGGCCGCGTCTTCGACGACATGTATCTGGCGCAGGTGAAGACGCCGGCAGAGTCGAAGTATGCCTGGGACTACTTCAAGATCCTGAAGACCGTGCCCGGCGCGCAGGCCTACATCGACCCGAAGGACAGCGGCTGCCCGCTGGTCAAGTGACGCCCGGTAAACGAGTGTGATACCGGGGGCCGTCCGAGCGGCAGCCCCCGGCCTTCCCGCCGCTCTTACGGGTGACGCCTGTTTCAATGACCGGGACCGTCCCCAAGTCTACGGCTCCCGGTCGCGGCTCCCGTACGTGGCCGGGGCCTGTCATCCGCAGCCGGTAGGGAAGGGAACGATGAGCAACCTGAGCAAAGTCCTCGGCGTCATCCTGGCCAACGGGCTGGCCGGCCGCACCGGCCGGGGGCCGGCCTTCGCCGCCGCCATGCCCCTGCTCCTCGGCAAGAAGGGCAAAAAGAAGATGAAGGGCCATTACGGCCACGGCCATGGCATGCCCCATGTCCCGACTGCCGGTTCGGGGTTGCTTCAGAAGGCGGGCCTCGCCTCGCTCGCCTATCTCGCCTACCGGGCTTACCAGGACGGCAAGGCACCCGCCACACCCGGTCATCCGCCGTCGGGACCGGCTCCTTTGTCAACGTCGTCTGTGGGCGGACCGTTGGGAGGACTCCTCGACCGGTTGGGGCTTGGCGGTGTGGCGGGCAGCGTGCTGGGAGGGGCCGGCACGGCCGGTGTCGCCGGCGGTTTGGGCGGCGGTTTGGGCGACCGTCTGGCCGGAGTGCTGCGCGGCGGCCAGCCGGAACCCGATCTCGGCGACGCCAAGGCGCTGCTGCTGATCCGCGCCATGATCGCGGCGGCCAATGCCGACGGCTACATCTCGCCCGACGAGCAACGGCGCATCCTCGACAGTCTCGACGCCGCCCAGGCCGAACCGGAGGACCGGCGCATCGTCGAGGCCGAACTGCGGTCCCCGCGGCCGCTTGACCAGATCGTCCGCGACGTCGGCGATCCCGAAACCGCCGAACAGGTCTACCTCGCCTCCGAACTGGCGGTGCGCGGCGGCAGCGAGGTCGACCGCCAGTATCTGGCCTACCTCGCCTCCCGTCTCGGCCTGAGCGACGCCCGTCGCCGCGAACTGGACTCGATGGTCTGAGCGGCGGCGTTTGGCCGGACGGCCGATGGACTGGACAGTAGGCCCGCCATACCTTGAGAGGACGGTCCGCCAGGGCCGGGCAGCCGTTCCAGAAAGAGATCGTGATGGCCGACCACCACAAAGCCCGTTCTGTGTTTTCCGACCTTCACACGGACGGCTGCTTCGTCATCCCCAATCCGTGGGATGCCGGCAGCGCCCTGATGCTGAAGAGTCTCGGATTCCGCGCACTGGCCTCCACCTCGGCGGGATTCGCTTTCTCGCGAGGGTTGCCCGACGCCGACTGGGCTGTGCCGTGCGCGGACATGCTGTCCCACATCGCCGACATCGTCCGGGCAACCGACCTGCCGGTGAATGCGGACTTCGAGTCCGGCTATGCCCATGACGTCGAAGGGCTGGCTCGGAATGTTCGGCTCTGCGCCGACACCGGCGTGGCCGGACTGTCGGTGGAAGACGCCACCGGCGATCCGTCGAAGCCGCTGTATGAGTTCGACCATGCGGTCGAGCGTATCGCGGCAGCGGCGGAAGCCCTGCGGGGAACGGGCGTTCTGCTGACCGCCCGCTGCGAAGCCGTGCTGGTCGATCATCCGGCGGCTGTCGAGGAGGTGCTGCGCCGGCTGCCGGCCTATGCGGCGGCGGGGGCCGATGTCCTCTACGCGCCGGGCCTGCGGACGCCGGACATGATCAGGGCGGCGGTCGATGCGGTAAGCCCCAAGCCGCTCAACCTGCTGGTTTCCTCGCCGATCGGTTTGTCGGTGCCGCAGATTGCCGAGCTGGGTGTGCGGCGGATCAGCCTTGGAAGCGCGCTGAGCCGAGCAGCGTGGGGCGGCTTCCTCCGGGCGGCGCGGATGCTGGCCGATCATGGCCGTTTCGATGCGCTGGCCGATGCCGAGCCGTTCGACGCGCTCAACGGCTTCTTCCGGACGCACGGCCGCAGCCCACTTTGAGCGGGCCAAACTTTTTTTGCATCCAGCGAAGAAAGTTCTTGCGCGGTTGGGTGGAGGCCGCATATAAGACGCCTCCCGACGCGAACGACGCCGGCGCCGCCGAAACGGCAGCGACCGGCACGCGATAGGGAAGCCCGACAAACCGGCGCTTGACAGTCGAACCCCAGCGGTTCGGCGGAGCAACGGTTTCTGCATCGGGCGGGCTCTTTGACAAGTTAATACCGTGTTGTGAGAAGGGATGCGCAGGCGGCGGCAGTTGGTAGCCGTTGCGGCCTTGTGGTGTTGGTTCTTAAGGGGATCGGCACAATCGAGGATCGTCTGTGCATCTTTTGAGCAGAGAAACTGTGAACAGTATCGACGTTTCAGGAGATCGCTCTGGCGGTCCTGTCAGTCGCCAGCTTTTGTTGGCGATCTGAACCTGAGAGTTTGATCCTGGCTCAGAACGAACGCTGGCGGCATGCCTAACACATGCAAGTCGAACGAAGGCTTCGGCCTTAGTGGCGCACGGGTGAGTAACACGTGGGAACCTG
>Ga0206116_1000380_pt1 | contig 50479 bp, 50 predicted proteins | sample 3A1Ametagenome_FD_178000 | JGI IMG/M metagenome (GOLD analysis project Ga0206116, IMG submission 178000) | Enriched microbial communities from leaf-cutter ant dump, University of Wisconsin, Madison, United States - 3A1A | ecosystem: Environmental > Terrestrial > Nest > Insects nest > Nest dump...
GATATATGATCTCCCAGTTCATCGTGGTAGATGGTCTGTTCATAATTCGGTGCGTAATGCAGATACTTATAATCGCTGGCCAGGAAGATAAAGAATAAGAACCCGGCAATGACACCCAAGGGATAAAACCATCGGAGCAGTTTCCAGCGAATACCCCAATACATCGCTATCATCACCGGAATGGCGAGCCAGGCACCTCTGGTATAAGAGAAATACGTGCCGGCCAGCAGAAGGATCAGCATAATGTCCAGGCACAGGCGGATCAGACTTCCTTTTGCGGTGATGGGGCGGAGATATACCATGAAAGGCAGGATCATGACCATAAAGACGCCGTATATAACATGATTCCTGTAAAGAGGATTACAGGCTGCGCCTATGGAGTCAAAAGTGAAACCGTCCCAATAATGCTCATACATGACAAATGCAATGCTGGCACACGTAGAGAAAATTAACAGCCAGAGAGAGAGCTTCAGCTGGCTGAACTGCCGGATGATCCAGTATGATCCGGTAAAAGCCCCACCGATATACCAGGATTTGGCTAGTGCGTATTTAAGGCTGACAGTTGGATTTTGTGAAGGAAGGATACAGATGAATGCCCAGATAAGGTGAAGTGCCAGAACCAGGGTAAACGGATGAAGCAGCAGCTCTTTAAGTTCTGCAGAGTGTCTCCGGATCAGCCAGAAAAAAGAGAGTCCGGCCAATCCTATCAGTAAAGGTTCAGACGGGAGATCCGTGCCAAAGCTGCCGATCTCGAACTCTATGGATAAAGGCATGAGCACGAGGAGGCTGAAATACAGCCAGTCCGGTTTTAGGGTAAAAAGCGCAGCCGCTAATCCGGCAACCGGAAGGAGTGCCACCCAGAAATAGTGACTTGCAAATCCTGCGACTAATCCAGAGAGTAAGGCTAGCGATATCAGTAAAAAGATGATCGTAGCATGCTTATGCATCCATTGGCTGTATACCGCTCTTTGCATGCTTGACGAGTTCTATGATAATGATAGCGAGCGTTGCGGCGATAAAGGCGCCCAAACCTGTCGCCAGGACAATCAGCCACCTGACAGGCTTGACTTTTTTCTCAGCTACAGCGGCATCTTCTACAATGTGGATGCTCGGATACTTTTCCGCCAGGCTGACCTCATACTGGCTGGTGATGGTAAAAAGGCTGTTGACATCCATGCTCAGGTTCTGGAAAGCTGCATCTAACATTCTCAGCCTTTCGTCTCCGATCAGGTTCCCGTCCTTATCATAAAAATAGGAGGAGGATTTTTTAAGCTTTGAAAGGCTGTCCGCCATGATGGACAGCTCCTTGCTTTTTCTGTGCAATTCGCTGTTCATGATCCCGTGTGTTGTGCGTTTATTGGCACTGAGCATATTTCTGTAGGAGTGATCAACATATTGTACAGCGGTTCTGACCATTTTGGCTGCCAGCTCAGGATCTGTGTCCAGGATTTCCATTTCTATAGCCCCGAGATCATTCCTGATCGCCTTATAGTTGCTGCTGAATTCACGGCCAACATAATAGTAACCCGGATCTTCTATATCATTATAATGCTCTCTGAGTTTGAAAGAGTCCACCATGTACTTTACCAGCTCTTTGGAATTTGCGATGGCGAGAAACCGGTTAATATCATCTTTGGAACCGAAGTTATCCGTTAAGACATTGCCGTCACTGAACAGGACGCTTCTGTCGCTGTTAGCTGGGTTGGCCGGGTAAAATACCATTCTTGAACTGTAGTAAGGTTTCATGAACACCGGCATGGAAATAATGACGCTCAATACAATAGCTATTGCACAAAAGACGGCTATCTGTTTCCACCATTTCAGCCAGTATTGGATAAGTTCTAACATGATCTAAAGAAAAGCCATAAAAGTAAGAAAAAAACAATATTTCATTGAAATTTACCTTTTATCATGGACGGTTTCATCAGGCTTCGTCCCGATTTATAGGTATAGTTTGATTGGATATTATCGTTTAAATTTGCATGTATTAATAAAACTATTCAATGTTGGGAAAGAAGTTCAGCCTTGTCTTGGGTATAGGCCTCCTGGGCGCTAGTATGCTATCATTAAATTCTTGTGGAAAAGACAAAGAGCCGGATGGCGGCGGCGGAGAAGGATGTAAAAACACTTCTACAGAGCCGATTTTTGATGAAATCCCTAATCTTGATTTTGAAGAATGGGTTTCAGGGTCCGGAGTAGGTACTAAATATCAGAATCCGGCACCTGCTAATTTCTGGGCTACTCCGAATAATGGTTCCGGAAAAATTGGTACTATAGCAGAGGTACCTGTTACAGTCTTTAAAGTCGGAGGCGATAGCGTATATTCCGGTAATGCTGCAGTAATGTTGAAAACGGGAAGCGGCATGCTTTCCGGGAAAGAAACGGTTGTAGCAGCTACTGTGGCTTCAGGTGTATTTGCGATAGACATCACTAATCCTCTGAAGTCGCTTTCTTTTGGTAAAAGGTTCAACAAGAGACCAAAGACCGTTTCCGGTTATTATAGATATTTCCCGGTCAGCGGCGATAGCGCCAGTGTATATTGTTTTGTTACCAAGCTGGATAAAAACTGTAAGCCGGATACTATCGGTTTCGGAAGAAAGCTCTTCTATGATCAGCAGGCATCTTATGCGAAGTTTGAGTTTGATCTGGAGTATAAGAACACCGATACTCCTGACAATATCGTGATCTATTTTTCATCCAGTGAGGCAGGGGACGACTTCAAAGGACAGCCGGGAAATACGCTGTTTATTGATGCAGTTAATGTAGAATATCACTAAATCTGATTATATGAAAACCTCAGTCAGAATTTTTGTATTAACAGTGCTAACCTTAATGACAGCAGTCTCTGTTAATGCTAAAACGAAGAATAACCTGAAAAGAAGCGATGCCGGGATCAGACTCGGAGCTGCTTTCGGGGCACCTCTTGGTGCAATGCCTAGTGGTGCAACAGGTTTGCCTTTACCGGCACCCTCTCTCGGATTGTTCTATTCTTATAAGATATCTCCGAAGTGGTCGCTTCAGATAGGAGCAGAGACTTATTCCATGAAAGCAAAATTCCAGACGCCTTATGAGAATTTTGAGTATGTAGGAAATGTGGAGAGGTATATCAATGGGAATGTAAACAGTGAAAGAATCGATACTGTTTTTTTAAAGTATGCCTTAGTGGAAGGCGGTAAATTCAATAACCGCTATATCTCTGTTCCGCTGACAGCTCATTACCATTTTAGAAAAGGCTGGTCCTTGTCATTTGGAACCTATATAGGATATAATTATAAGAAAGAAATGATAGGCACCGCTACAGATATCTATTTCGGAGATAAGAATGATGAAAACTATTCTCTGAAAGTGAACGGAGAAATGCCCTTCAATGAAAGTGAAAGAATCAGGAACTGGGATTTCGGTCTGAATGTAGGCGGCAACTATGAATTGGAATCAGGGCTTAATTTTGACCTGAGAATCAATACAGGACTGGTAGATATTTTTGTTAAAGAATTTACCGCTCCGCCTAGTGCTTACAGAAACTTGGTGATCCAGACTACTGTAGGATACAGGATCGGTGGTTCCAGAAGAATATGATTGAGAGATCATCACTGAATAAAACAAGAAAAGGCGCTCTTTGGAGCGCCTTTTCTTGTTTTAATTAAGATATCTAATTCACTACAAAAAAGTTGATCTGCTTACTGGAAGAGTTTCCGTTATGATCCTCAGCCTCTATACGGAGGAGGAATTGTCCGGTTTCTTCACTGAACCAGGATTTTTTGTACAGAACATTCTGGTCATGGGTATGTGTTTCAAATTCAAAGATGTCGTCGTCGTTCTTGAGGATCTTTACACTGTATTTGTGCAGATCCTCATCCGCAATGGCCGCTTCGATCCTGACGCTATCCGCCTGTGTCCAATTGGAACCTGCTTCGGGGCTAAGGATATCGATGGTCGGAGGAGTGGAATCCTCTTCTGCCTTTTTGCATTGTGTGGCCAGAAAAATGGCAGCCATGAGTAAAATAGAAAGTTGTTTTTTCATAAGTATAATATTTATGTTAGTGGGCATCGAAGTCCCGGTTATTAAGAAATGTCTGATCAGTCAGCGATAAAAGAAAGGCTTTTAAACTGGCCTTCTCTTCCTGTGTGAACTGAAAGCCGGATCTGCTGTTCTTCAGTACCTGTGGATCGGTGTGCTCATTATCCTGGATGCCTGAGCTGTAAAAGTTAATGACTTCATCTATAGTTGTGAACCTGCCATCATGCATATAAGGGCTTGTCAGGGATAAATTGCGCAAAGAAGGCACCTTGAATTTATACTTGTCCTGGGCCTGCAGGGTGACGCTACCCCTTCCTTCATCAGTGACATCGGCAAGGCCGTTACTGCGAAAGCTGTTATCTGTAAATAAAGGTGCGGTATGACAGGTATTACAATTGGCTTTAAAGATCTCTATACCTTTTACTGCCGCATCACTGAAATTGCGTTGATTACCTGTAATGTATTCATCATAGGGGCTGTCTGCGCTGATAATAGCTGCCATAAATTGTGACAAAGCCTTTAACAGGTTGTTAGTAGTAATAGCATCCGGAGATTGGGGAAAAGCTCTTTTAAAGGCTTGCTGATATTCCGGGATACCTTTCAGTGTGGTGAGAACATTTTCCACGGTATTTCCCATCTCCAACGTATCCGTCAAAGGTCTGATGCTGACGAGATCCAGTTGCTGCACACCTCCATCCCAGAAGAAATCTTTCTGGTAAACCAGGTTGACCAGGTGTTGCGCGTTCCTATGCCCCAATCGATCATGTATGCCATGGCTGACCGGGTGATCTGCATGCGCAAATCCTGCAAATAGCTGGTGGCAATCCCCGCATGAAATAGTTCCGGTAACAGATAGCCTGGGGTCGTAAAACAGTTTCCTTCCCAGTTCAAAGCCATGCCGGGTGACAGGATTCTTCTTTAAATCATAAACGGTTTCAGGAAAATGATCAGGCAGATCCAGGTTATAAGAAAGATCTTCCTGCTCCTCCTTCCTGCAGGAGAAAAGGAGGAGACAGGTCAATAATAGAATGTTGGTCTTAATGGACATGATCCAGCGTGAACATATTCATATAATTACCAGAAATGGTAGTGGAGAACGGGCTGAGCATGACCATGCTGTTTTCAGCGACAGAAAAGGGTGTCGGCGTTTCAAATAACTTTTTGAGATCGACCAGGATATGTGCGTCTCTTGTTTTATTCGCCTGTATTGAGATCGGCGCATAATCTGTCCTGTAAACGCTTACCGTTCTGATGTTATTGACTGTAGGTGTAGAGTATCCTCCAAATCCGCCGATATGATATTGGAAAGATTTGTCTTCTGCGGGATTGGTTTCGGAAGTACCTTCTACTTTCAGGAAAATATAACCGCTGTTCCAGGCCCAGTACATGCCGGCTGCAGTTGTACCTACGTCCAGCGTTCCGGTCCTTTCTTCAACCGGCAGCGTGTTGGTCAGGCTGTCTATTCCAACAATAAAGCGTATCTCTGTATAATTGTCTACAGGGATATCAGACAGTTGAATGGTCCTGGAGGCTGTCTTGGAGTTATCGATCAGGAAAAAGGATTCCTTTTTGGGAACAGTATAAGCTACCTGTCCATTCTTAATAAGCTCGATATTGGAGATAAAGTATTTAAAGGTGGAGAATTTGACGATCTCTCCATTGGAGAGAGTAAAATTGACATCAAAATCAAATGCCTGGTCGCCAAATCTCGGATCAAAATCCAGGGTTAGGATTCCGGTTTCTGTTCCGGATGGCATTACATCGTCTTTTTTGCAGGAAGTAAATCCCGTAATGATCGCAAGGATGAAAAGGGTGTTGAATATCTGAGTTTTCATTGTTTCTTGATTTTGAATTGATATTGAAGAGTTGTAATGAGTGTGGAGCCATGGAGGAATGCATCCTTTCCGTTTTTTTGCCAAACAGGTTGCTGATAGGAGATGCCCCAGCTCCATTGTTTTTTGCCGCCATGAATACCTGTCATAACCTGCAGTATATCTCCTCCGCTTTTGCTCTGGTAAATATTGTTGAGGATATTCCTGTTATTATGTTCGAACCGGGACCCCAGGCTGGCCTGCCATTCTGTTTTCTTGTCCAGGAATTTATATGTTCCCTGTGCAAACCAGCTATATTGGTGTCCATACTGCAGTTGATTGCGGTTCATAGTATTCAGCTTGGCAAAGATTCCGGTAGAGAAGGCTCCTTTAAACTTGCTCATGCGGTATTGGGCACCTAAGAGAAAATCCAGCGATCTGGATCCGAAAGCGACATTTGTCAATAAGGGATCTTCAGTGAGCACATAACTGCCGGTGGGCAGTTCTATGCCTCCGGTTCCGATAAGCGTGTGCCGCCATTTTTTGTCTCCGAAGGGCAATGCATCTATTATCTTGGTATTGACTTGCAGCATTGCATCTCCGAGTCCCCAGTTCTTCTGAGCTGTGGCGCTTTTGTACCGGTTATTTAAAAAGATCACGGGTAATGTCGCTCTGAATTCGGCCTTGCTCTTGAGGCTGTATGCGCCGGTGTAGAGCTGTCCCCACATGATGCTGTGATCCAGGTCGTTGCCCGGATCCTGGAAATCGATTTTTTTGACGAAAAAGGTGTGTTGAATAAAACTCTTTGGCTGAGCAGAATTGAAATCAACTACACTGCTCGCCGTGTTACTGCCACAGATATCGCAACCCAGGACAGGAACAGACCATAATAACAACAGCACCACTAATAAATAGTGCATAGAATAGCTTTAAAGAATAAACAATAGGCGTTTGTTCTTAAGCTTTAGGCGGAGAAAATACCTGTGAAGGAGGATTGTTTAATAAGGGGGAAGTGTAGCGACCGAAAACAACAGGAAGTTCTATCCCGAAATTCCTGAAGGTTGCTACGACCGGTATGCTGTGATCGCATGCTGTCAGCTTAATCTGTATTTCTGTCTCCAGGGAAGACTTCTTATTGGCATGCTTACTGTCCTCCCGGGCTTTTTTAGACATATGACACATGGCTTCGCAGTCACTGTCAGGATTGTCTTTGTTGATACAGAATTCTTCAATAATGGAAGGTTTGAAGATCTCGTAAACAGCTATCTGTAAGCCAAACTGGGCGTTGACCAGTATAATGACCAGAGATAGTAAAGTAATTACGAGCTTTTTCATAAAAAAAACAGTCAATACAAAGATATGTATTGACTGCTATTTTATTATTACGTATTTATGAATTAACCTCTTTCGGAGATAGGTACGTAAGAGCGAAGTGTTGCTCCGGTGTATATCTGGCGCGGACGACCGATCGGTTCTTTGCGTTCACGCATCTCTTTCCAGTGAGATACCCATCCCGGAACACGGCCGAGCGCAAACAGCACGGTGAACATCTCAGTAGGGAATCCGATCGCTTTATAGATGATTCCGGAGTAGAAATCTACGTTTGGATACAGGTTCCGTGTAACAAAATATTCATCGTTTAAGGCGATTTCTTCCAACTGTTTAGCGATATCCAGTGTCTGGTCTTTGATGCCCAGTGTATTGAGAACGTTATCGCAAGCTTTTTTGATGATCTTGGCTCTGGGATCAAAATTTTTATATACTCTGTGTCCGAAACCCATTAATCTGAAAGGGTCATTCTTATCTTTTGCCTTGGCTACATATTTTGCGATATCACCACCGTCAGCTTTGATAGCTTCCAGCATTTCGAGAACACTCTGGTTGGCTCCGCCGTGAAGTGGTCCCCACAGCGCGGTGATCCCTCCGGTGATGGAAGCAAAGATATTGGCATGAGAAGAACCTACTATCCTTACTGTAGAGGTAGAGCAGTTTTGCTCATGGTCTGCATGGAGGATCAGCAATTTGTCCATAGCATCCACTACAACTTCATTCGGTTCTTCACCAAATGCCATTGTCAGGAAGTTGTGTACAAAACCTTTATCGGAAGCAGGTACAAATTCTTTACCCAGAAAGTGGCGTTGAATATTAGCTGCAACCGGTCCGAAATTTCCAATAATGGTATTGATGTTTTCTTCCGTAACCGCTGCGGTGTCTCCTTCATAATATCCTGAAAGCAGGCAAACAGCGGCAGCGAGTTGAGCCATAGGATGGGATCCGGCAGGAAGAGACTGCTGCAGTTGAGCAAAGCCTTCCGGCAGAACAAACTTAGCCGCCAGGTCAGCTTCAAATTTTGCCAGCTGTTGTGCGGTTGGAAGCTCTCCGTTTAATAAGAGATAGGATACCTCTGTAAAACTGGCTGATTCTGCTAAGTCAGCGATGTCGTAACCACGATAGCGAAGGATACCTTCTTCTCCGTCCAGGAAAGTAATGGCACTGCTGGTAGCGCCAGTATTTTTATAACCTGTGTCTAAAGTGATATAGCCAGATTCATCTCTCAATTTAGCTATGTCTAATGCTTTCTCGTTTTCGGTGCCTACTACAACGGGCAGTTGGATTTCTTTCCCGTCTAGTTGAATGGCTACAGTGTTTTCAGACATTATTTATAAAGTTTGTACGTTAGTTCTAAAGCCTCGCTAATTTAATCAAAAGTTTATTTTTCATTTTAGAAGCCTATTTGTATAACGGTAAATTAAATGATTTGTTAACTGTGAGAAGTGTTATATCATTTGCTTTTCCTGATATTTTATAGGTTTAATTTTTTGATTTTCAATCTATTATTTAAAATCGCATTCTCCTGCTGAAAAGAATAGGAGAATTATATTTTTTTGCGTATTTTATGATTTGCGGTTAAAGCATGGGCTTTCTATCATTTTTTATAGGTTTTATCAGGCAATCAGCCCAATATCAACGACGAATTCTTAATGTTTAAACAATGAAAACTCTGAGATTGCTCAAAGTTTCCTTGAATATTTATATCTACTTTTGTGCCGTCTAAACGGATGTCAACCAGTACATACATATCAGATCTTTCTGAACAGGAGCTGAAAGTAGTGAATGCTGCGACTGGTCTCTTTCTTTCAAAAGGGATCAGGACGGTTACACTCGACAATATTGCCGGCAAGCTGGGTATGTCAAAAAAGACGATCTATGCTATTTTTGGTACCAAGGCAGAACTGGTACACAGTTGTGTCAGGCTGGACCTGCAAAAAAGAATGGAGGAGATATCCGTAATTCAGAAACAAAATTACGATGCTGTTGAAGAGATGCTTCAGATTGGTAAAAAGGTATCGGCCTATTTGCGTCTGTTCTCTGTTAATATTTTGGAAGAACTGTCTAAATTTTACCCGCAATCCTGGCAATCGGTGGAGCGCTATAAGGATGAGGTCATTAATAAGATTATCCTGGCCAATCTTCAGAAAGGAAAAGAAAGCGGTTTATATCGCCAGAATCTCAATGAGAAGCTGGTTGCTCATATCTTCATGAGTTTCATGGACAGTGCTATGATGCAGCACAGTGTGCTGAAGACGAAAGCCTCACTAAATGATATATACTCGGAGCACCTGCTGATGCACATGTATGCGATCTGTTCGGAAGATGGCAGAGCGCAGCTGGAACAATTATTAAATACTATCAGATTATCATCATAACTATGAAATTAACCAAGCTTATCCTGGTGGTAGCTGTCTTGTCTGCTACCGTAAATGTTCAGGGACAGAATAGTCAGTCATTTACATTGGAAGAGGCGAAAACATACGCTGTTATTCATTCCAGGGATCTTGCGCTCAAGCAGATTGAGCTGGAGCAGGCGAAGCTCCGGGTTAAGGAGTCCTTATCCTATCTGTTGCCGCAGGTGAGCGGGGAGCTGACGTTTACTCATTATGGTAAACTGAATGCTACCATCATTCCGGAAGGTACGTTTGGACCAGGTACACCGGAGCAGGTGCTGCAGTTTGGCCGTCCTAATAACGTCAACGTGGGGATCAATGCCAGTCAGACCATCTTTAATGGTGTCTTTCTGGTCGGATTAAAAGCTGCGGACATCTTTGTAGACATGACTGCCCAGGAGAAAGTGGTGAAAGCAGATGAGGTCAGGGACAATATCGCCAGATCTTATTACAATGTGCTTGTGGCTAGGGAAAGCGCCAATATTGTAGCTAAGAATATTCAGAACCTGGAGACATTACACAAGCAGACCAAGCTGCTTTTTGATAACGGATTGGTAGAGGAAATCGATGTAGACAGGCTGAGCCTTTCTCTGGCTAACCTCAGAACGCAGGTGAATACTTTACAGAATAATGTAGATCTGACTGAAGTAGTCCTGAAATTCCAGATGGGCTATCCGCTGGATGATGAAATTATACTGACAGATAGCCTGGCAAACTTTGTAGATTCCATTCCTGTGCTGTATCCTGAAGCAGCATCTTTTGACCAGAGAAGTGAGTTGACGCTGATGGATCTGAGAGAAAGTGTGAACATCGCTAACGTGAAGCGCCTGAAATATGGGTATCTGCCATCTCTGACAGCCTTTAGCAGCCTGGCATCTTCAGCCCAGAGGGGAGATTTTTCCTTTTTCAGATTTGGAGATAATTATCCTTGGTTCAATGTACGGTATTTTGGTGTGCAGCTTTCTCTTCCGATCTGGGATAGCTTCGGCCGTAAGGCACAGATCAATAGCGCGAAGCAGGACATACAACGTATCAGGGTAGGAAGAGAGCAGATGGAGGATGGTTTCAAGGTATCTTATGATAAAGCCCGGATAGATTATGCCAATGCCATCAATGAATACAATAATACCAAACGTAACCTTGAATTGGCGGAAAAGATCTATCGTGTTGCGCAGGTGAAGTATAAGGAAGGAGTCGGTTCCAGCCTGGAATTGACCAATGCTGAACAGCAGCTATATACGACTCAGGCTACCCTGGTTAATGCAATCTATAAGGTAGTAATCGCTAAAACGGATATCAACAGGGCGATAGGTTTGAATTAGCCTAGTTAGATCTGGTGTGGGATTGATGTGGCAATGTGTCGATGTGATGAGCTGATTTGAAAATTGAAATAATTAGCAAATGGGTTAATGTGAAAATGAGTTCCGCTAGCTATCGGGATTCTTTACCCGCGGAAGCGGTAACTTTTAGCAGAAGAGTAATACACTGCTTGCGCAGGTGATAAAAAGCGAAATTCTAAGGAATTGTTTAGCAATCTGCCGCAAACGGACATCTAGCGAATACGGTAGTCAGCGGTTCAGCGTCTGATTCACCTTCATTATCACATTTTCATATTAACACATTTTTTAGCAAACACGATGATCTATCGTCCAACGGTCTATCGTCTAACTAATTACCACATTTGCACATTATTTCATTCTTTTCAGCGAACACAGTAGTCTGCAGCGCAACTCATTATTCCGGTACCCGGGTGACCATGACTTTGTCTATCCGGACACCATCCATATCCACTACCTCAAACTCGAAATTCTCCCATATGAACTTCTCTCCTGTGCCGGGAATGTGCCCCAGTATATGAAGAATAAATCCACCCAGGGTATTAAAGTTACCTTCATAGGTGTCTTCATCCAGGTCAAAATATTCACAAAATACGAAGTAAGGAATCTGACCGTCTATCAGCCAGGAATTTTCCGAACGTTCTGTGATCTGGAATTCTTCCTGGTTAAATTCTGTCATATCTCCTAATAAGGCATCTATAACATCATCCATTGCGACAAGTCCCTGGAGCGTTCCGTATTCATCGACAACAATACCATAATGCAGACGGCTTTCTTTGAATTTCTCAAGAACCTTGTAAGCCGGAGTGCTTTCAGGAAATATGATCGGTTTACGGATAAAATCTTCTATTTTAAAATTGTCATTATCTAACTGAACAGGGAAAAGTTCTTTTACGAAAACGATCCCTTTCCAATCATCCACCTGTTTATCGCAGACTAAGTATATAGAGTGGATCTCGCTGCACATTTTATTCCGGATTGTATCGAAATTGTCATGAAGATCCACCCAGATAATATCACTTCTATGCGTCATGATTTCGCTTACTTTTCTGTCACCCAAGGCAAATACGCGTTCTACGATGTCCTGTTCAATCTCCTGGATCTCTCCTGCACTGGTACTTTCCTGTATCAATGCCTTGATCTCTTCTTCACTGACAAACTCATTTTTAGCGTCCTTGATACCAAATAAGGATAAGATCAGCTCATTGGCACTGGTGAGCAACCAGATGAAAGGTTTGGCGATGAGAGACAATACATGCATCGGTGTCGCTACCATGGTAGCAATAGACTCCGGGAAGATCAACCCGATTCTTTTAGGTACCAGTTCTCCGAAAACAATAGAGAAAAAAGTGATAATGATGACCACGCCCAGGACGGCCAGGGAAGAAGCATAAGGCTGAAGAAGCGGGATGTTTTCTATCAGGGATCTTAAAGGACCGGTCAGGCTGTCTCCGGAATATATACCTGTCAGGATGCCGATCAGGGTGATGCCGATCTGGACAGTAGATAAAAAGGTGTTAGGATTATTGGAAAGGACCAGCGCTTTTGCAGCATTGGTATTGCCCTTTTTGGCCAGCTGCTCCAGCTTAAACTTTTTGGAGGAGACCAATGCAATCTCACTCATTGAAAATAATCCATTGAGTAAAATCAAAATAATAATGATTAAAATTTCCATGTCGGATGGTAAGAATTACAAATATGTCAGGTAGACTTAAGTATTGATTACATCGGTAAACTAGTCCTTTCTTACAAAGAAGATCGGACGTCTACAATATGAATGGCCATGTAATCTTTTCATAATTCTTAGTGGTCTAACTATTTTAAGGGTAAATGTATGTGATTTTTGAATTCCTAGGTAGTTTAAGAGATACTTCCTTATTTGGAATGTATAAAAGACAATTTTAGTTTCACCTATTGATAAAATTACCGGCTCGCATCCGTTTTTCTACATCCTTTCCCAATAGTTGACGGAGCGGATATCATTTAAAATCCCGAGATAACTTTCAAACCTGGACCAGGCAATATTCCCGTTTTCCAGTGCGGCCTTGACGGCACAGTTAGGCTCATTTTCGTGCAGGCAGTTGTTGTATTGGCATTGCTGCGCCCGTTCCCGCATTTCAGGAAAATAACCGGATAGTTCTTCCGGCCTGATTTCGATAACAAAAAGCTCCTTAATACCGGGAGAATCTATAATATAGCTGTTATCAAAAAGCTCATGCATAGTAGCAAAAGTGGTGGTGTGCATACCTTTCTCCCACTTGCGGGAAATATTCTTGGTCTTGATGTTAAGGCCAGGGTTCAGTGCATTCACCATAGTGGACTTACCCACACCGGAGTGACCTGCTATCAATGTGATCTTGTTTTCGAGTAAGGTCCTCACTTCTGCAATGCCTTGCTTTTTTTCGGCAGAAGCTAAAAGTACCGGATATCCTAGCGAAGGATAGATCTGCAGGATTTCGTCCAGCATTGGCTGATCCTTGGCCCGGAGAACGTCAGTCTTATTGATCAGTATGGTAACAGGAATGTGATAGGCTTCTGCTATGACCAGAAATCTGTCAATGAAACCCGGAGAAGTTCTGGGCTGGGATATGGTCACCATCAGGAGCGCCTGATCTATATTAGAAGCAATGATATGTTTAAAGTGTTTTTGCCTCGGTGATTGCCGGACAATGTAGTTTTTTCTCGGTAGAATATCTTGAATGACCAGGTCTCCTGAAAAATCATCCCGGGAAAGTATAACATCATCTCCGACGGCAATAGGATTGGTGGTTTTGGAAAGGTCTTGTTTGAACCGGCCGGGTAGCCTGCAGGGATATTGTTTCCCGTCCTCTGTTCGTACATAATACCAGCTTCCGGTTGACTGAAGAATTTTACCTTTCATAACCTACCTGTTAACGCTGTTCGCTTCCCGGATCGCAAAAGCGATTTCTTCTGTCAGGGAAGAATGCTCCTCTATGGCGGTGCCGATCACGATCATATCTGCTCCTGCCTGGCTTCTTGCGTATGCTTGCTCTGGTGTGCGGATCCCGCCCCCGACGATCACAGGAATATTAACGGAAGATTTTACAGCTTTAATGACATCAGTAGGCACGGCGTGCAATGCTCCGCTGCCTGCTTCCAGGTAAAGTGCTTTGAGTCCCAGTAGCTCACCTGCGATCGCTGTAGCAACAACAAGTTCCGGTTTGTGATTAGGAATAGGAGTAGTATTGCTGATATAGGAGACAGTGGTGCTTCTGCCCCCGTCAATAAGAATGTATCCGGTAGGGACAATTTCCAGCCCGCTTTGCCTGAGCAGCGGCGCAGCCTCTACATGCCTTCCGATAAGCAGGTCGGCATTCCGGCCTGATATTAATGATAAAAGCAGCAAAGCATCTGCACCATTATACGTTTGAGAAGGTGTTCCCGGGAAGAGCACAACAGGAATATCGCTGGATTGCTTTAAGGTATCGACTGTTTCTGTCAGCTGATCTTTCATCAACAAACTTCCTCCTACCAGGAAAATATCAATCAGTCCCTGATCAGCATATCCGGCCAGCTGTTCGAGGTGTTTGCCAGAGACCTTGTCCGGATCTATCAGAACTGCCAGCTGGGTTCCGGGAGAAGAAATTTGTCTTAGAATGCTCAAACGCTTGCCTTTCTGCCAAAGTTAAGACTTTCAATTATATAATATACTGAAAGGTAAGAGAGGGTCTTTTGAAAAATAGCTATCTTTCGCCCCAGTTATGGTAGGAAAGTATACGCAGTTCCAGTGGGCATATGAGATATTGTGGGTATTGGCCTCTTTAATTATCAGTGTTATTGCTTGTTGGTCAATTAAAGCATACATAAGAGAAGATTTTTTCTGGTATATTTTCGGGAATATGTTTTTGGGGTTAAATTATCTGAGATGGATTATTTTCCCCCGCCATTCACCGGTGATGTATTCATTCTGGTTCAAGATGGTCATGTTGCTGCTCAATATCCCGATCACCCTTTTTGTTGTCCGGTACTTTATGGCGGCAATGGAGGTCTTTGACTCTTTCAACTTCTCTTTTGGAGACCAGGCAGGACAACTGGTTGAATTTGGTACACCCTTGGAAGTGATTTTTTATGTCAAGCAGCTGACCGTATTTACGATATCCTCTTTTTTGGTGCTGATTCTTATATTTGAGATCAGGGCATTGCAGCTCATCTTCAAATGGAGGCAAGTGCCGCAGTCGTTACTAAAGTAATTCAATGAAGCATATTTCTTATTTCAGGACTGTTATGGCCGTGGTTCTGCTGGGCCTTTTGATTTCGGGTTGTTCCGGAGAATGTAAAAAATGCCGGGGCAGCAGCACTCAATCCCCGATCCCGGTAGATAAGATAGAAAGTATCGTGGTGGAATTTCCAGGAACAGTACGTTTGTTTCAGGATGCAACTCAGGTAGCTATCGTATCAGGTCCGGAGATTGCCATTCTCAATATCAATACAGAGGTAAAAGATGGGGTCTGGAGGATCAATTATCCCAGGTGTATTACTTGTGAGGAAAATGTAGAAATCACCCTGGTGGTACCTTCTATCAAACGTATAGAACTGGTTAGCTCGGGAAATGTTGTCGCAGATGAATCCGTTCAGTTAGCTGACCTGGAACTGGTCAACAGTGGCTCGGGAGATATCCGTTTCGATAATCTCAAAGTCAATACGCTGAACATTGAGAATTCCGGCAGTGGAAAGATTATTCTCAAAGGAGCTCAGGCAGAAACGGTGAAATCAAAAATGACCGGTAGCGGAGAGATTGCTACGTATGAATTACCTGCCAATGCCGTGGAAGCTACGTTAACTGGTAGCGGATCCATATTTGCTACCGCAATAACTCACCTTAAAGCTGCAATTTCCGGCACCGGGAAGATCTATTACAAAGGTTCTCCTGCAATAGAACAAGACATAACAGGCTCCGGAGAGCTGGTGAATTCCAACTAAAAGATAAAGGATTACATAAAAAGAAGGGGCTGATCATTCAGCTCCTTCTTTGTTTGGGTCATGCCATTGCTTTGCTGCGGGAAGTAATCCACTGAACAACAGATAGCAGAATATAAAGAACGATAACGGCTGTTAATCCCAGGGAGCCCAAAGAAATAAGGGTAATGACAGACAGCAATAAGAAGAGCAGCCTGATCTGGTTGCCTTGCCATTTGAACAGACTCCCTTTCAGGCTGAACATAGGAATTTCGCTGATCATCAGGTAAGCCAGCAACCCTGTAACAGAAATAAGCGTCAGCGGTTGATAGATCAGTTTAAAGGTGAGTGTCGGCAGTAATTGGAAATTCTGCTCGAAAAAATTCATATATAGCCCCAAAACAAAGATCGCACCTGCAGGGGTCGCCAATCCTATAAAAGACTCTGTTTGCCGTGTGTCGAGGTTGAATTTAGCCAACCTTAAGCAGGCGAATACACTGTAGCCGAAACCGGTATATGCGATAGGATTAATATCATAAGATCCTCCGCCACCCATCTTGGACATGCTGATCAGCTGAAGCAGCATAGTTCCCGGAAGCACTCCGAAACTGACCATGTCTGCCAGGGAATCCAGCTGTCCGCCAAGCTCTGACTTGACATTCAGTGCCCGGGCGACCAATCCGTCCAGGAAATCGGCGATCAGGGAAAGCGCGATACAAATGGGAACAATCTTATAATTACTGGTAGCACAGGCGAACACTCCTATACAGCCTGATAATAGATTAAAAAGCGTCAGTGTATTGGGAATATGTTGGATCATTATGTGTAAAGTATTTTATGGAATCCGGGGACGAAGTTACTCTTTATTCTGAGGTAAAGATTGTTCATTACAGCGAGGTAATCAAGGTTATGTTGGTAAAAACTTATGCAAGTGCTGTGTATGGAGTAGATGCTACTACCATCACAGTGGAAGTGAATATTACGGATAAAGGAATCGGATATTCAATAGTTGGGCTACCTGATAAGGCTGTGCAGGAGAGCCTGCAGAGAATAGAATCAGCGTTGCGGGAGTATAAATTTCAGATGAAGCGCCTGAAAACGGTCATCAATCTTGCGCCGGCGGATATTCGCAAAGAAGGCTCTTCCTTTGATTTACCTATGGCAATAGGTATATTGGCAGCATCAGGCCAGATCAATGCAGAGAAAATAGGTGATTATGTAATGATGGGAGAACTTTCCCTGGATGGAAGTCTGCAACCTATGAAAGGTGCGTTACCGATCGCAATCCAGGCCAGGAAAGAAGGGTATAAAGGTTTGATACTTCCGTTAGTCAATGCCAAAGAGGCTGCCATAGTAAAAGACCTGGAGGTATACGGCGTCAGTAACATCAAGGAAGTGACTGATTTCCTGGATGGAACAGGAGAATTAAAACCTGTCTGTGTGAATACCCGGGAAGATTTTTATAATCAGATCAATTATCTGGAACATGATTTTGCAGATGTCCGGGGTCAGGAAAATATAAAAAGGGCGTTGGAGATTGCTGCAGCCGGAGGCCATAATGTAATACTGATAGGACCTCCGGGAGCTGGGAAGACGATGCTGGCGAAAAGATTACCTTCTATATTACCGCCTTTAACATTACATGAAGCCCTTGAGACCACTAAAATTCATTCTGTGGCGGGAAAACTTGCCGGAGCTTCAGGTTTGATGTATGAAAGGCCGTTCAGGGCTCCGCATCATACTGTAAGTGATGTAGCTTTGGTTGGAGGAGGAACCCATCCTCAGCCGGGAGAGATCTCCCTGGCCCATCACGGTGTGTTGTTTCTGGATGAGCTGCCGGAATTTAAAAGAACGGTGCTGGAGGTAATGCGTCAGCCGATGGAAGAAAGAAAAGTGACCATCTCCCGGGCCAGATTTACAGTCGATTACCCTGCTAGCTTTGTTTTGATCGCCTCTATGAATCCTTGACGTTGCGTTGCATATTTGCAAATCTCAAATTCACCGCTCAACGACCCCTACCGGATACATATCCAGTCGAGCCTAAGACAATCGGTGAGCATATTCGAAAGAAACGAATGGATTTGCAGATGACCCAGAAGGCACTGAGTAAACAGTTTATAGTGTCAGAGAATAGCATTACCTATTGGGAACTAGGGAGATCGCAACCGCTGCTTCAATTCTATCCCCGCATTATTGCATTTCTTGGCTACATACCATTTGAAAAGAAAGGAGATACATTACGGGATCAACTTCACTATGCGAGAATAATTACTGGACTGAGTTATAAGAAGCTAGGGAAAAGGCTTGGAGTATGTTGGGACACTTTAAGATACCTAGAGCAGGGGAAGCGAGTTCCGACGGAAGAGACCGTACAGAAAATAAAGATGTTTTTAGAAGAGGTCTTATAAACTAAAAGAGGGTATCAGTATAATAACTGATACCCTCTTTTAGTTTTCTTATGGTTCTTATCATAAGCCCAAGATTAGAGCTTATTTTTAGTTCAAGTAGATTATCTGACCTAATATAGATAATTCCAAAAAGGAGCAGATCTGACCCGGAGAAATAAAGAAGTAAGGAGCTCTCTTCTTACTTCTTTATTTCAACCTCATTCAATAATTACTTGTTTATTATCTTCTCAAAAGGAAATGATAATTCTGATCTAAATCTGTAAATAAGCATCTGCAGTTATCGTAATTCATATGTGGTTGTAATTCACTTATATTATATCCAGTTTCACTTTTAATTAGTTCGTTCTCTGCATAGTAAAGAGTACCTATCTTTAGCCATGCTTCAAAGTTCCGTATATTTAATTTTGTCCCGTTCAATAATGTTACAATAACTAGCTTATTGTTTTCATTGCGAAGAGCTATTGTTTTGGGCTCTGAGTTTTCGATTGTTTCTTTAAGATTTAATAAATTCATGTAATAGTCTTTTTATGGTTAAAATTTTCATAATCATAATATTGTATATAATATTATTTTCCACTATAAATATATCTTTCCTTAATCCTCTGATCGATAATTTGTTTTTCTTCATTATTAACTCTATCTTTAGCATTATAAATATTCCTTTGAATAAAGCAACACCATAAATAACATATCGCTTCTACACTGACCTTGGTTCCCAATGTGTCAAAGAACTTCAGCTTCTTTAGGTTTTCTATTGCCTGTAAAAAGCTTGATAAAGCTACTGTTTTTTCTCTTGACTCCGCAATTAATTCCCCTTTTTTTTTCGTAAAGTTATTAGCTGTTTTTAGTGAGCAATATATGAATTGTTAATATTTATATGTATTATTAAGGTTTTCTCTTTACCGTCTTAATCACTTCATTGAGGAGCATCTTCTGTTCGGTCGGGGATATGGTTTGGTGAGAGGTCACCTTTACCCGATAACCACGAATTCGCATTTCTGTGGGTTGCTGTCGAGCTTGCATCACCTTTGCAAGCTGTTCAGCAGCTTCTTCTTTCGTAAGGAAATGTAACCTGTTATGATACTGTTCTGGTACCTCAATAATGGCTTGGTCTCGAATGGAGCGGAGGTGCTTTGCAGATTCTGAGACCATGAACACAAAAGAATATCCATCCCGGAAACATTTCAGAATATTTTGTACTTCATAGCTAATCGTATTCGTCACAGAAATTTCAATAGCAATTTTCACATCCTGATACGTTACTACTACATCAACCCGTCCACCGTCTTTCGTGGGAGCCTCCAGCACAGCCTTGTATCCCAAGCCCTCTGCATTTTTCTTGATGAACATCTGCAGGGACTGATGTAAGCGGAGCTCTTTTCGTTTTTCTTCCTGGATTATGAACTCATTAACCAAATCGTTGGTCGCAGATGGCTCAGATTGGATGGGTTCTTCTTTTGTTTGAAGCGTATCTTCTTTAATAATAGGAGTGTCTTCTGTCTTTTTACTTTCTACCTCTTGCGGTGTTGGTTGTAATGTATCAAGGTTAGGGTGTTCTTCTGGCTTTTGTACTATTGACTCTCTCGTATCAGTAATCGGTGCTTCTTCTGGTCTGTATCCAAACCTTTCTTTGTTTTGCTCTTGAATGATACGAGTCAGCTCATGAACATCGCTGGTACTCTCTGGTAATGGTGGAATGGTAATATTCCCATCATGGTCACTTTGTCCAATGCGTGTAATAGCATTTCCAATGGAGAGGTTTTGTAAGTCATGTGCTGTGAAATGTGCCAATCCGGATTCCAGTTTCTTTGCATCGTTTGTCCCAACTCGGAAACAAATCCGAGTATATGCATTAGTAAGAACCGCCTCCGCAACTTCTCTGTCCTGGGAAGAGATTTGTTCTAAACTCTGGTGTGCCAGTATGAGCCCAAGTCCATATTTACGTCCTTGACTTAAAAGGAGAGAAAGAGAGTCTGTTACATACTGCTGAAACTCGTCAATATAGAGGAATAAAGGAACTCGCTCATGAGGAGCGATATTTTGTCGTGCCTGAGCTGCTTGATTTAATTTGGCAATGATGAGTGTGCCTAATAGATAGCTGTTCTGTCCTCCAATAAGACCCTGAGGCAGTTTTACCAAGAGAATTTTCTTTCCGTTCATTACCTCGGCAAAATCAATTCCTTTCTGTTGTGACATCATTGCCCTGATGGGTTTCGGGCGGATAAACGTATCTAATCGGGTGAGAATCGGAGCAATGGAGTTGCTTTTTAAGAGTGGGAATTCATGGTTCCAGTAGGAGAGGATGACTTCATCCGTAACCGTTTTTAGAAACTCTTTCCTGAATGATTGGTCTGCTAAAAATCTTCGCAGGTCAAGTAACGTTCCGTCTTTTTTGCTCTCTAAAAATGCATTAATTGCATTCGATAAAACCGACGACATTTGGTCTCCCCAAGAGGTCGAGTGTCGTTTGAATATCGAAACCAAGTCAGACTCCAATACCATCTGCTCATGGTACGATTGAGCTGAAAGCAAGTTAATCCCGGGGGAAAACTCACTGGATGGGTCAATGAGCATGACGTCGTGTAATCGATGCGGTGGGATATACTTGATACAAGCATCAATTAAGTCCGCATTAGGATCAATGACACAAACCCCATGGCCTTGCTCAATATCTTGTCTAATGAGCTGTGTGAGGAGGTAGCTTTTTCCAGAACCGGTTGCTCCAACTATATGCAAATGTCGGAGACGTTCTTCAATGGTTAGCCCGATTTGTTGCGATTCTCCATAGTGGTTATTGATACCTAACACATACTGATCTTGGATATGAACAGAAGGAAGGAGATGTGTTCGTCCTACATACTTTCTGAGTTTTGGAGTATACACATTTGCAAAAGGAAGGTGGATCAGATTCACCAACTCTTTACTGTTGAGAAGCATCCCGAGTACATGCGAGGTACGCATGACAATGTCAGTAAACTGATCAGTTGGCGGAAGGTGAGTCGACATGGGAACAAGTTTGTTTCCACCGGTTTGGTTACTGGTGAGTCCAACATATAATCCATGTAAGAGCTCTTGATTCCGTCGATCAGTACCACTTGCAGCAAGTAATCTAATACTCACGGCAAACAGGGGACTAGATATCTTTTCTTTTGCCTGAGGGAGCATGGTCGCATCATCCGTAAAGAATGGTTCCTGATTAAAATCAGTAACTGAATCGAGAATACTCTTGTGCCAGGCATTTTTTGTCCCTTGGAAGAGAATCTGTACCATTGCAACCTCATCACGCTGTACCTGTTCTAACGTTGCAAAAACCCCAGCGATGGGGTCAAAGGTTGGCTTTAGGTCAGTGGGTAATGGACGCATGAACTCGTTTTCTAAAGCCAGATACGCCATCTCAATCCGTTTACCGGTCTCATACACCTGATCGATGAATCGATTCTGTTTCGTAATGATTACCTCTGGTAAAAAGAGCTTCACATATTCATGTACCTGGTTTGCTTCTGATGCATCACAGACAATCTGAATGACAATCCGGTCACTGGTACCAATGATTTCAAAACTTACTGGAAATTGGGTGGATGACAACATGATCACAAGCTCATGTTGCTGTATGAGTGATATACTCTCTCCCGGAGGAAGTGTTAGCTGAAATTCAACTGGATTATGTGAAATTTCCGCATGGTAGGGAATGAGGTCATATGTAAGTGATGAATCACTGGTGGAGAGTTCTGGTTGTGTGGACGGAATAACGAGACTTTTCAGCCCTTTCCATGTCTGTCCTAAGAAGGAAGGGGCTTTCCCATCATCTTCTACCCGTCCTAATACAGGAAAATGATTGGCATGAGAGAAGGGATAGAAGGGCGGTTCAAGCTGTACTGGCTTGGGAAAGTAGTGCCATCCTCTGCATCGAATCTCCCAATTGTAAAAGCCTACCGTAAGTCGCTCTGAGAGATTCATGGACTATGTTTTCAAAATGGACTGTTTGATTGGGTACCGTTCTGCTTCAGGAATGGCAGCGACTTGTTGCTGTTTAATAAGATTATCAAGTTGTGCTAACACATGCGAATGAGTAAATGTCATAAACGCATTTGATGAATCTATCTTGAAGTATGTCTGCGGAAAGAAGATTCGATTGAGCAGTGGTCCCAACAGGGGAATATATGAAAGGATGAGTTCGGGTCCAGATGGAACACGCCAGAGCCACCAACTAATGAAAGAAGCAGAGTTGCCAAATGGAGCAAAGCACAGATCAATTTGGAGGTCATTCAAGGTGATACGGAGATATAATCGATTGTCAGAAAAAACGCCACCTTCGCTCAGGGTGACCTCGGTAATGGTTAGATTATCAACATACCGTTCTTCAATATCGTCAGTAAGTGCTTTATAGAAATCTATTACTGAATATTGCACACCGTTTAGATACTGCGACCAGTGGTTTTGTAATTGGCGACCGTTGTTTTTGAAGACTCGGTAGGCAAAACCGATAATGATGACAAAAACTATGAAATAGATGAGGTTTAGCATAACTGAGGGGATTTGTAATTCTGAATATATTGAATTTGTCGAATGTTTAATGGTATTGCAATATATACTCATAATAGATAAGATTTAGACGCATAGTTCTAATACCTTATACTAACTCATTTACTTTTTCCCTTAAATCCCGTATGTATTTTATCATCTTCAGTATTTAATATTCTATCTTTTCCTGCAAATCTTAAAGTGAAAGAGTCTTTATCTTCGAGAACATAAATAATAGATGATTCTAAGGTCTTTATAGCCTCAGTTACATTAACCCCTGATAGTTTATTCAGATTAGGAGGATAACTATTGTTCTCTGTATAGTATCGATCAAGTGCTCCTATAATAGTGCCGACTTTTTTCCCATCATCTTTTCCTTGAGCGTACTTATCTAGTGTTTGTTTAATTTCGGTATCTGTCTTACTATTTTCAATATCTTTTGTGATGCTTGTAAGTCGTATTTTGTAGTTCGCAGCATCGTCTAATGCTTTCTTATAAGTCGTCATTACATCACTGTCACAAGGTCTCATTTGTAATGCTAAAAAGGAAGATTGGAGAGTACCTTGAATTAATTGATCTTCGCTTGTCAATTTTTCTTTTAATATTTCAGTTTTTGCCTCTATTTCTGCACCACCAGAAAGTTTTATTCTTTCTAAAACATTTAGAGTTATATTGAAATTTGGAGAATATGATGAAACTGCATCTTCATAGAATTGCTTGGCACATTTTTGAGACTTGGGGTATAAGACAGGCATATTTGTTGTCGGACAAATAATTTGTTTGTAGTTACAATTACAATTTGCTAGGAAGTATACAGAAATTATTAGAACAATAATTCTAGTATTGAAAACAATTTTTTTCATTTGAACTAATTTTAATATAGTGGGTTAAGAATAAAGTAAGTATAAACTATACCTGTTTACACATGTTTACATATGTAATATATATCAATTGTTTTGCTTTTGAAAATTTATTGTTAATTTTTTAACATATTTTTTTATTAAATAAAAACCACCAGCTACACGCTGATGGTTGATTTTGCAGTGACAAACTGCATCGCTTTTTCTGCTTCTTTCACTGCTTTCAGGATATACATCTGGTCATTCTCCAACGCTTGTAACCATGATTTCACATAGGCAGTAGTAGAGGTCATTGGAGCAGGAATTGAAAAATAGGTACACAGGAGTGCACTCCCAATTTCTGCCACCAATTCCTCAAATGCATATTCACTACTACCTGATCTACCCAATGGACGATTTAACCGCAGGGGGTGTCCTGACCAGTGAACCAATTCATGGAATTTGGTTGCATAGTAGTTTTCTTTATTTGAAAACTGCTGAGGGAATGGCATCTGAATCTTGTCATTCCACAGGTCGTAGTGAGCGGAATTTGCAGATACATGGACAATTCGTACCTGTAAATCAGTAATCAGACGCTCAATTTCTTCATAGAGTTCATAATGAGAAAGGAGTAACCGATCCGGACACGTAAGCTTCCCGGGAAGTCCCTGAGTTTGTGCAACATTAAATACCCAATAGTACTTCAAGAATCTACGGAGTGAGATACCAATATCACGATAGGTAATATTGGACTGTTCTTGCCTGGCTTTTTGCAACAGCTCCTGTGCCTGTTTGAGAGGAATCTTTGTCTCATCTTTCAGATAGATAACCTCGGAGAACGTAATCGGGGTTGCTTTTTCTCCTTTGATCACCGATCCACCTGCTTCCCTAATTTGTTTGAAGGTAAGCCAATAGTTGTGACTGTAGTCCTTCTTATAAAGAGCATAGGAAAGCAGGAGCTGATTCAGACTGGTATAGGTGTGCTTTGAAACTGGATTGTATGCCAACCCTGACAGTGGAAACCAATATTCAACCTCTCCGGTACTGACTATATCCAAAAGCTTGAGAATCGTTTCAGTTACCTCCTGAACAATCGTGTACTGAGTCATTTCGCATGCTTTTTTAGATACTGGAAATGGTTTGAAGCACTCTGGAAATCTTCCCCATACTCGATAATATTGTTGTCCGAGAATGAAAAGTAACTTTCCGCAGTCAGAATAATGTGATCACATACTTTGATTGAAAAGAGTTCGCTCGCAAGGACAACAAGCTCCGTCATCTGCTTATCAGCTACAGAAGGCTCTGAATCACCTGATGGATGGTTGTGTGCCAGAATGATTGCACTGGCATTCGTTTTCAGTACTATTGCCATGAGGTGTCGCAAGTCGACAGGGGTTTGATGACCACTTCCCTCAGCGAGGGTAACAATACCCAAAAGATGCATCCTGCGGTTCAAGAGCATGATTTTGAAGGCTTCATGAAATTCAATGATGTTTGGATTCCAGGTGAGTCTAAGGATTTCTGCAGCAATTCGAGGACTCGAAATGGTCAACCTGTTGGCAACAGGAATGTTGGCAGAGTACGAAACAGAAATTTCCGCAACCTGCGATTCTGTAGGAATGGTGTAAGTCTCCATGATAAAAATGTTTTGAATGAACAATGTTTACCAGGAGTATATCGGAGGGAAAGAAGTAAGAATATGAAGGTGAAATTGCATGTCATGCAATTTTTTCTCACTTCATGGTATATAACGTGCATGTCAAGATTACCGCTTTGTTATGTGCACAACCATTTGTATATTAACAGGTATTGTTTTACCCATACAATCCCACTATGGCTATTCAATGGATATGTACTTTCTGTTTGTTGGTAATCGCCAGTAGTACCGTTTCAGGTCAGGTCGATACTGCAACCTATGGACTGCTCACGCATGACAGTCTGAATAACTCTGTGAAGGTAACCCTGGTACCTGATCCACATAAAGAGTTTCCTAATCATCAGATCGGCCTGGTGATGCGACGAACGTTGATCCAGACTCCGGGGCTTCACCAGATCCGCTTTAAGGTTATGGTTAATCCTGGTGAGCAACCGGACACACTTTTTCTGGTAATGGTTCCAGAAGAAAAGATTTCCAAAAACTCTTTTGAGCCAGAATTTATGCAGTCATTCCCGGCGTATCGGAATGGGGAATATACAATAGACTTTACGCCGGTCAGTTGGGATGTACACATCGGATTTATGGCAGTAAAGAAAGGGAAGGGGCAGTACTCCTACACGATCCATGACTATTCCATCCATTCCATACAACCGCCACCTGTGGCAAACTTCCGTCAGGGTAATTCTTCTCCTCCCTCAGCGTACCGAGAACGGTACCGGTATGGATTTAATGGGAAAGAGAATGACTACGAGGTAGAAGGTCAGCAAGACTATGGAATGAGAATGTATGATAGTCGATTGGGTAGATTTAAGAGCGTTGATCCATTAGCGGGTAAATACCCATATCTCACTCCATATCAATTCAGTAGTAATAGTCCCGTAAGTGGAGTTGACTTAGACGGTTTGGAATACTATGCATACTATAACTACACTAAGGACTTGCGAACTGGAAAAACAGTGCTTACAGTTGAGCGGGGAATATTAGACCAGTATAAAGGTATGATCGAGAAATATGGTCCTCCACCAACATCGAATACAGTACATAAGTATTTTCTAACCGTCATCAATGAAAAAGGTGAAGCGGAGAAATTTGTATTGAATAGTCAGACAACTATAAATGGGAGAGATAAGCTTCATGAAAAACAAAAAGGTGGTGACAAACATTTCTCTGGCGATTTCACTGGAGTTAGTAAAGTTGATCGAGGAATGCTTGCAGAACTTATGGCAAGAGGCTTTGATATACTCGATCAATATCCAGGAGGATTGCTAGATGCAATCACTATGGAAACAAAAAGTGAAATCGGATTGGATTATAAGTTTAGATTTAATGAGATATTAGATATACCATGGAATAACTTGATAGAAATAGAAGGGGTTACTTATAATGCAAACGAAGCGGGGAATGTAGTATGGTCGATGTTGTTTGAACTTGCCGGAATGACGGATGTTGTCCCAGGAAAACAAACAACCCCGGGTCTTTTAGCAGATTTATTTACTCGGCCATTTAGACCGATACAAGGAGATCAGCCCAATGAACAGCAAGCTATTCAGACAGGTGCGGCAATTGCCAGGCAATTGAGTAAAGACAAAAATTTTATGAAAAATGTCAATGCAAGAAGAAACAAAAAGAAGTCTCATTAAAGTGCTTAAACTCTTCCTGGTCTTTATTGCTCTAATCATTGTGTATCGTCTAACAACCAACCTTATTGACGAGCGATGCACCTATCATTCGGTAAAAACTTTTTATCATGATAATGCAAAGGTTTTTACAGCTATTGAAAGGTATCTACAACACACCTATAAAGATTCTTTGAACGTTCTCAGAACCGATGGCTCACAAGCATGGAATTTCAGGATAAATAATAGTCGGGTGTTGTTTAATAAAAATATCCATACCTATGATCCATTGATCGATAGTTGCCTACAGCAACTTCATTTTAATGAGATGGTATATGACGGAAGAGAAGGATCTATCTGGTATGGTTTCTTAGATTTTCCTCAGTTTTTCTTTGCCAACCGATTCTATATCAGTATTACCAATTATCGTATTGATGACAGCTCTCTACCGCTTGAGAATGGATATTATATAAACTTATCAAGGTATACTGGACCATAAACGGTAGATTTTCTGTATTTAATGCATAATAGAGTGCTATATTGATAGTGAACAATGGCCATCCTTCGGGATGGCCTCTTTTTTATGCGTTATTCTGTATTAATGTAACCCCACTAAACGCCTTACTCGGCACCCCGTCAATCATCATTGTCAGATAGATATGATGATTCGGTAACGACATAAAATCAAGCGGGGTAAACGGAAGCATTTCTTTTGCCCAAATTGTTGCATCATGCTGTCCAGTTCTGAAAATGATTTTCGTACCCACATTCCCAATGATTGCATGTAGTACTTCTTTATCAAGTTGGTGTCCGTACTGATGAGCAAGTGTCATACTGACTTTGAACTTTCGTAATTCTGATAACATATTGACCAACGAAAGGGAAGTATAGGTATGGAATTCATCAGCAAAAACATGATACGGTTTACGTTCTTCTTCCGGTGTATCGACTCGTGAAAAAGCTGCTGAATTCACCGCTGTGATGAGAAAAGCTCCCAGAATATGAGATACATCAGCACCCAAATAGCCTTTCGCTAAATTCACCAGGAGGATTTTATTGGTATCCATAATCTGCCTGAGTGAAATACGGTTGGTGTTTTCGATGAGAATTTTTTTAATCATTGGGTATCCTACCAGTGCTCCGACCTTATTCATGATCGGCATCAGGTCATATGGCATATACTTGGGAAATTCTTTCATCCAAAAGTTCTTTACTGGTTCACTTTCAATATACTGGATTGCTTGGATTCGGTATGACTTGTCCAAAATCATATCCAGGATATTTTGGAAGTTCGCCTGTGGTTGGTCTAAGAGTGCAAGAATGGTATAGCGTAAAATATGCTCAAGCTTCACACCCCAAGCATCTGACCAAAGTTTCTTCAAAATATCCAGGATACTCGACGCAACCATTGCCCGTTTATCAAATGACACCTTCCGGAGTGGATTATACCCAATATTGCAATTCGGGTCGGTCGCATCCAGGTATACTAACCGATGTTGTTCTGATTCCGGAATACTATTCCGTACTGACTGTACTAAATCGCCATGAGGATCAATCAAGAGGCATCCTCTACCGTGAAGAATATCCTGATAGATAAGTGTCTTGATTAAAGTAGATTTCCCAACTCCTGTCTGACCCAAAATATACGTGTGCATTAATCGATCAGATTGCCGAATACCAAAGACCTTTCCTTCGTTCCGGAAATTGGTTTTGGCGAAATATGAGATATCGGGATTGGTATACTGCATAGATGCAGCATAACCAGAGATAACAACGGAAAGTAGAGTGGAGTATTTGCAAGTCTATCCTATTGACTTTCCGAAGTTTTACTCGGAAGAGGTATGATCCGGAGCTATTGATTTTATATCCTTTTCATGGTATGGTAACAATAAACAAAACATTGAAAACAGAATAGCCATGAAAAAAAGTAATTTTTTCTTCTGCATCGTCGTCATGGTGATGGCGATGCAGGGTCACGCACAAGGGATTTCGATCAATTCCACCGGTGCTGCACCACACTCCAGCGCGATGCTGGACGTTTCCGGGACTAATTCCGGGATGTTGATTCCCCGGGTGAACCTTGCGACCGCGGTATTTCCTGCGCCGGGACCCGCGACGCACTTAATCGTGATCAACACCAACGCCAGCTATAGTATGGGTATTGGAGCGTACCGCAATGCCGGGACACCCGCCGCACCGAATTGGGTGAAGTGGCTGGAACCCGTTGATGCATGGGGAACCAGGGGGAACGCTGGGACAAATGCTAGTACTAACTTTATCGGTACAACAGATGGTACTGATCTAAGCATTAGAGCAAATAGTACAGAAAAGATTTTAGTTCCTCGTAATACAGGAGCTTCGAACGGTACGATGTTTTTCAGAAATTTCACCGTAGCAGATTTTAGTTCTATACAATCTATCCGTGTTCCTAATAATAATGGTTCAGGAGCATTGAGTATTCGATTTTTTTCTGCAACTGGTAATGGAGGATTATTTGGTTTCGGAGTAAGTGGAGTTGGGATTAAGGCAGGTACAACAGGTGGCGTATATAATAATGGCATGGTAACTTCATTTTCAGATAATGGAGTCAGAATTCAGCAGGGTACTATTACAATTCCGGATGAACCAGAAAACTCCCGCTTAGATGTGGATGGTAATATTCTTACCCGAGGTAAAATCGGGTATAATGAATATGCAAACGGGGCACAAAAAACTTTTCTCAATGAAATACATTGGAATGGAGTTATTGGATCTGGTGCTGATTCTCCTCAATTACTTACGGAAGGTATGAATTTAACCATCGTCGTCAGAAGAACTGCAGGGAATGCGTATTATTTGAGAGTAGCGACTCGGTTACCTCGCGTATTCACTTGTATTGATCAGGATTCCAAGGAAATTGTTTCTGTGAATACGCCTGGTCCAAATTTAGCAGCGGCTAATCGTGTGCCAGTAAACTTTACTAATGACATTGTTGGTGCAGATGGATTGCGGACGATTTTTATCAAAGAACCTGCGAGACCGGAAGTCACTTACCAAGTTACTTTGTTGGTATTAAATAATGTAACTACGGTTATGATAAAAAGGTTTGAAAGCTAATCCTAAGTATTCATGCAACAACCTCTCTTCGGAGAGGTTTTTTCTTTATCCCCAATCATGCTTGTACTTTTCACTGATGCGATGGTATAATTTTCCATATATGAATCGCACCATCGCATCATTGCTCCTCACCGTGTTATCCGTCATCGGATATGGATTCTTCATCGTGAATGCCGCACCACCATCAGGGGGATATGATCCTGGAACAGAACTCAATCCAGATTGTAATCCCGGTGATACTGATTGTTTTGTAAAACTCATTGCTCACACTTCAGGGGGAGTAATTGGTACAGGAACACCTACTGATCCTATTATGCTCAAGTTCCTGTTTGAAAATGCGACTGATGGAGTCGTGTCTCTTGGTACTGGCGCCTCCTCAAACCCCACCCACTCCAACAGTATCTTCATCGGTCTCAACTCGGGAACGGGATCAAGTGGACTTGATGGTTCTGCATTCATTGGAACTAATTCTGGTGCTAATGTGACCAATGCATCAAACAGTAACTTCATGGGAAACAGTGCAGGAGCAGATGCAACGAACGCTTACCAATCAAACTTTTTTGGATTTCAATCTGGAGCATCAGCTACGAATGCTAATGACTCATCATTCTTTGGATACCAAACAGGATATGGAGCAGAGAATGCAAAAAACTCAAGTTTCTTTGGTAATCAGGCAGGATATGGTGCTACGAATGCGCAATGTTCAAACTTTTTTGGATACCAATCTGGATATACTGCAGAAAATGCAGAATGTTCAAACTTTTTAGGCTGGAAAGCCGGGTATGAAGCAACGAACGCCTCTCGTTCGAATTTTGTAGGAAATGAGGCTGGGTACGGATCATTCTGGTTAGAAGAATCAAATGTTTTAGGTTTCCGTGCAGGTTATGAGGCAAGTGGTTCTAGTTATACTACCCGAACTCGAAGAGCTAACTTCCTTGGGTATGAAGCAGGATATCAGGCTACTGATGCTGCGAATTCTTCATTCATTGGATACCAGGCAGGATACCAGGCTGCGAATGCAAGTAACAGTAACTTTATGGGGTATATGGCTGGATATGGAAATACATACTCTGGATACTCCAATATGATTGGTAATCGTGCTGGATACGCATCCACCAGTAGTGGAATGTCAAACTTTATCGGATACGGAGCTGGTGCAATGGATGTAGGAAACATGGCTAATTATATTGCATCACTTGAGGATTTTGCTGATTTAATGGGTATTGACTTGGAAGCACCCGGAGGAACATTCGCTTCGAATTTCTTTGGAGTATTGGCAGGAGCTGGAGCAAGTAATGCCTATTCATCAAATTTCTTTGGGACCCTTTCCGGGTTCATGGCCGATAATGCGTATAAATCAAATTTCTTTGGAGATAATGCAGGGAATGGAGCTGTGAATGCATCTCAGTCAAATTTCATGGGAAACAGTGCAGGAGCAGGTGCCACCAATGCAGAGTTTTCTAACTTCATTGGAAATAGTGCGGGAGAAAATGCTACGCGAGCAAACAATGCAAACTTTATCGGATACCAGTCGGGATACGGAGCAGCAAGTGCCAGTTTCTCTAACTTCATCGGAAACAGTGCCGGATACGGTGCAATAAACGCTGCATCATCTAACTTCATCGGACATCAGGCAGGACGACAAGCAGTAAATGCATTCAATAGTAACTTCATCGGATGGAACGCAGGATTACAAGCTACCAATGCTGCAAATAGTAACTTCATTGGACGATTAAGTGGAAATGCTGCAGCCAATGCTAATAACAGTAACTTTATTGGTAATGAGGCTGGTTCGGGTGCAACTGGTGCCTCCAGTGCAAACTTCTTTGGATATCAGGCAGGAGTTTCTGCAACCGGTGCCTATTCGTCAAACATCATTGGTGATCGTGCAGGACGAAGTGCGGTATCGGCAAGTCAATCCAATTTCCTCGGAAACTTTGCAGGACAATTCGCAACACACGCGTACCAATCAAACTTCATTGGATACATGGCAGGAGCTACGGCAACGAATTCCAACAACAGTAACTTTATTGGATACAATGCTGGATACATTGCAACCGATGCTGCAAATGCAAACTTCATCGGTTCACAGGCAGGGTCGGGAGCTACGAATGCTGCAAACAGTAACTTCATGGGATACCAAGCAGGATATGGAGCAGCGAGTGCCAGTCAATCGAATTTCCTTGGGATGAGAGCAGGGTATAATGCTTACGCTGCTCACGATTCTAACTTTATGGGGTTTGAGGCAGGATTTAATGCAGCGAATGCATTTCATTCATTATTCCTAGGCTCTTGGGCAGGTGCATCTGCAACGAATGCATACGGATCAACCTTCATGGGGGTAGAAGCAGGATATGAAGCGACAAGCGCAAATGGATCTAATTTTATTGGAAATGGAGCCGGTTCTCTTGCAAAAAATGCATCACAATCAAACTTTATTGGAAACAGTGCCGGAGCAGGTGCTCTCAATTCAGCTTTTTCTACATTCATCGGAAACTCCGCAGGAAAAAGAGATCATATTAATAATATTGGATCGCTTAATGCAGCCAATGCAATATTTATCGGTAACCAGTCTGGATATACCGTCGCTGATGCAGGACTTGATACAACAACCGATCTAAATGATTTTGCAATCCTCATTGGAAACAGAACTTCTACTGGAGGATATAAAAACAGTATTGCACTGGGACACCTCGCTACAAACACCGCTGAAAACCAACTCATGATCGGTTCTTCCACTCGGCGAATCGAGGAAATGGTATTCAATGGTGGAGTGGGCAATACCTGTGCTATCATTGCAGGAACAGGAATTACCTGTTCATCTGATATTCGATTGAAAAATAAAATTGCGGACCTTCCTTCGACTACTCTCAGTACAATTATGAATATTGAAACGATGCGATTTACCTGGAAGAGTAATGAGGATTCGCAGGAACATGTCGGATTTGTTGCACAAAATATCAATGATTATTTCCCAGAATTGGTAACGACGAATCGTGATGGAATGCTTTCGGTAAACTATGCAGGAATGACACCGATACTCGTAAAAGCAGTTCAGGAATTAAACTTAAAAATTGATGACTTTGAAAACATGAATAATGAAAACTCCCTTCGTGCAAAACTCATGGCGTGGTTCGGAGATGTGACGAATGGGATTGAAAGATTCTTTAGTAAAGAAATCATTTCTGAACAAGTTTGTTTGGTAAATGAACATGGTGATAAGCGATGTTTGCGATATGACGATATTGAAAACATTATGAACAGTGGTTACGGAGGTGTGCATGGTAGTTCTAATAACGCAGGAAATGAAGAAGACCATATTTCGGATCCTGATGAACCAGAACCGGAGATAGAACCAGAACCAGCAGACATAACGGACGAATCTGTGCTACCTGAACTATCAGAGGAGTCTCCATTACAACCAGAATCTACTTCACCAAGCAATCCTGAACTGCCAGGAGAGGTTTCAGATGGTGATTAATTAAAAAGAAAGCATCTAGGCTTTCTTTTTGTTTTGTAAGATTATTTGCTGAATGGATTGATTTTGGAAAAGGTATTACATATACCTCAAGAAATAGTGTATTTGTAAGGACTATCCTTATTTGTTTTTCAAGAGCTTTTCTAGTTCTTCAATTCTCTTTGTCAGTTCCTCAATTACTTGAGGAGGATAGTTATACTGTTGGTGAAAATAACCTTGGGAATATGGTTGAGAGTTAGATTGGTTAATGAAGTTAAATACTTGTTTCTCGTCAAAATTGAGGAGATCTAAATAATTCACGCTTAATACCTCTGAGATTTTTTGGAGCCTTTCTAACGTAAGTGGAATTTCATCCCGCTCGATCTTGCTATAATTTCCCACGGACATCTCTAATTGAGCAGCCATATATTCTTGAGTATAATTCTTTAACTCTCGCAACTTTTTGACCTTTTGTCCGACTTTCATACTTACAGGTAATTAATATTTGTATAAAAGTAGGTCAATATTTCGATTAAACAACCAAGGAGACTGAAAGGAATGCGTCTCGGGTTATTCAATTTTCACCCCATGATAAAAGTTTTCATGGGGTGATTTTATCTGTCCTGATCAATAAGGAGTCTCTATAATGTTTAGAATAGTTTTGAGGTGTAAAGTAACACCCATGAAAAAATTAAAAGTATTTCTGTTTTCTCTCTTTTTGACAACTATTACTGTGGCCAATGCACAGGAAATCTACTTGTTAGGCGGTTTGAACTTTTCAAATCAATCTGCTAAAGACAACTTTGTTAACCATGCAAGAGAAGATGAATATAAAACAAGAGTTTCTATGCATTTGGGAATTCTGTTTGATATCCCGATAACGAATAACTTTTCGGTAGAAAGCGGATTGATGTACAATCCTAAGGGCTACAAATTAGTAGCTACTAATGGTATCCTAACAGCAACACTGAAATCTAAACCACAGTACTTGGAGTTACCTATCCTGGCAAAGTATCAACATTCATTGAATGATAATATGGGTCTATATGGAATGGTAGGACCAGTTATAGGTTTTGCCATTTCTGGAGGATTTACCTATACCGAAAAGGCAAACGGAGAAAAAGCCAAAGATCACGGAAAGCTGAAATTCGGAACTACTCGTGAGAGCGATTACAAACGATTAGATTTTGGATTGATGATCAGTACAGGTGTGACTTTTTCAAAAATTCGTGCCGGCTTTTTCTATCAACCTGGACTCATTAATGTTGCTCCTCATTCTTTGAATGGATATAAGAGCAGAACACGGGTCTTTGGACTGTCTGTAGGATATACACTAAAATCTAATTAAATCAACCCAAACTATATTTCATGAAAAAAATTACAATCTCATTCCTTTTTATTATTGCTTCTTTAACAGCATTTGGTCAGAGTAAATCTGCATGTAAACCTGATAAGCTCGTTGAAGATAAAATAACAAAAGAGAAGTCAGAACTCTGGTTTACTAAGTTAGCGTCTTCTTCCTCGTTTAAGTCAGCATCTACTGGTAAGGCTGATCTATTGTATCACATACTATTCTCAAAATCAGGAGACAGCTATTTGGTTACCATACAGTTATCTCAAACATCTTCTTTTACAAAAGAAGCTTTCGGGGATGATTTAAGGTTCAGTAACCAGGACAAAATTGTTTTGGGTTGGGCAAATAGTAAGCCTATTGAAATAAAGGTTGAAATCGTAGGACGAGATAAAAAAGTGTTTGAGCAAGCCAAACAAGTAACGAACTATTACCTTTTATCCTTCTCAATAACGAAGGAGAATTTAGAGAGTATGAAAAGTTTGTTTACAAATGATCTGATTACAGGAGTTCGAATTATAATGGCATCTGGAGCAATTATAGATAAAGAGGTGAAAGGTAATGCAAACGTTGGTGTGCAAAGTAAGGCTAAATGCTTTTTTGCTCAAATCAATTAGATAATTCATAGGCGACAACCTAAGTAGTTTTCATAAAAACTAAAGTTAATGGTTGGAGCAGAGGTTGCTCTCTGTTTCCTTATTCACAACTCGTTAAATTTTTTACTATGAAATTAACCCTGTATATATCAGCACTTATATTGTGCGTCTCATTCTTTACGTCTTGTAAGAAAGATAAGGAGTTAGAAGAAACCCCAAAAGAGGAAGATATCAAGCTGAATAAGCCTCATCTCAATCAAAATCTGAAATATGGAACCGTAGCAGATATTGATGGAAATAAATACGCTACCATACAAATCGGAACACAGACATGGATAGCAGAGAATCTGAAAACGTCCAGGTATAACGATGGAACTGCAATTCCCAATGTGACCAATGAAACTCAGTGGAATAATCTCTCATCTGGTGCGTATGCAGTATATGATAATAATACAGTCCATGATGATACGTATGGCAAGCTGTATAACTGGTATGCAGTTAATACTGGTAAGCTATGTCCAAAGGGTTGGCATGTACCTACTCTTGCAGAGTGGGAAGCATTAAGAGATTACTTAGGATGGGATAGTGCGGGAGGTAAGCTAAAAAGTACCAGTAGTTTGTGGAAAGCACCTAATACTGGGGCAACAAATAGTAGTGGTTTTTCCGCTATCCCTGGAGGAAAACGAGCTTATGGTATTTATATGATGATGAATGATTATTCATTTTTTTGGAGCTCGGAAAGTTCTTCTATACAAAAATCCTATTATGCGTTTGCTGTGTATGATTATGAGGGATTTGTACTAGGTGACTTTGCTGATAGTGAGAAAAACTATGGACATTCCTGTCGTTGTTTGAAAGACTAATTTTCTTCATATCCTCATAATTACTTAACTATGAAAAAGCAGATTGTATTTCTGTTTCTTGTAATAATCATGTTTCAGGGCTGTAAGAAAGATCCGAAAGCAGAATCTCAATTGCCTCAATCAGCAACATCAAAGTTGGCAGATAATGTTATCGAAGTGAATACAGAAACTAATCAAAGATTAGAAGAAGTAAATAATACACATATTGTTTTTAGTGGTAATACCTCGCAATTAGAGAGTATTAAAACTGGAACGATTATTATCTCCGGAATTGCTCCTAATGCTCCTGAAGGATATCTTAGAAAAGTGACTTCTGTAGAGAAGAATGGACAGAAATATGTATTCACTACGGACAATGTTGCTTTGACAGAAGCTTTTGAAGACTTGGAAATAGATTATACTCATAAATTCAATGAAGCAGATTCTAGTGGAAGACGAGCTTTGGATATAAATGTCTCTATTCCAGATGTTGTATTATATGACGCTGATGGAAATGCTTCTACCAAGTATGATCAGATTCGCTTTAATGGTGGTCTTAATTTGAAACCTGAAATTGATGTGAAAATTCGGATTCGCAAAGCAAAATTAGAGTATGCATACTTGGGTGGAAATATGGGTATGGATGTCAATCTATCAACTCATTTTGGAGGGCGATTAGCAGGGTTTCAAAAGCAAATAAAGCTCTACGAGCAAATGCTAGCTGCATTTATGATCCCGGGAACACCTATTGTTGTTACTCCTACAGTAAGTGTGATACTCGGAGCAGATGGTAATATTAGTGCACAGCTGAGCTATACGCAATCTTCTTCAGGGTATGCAGGTGCATATTTACAATATGGAGATACTCAGTGGAGTACGGAGTCGAAAAAAGATTTGCAGACAGAAACAGATTTTTCAGGTTTTGCTGGCAATGTTGCGGCAAAAACATATTTAGCTCCTGCTATTAACATAAAGTTCTTTGGTTCAGATTGGGCGAAGGGGAGCATTTTTACGCAAGCCTATGCAAGTATAACCGCACAAGCAGCCCCGTATAAACCATGTGAGTTAAAAGTCGGAGTGAATGGTGGAGCAGAAGCAAACTTAGAATTCTTTGATAAGAAATTTGCGAGTGCAAGCTATCCTGATATTTTTGATTTTTCTAAGTTAGTATATACCTGTTCTTCTGAATCACTTCCTGTACTTGCAACTGCTGCAATTACGAACATCACAGAAAGATCCGCTATTTCTGGTGGTAATATTTCCAGTGATGGAGGGTCCACCGTTACTGAAAGAGGTGTTTGTTGGAATACTTCTCCCAATCCAACTACAGCAAATAAAAAAATAGCGAGTGGCAAAGGCATTGGGTCATTTACTGCAAGTATCACCGGACTACAACCTAATACAACCTACTATGTCAGAGCCTATGCAATCAATAGTGCAGGGGTATCGTATGGTAACTCCATCTCTTTTGTGACCAGTAATGCTCCTTCTACTGTAGTGCTTCCAACGGTACAGACTACATCAGCCACAAATATTACCAAGAATTCGGCTACATCAGGGGGAACCGTGATCAGTGATGGAGGAGGTACGGTAACTGCAAGAGGTGTCTGTTGGAGTACTAATACAAATCCGACGATCACTAATAGTAAAACCTCCAACGGTACAGGAACAGGCAGCTTTACCAGCAATATCACAGGACTACAAGCGAACACTACTTATTACGTAAGAGCGTATGCTACAAACAGTGCAGGAACAGCATATGGTAATGTAATGAGCCTTAAAACAAATAGTGGTACAGCTTCAAAACCATATCTCAATCCTAATCTAACCTATGGCACAGTTACTGACATTGACGGAAATGAATATGCGACTATTAAAATAGGAAATCAGACCTGGATGGCAGAAAATTTGAAGGTGACGAGGTATAATGATGGTGAAGAGATTCCACATCTCAGAGAACAGGATTGGTTTAATATCTCAACAGGGGCAAGGAGCTTTTATGGACTAAATATTGCCAATAATGAAATCTACGGTACATTATATAATGGAAATGCTGTGTTGACTGGAAAGATTTGCCCAAAGGGTTGGCATGTTCCAACAGATGACGAATGGTGGACGTTAACCGATTATTTAGGAGGATATCTTGTAGCCGGTGGAAAAATGAAAAGTGTGAGCTTATGGGAAACACCAAATTTCGGAGCTACGAATAGTAGTGGTTTTTCTGCTCTTCCCGGAGGTTATAGGCAATGGACATCCTTTAATTCCTTAAGTAGCTATGGGACATGGTGGACTTCCACCTTAGACAATTTTGGTGATCCTCGTACAAGACAATTGAGCTATGAAGATGAGGTTGTATATAGACCGCAATATGGAAAAGATAGATCGGGTCTAGGTTATTCCTGTCGTTGTGTAAAAGACTGATAAAAGGTCGATAGAATGACAAGCCAAAAAAGAGATGGTTGTAACGATATTGGCACCTCAATCCTGTAATAACAGAAAGCTCAATCAAAAAGATATTACTCACCAGAAAGTAAATCATGAAAAACAGTTTTTTGCTTTTTATAATTATACTCCTGCTTACCTCTTGTGAGCAGAATACGGAAAGCCTGGTTTCTCCAGAGGCGGAAATAACTGCAGTAGAAGAAGAGATTGTTTCTAAATCAGAACCTGTTTCAAAGGCAGAAATAAGAGACGAAAAGGTTGTTATCGAGATAAATGATAAAGAAGAAGGAAAATCGAATCTACCATTCATTGGAAAGAGATATTATAATCTTCGACCATTATCAACTGGAACAGGAACGCCACAGTATTTCGTAGAAATCAAAGCTGATGGAGACGTGTATTTTGGTTATGAAGCTCACTATCTGAACGGCACCAATGAATATGAAATATTGAACGTAGGAAAGTACAAGCAAATTGTACAATGCAAATCTGAGGAACATGCAACAGGTAGCTACTTTGCAATTGCTTCTGATCATATCAGAGAAGTCGATAGAAACGGTAAGATTGTTTTATCGTTAGATTGCTGTGAAGCCGATCTCGTAGATTCTTGTCCTTGTGAATCTGAACTATATGGAGACTGAATAAAAGGGCAGTACATTTCTCATAAAACTGGGTGGAGTAGTAGCGGAGTGGAGGTTAAAGGGGGAGAGCCAACGAATGATCGTTGGCTCTTTTTAATTCACATAGAAATGAGTGATAGCTAAAGAAATAGCGTCAAACATGCCCTGATAATAATGCTCAGGATTAAAAATTTTCCGTTTCATTGGTCTGCATGCCTCTAGTTGAGGTATCCAAATACATATTTTTTCTGCAATCTCTTGTTTTGACTTGGCATCAAATTGTTCAAAGACTAATCGTATCTGCTCGCGTGAATATGATTTAGCCGGAATATTGTGTTTTTTGGCATATAGAGTAATTTCTTGAAGGAGTTCTTGGATACGTTTTCGCTTTCGGTTGTACTTTCCGTCTGGTGTAGGAATGAGAATCAATGATGGTTCATACGTTTGAATCATAGCAACGATCCGTTTCAAACACTTCTCGTTATTCATCGGCTTAACCACCGAAACACCGTAATACTTTGGCTCGTACTCTTCCTGAAAAAAGGCATATCCAATACCTTTTACATTAGGATAGAGTGCAAGGATGTTTTCAAAAGGTTCATAGTTCATACATTATGTGAAGGATTATTGTCATTAAGGTCAGATAAAATGGATTGGAGACATCCAATCTTTTTTGTTATCATCTCATTTACATCAAGACATTTAAGTTCATCGATAATATTGGGAATGCGAAGTTTGAGACGTCTGATTAAATTATCTCTCTGCCGTGGAAAGAATTGAGAGAGCGGTACCTGAAAAAGAATTTCATACAGTAATCCAATCTCCACTTGGGGATGCATTGGACTCGTTTCATAACGTGAAATTTGTGAGACGTCTTTCGTTCCCAACAAGTCTGCAATATCTTTCTGGGTGAAAGGGGACTTTTTTCTCACAGTTCGTAAGTCATGATAAATCGGGTTCATATAACATATCAATGAAAAGGTTAACTGATAACAATTCTATGATACCTGTTGATACTCGAGTAAAATATGAGTAAGAAATTGCGGATACTGCAATTTTGAAAACAAAAACACCTATTCCAGATGTTGAAGTAATTCTGCTTTCATTTTTTTAAGTCGTTCCAAGTTGTTCGCAAACTGCTCTTTTGATGAGGATTTCTTTTTAATAGTTTTTCTTTTGTTCTGTTCGGAATTAAGAACAGGTGTTATTCCAGATTGCGAATATGTTTGGTTGAAATTGCGAACAAGTTGGTAGTACAAAAAATGTTTTCCTTGTCGTTCGTGAGGATGCATTAATGGGTTTCCATGATAGTCAGATACGATTAAAAGCCCTCGGGTAATGAGGGATTGAATGGCTTGGGAAAGAACTGTACGATATAAGCCGGTCTTTTTTATGAGAAAATTGTAGGTCATCCGGTCTCGTTCCTTTCGCTTGCCTGTTTTTGTATCTTTCCAGCCAAGGGTTTGCCTGGCAACGATCAAGATCACTCGTAGTTCGGCATGGCTTAGGTGAGGGAGATGGAGATCAAAGATTTCATTGGGAATGGGAGTGGTTTGGTGGAGTTGCATGTGATATGCATATCATAATGATAATTCCTTTGATAGTATGGTGTTCTTGTAAAAGAAACAAAGTTAATTTTCCTTACTTAATATCCGACAGACTCTGCTTATAAGATAGTTTCCTGATTATTTCATTTATAATTTTATTTCGTATATATGTATTGAGCAAAATAAAGTCGTATGGTAATTGAGGTAGAACAACTTTCAAGTCAAACAATTAGTTTTTTTGAAAATCTTCGAAAACTTCTGAGGGATATCATTGAAATAAATCGGGATTATCCTGAAAGAGAGCGGTATAAGAAATTTATAGAAGATTCATTTGATCTTCTTCTTTCCCATGAAACCAATTTTCAGAGAAGTTTGGAAAGAGCAGTGTTAATTGAAGTTGAAGAGCAAGGTACTCATAGAAAGAAAGATCAGTTTGACCTTCTTCATCTTGAGATTGAGTATCTTAATGAGGTATATGACTTTTCCAGAGAGGTAACTACCTTACAGAAAGCGGAAAGTGGAATTGTAGTCTTAGATAGTATTAAAGAGCTTATGAGTAAGCTACCGAAATGGCTCCAGAGAGTTATATCCGTCATTAGTGAAGCCTTAGGAATAGCAAAAGTGTTTTTATAAGGATTCTTAGTAGTTAGCAAATAAAGAAAAGTAGGACACTGAATGATGAAAGTTTTTATAAGGAATTCTCTATTTTTTCTGGTACTATTAGCTGTTTTTGGTTGTAGTAATGTGTACTATGTTGGAGAACTGGTTCAGGAAACTAATTTGTATATACCAGGAAATCCTAATCCTAATGATTCTAATATTATCCAATTTGCTACAACAGACTATTATGTAGTTGTCCCCACTTCGACCAAAGTTTTAATTAAGTCTAAAAAGAAAAGCACTTACTCTGTAATATATAAGACTTATGAAGGATATCTGAACAGTCCCAACTTCACTTACTACAGAAAATTTAGTAGTGCCGTAGATAGTACACTTTATGGGTACTCAACGATAAAGCCGGTACGAGTGAAACCGACATTTACTAATTACCGCAGTTCGGGAGGAAGTGTGCCTGTGAAAGGGTATTATCGAAAAGATGGTACGTATGTAAGGCCTCATTACAGGAGTTCTCCAAGTAGGAAATAGTCTGATAAATAGTCAAAGAAAATCTTATGGTAATTCAAAACCATGACTATGGAACCATCCATCTTCATACATTGCCTTATACATTGCAGTTTGCCATGAATTTTTATTATTCATAAATCTGCTCTCAAAGTGTTCTTTAAGATGAGCTTTAACGGCATTTGCTCCTCCATGATTAAAAACGCCTTGTAATTGATATATGATATTTGATAATTCTTCCCCTGCGTGCGAAGTATATAATTCGTAAAGGTGAAATACTTCCATATGCTTTTTTAGTCTGGATGTTAAAACCTGATCCAATACATTGTTTGACACTGTATAAATAAAAGTTACTGGGTTAGTTCTTTCTATGTGTGCTGATAACCATTGAATATTTTCAATGTCGTCATAATAGGGATGTATTGTTTCCTCCGCATGTTTTTCTGCTACAATGGATTTCTTCTCTGTATTGCAATCTCTGCACGCGGGGATGAGGTTGTATGGGAAAATGGAAAAAATAGGGAATTTCGTTTTGGGTAAATAATGGTCAAGAGTATTTACACTACGCACGCCACATAATGGACAGCGTCCTTGTGCAGGTGCCAATTTCAACTTGTCGTAATAAATTCTGCCGGGCTGTCCCGATTTCGCGAGTTTATTAGTATAAAGGTTGTTCATCTCCTCCGAAGTGATTACACTATTATTTATAGTGTTTGAAGGAGGGTATTTATAAAGTTGTTGATTTTGCATCTTTTGTTCAAAGTCAATACCTGCATCTAAAATAAATTGCTTTGATTGACTATAGCGTAATTTTAGATTGTTATTTTGAATATTACTAATGCAATCATCAAAAACAGATTCGTAGAGTTCTGTTGGCTTGGGGAGTTTTTTCATCTTACAAGTTTTATTTTGCTAATAATCCTCGAATAATTGCTCTTGCTTCAAAGCCGAGTTGATTTTCAAAATCACTAAGGACATTCTGATATGATCTTTTAGAATCAACAGATTTCTTTAAGAGGCTGTGAAAGCCTGAATTAGTGACTTCTAATCCAAAGACTTCCTGAGTTAATAAACCTACATTTTCTCCGAAAGACTCTATTTCTAGTCTTTCAGCTTCAAAGTGCTGCCCAGCTCTTCTCAGTTTCCAGCAGCATGATTTTGGTACTTCTTGTAAAACTACAGGAGAGTGAGTAGCTATAATTGCAACAGCATTTCTTGTAGTCAATAACTCAGATAAAGCTCTCAAAAATGCAGATAATAAAGGAGGATGTAAATATGTTTCTGGTTCGTCTATCAGAACTAAACTTTTTTCTTCCAATGTTTCAACAATCCGTGTAATTGTAAGGAGTACAATTTTATGTCCAGAACTTAATTCATTAAAGATATTTCCGGCATTAACCTCAAATTCTTTTTGTTCATTTTTTTCGAGAGAGTTTTTTATATCTGCCTCTCTAAAAATAGTATCAGTTTCTAAGAATTGTAATGCTTTTTTTAGTCGTCTCATTTTACCACCAATTTTACACAGATATGCACTTCTAGCAAATTCATTTTTTAATTTGGTAGGACTTTTTGTTGTAAATATTCTTTCGCTTTTTGTGGATTCGGCTCTTAATCCAATATTAGAGTAAGAAATTCCAAGTGTTTTATTTTTCCTTTCAGAGGGAAGTTCAAAAGAGTCAAATGCACTAAATGAAACGAGTACTAGATTCGCAAAAATTTCAGAAGCTCTCAGGCCGTGTGAAGAAGAAAATTTTCCAAATCTTATAGCCCTTTCCTCCAATAATGATTGTGCCATATTGTGCAATAAGTGCGTTTTTCCAACACCGTTTTTCCCAATGATGACATGAACATTCGTAGGAGGATTCGATTCTGGTTCAACGTTGAATTTCAATTGTATAGGAGGTATTCCGCTCCGTCCAGAATATGGTGAATATTCAAAATGATAGTCGGTTAAGGTTGCATCGCCAAGTGATAATCGTCTAAATTGACCCTTTATAGAACTCTTGGATACATATCGCATAAGAGAATCACTTGTAACTTTTTCTGAAATTACTGATTCAAAAATATTTTCATCAAAGGCTATGTCATTGAGGGATTTATGAATATTTTCTCTAATGTTATCTCCAAGGTTTTTTATGTTGTCATAATAATCTACGTCTTGCCCCAAGGAGAAAAAGTGCGGAGGTAGTTCGGTGAATTCTTGTGGAATATTAGGTGTCTTTTGACCTTCTTGCATACTAAGTTGCCCTATTTTTATTCCACCAAGTTTATGAGAGTTTCCGTCGATATCAAAATAATATACTCCGAATAATGTTTCATATTTCCACCAATCATTCCAGTCGACATGAAATAAAATAATTTGAGGTAAAGAATATTTCTGTTGAATACAAATTTCAGAACTGACGATGAAGGTTATCATTAATTTTCTATTCTTGAAACAGTGAAAGATAATTTATTGCAAATATATATTAATCATTAGGGGCGTAATTAGAATTTATTTTACTTGATGTTCTTCTAAGATTGCCTTTCGAACATTGTGCCATGTGTGGAGCATAGTAGACAAAATGGAAGGAGGTACCACTGTTTTGTCATTTGAGCCTTTATGTATAATGCAATCTTTAGGTTCGAACTGTTTGTTTTCGTGTTTAGCTTCTTCAAGTCCGTTGAAGAACATCTGTATTGGTTTAGAGTAGTAAATACTTAGCTTTTTTTCATCCCAAATTAGGTTCGAACCAAGTCTTGCAAGTACAGCCCTTTTATGCTGAATATTGGCTTTAGTCTTCATTATTTCTATGAATTCTTGAACCGTATCTATAATTTCATTGGCTCTCTCCGTCCAATCAAAGTCTGCAGGTCTTTCTTTAGATTTATAGTAAGCTTCCAATTCAGCAATATCAGACTTGTATTCTTCCTCGGTGATAAGTCCATCGGCAAGTAATTCTCGTCTTCGTTTCTTTTTCGCTATAAAGGTTTCAGTCTCACTTTTAGCAATGTTTTCTCTAAATAAGTTATAATTTATCTCTTCGTCCCGCATTTCCTTAACGTGTTTTTTGCTCCACTGAGCGAGTTCTGCAGAGAAGGCTGTTTTATCTATGACCTCAGTAATTAGAAATTCTAAGACTTTCTTTTCACTGATTGACTTATATTTTTCATGTCGTTTCTTTTTGGAAATATTGTAATAATATGTATAGTTGAGGTACTTAGGGTTTTGTATCTCGTCGATAAGGCTTCCACAAAATGGACATTTATCTTTACCTCGGAAGGCAAACTTTTTATTGCAATCACAGATAAGTTGATATTTGTAATCAGGGCCTATGTATTCACCTTCTGGTGAAGATATAAAGCCAGCGAAAACACACTCATGCTTTTGAGTCTTCGGTATATTACGTTTACTTAGAAGTATTTTTATTTTATTATGCTCCTCCTCAGTAATAATTCGTGGCAAATCAGGAGATAATTCATATCTGTTACCTCCGTAGAAAAAGAATCCGGCGTAAATCGGGTCGGTTAATATGGTGTAAATACGGGAACGTTGAATAAGGGACCCCCCAATTTTTTTGTGCTTCACTGTGGTTAACTTAAGTTCTTCTACAGCATATCTATAAAGCTTGCCGGCAGACCATGTTCCGGTCAAAAACATTTTGAACAGTATCTGTATTTTCGGAAACCGTTCCTGATCTACATACCATTTACGATTACCTTTTTCTTCAGTCTTGTCGTTAAGAAAGCCAAGAGCAGCCACACCGTGAGGGATACCTATAGAAGCCTTCTTCGTTTGTCCGCGTTTTACATTTATCGATAGATCTTTTACGAACTGCTTTCCTTGACTAAATTCAACAGCCAGGACAATGACGTTGTCCCAAGGATAGTAAACTTTATCGTGAGTAATAATTGCTTTGATTATGCCTGAACTGAGAAGATCTATAATCTGACCACCTTCAGTCATATTTCTTGCCAAACGATCAGGTTTCCAACAGACGATAGTATCTACCTTTCCTTTCAAAATCATCTGTATCATCCTTGTAAATTCCGGCCGTTCATATTCCTTCTTGGCTGATTTCGACTCTTTGAATACTGCCACAAAAGCAGGAAGTTTGTAAAAATCCCTAGTTCTATTTGCTTCGTCGATCTGCGATTCGATTGAGAGCATCTGTCTATCTTCTGCTTCCGATGATTTTCGATTGTAATTAACTGGTTTTAACTTACTAAAATCTATATTGTTCATAGTTAACAAAAATGGGATAACGACATTTACCTTAATTGCTACATTAGGCGTGTCCTTATCCCGTTCTTACTCACAAAACACCTTATAATAAAAGAATATTTTTATTGCGTGCTTTATGTTAAACCGCCTAATGTAGCAGATATATTCTACACGAATTAGTCATTTTTGGCAATGACGTTGAAAAATTAAAATCTATTCACGAAGGTCTTTATTTCTCTCTTCTGTCTCTAAACGAGCTTTCTTCATTCTTAACTTCAATCCTTGTACGGTAACTTCCATGACGAATAATCCTATGTAGTTTAGATCTTCATTGGAAAAAGCCCGTGCAAACTCTTCACCACGGTTCTTGCGAAATATTTCTCGAAGTTCTGCTAGTGCTTGTTTACTGAGGGTCATGCAATGTATGGTAGTTCTTTCCCGTGATGTGTAATAGAATAGCTTAATTGTATTAAGAGTGTATGATTATGCTTCACTCTGTATAAAAAAGTGGAATATGTTCAAACGATATTAAATAAGGAGGTCTATAAATAAAAAACACCAGGCTGTGCTGGTGGTATAGATTTAGTATCTCTATTGCTGAAACTACTAATTCATTGATATTTTAGTAAATCTCATGAGTTCAGTAATTTCATTTTCTACCGTATAAAATAGTCGTACTATTTCAATATCGGTTTCATGAATTGTTTTCCTGAAATTAAATCCATTACGACTCATAATAACATTGTTATCATACATAGAAATTACCTTCACAATAGTTCGTGTACTTGGTAGTACTCCCGAAAATGCAATCCTTCTGAAATAAGAAATATCTCGCATTGAAATAAAACGCTCCATTTCAAGTGAATTCCACCAGATTCTTTCTCTCTCAGATAGGGTTATGTAAAGTTGATTACGTGTTACCACTGAAAGAGTCTCCCAATCTATTTTGTTCATCCCTGATTTCATAGCTGTAAGTTTTCAGGTTGATGGAATATTGTGACAGGAATAGCTCTGACAGACCCATCCATAAAGAAGTAGTCTTCATATTCTTCTTTGATAGGTAGTTTGAGAATGGTCGGACTGCCAGCACATACACAGGTAAGGTCTGGTGTAATTGGAGTATTACAGACAAAGCAATAGGTTCCTACATATTGGAGCAGTTTACATCCCGTCAGAGAGGATGTAAGTATTTTGATTCGATGTTCCATTTTTCTATCATTTTATTAGCATGTCAATTTTTTTACTGACTATCATTGAGTTATTATCAGTGATAGCTTGATTGAAAATTGATAGAAAAACGGAGCGTTTGATTGTTTTATGTGCACAACTATTTGTAAATCATTCAATTGTGTGCTATACTTGGCTAAACTGTTAGATACTATCGTATTTTAGAAATATGTAGTATCTTTAGGTGTCTTGATAATTAGCTTTTCAACTTTGGCGAGTAGGAAGCTTTTTTATCTTAATCCTTTTAGCCGGGTCAAACTCTCCGTTTTTCCCGGTTTTTTATGTGTCAGGTCGCGTATTCAACCAGTGCAAAACGATTAAAAAAGAAAACACCCATCCGACCATGTCTCTGGTGAATGGGTGTTTTCTTTTCTGCAGAATCAGTGTGTCTGAACTACTCGCAGATTTTAGGTTTGTATTTTGGTGGATGAAATACATCATGTGTTTTCATTTGTATTGTTTTAAGTTTTATTCCTGGTATCCTTTGATTAACAGCTCTCATATCTTTATTATTTGGGTCAACAACCGCTTAACTAAATATAGCTACTTATTTTCTGTAAAACAAGATTTTATTTCTTTTTCAAGTTTGAGAAGTTCTTCCATGCTCATGTCTTACATAATAGCTATGGAGGTTATGAGATAATAGAGAGTCAATTTTGCAGAATTTATTGCAATGTAGTACATGAGTATATCAAATGTATTTCTTAACTTCAGGTTGTAATACAGACAACTATGAGAAAAAGAGTAGGTATCTGGGTACGAGTAAGTACAGATAGGCAAGCTGAAGGAGATAGTCCAGAACATCATGAGAAACGTGGGAGACTCTATGCTGAATTACAGGGTTGGGAGATAGTAGAAATATATCACTTGGAAGCCCTAACAGGGAAATCAATTGCAGAATATAGCGAGACCCATAGAATGTTGAAGGATATTCGGACGGGCCATATCGACGGACTTATTTTTTCCAAGCTTGCTCGATTGGCTCGTAATACTCGAGAGCTTTTAGACTTAGCAGATTTCTTTATGAAGCATGGGGCTGACATGGTATCACTCGAGGAAAAGATTGATACTTCAAGTCCTGCAGGTCGTTTCTTTTATACAGTGATAGGAGCATTAGGGCAATGGGAGCGTGAAGAAGCAGCAAGTAGGGTTGCTGCTTCTGTTCCGATTAGAGCCAAGCTTGGTAAACCGCTTGGAGGAGAAATCCCTTATGGGTACAGACGGAACGATAATAAAGAAATTGAACTTGATCCTGTTGAAGCCCCTATCCGTAAGCTCATTTACGAATTATTTGCAGAACATAAACGAAAGAAAATCGTAGTCGATATACTGAACGAAAGAGGGTATCGTACTCGGAGGGGAGCCTTTACTGACACAACTATTGAGCGGCTCCTTAAAGACCCTATTGCCATTGGACAAAGGAGAATAAACTATACAAAAAGCTTGGGTGATAAAAAGCATTGGGAACTAAAACCAAAAGAAGACTGGGTATTTGTTTCTGTGCCAAGATTGATTAGTGATGAGCTCTGGAAGCAATGTCAAAAAATACTCAATGACATGAATCAGGGTCAAAGTAAGGTACGGCGTCGTGGAGTACATCTCTTTACAGGAAAGGTCACCTGTCATTGTGGGGAGAGAATGTATATGAGAAGCCTTTCTCCAAAATATATTTGCTACTCCTGCAAAAACAAAATTGAGCCTGATATTTTGGAAGAAGTGTTTGCTGAACAATTGAACCTCTTTCTTTTCTCCGACATTGAAATTCAAAAGAGGTTAAATCAAGACAAGCAAATGATTGAAGACAAAAAGGAGTTATTGAATGCACTCCAAGTAAAACAGCAAAAAATTAAAGAAAGGATTAGTCGAGTGTTTGAGCTGTATTATGATAATAAGTTGAGTAAGGATGCTTTTGAAGATGAACATTCCCCACTGTATAATCAGTATAAGCAGGGCGAAGCAGAGATTATCCAAATCCAAGCTGAAATCGATATGCTTTCGTTCAATGCACTTTCTAGTGACCAGGTACTTTACGATGCTCAAAACTTGTCTCGGCAATGGAACACACTCTCTAGGGAGGATAAAAAGAGTATTATTGAAATAGTGGTGAAAAATATCATTGTTGGTACGGATGAAATAGAAATAGAGGTAGCATATCTCCCTACGTTACCATCCACTCCATCATCCACCTCATCTTCTTCCGGTGGTGGAGGTTCATCTAATTTCTCTCCTTTCTCTCCACCGATAGATTCATATTGTTCACCGTCGTCGGGTACACATTTTGCTGCTCCGTACGGAGCCAGGACTTCAACCTATCACCCATATCTTCAAAGGAATCAGTATTCCTTTGAATTCTTGCAAATATGCAACGCAACCCTGTCCTTGTGGCTACTATACCCACCCGGACAAGGAATGTTCATGCGGATCCGGTGTAGTTCAGCGATATCTTAATAAAATATCCGGTCCGCTTTTGGACAGGATCGATCTGCATGTGGAGGTTACGCCTGTAAGATTGGATGAATTATCTTCTGACAGACGTTCCGAAAGCAGCTTGCAGATCCGTAAAAGAGTAATCAAAGCCAGAGACCGGCAGATATTAAGGTTGCAGGAGCATAATATCCATAGTAATGCCCAGATGAATACTCAATTGACAAGGAAATTGTGTAAGCTTTCTCCGGCCTGCCACTCTTTATTGAATAAAGCGATGGAGCGTTTAGGGCTTTCTGCAAGAGCATATGAGCGGATATTGCGGGTATCGAAGACAATAGCAGATTTGTCTGAGTGTGATGAAATTCTTGTGGAACATCTGGCAGAAGCGATACAATACAGGAGCCTGGACCGTGAAGGTTGGGCCGGATAATTGTTAAAGCACCTATTCTTCTGAAACTTATACGGATCATTTTTTACTTTCAAAGGATTTATTTATAGTTCTTTACGCGTTTGATCAATAAAAATGTAATCCGGATGATTGGTAATGCTTGCTAAATAGATTGAAGAATGTCTATCTTTGCGCTCGCTCTTACCTGGGGTTACCGGGTAAAAGGGGTTAGGAAGGAGTTCATTGTTTAGGGTGTTTGCGTGATGCTGAGAGGCTTTAGGGTTTAAGGGCTTTAGGAGCTTCGGTGCGAT
>Ga0206116_1000381_pt1 | contig 50393 bp, 33 predicted proteins | sample 3A1Ametagenome_FD_178000 | JGI IMG/M metagenome (GOLD analysis project Ga0206116, IMG submission 178000) | Enriched microbial communities from leaf-cutter ant dump, University of Wisconsin, Madison, United States - 3A1A | ecosystem: Environmental > Terrestrial > Nest > Insects nest > Nest dump...
GCTTCCTCGACGGCGATCTCGTCGAAGGGGTTCATGCTCATCTTCACGTTGGCGGTCTCGACGCCGCTGCCATCCGCCTTGACGCGGATCTTCACGTTGTAGTCGACGACCCGCTTAACGGGGACGAGGATTTTCATTGGAGGCGATCCTCTTGAGGCTGGTTTGCGCATGTGGTGCGGGACAGGATGCGGCGGGCCTTGCGCGCCATCGCTTCGTCGATCATGCGGCCATCGACCACCGCGACGCCCTTTGCACTTTCAGCCAGGATACGGCGGGCCTGGGCGATCTCGGCTTCGGTCGGGGTGAATGTCGCGGTGATGGCGGATATCTGGCCGGGATGGATCGCCGCCTTGGCTCCGAATCCCAGCGCCAGGGCGGCAGCCGATTCCCGTTCCAACCCGGCGGTATCCGTCAGATCGAAAAAGGGGGAATCCACCGCTTCGATGCCCGCAAGCGCCGCGGCATTGATCAGCCGGGACCGCGCCGACAGAAGCGGCTCCCACGCGGTGGCGCAGCCCAGATCGGCGGACAGGTCGGCGGCACCGAAGAACAGGGCGGCCAGCCGGGGCGACGCGCGGGCGATGTCCTCCACCGCCGCGATGCCAGGGGCGGACTCGATCAGCGCCACCAGCGGCACGGACCTGCCCGCTCCGCTCAGAAGCGTGTCGATCCAGCGGATCGTCTCGGGACTGTCGACCTTCGGCACGATGACGAAATCCGGCCCGCCGTCTTGCGGGCGGCGCAACAGGGCCAGCAGATCCTCCAGCCCCTCGGGCGTCACCGGCGCGTTGATGCGCAGCGCCCGCAGGATCGGCGCTGCAGGCGGAGCCGCCAGGGCCGACAAGGCCGCATCGCGTGCCGCCGCCTTGTCGGCAGGTGGCACGGCGTCCTCCAGATCGACGATCAGGACATCGGCGCCGGACCGGGCGGCACGGTCGAAGCGGTCCGGGCGCGTCGCCGGGGTGAACAGCCAGCTGCGGCGGGGCCGCCCGCCTGCAATCTCTCCGTCTCGAACCGGTCTGCTCATGGGGTCACCGCGAATTCGGCTGTCATGGCGACCTGTCCGTCCGGACCGACCGCCCATCCGTTGATCTCGCCATCCCCCCTTGCCGCCGCGTTCAGCGTGAAGGGGGCGGTGTCGAACAGCGGCCGGCGGGCGCGGAAGCGGAAACCGGCGACCCGCCGGCCATCGGGATCGCTACCGAGATTGCGCAACACCAGATCCATCAGTAGGGTCGCCGTCAGCGGTCCATGCACCACCAGCCCCGGATAGCCTTCCGCCTCGCGGCAGTAGGGGCGGTCGTAATGGATGCGGTGGCCGTTGAAGGTCAGGGCGGAATAGCGGAACAGCAGCACCGGATCGGGACTCACGCCTCGGGTCCAGTCGGCCGCCGGCAGGGGATCGGCGGAGGCCGGGGGCGGCGCCTCGCCGGGCTTGGCGGCCTCGCGGTAGACGATGTCCTGCTTTTCGCGGATGGCGACGCCGGCGTCGGTCGCGATCTTGTGCATCACGCTGACGAACACCATCCCGCCCGACCGGCCGGCCTTGTGCTCCACCGCTTCGATGGTGGAGGTACGCCGCATCTCCGCACCGATGGGGATCGGCGCCAGGAAGCGCATGTCGCCGCCGGCCCACATCCGGCGCGGCAGCGGGACCGGCGGCAGGAAGCCGCCCTTGTGCGGGTGGCCGTCCTCGCCGATGTCCCGCTGCGGCGCGTTGGGGAGGAAATGCAGCCAGTGGCCGAGCGGCGGCAGCTCCCCCGCCGGCCAGGGCGGGGTGTCGTGGTCCAGCGTCGCCGCCAGCCCGGCCAGCGGTGCGGCGATGGCGGTGTCGGTCCGCATCTCCATCCGGCCGACCCAGTCCTTCAGATGGTCGAAGGTCATGGCGCCACCTTGGAAGCCACCTCGGATGAATGCAGAATCTTGCCTGGATTCATGAGGTTGTGCGGATCGAAGGCGCGCTTCAGCGTCGCCATCATTTCCAGTTCCACCGGCGATTTGTAGCGCGGCATCTCGTCGATGCGCAGGCGGCCGATGCCATGCTCGGCCGAGATCGACCCGCCGAGATCGACGACGATGTCGTGGACGATGGCGTTGACCGTCGCCAGCTTCGCCCGCCATTCGGCCGGGTCGCCGTCTTCCGCCTGGATCGGGTTGTAATGGATGTTGCCGTCGCCGAGATGGCCGAAGGAGAAGGGGCGGATGCCGGGGCAGGCCCGCTCCAGCGCCGCGTCGGTGCGGTCGAGGAAGCGCGCGACGCGGGAGATCGGCACGGACACGTCATGCTTGAAGGACACGCCCTCGCGCTTCTGCCCTTCCGGGATGCCCTCGCGGATGCGCCACAGCGAATCGGCCTGGGCCTTCGATGCGGCGACCACGCCGTCCAGCACTTCGCCGGCCTCCATGCCCGCCTCCAGGATGCCCTCCAGCATCTCGGCCAGCCGGTTGCCGGAATCCTGGTCGGCCAGCTCCACCAGCACGTACCAGGGATAGCGGTCGCGCAGGGGATCGGGCACGTCCGGCACATGTTTGCGGGCCACGTCGATGCAGGCGCGCTGGATCAGCTCGAAGGTGACGATGCGGTCGCCGGCCACGCCCTTGGCGCGGGTCAGCAGATCGACGGCGTCGCTGGGGGCCGACACGGCGACCAGCGCCGTGGCGGTGGCGCGCGGCAGCGGCGACAGCTTCAGCACCGCGGCGGTGACGATGCCCAGCGTGCCTTCGGAACCGATGAAGATCTGCTTCAGGTCGTAGCCGGCATTGTCCTTGCGCAGGCCGCGCAGCCCGTCCCAGATGCGGCCGTCGGGCAGCACCACCTCCAGCCCGGCCACGAGGTTGCGCATGTTGCCATAGCGCACGACCTGCACGCCGCCGGCGTTGGTCGCGATGTTGCCGCCGATCTGGCACGACCCTTCGGCGGCGAGGCTCATCGGGAACAGCCGTCCGACGTCGCGCGCAGCACTCTGGATGTTGGCGAGGATGCAGCCGGCCTCCACCGTCATCGTGTCGTTGTCGATGTCGATCTCGCGGATGCGGTTCAGCCGGTTGGTGGAGATGACGATCTCCGATCCGTCGGCATGCGGCTGGCTGGCCCCGGTCAGGCCGGTGTTGCCGCCCTGGGGCACGATCGGCGTGCGGGTTTCGGCACAGATGCGGACCACCGCGGCGAGGGCCTCGGTGCTGTCGGGCAGCACCACGGCGGGCGACCGGCCGACCCAGCCGTCGCGCCAGGATTCCATGAAGGGCTTCATGGTGTCGGGATCGGTGATCAGGCCGCGGTCGCCGACGATGGCGCGGATGGGGGCGAGCACGGCCGTCTCGAAGTCCGGTCGCAGGGTGGTTTGCCCGGTGGTCGGGATGTCGTTCGGCAAGGGGGCTCTCCCTGGGCTTCGGGGCTGCGTCACAGCGCGCGGTAGGCCGTCTTGATGATGGTGTAGAATTCGATGGCCGAACGTCCCTGCTCGCGCGGGCCGTAGCTCGACATCTTCCGCCCGCCGAAGGGGACATGGTAGTCGACGCCCGCCGTCGGCAGGTTCAGCATGGTCATGCCGGCCTGGATGTTGGCCTGGAAATGGCGGGCGTGCTTCATCGAATTGGTGATGATCCCCGACGACAGGCCGTAATCGGTGTCGTTGGCGACGGCCAATGCCTCGTCGTAATCCTTGACGCGGATGACGCTGGCGACCGGGCCGAACACCTCCTCACGGTTGATGGTCATGGCGTTGCTGGTCTCGGTGAACAGCGCCGGCGCCAGGAAATGCCCGCGCGTCGGCCGCTCCAGCCGCGTGCCGCCGGACGCCAGCCGGGCGCCCTCGCCGAGGCCGGTGTCGATGTAGTGCAGGTTCTTGGTCAGCTGGAACTCGTCGATCACCGGGCCGATCTGGGTCTCCGGCTTCAGGGCATGGCCGACGCGCAGGGCCGCCATCCGCTCGACCATCGCGGCGACGAAGGCGTCGTGGATGCTGTCCTCGACGATGAAGCGGCCGGTGGCGGTGCAACGCTGACCGGCATGGAAATAGGCGCTGTTGACGCCGATCTCGGCGGCGCGTTCCGGGTCGGCGTCGCCCAGCACCACCAGCGGGTTCTGGCCGCCCAGTTCGAGCTGGACGCGGATCATCCGCTCGGCGCAGCGCACGGCGATCCGCCGTCCGGTGTTGACGGAGCCGGTGAAGGACACCGCGTCCACCGCATCGACCACCGCGGCGCCGACGTTCGGACCGGCGCCGATCACCAGGTTGAACAGGCCGGCCGGCATGCCGTGCGCCTCCAGCGCCGCGGCGATGATGCGGGTGACGGCGATGGAGATGCCGGGGGTCTTTTCCGACGGCTTCCAGATCACCGCGTTGCCGAAGGCGAGCGCCGGGGCGATCTTCCACATCGGCGTGGCGACCGGGAAGTTCCAGGGCGTCACCAGTCCGATGACGCCGACCGGCTCGCGCGTCACGTCCACCTCGACCCCCGGACGCACCGAGCCGAGCGTCTCGCCCGGCGCCCGCAGCGCCTCGGCCGAGAAGAAGCGGGCGAGATGGGCGGCGCGGACGATCTCGCCCAGCGCATCGGGTATGGTCTTGCCGCCCTCGGTGGCGGCGATCCGCGCCAGCTCGTCCTTGCCGTCGAACAGCGCGCGGGAGATGGCGTCGAGCACCAGGGAACGCAGCTCCACCGTTGCGGCGCGCCAGTGCGGCTGGGCGCTGCGGGCGGCGGCCACGGCTTCGGCCACGTCGTCGGCACCGGCCAGCGTGTAGGAGCCCGCCAGCTCGTCGAGGTCCGACGGATTGAAGATGTCGAGCCGGTCGCGGCCCGGCCGCCAGTTTCCGGCGATGAAGTTGGTGTTTTGACGGTTGTCGGAAGGCATGTCGGGTCTTCTCCAGAAATCCGTTCGTTCGTGGGCGGGTGCGGCGGCCTTTTGGTCAGCCCTTGGGGTCAGCCGGCGCGGGCCACCCGCTCCTTCAGGGCGGTCAGCGCCCACAGCGTTTCGATGGTCGGCACCGGCACGCCGCGGCGGCGGGCCAGTTCGAGGACGGCGGTCACGATGGGGTCGATCTCCATGCCGCGCCCGGCTTCGAAATCCTGCAGCATCGACGGCTTGTGGCCGGGGACGCCGCTGCCGCGGCCGAGCCGCTCGTCGATGTCGTCGGGCAGATCGACGCCCCAGGCGCGGGCCACCGCCAGGCATTCGCGCATCAGCCGGCCCTGGACGGCGGCCATGCCGGCGGCCTGCTCCATGGCGCCCATGGTGGCGCCGGTCAGCACGCTGGTCGGGCCGACCGCCATGTTGAGCATCAGCTTGCTCCACAGCGGGGCGCGGATGTCGGCGGGCAGCCGGGCGGTGGCGCCGGCGGCGTTGAAGGACTCGGCCAGGGCCGCCAGCTTTTCGGCGTGGTCGCCGGGACGCGGTGCCCCGAAGGCCAGCACCGGCATCGCGGTGTGGGCGACGATTCCCGGCTCGACGATGCGGGCGGGCAGCACCTCGATCACGCAGGCGGCGACCCGTTCCGGGCCGATGGCCGACCACAGGGCGCCGCCGGGATCGACCACCTCCAGCGGCTCCGCCGTCACGCCGTGGCCGGCGCCGTGCAGATACCACCAGGGAATGCCGTTCTGCGCGGCCACCACCAGCGTGTCCGGACCGCAGAGCGCCGGAAAGGACGAGGCCAGGGCCGGCAGGCCGTGCCCCTTGACCGTGACGATCACCACGTCTTGGCGACCCAGATCGGCAGCATCGTCGCTGGCCTGCGGCCGGCAGCTCAGCGTGCCGGTCGGCGTCTGGACCGTCAGGCCGCGCTCGCGGATCGCCGCCAGATGGGCGCCGCGCGCCAGCAGCGACACGTCGTGCCGGCCGGTCGCGGCAAGATACCCCGCCAGCGCGCCGCCCACGGCGCCGGCCCCTACGACGGCGATGCGCATGTCGTCTTCCCTTCCTGTCTCACTTGAATTCCAGCGGCGGCAGCTCGTTGTCCATGCCGCTGCCCAGCCCCTGGAACTGCTCCTCGATCTGCTTGTCGTCCAGTTTGACCGCGGTCGACTTGTAATGCATGACCATCTGCGGGAAGGCGATCACCAGCGCCACCATCACCAGCTGGATGACGACGAAGGGCACGGCGCCCCAATAGATCTGGCTGGTCAGGACCGGCGCCGTCTCCTTCTTCGTCACGCGGTCGATGTAGGGCAGCTTCGGCGCCACCGAGCGCAGGAAGAACAGCGAGAAGCCGAAGGGCGGGTGCATGAAGCTGGTCTGCATGTTCACCGCCAGGATGATGCCGAACCACACCAGATCGATGCCCAGCCGGTCGGCCGCCGGAGCCAGCAGCGGGATGACGATGAAGGCCAGCTCGAAGAAATCGAGGAAGAAGGCGAGCAGGAACACCATCACGCTGACGGCGATCAGGAAGCCCATCTGGCCGCCCGGCAGGGAGACCATCAGTTCCTCGACCCAGACATGGCCGTTGACGCCGTAGAAGGTCAGCGAGAACACCCGCGCCCCGATCAGGATGAACAGCACGAAGGCCGCCAGCTTGGCCGTCGAGTAGGTCGCCTGCCGGACCATGTCCAGGGTCAGCCGCTTCTTCATCGCCGCCAGCGCCAGCGCGCCGACGGCACCCATGGCGCCGCCCTCGGTCGGGGTGGCGAGGCCGATGAAGATGGTGCCGAGCACCAGGAAGATCAGCGCCAGCGGCGGCACCATCACGAAGGTCGCCTGCTCCGCCATGCGGGAGATCAGACGCCGTCCGCTGGCCCGCTCCACCAGCGCCACCGCCAGGGCGTAGAGCGCGCCCGCCGCGACGGAATCGCCCAGCAGCGCCAGCGTGGTCGAGCCGTTCAGCGTCAGCCACGCCGCTCCCGCCGTCAGCACCGCCGTCACCGCGGCTTGAAGGACGAGACGCTGCGCGCCGAAGGTCCGGTTGAAGGTGGCGGCCAGGAAGGCCACCGTCACCGCCACAGACAGCAGCAGCACGACATAATCGGCGCCGGATTTCACCCCGGTCCGTCCCATCACCCAATAGGCGACGGCGCCCGAGAACAGGGTGAGCAGCCCGAGCTGCCAGACGCCGCGCGCGCCGTTGGGCTCGCGGTAGGCGATGGCTTCCGGCGGCAGGCCGGGGGCGGCCTTGGGCCAGATCATCGAGACGACGAAGACGTAGAGGGCGTACAGGCCGGACAGCAGCAGGCCCGGGACGAAGGCGGCCTCGTACATGTCGCCGACGGAGCGGCCGAGCTGGTCGGCCATGACGATCAGCACCAGCGACGGTGGGATGATCTGGGCCAGTGTGCCGGACGCGGCGATGATGCCCGACGCCAGACGGCGGTCGTAGCCATAGCGCAGCATGATCGGCAGCGAGATCAGGCCCATCGAGATCACCGAGGCGGCGACCACGCCCGTCGTCGCCGCGAGCAGCGCGCCGACGAAGATGACGGCATAGGCCAGCCCGCCGCGGATCGAGCCGAACAGCTGCCCGATGGTGTCGAGCAGATCCTCGGCCATGCCGGAGCGTTCCAGCACCAGCCCCATGAAGGTGAAGAAGGGCACGGCCAGCAGCACGTCGTTGTTCATCGTGCCGTAGACGCGCTCCGGCAGCGCCTGGAACAGGTCGGGGCGGAACAGGCCCAGCTCGATGCCGATCAGGCCGAAGAGCAGGCCGTTGGCGGCCAGCGCGAAGGCGACCGGATAGCCGAGCAGCAGCATGACCACCAGCACGCCGAACATGATCGGCGCCATGTTGTGGCCGAACCAGCCGCGCCAGCCGTCCTGTTCGGTGAGCGCGCCGGCGCCCGGCACCGGAAGCACGTACAGCGCCACGGCGACGGCGGCCAGCAGCAGCAGGGAGATGACGGACAGCCGGACGGTGCGCGGCGACAGGGAGGGGGAGGTCGTGCTCATCGCGCGTCTACCGGCTGGGAAGGGTGTCGGGAGGGGTGGCCCGCTCGCGCTCGGCGGCGAGCAGCCGCTCGGCCTCGGCCTCGGCGGCGGCCTGATGGCCTCCGGCCCGCTGGGCCGTTTCCTCCAGATGGCCGGCCATGATCGCGGCGCGCTTGACCAGCTCCGACAGGCCCTGGACGAACAGCACGGTGAAGCCCAGCGGAATCAGCAGCTTCGCCGGCCATTGCGGCAGGCCGCCGGCGTTCATCGACTGTTCCTCGATGGCGTAGGAGGCAAGCGCGAAGGGCCAGGAGGTGATCATCATCACGAAGCTGAAGGGCAGCAGGAAGGCGATATGGCCGAACAGGTCGATGCCGTCGCGCGCGCGCTTCGTCAGCATCGCGTTGACGATGTCGATGCGGATGTGCTCGTCCTCCCGCAACGTCCAGGGCGAGCAGAGCAGGAACACCGCGGCGAACAGCACCCATTGCAGCTCCAGCCACGAGTTGGAACTGACGTCGAACAGCTTGCGGACCACGGCATTGACCGCCGAAACCAGGATCGCCAGCAGGATCAGCCAGGAAATCGCCTTGCCCAGCCGCGCGGTGACCGCGTCGACCAGCCGGCAAGCCCCGACCAGGGCCGTCATCAGGGGGGAGGGGGATGGGCTCGTCATGGAGGGCAAAGTCTCCCGGAAGGCCGGTCGCGAACGCTGCGACGACGCCATGGCCGGGAGCGTTTGTGCCGCTGCCCGGTTCATGGCTGGGATATCGCAAGGAGAGACGGCGGATCAGCGCCGGGTCAGGCGGAGCGTGGCGCTGTCGTAGGCATATTCCGATGCCTGGAGCCACAGGTTCGAATCGTTCTGGAAGCGGCGGTAGCTCTCGTAGAACTTCTTGAAGGCCGGGTTCTTTTCCGACAGCTCGTCGTAAAGCTCCATCGCCGCCTTGTGGCTGGCCTGCAGCACGTCCTGCGGGAAGGCGCGCAGCTTGGCGCCGTTGGCGACCACGCGCTTCAGCGCCGCCGGGTTCAGAACGTCATAGCGCGCCACGCTGTCGATGTTCGCCAGCGCCGCCGCCGCCGTCAGCGCCGCCTGATAATGCTTCGGCAGGTCGTTCCAGCGCTTGGTGTTGATGAAGAAATGCTGGAGCGAGGTACCGTCCCACCAGCCCGGATAGTAATAGTTGGGCGCGATCTTGTAGAGCCCGAGCTTCTCGTCGTCGTAGGGGCCGTTGAACTCGGCGGCGTCGATGGTGCCGCGTTCCAGCGCCGGATAGATGTCGCCACCGCCGACCTGCTGCGCCACCACGCCGAGCTTGGCCAGGATCTGGCCGCCCAGGCCGGAGATGCGGAACTTCAGCCCCTTCAGATCCTCGACGCTCTTGATCTCGTTGCGGAACCAGCCGCCCATCTGCGCGCCGGTGTTGCCGCCGGCCAGCGCCTTGAGATTGTAGCCGGCGTAGAACTCCTCCAGCAGCTTGCCGCCTTCGCCGTGATAGAACCAGGCATTCTGCTGGCGGGTGTTCAACCCGAAGGGCAGGCAGCAGCCGAAGGCGAAGGCCGGATCCTTGCCGACATAATAGTAGGACGCGGTGTGGCACATCTCGACCGTGTCGTTGCTGGCGGCATCCAGCGCCTGGAGGGCCGGGACCACCTCGCCGGCGGCGAAGACCTGGATCTGGAACTTGCCGTCGGTGGCCTCGGCGACGTTCTTCGCCATCACCTCGGCGCTGCCATAGAGCACGTCGATGTTCTTCGGGAAGCTGGACACGCAGCGCCAGCGGATCGTCGGCTCCGACTGCGCGATGGCCGGGGCCGCAAGCGTGGAGGCACCGGCGGCGACGGCGGCACCCTTGAAGAATTGACGGCGCTTCATGCTGTTTTTCCTCCCGAAGTTCTTGTTGTGTGACGGCACGATATCGGTTGATCGTCCACGACCGCTGTCACCGTCAAAACATCCATCGGGCCGGTAAAGCACAGATGGACATCAGGGTTTGCGGCGACTGGCGGTGGGCGCGATATCTCCTTGCTCGCGGTGTCCGGGGAATTGGCGGCGGCTGGTCCCGGGGACGGTCGTGACTGTCCGGGAACGGACGGGTCGATGTGGTGACCCTGACAGTGGAGCAACCGTCCGCACAGAGGAATGTGTTTCGTGGGCATACCAGCCATAAGCCGGGCAAGCCATCAGCTATACGAACCATTCGGGCCGGGCCCCGTGGTGCCCTGCGAAACCGGGGTGGATGCTGACGGTTTGCTATGCCCGCAATGAATATCTGTTACAGGCACGCCATGCGCTCCGCGATGGGAGGCCGATGGGTAGTCTGTTGGGAACTGTTCCCAATGCCTCAAACGACGGATGTTCACCCGCATGAACGGTAAGCGCCATGTCTAGGCCGTCCTCTCCGCTCAACGCCGCCGGGGCCGCCTATCTCGAAGCGTTGCAGGAGCGCTTCCGCGACGATCCCGCGTCGGTGGATGTGAGCTGGCGCGCCGTCTTCCAGATCCTGGACGAGCTGGGCGCGGTCGCTCCGGACTTGGGTGGATCCGGTGGGCCTGCATCGGGTGAACCGGCGACTGATCGGCTGTTGCTCCAGCGCGAGGAAATCCGCCAGCGGGGCCATGCCGCCGCCGCCCTCGATCCGCTGGGCCGTACAGCACCTCCCGCCGATCCGGCGTCCGCGGATGCGGAGACCATCAGGCTGCGCCGGCTCTATCAGGGCACGCTGACGCTCGAAACCGCCCATATCGACGATCCGGCCCTGCGGTCCTGGCTGCGCGACGCCTATGAGGGAGCGGCGGCTGCCCCGCCGGCCGAGGCCCGTCGCCGGGCGCTGTCGCTGCTGAGCGCGGCGGAGGAGTTCGAAAGGCTGCTCGGCACCCGCTACCCGACGAAGAAGCGGTTCGGCGCGGAGGGGATTGAAACGCTGATTCCGCTGCTGGACCGCATCCTCGCGGCGGCGGCGGCGGCGGGCGTCACCGAGGTGCAGGTCGGAACCATGCATCGCGGCCGGCTCAGCCTGATGGCCAACGTGCTGGGCAAACCGCTGGTCGAGCTGTTCGCCGGGATCAAGGGCATGCATCCCTTCCAGGCCGACCCGCCGGTTCCCGCCGACGTCCCCTATCACATGGGGGTGGAAAGCAGCCTGTCCTTCGGCGACGGCACGCTGGCGCTGACCCTGTCCCCCAACCCGTCGCATCTGGAAGCGATCAATCCGGTCATTCTGGGCCGGGCGCGGGCGCGCCAGGACCTGGTCCGCGAGCAGGGCGGCGAGGCGCGCCGGGTGCTGTGCGTGCTGCTGCACACCGACGCCAGCGTGATCGGCCAGGGCAGCGTGACAGAGGCGCTGCAACTGTCCGGCGTCGCCGGCTTCACCGTTGCCGGCACCATCCATGTCATCGTCAACAACCAGATCGGCTTCACCACCGAGCGCGACGAGGCGCGGACCTCCCTCCATTGCACCGGTCTGTGGAAGGCGGTGGACAGCCCCATCCTGCACGTCAACGCCGACGATCCGGACGCGGCGCTGCGGGCCGCCGACCTCGCGGTCGCCTTCCGGCAGGCGCACGGGCGCGATGCGGTGATCGACCTCGTCGGCTACCGCCGCAACGGTCACAACGAGATCGACGAGCCGCGCTTCACCCAGCCGCTGGATTACGCGGCCATCGACGCCCACCCGCCCGTCCGCGCGCTCTATGCAAAGCGGCTGGCCGCCGACGGAGCGGTCGACGAGGGCGCCGTCGAAGCTCTCGCCGCCGGTCACAAGGCCCGCTTCCAGGAGGCGTTGGCCGCCGCCGATCACCGGCCGAACCATGACGGCTTCCCCGGCGGACGCTGGGCGCCGTTCGCGTCCGGCGGGTCTGCTGCCGGCGGTTCAACAGCGGCCGAACCGGACACCGGCATCGGCCCCGACCGGCTGCGGGTTCTGCTGGCGGCGCTGGCGGCCATTCCGGATGGCCTGACCGTCGACCGCAAGGTTGAGCGCGTCATCCGCCGCCGCGCCGAGGAGCCGTTGGACTGGGCGACCGGCGAGGCGCTGGCCTTCGCCACGCTGCTGGCCGACGGGGTGCCGGTGCGGCTGACCGGCCAGGACGTGGTGCGCGGCGCCTTCTCCCACCGGCATTTCGCCCTGACCGATGCCGTCACCGGGAAGCGCCATGTCAGCCTGAACCATCTGGGCACCGCCCAGGCCCGTTTCGACGTGGTCAACAGCCCGCTGTCGGAATATGCCGTGCTCGGCTTCGAATACGGCTACAGCCTGGAACGGCCCGACGCGCTGGTGATCTGGGAGGCGCAGTTCGGCGATTTCGCCAACGGTGCCCAGATCCTGATCGACCAGTTCATCGTCAGCGCGGAGGACAAGTGGCGCCAGCCCTCCGGCCTCGTCATCCTGCTGCCGCACGGCCTGGAAGGGCAGGGGCCGGAGCACTCCTCCGCCCGGCCGGAGCGCTTCCTCCAGATGGCGGCGCGCGACAACGTCCGCATCGCGCATCCGTCGACCCCGGCGAACTATTTCCACCTGCTGCGCCGGCAGATGCTGCGGCGCGACCGCAAGCCGCTGGTGGTGCTGAGCCCGAAGACCCTGCTGCGCCTGCCGGCGGCGGTGTCGGCGCTGGCCGATTTAGCACCCGGCACCGGATTCCAGCCGGTCGTCGTCACAGCCGGCGAGCGCGTCAGCCGCATCCTGCTGTGCAGCGGCAAGCTGGCTTACGAGCTGGAGCGGGAGCGGGCCGCCCTGGACACCGGGGATGTGGCGGTGGTGCGGCTGGAGATGCTGTATCCTCTGCCCGCAGCCGAGCTGTCGGCTCTGTTCCGCCGTTGGCCGGACGCATCCTGCCTGTGGGTGCAGGAGGAGCCGGAAAACCTCGGCGCCTGGAGCTACCTCGACCGCCGGCTGGAGTCCTTGCGGGAGGCGGCCGGGTGCGCCGAGCCGCGCGTCGCCTGCGTGGCCCGTGCCGAAGCGGCCTCTCCCGCCGGCAGCTTCCATGGCGACCATGAGGCCGACCAGCGCCGGCTGGTCGAGCAGGCCTTCGCCGGGCTCGCCGCCGCCCTGCCGTCCCGAGGGAAAGCGGCGGCGGAGTGACGAGCCGTCCGTCCGCAGCGACGGTCGGACCCGACAACGAACACCGTATAACGAGCACTGGGGAAACGCGCCGATGTCTTCCAGCTTGAGCACCGTCAGCCCGCCCGAAGCCTCTCCGCTTCTGCTGCCCGATCTGTTGCAGGCCACGGCCGCGGCGCTCGACGCGGTGGCGCAGATGGCCGAGGCGGCGGAGCGCGGCGTCGCGGCGCTGGTGGCGCCGGATGGGCGCGTGGACGCCGCCCTGCTCGACCGCCATCAGGTGGCGGCGCATGGCTTCGCCTGGGTCGCGACCTATGCCGCGGCATTGCGCCAGATGCGGGGCTGGGCGGACCGGCTGGACCGTGCCGGCCGGCTGGGCGAACTGGAGGCGGCCATGCTCCAGGCGGCGTTCGGCGAGTATCTGGCCCAGCTCGACGGCGGTCTGGCGATGAGCCAGGGCGAAATCGTCCGTCCGGCCGATTTCGGGCTGGGCGAGGCGGAGCGGGACGCTTTCCGCACCGAGGCGGTGCGCCGGCTGATCGCCGCCGGCAACGCCTCCGGCCTGCGGCTGCGCATCGCCGAACTGCTGACCGATGCGCTGCATGGCGGCGGCTTCGGCGAGGCGGCGCTGGAGGACGAGGCGCTGGACATGGTCCGCGACCAGTTCCGCCGCTTCGTCGCCGACGCGGTGGAGCCGCATGCCCATGACTGGCATCTGAAGGACGAGCTGATCCCGCTCGCCGTCGTCGAGCAGATGGCGGAGATGGGCGTGTTCGGCCTGACCGTGCCGGAGGAGGACGGCGGGCTTGGCATGGGCAAGCTCGCCATGTGCGTGGTGACGGAGGAACTGTCGCGCGGCTATATCGGCGTCGGCTCGCTCGGCACCCGCGCGGAGATCGCCGCCGAACTGATCCGCATGGGCGGTACCGCCGAGCAGCGGACGCGCTGGCTGCCGCGCATCGCCTCGGGCGAGATTCTGCCGACCGCCGTCTTCACCGAACCCAACACCGGCTCCGACCTGGGCAGCCTGCGCACCCGCGCGGTGCTGGACGGCGAGACTTACCGCGTCACCGGGGCGAAGACCTGGATCACCCATGGCAGCCGGTCGGATCTGATGACGCTGCTGGTGCGCACCGATCCGGACGCCCCCGGCTATCGCGGCCTGTCGATGCTGCTGGCCGAGAAGCCGCGCGGCACCGAGGCGGATCCCTTTCCGGCCGAGGGGATGAGCGGCGGCGAGATTCCGGTGCTGGGCTATCGCGGCATGAAGGAATACGAGATCGGTTTCGACGGCTTCGCCGTCCCCCGCGAAAACCTGCTGGGCGGTGTCGAGGGCCAGGGCTTCAAGCAGCTGATGGCGACCTTCGAATCCGCCCGCGTGCAGACCGCCGCCCGCGCCGTCGGCGTGGCGCAGAACGCCATGGAGCTCGGCCTGCGCTATGCCCAGGACCGCGTCCAGTTCGGCCGTCCGCTCGCCGCTTTCCCGCGTGTCGCCGGCAAGCTGGCCTGGATGGCGGTGGAAACGATGATCGCCCGCCAGCTGACCTATTTCGCCGCGCGGGAGAAGGACAGCGACCGCCGCTGCGACATCGAGGCCGGCATGGCGAAGCTGCTGGCCGCGCGCGTCGCCTGGTCGAACGCCGACAACTCGGTGCAGATCCATGGTGGCAACGGCTACGCCGTCGAATATCCGATCAGCCGGGTGCTGTGCGACGCCCGTATCCTGAACATCTTCGAAGGGGCGGCGGAAATCCAGGCCCAGGTCGTCGCCCGCGGTCTGCTGTCGCGCCGCAATTGAGGGGTGCCGGGCGGGCGGAACTGACCTGTCGCGACCACGCTTGTATCATACCGGCGTATTCGCTATCCGACGGGGAGGACTGAAAGGACAAGGCTGCCCGCGATGGAACTTCTGGAACTGCGCTATTTCGTTCAGGTGGCCGACCTTGGCAGCTTCTCCAAGGCCTCGGTCAAGCTGGGCATCACGCAGCCGGCGCTGAGCCGGCAGGTCCAGAAGCTGGAGCACGAACTGCGCACCAGCCTGTTCTACCGTCACGGCCGCGGCGTCTCGCTGACCCAGCAGGGGCGCAAGCTCTACGACGTGGTGCGCCACCTGCTGGGCGCGCTCAGCGAGATCAAGGAGGAGATCCAGGACCAGTCGGAGCGGCTGACCGGGACCGTCACGCTGGGGCTTCCGCCGTCGATCTGCGCCACGCTGGGCGCGCCGCTGGCCCGCCGCTTCCACGAGAACTATCCCGACGCGACCCTGCGCATCCACGAGGTGTTCAGCGGCACGCTGCTGGAATGGGTGGAAGGCGGACGGCTGGACCTCGCCGTCCTCTACGACGCGCGGCGTGGACGCAGCATGCTGTCGTCTCCCCTGCTGGTGGAAAGTCTGCAACTGGTTCAGTCGGCCAAGGACGCGGCGGCCGGCGACGACGGGCCGGTCGGGGTCGAGATGCTGGCCGATCTGCATTTCGTGCTGCCCGGTTTGGAAAACGGCCTGCGCCGGGTGGTGGATGCGGCGGTGCGCCGGGCCGACATCGATCTGCAGGTCGATATGGAGATCGACTCCGTCACCGCCATCAAGCAGCTGGTGGAGGAGGGAATGGGATCGACCATCCTTCCCTTCGGCGCCGTCCACCGCGAGGTGCGCCAGGGCCGGCTGATCGCGCGCGAGATCATGTCGAAGGACATGCACGCCATGCTGGTCACCGCCACGCCGCTGCATCAGCCGGTGTCGAAGGCGACCCGTGCCCTGCTGCGGCTGATCCATGTCGAAGTCGTCAAATGCGTCGCCAACGGCGTGCTCAAGGGCAAGGTCGTCGCGCCCGGCAGTGCCGGGGAGGACACTGTGCTTTGACGGACTCTGGGGCCGCTTTCGATCCCGTTATGCTTTGTCTGCTGATAGCAGTTATGACGGATGGTCCATAGCACGGCCAGTTCGGCGCGGATAGCCTCCCCCCTATCACCACAGAATTCCCTGGGGAAGGAACCGAGAATGACGAAGCGCCTGGACGGCAAGGTTGCCCTGATCACCGGGGCGGCGCAGGGCCTGGGTCTTGCGATGGCCGAAACCTTCGTGCGCGAGGGCGCCCGCGTGGCGGTCGTCGACATCAACGGCGACGCCGCCGTCGCGGTGGCGGAGCGGCTGGGCGATGCCGCCATCGGCATCAAGGCCAACGTGACCAGGATCGCCGATGTCGAGATGACCATCGCCGCCACGGTCGAGAAATTCGGGCGTCTCGACATCCTGGTGAACAACGCCGGCTCCACCCACGCCAACGGCCCGTTCGAAAACGTCACCGAAGAGGAGTTCGACCGCGTCTTCGCCCTGAACGTCAAGTCGATCTACCTCTATTCCAAGGCGGTGGTCGCGACGATGCGGGCGCAGAAGTCCGGTGTGATCCTCAATCTCGGCTCCACCGCCGGGTTGCGTCCGCGTCCGGGCCTGGTCTGGTACAACGCCACGAAGGGCGCGGTGCACAACATCACCCAGTCGCTGGCGCTGGAACTGGCGCCCGACAACATCCGCGTCTGCGCGTTGGCTCCGGTCGCCACCGAAACGCCGCTGCTCGCCACCTTCATGGGCGGCGACACCCCGGAGAAGCGGGCGCGCATGCTGGGCATCGTTCCGCTCGGCCGGCTGGGCCAGCCCGCCGACGTCGCCAACGCCGCGCTCTATCTCGCCTCCGACGAGGCGGCCTTCATCACCGGCGTGGTGCTGGAGATCGACGGCGGGCGCTGCGTCTGAGGACGGATCGCGCAAGGGCCGGGGTTGCGTCCGCGCCCCGGCCCGGCCGGCTCCCGCCGCCCCCTCTGCATCCACCCCCGAGCGGAATCACTCCCCCATGTCCTCGCTCCTTTCCGATCTGCGCATCGTCGAAGTCTCGGCCTTCGTCGCGGCTCCGCTGGGCGGCATGACGCTGGCCCAGCTGGGTGCGGAGGTGATCCGCATCGACCCCATCGGCGGCAACATCGACTATCGCCGCTGGCCGCTGGCGCCCAACGGCACCAGCCTCTATTGGACGGCGCTGAACAAGGCGAAACGGTCGGTCACCCTGGCGCTCGACAAGCCGGAGGGGCGGGAGATCGCCCAGGCCATCATCACCGCGTCGGGCGAGGATGCCGGCTTCCTGCTGACCAACCTGCCGGCCAGCGGCTGGATGGGCTACGAGGCGCTGTCCGCCAAGCGCGACGACCTGATCATGCTGCGGCTGACCGGCAATCCGGACGGATCGGCCGCGGTGGATTACACCGTCAACTGCGCCGGCGGATTCCCGATGGCGACCGGCAGGGGAGGGGAGCCGGTGAACCATGTCCTGCCGGCCTGGGACGTGGCGGCCGGTCTCTACCTCGCCACCGGGCTGCTGGCGGCTGAACGGCAGCGGCGCCGCACCGGCCGGGGGCAGGAGGTGACGGTGGCGCTGGCCGACGTGATGCTGGCGACCGTCGGCAATCTCGGCTATCTCGCCGACGTGCGGGTGAACGGTGCCGTGCGCCAGCCGATGGGCAACGACCTGTACGGCGCCTATGGCCGCGACTTTTCCACCGCCGACGGGCGGCGCGCGATGGTGGTCGCCATTTCCAACCGCCAGTGGAAGGCGCTCGGCAAGGCAACCGGGCTGGCCGACAGGCTGGCGATGATCGGTCCGCTGATGGGCGTGGACATGGATGACGAAGGCGGGCGCTTCCAGGCCCGCGATGCGATCTCCGCCGTGCTCGCTCCCTGGTTCGCCGCGCGCACGCTGGCCGAGGTGGACGGCGCGTTCGCCGGCTCGGGCGTGCTGTGGGGCCCCTACCGGGATTTCGGCCAGCTCGTCGCCGAGGATGTGCGCTGCTCCACCGCCAACCCGCTTTTCCGCGAAATCGACCAGCCCGGCGTCGGGCCGCTGCTGGTTCCCGGATCGCCGCTCGGCTTTCCCGGCCTGGGCGAGCGCACCGACCATCGCCCGGCCCCCGGTCTGGGGCAGGACACCGACGCGGTGCTGGCCGATCTGCTGGGGCTGCCGTCCGCGGAGATCGGCCGTCTTCACGATGCCGGCGTCGTCGGATAGGGGATTCCGTCCGACGATGTCGAAACGGTTCAACCTGAACCGTCCAGCGGCGAGCCTGGGGGCGCGCGGTGATGGATGAGGCCGCTCCCTGAAATCATCCCAGGGCTGCGAGATGGGTCACGCCGCCGCAGGTCCGCGCATCTCGGCCGGCGGCACCATCACTCCGCGCCGGCTCGACAAACCGCCATCGAGTTGACGGTGTCGTTCTGACCGCCAACCCGCGGGGCGGTTCACTAGGCCAGCGTGCCGTCCGCCACCAACGCCCCGACCGCGGCGGCGAGCGCTGCTTCCGTGGCATCGGAAAGGCGTCCGACCGGCGGGAGCGAGCGGCCGATCGGCAGGCCGATCAGGGCGAAGGCCCGCCGGACGGCCTCGGGAAACTGTTCGGCGAACAGGGCGTCCATCAGGGGATTGAGCCTGCCCTGGGCGGCCAGCGCATCGGCGACCCGGCCGCTCTCGGCGAGCGCCTGGATCTTCGCCCAATAGCCGGGCAGCAGGGCGGCGGAGGTCAGGATGCCGCCCTTGGCCCCGAGGATCACCTGCTGGACGAACAGGGTGTCCTGGCCGCTCAGCAGGCTGAAATCCTCGTCGAGCAGCTTCGACAGGCGGTCGAGATGGTAGAGATCGGTGTTCGAGGCCTTCATGCCGACGATCAGCCGCTCCGCCGCCAGACGGGCGATGGTTTCCGGCGCGGTGACGATCTGGCTGCGGAATGGGTTGTCGTAATAGAGGATCGGCAGCCCGAGTTCCGGGGCGAGCGCCCGGAAATAGCGCAGGATCCCCTCCTGGTCGGTGCGGGCATAATAGGGCGGGATGACCATGAGGCCGTCGGCCCCCGCCTGCCGGCACATCCGTCCGATGTCGAGCGCGCCGCCGAGACCGGGGGCGAGCACGCCGCCGATCACCGGCACCCGCCCGCCGGCGGCGGAGACGGTGACCTCCATGATGCGGCGGGCGGTGGCGAGGTCGAAGGAGGCCGCTTCGCCGGTGCCGCCCAGCGGGAGCAGCCCGGACGCGCCGCGCTCGATCTGGTAGGCGACGATCCGTTCGAGCCCGCTCTCGTCGAGCGATCCGTCGTTGTTCAGCGGCGTCGGGAAGGCGGGGATCAGCCCGCGGAACATCGGCAGCGGCAAGGGCAGGGTCTCCTTATGCAGATCGTGGCAGGGCAGGGCAGGCCGCAGCGAGGCGGCCCTGCCCTTCCCCTTGCCGGCGTCAGCGGCCGAGGTGAATCCAGGTCGCCTTCAGTTCGGTGTATTTCTCGAGCGCGTGCAGCGACTTGTCCCGCCCGAAGCCGGATTGCTTGAAGCCGCCGAAGGGCGAGGAGATGTCGCCATGGTCGAAGCAGTTGACCCAGACCACGCCGGCGCGGAGCGCGGAGGACGCCTTGAAGGCGGTGTTAAGGTCGCGGGTCCAGACCGCCGCGGCCAAGCCGTAGCTCGTGTCGTTGCCGATGCGGATCGCGTCGTCCACGTCGTCGGCGGCGATGGTCGCCAGCACCGGGCCGAAGATCTCCTCGCGCGCGATGGTCATGCCGCCGGTGACGTCGTCGAACAGCGTCGCCTCGATGAAGCAGCCGTCCGACGCGATGCGCCTGCCGCCGAGCCGGAGGGTGGCACCTTCCGCCTTGCCCTTGTCGATATAGTCCATGACGCGTTCGGTCTGCCGGCTGTCGACCATGGCGCCCATCTCCGTCGCCGGGTCGAGCGGGTCGCCGACCTTGATGGCGCCGCCGACCGCGATCACCTTTTCGACGACCTCGTCCTTGACGCTGCGCTCGACGATCAGGCGCGAGCCGGCGTTGCAGACCTCGCCCTGGTTATAGAAGATGCCCCAGGCCGCCGCCGTCGCCGCCGCATCGAGATCCGGCGCGTCGGCCAGGATGATGTTCGGGCTCTTGCCGCCGCATTCCAGCCCGACCCGCTTCATGTTGGACTGGCCGGAATATTGGAGGAAGTATTTCCCGACCTCGGTCGAGCCGGTGAAGGCCACCGCGTCGACGTCCATGTGCAGGCCGAGCGCCCGCCCGGCGGTCTCGCCGAAGCCGGGAAGCACGTTGAACACGCCGTCCGGAATGCCGGCCGCCGCGGCAAGCTCGCCGAGCTTGATGGCGGTGAGCGGCGATTGCTCCGCCGGCTTCAGGATCACCGAATTGCCGGCGGCCAGGATCGGGCCGAGCTTCCAGGCGGCCATCAGCAGCGGGAAGTTCCACGGCACCACCGCGGCGACGACGCCGAGCGGCTCGCGGCGGATCAGCGACACCGCGGTCGGTGCGGTCGGCGCGATCTCGTCATAGAGCTTGTCGATGGCTTCGGCGTACCAGTCGATGCATTGCGCCGACAGAGGCAGGTCGACCGCGAGGCTGTCGCGGATCGGCTTCCCCATGTCGAGCGTTTCGAGCAGCGCCAGCTCTTCGGTGTTGGCGGCGATCAGGTCGGCGAAGGCGGCGAGGCGCTTCTTGCGCTCGCGCGGCGCCATGCGCGACCAGACCCCGGAGTCGAAGGCCCTGCGCGCCGCCGCGACCGCATGGTCGACGTCCTCGGCATCGCAGGCGGCGATCTGCGCCAGGGTCTTGCCGGTCGCCGGGTTGATGCAGTCGAAGGTCTTGCCCGAGCGGGCCTGGACATAGCGCCCGTCGATGAAGGCGCTGCCGGTAACGCTGAGCGCGGCGGCGCGAGCGTGCCAATCGATCGTCGCTGACATGGGGTTTCTTTCCGCCAGGGGGGTCGGTTGAGAGGCCGTCCGGCCATCATCAGGTGACGGGATGATAGGTGATCCCGGCGGATCGCTCCACCGCAAATTTTTGGTTTTCTGAAAAATGAACTGACACCACTGAAACCGGTTGCTATCCTGGCGATCATTATGGGACCGCCCGGCTTCGCCGGCATCGGCCCTGATCACAGGAACGGATGCGCCACGTCGATGCCGCACACGAAGACCGCTGAGGATGGCGCCGAGCGCGTCCAGGCGAACGGTGCCAACCCCGGCACCAATGTGGATGAGGAGACGCAGAAGCTCGGGCAGCGGATCCGGGATCTGCGGCTCAAGGCTGGCATGACGCTGACCGATCTGGCGAAGGCGACCGGCGTTTCGATCGGCACGCTGTCGCAGCTGGAGCGCGGGCTGGTGTCGCCGACGGTGCGGACCGTCTACACGGTCGCCGCCGCCTTCGGGGTGATGCCGGCCTGGCTGATCGATCCGTCATCGTCGAAGACCACTGAAAGCCGTTACATCGTGCGGGCCGGGGAGCGGTCGCAACTCCTCGACCTCGATGGAATCCGCAAGGACGTCGCGTCCCCTGTCGCGAGCAAGCGGCTGCGCGGCTTCTTCATGGCGATCCAGCCGGGCTGCAATTCCGGGGCGCAGCCATACACGCACAAGGGCGAGGAGATCGGTTTCATCCTGTCCGGCGCGCTGGAACTGCAGATCGACGGCGAGACCTTCATGCTCTACGAGGGCGATTGTTTCGCCTTTTCCAGCGACAAGCCGCACCGCTTCGCCAACAGCAGCGCGCGGCCGGCCACGGTGTTCTGGGTGAACGCCGACATCTGATTCGGCGCCCCCATGCGGATCCCCGACGGCTCACCGATCCGCTGTTTTTAGAATATTGAAAATAGCCGTTGCCTTACTGAAAATTGGCGCCCATAGTTTCAACACACCCCGCCGGGGCGCGCCACAGGCGCCCCCCGGATCCCGTGCCGGAACTGAAGGACGTGCTGCGTTGACCAGTTCATCCACCGCATCGGGCGCATCGGGTCTCGGTCCCTGGTCGGCGATAGTGCTTCTGGCCCCCCTGACCGTTCTGATGTTCGCCATCCTGCTTTATCCGCTGGGCCTCACGCTGTGGACCAGCCTCTATGACGGCCAGACGTCTGGCCAGCTGTCCCTGCGGGCCTACGCCGAGCTGGCGTCGAGCACCCTGTTCCTCAAGGTCCTGCGCAACACCTTCGAGATCGCGATCACCGGCACGCTGGTCAGCCTGGTCTTCGGCTATCCGGTCGCCATGCATCTGGCGGCCCAGCCGCCGCGGCGGCGGACGGCCTGCCTGGTGATGGTGATGCTGCCGTTCTGGACCAGCATCCTGGTCAAGAGCTTCGCGCTGGTGGCGGTGTTCGGCAACCAGGGGCTGGTCAACCAGTTGCTCGGCTTCCTCAGCGGCGGCCAGATCAACCTGCCGATGATGTTCAACCGCGTCGGGGTGGTGCTGGGCATGATCAATTTCCTGCTGCCCTTCATGATCCTGTCGATCCTCGGCAGCCTGCTGGCGCTGGACCGCCGGCTCGTGCTCGCCGCCGAGACGATGGGGGCCGGCCCGCTGCGCATCTTCTGGAAGATCATCCTGCCGCTCAGCATGCCGGGCGTCGTCGCCGGGGTGCTGATCAACGTGACGCTGTCGATCGGCATGTACATCACGCCGGCCCTGCTCGGCGGGCGTCAGGACATGATGGTCGCCAACCTCGTCGATTTCTACACCCGCCAGACGCTGGACTGGACCGCCGCCTCGGCGACGGCCGTGGCCCTGCTGGCGATCTCGGGCCTCTTGGTCGCGATGCTGGGACGGGTGCGCGGCGGCCTGTCGGGAGGTGCGGCATGAACCCGCTGTTCGGCTCCAGCCACACCGCCCGCCGCCTCGTCACCGCCGCCGCCTGGCTCTGCTATCTCTTCCTGCTGGTGCCGAGCCTGATCGTCGTGCCGATCTCCTTCGGCAATTCCGGACAGATCGAGTTCCCGCCGCGGGAATTCTCCCTCGGGCTCTACCGGCAGTTCTTCACCGATCCGGCCTGGTGGGGATCGATGGTGCAGAGCCTGGTCGTCGCCGTCGCGACCACGGTGATCGCCCTGCTGCTGGCGGTGCCCGCCGCCTACGCGCTGGCGCGGTCGGAACTGCCCGGCCGGGGCTTGCTGCGCGGCCTCTTCATGATGCCGATGCTGGTGCCGGTCATCGTCCTCGGGCTCGGCCTCTACTTGCAATTCTCCAACTGGGGGCTGCTCGACACCACCGCGGGCGTCGTCCTCGCCCATGTCATGCTGACCACGCCCTACATCATGATCTCGGTGATGTCGGGGCTGCAGCATTCGGACATCGCGCTGGAGACCGTGGCGTCGATCATGGGGGCCTCGCGGCGGGTCGTGTTCTTCCGCGTGGTGCTGCCCCAGCTCGGGCCGGCCATCGCCGTCGGCGCGCTCTTCGCCTTCCTGATGTCGCTGGACGAGGTGGTCGTCGCCTATTTCCTGACCGGAACCGACGCCATGACGCTGCCGGTCAAGATGTACAGCTCCATCCGTTGGGAACTGACGCCGGTCCTGGCCGCCGTGTCGACGCTGCTCACTGTCCTGTCGTTGCTCATCGCTCTGGGCATCATCGCCCTGCAGCGCAAGACCGAGGCGCACTCATGAACGCTCCGTCCGCTTCCGCCATGGTCCAGCTCCAGGGCGTCACGAAACGCTATGGCGAGTTCGAGGCCCTGCACAGCATCGACCTGTCGATCGCCAAGGGCGAGTTCGTCACGCTGCTGGGGCCGAGCGGCTCGGGCAAATCGACCCTGCTCAACCTGATTGCCGGCATGATCGCGCCGAGTTCCGGCCGGATCATCATCGACGGCCGCGACGCCACCACCCTGCCGACCAACCGGCGCGGCCTGGGCATGGTGTTCCAGAACTACGCGCTGATGCCGCACATGACGGTGTTCGAGAACATCGCCTTCCCCCTGCAGGTGCGCGGCCTGCCCAAGGACGAGATCCGGCGCAAGGTCACAGGCGTGCTCGACCTGATCCAGCTCGGCCACGTCGCCGGGCGCAAGCCGCGCGAACTGTCGGGCGGCCAGCAGCAGCGCGTCTCGCTCGCCCGCTGCATCGTCTACAATCCGGCCTTGATCCTGATGGACGAGCCGCTCGGCGCGCTCGACAAGAAGCTGCGCGAGCAGATGCAGCTCGAGATCAAGCGGCTCCATGCCGAACTGGGCATCACCATGCTCTACGTGACGCACGACCAAGACGAGGCGCTGACGATGTCCGACCGCATCGTCCTGATGAACGGCGGCCGGATCGAGCAGCAGGGACAGCCCGACACCCTCTATTTCAAGCCGGAGACCGTGTTCAGCGCCGAGTTCATCGGCAGCTCCAACCTGATCCCCGGCGAGATCGAGGCGGCGGAGGGCGGCACCGTCACGCTGAAGACCGCGCTCGGGGCCTTCCCGGTGCCGGCGCCCGACCGGCCGGTCAGGCCCGGCGACCGCGGCGTCCTGCTGGTCCGGCCGGAGAACATGACGCTGACCGACCGTGCCGATCCCACCAGCGTCGCCGGCCGGATCGAGGATTCGATCCTGCTCGGCGGGGTGGTGCGGCACTTCGTGCGCTGTGCGGACGGCAGCATGGTCATCGTCCAGGAACTCAACCAGCCGGGCCGGGCCGGCGCCCGCCGCGACGGGACGGTCCGCGCCGGCTGGACCATGGACCATGCCCGGCTGCTTCCATCGCCGCCCAACACACCGTCACCGGCCGGCTGACGCCGACCGCCATTCACCACTGCCGAAAGACGAGGGGGAAGAGCCCATGACCAAGACGACGTTCCTGACTTCGCGGCGCGGTCTGCTGAAGGGCGGTGCCGCCGGCCTCGCCGGCATCGTGGGCCTGACGGCGGCTCCGGCGGTGTTCTCCCGCCGTGCCCAGGCCGCAGACACCACCCTCACCGTCACCTCCTGGGGCGGCGACTACAACAAGATGGTCCGCGAGATCTTCGCCGACCCCTTCACCCAGGAGACCGGCATCAAGGTCGCCCTGGTCGACAACGGCGACATGGCCAAGGTGAAGGCGCAGGTGCAGAGCAAGGCGGTGCAGTGGGACGTCATCGACGCCCCCGCCGCCTTCGCCACCTCCGGCGCCCGCGACAAGCTGTGGGAGGAACTCGACCTCTCGATCATCAAGCCGGGTCCGCTGGTGCAGGCCGCGGCTCCCGACTACATGCCGCTCTATCTCTACAGCGGCGGGCTGGTCTGGGACGGCAAGCGCTCTCCCGACGGCAAGCATCCCGTCGATTTCGCCGGCTTCTACGATGTCGCGCGCTTCCCCGGCCGCCGGGTGATGCGGTCGCTGGCGTCGGAAACGCTGGAGGCCGCGCTGATCGCCGACGGCGTCGCGCCGAAGGACCTCTATCCGCTCGACGTCGAGCGGGCGTTCCGCATGCTCGACCGCATCAAGCCCCATGTCAGCAAATGGGCGGCCACCACCCCCGATCAGGTGAACGCCATCGTCCAGGGCGAGGCCGACTTCTCCTACAGCTATTTCAACCGGGTGAAATCGGCGCAGAAGGCGGGCGCCAGCCTGGATTTCTCCTTCGCGCAGACGATCAATTCGCTCGACTACTTCGCCGTTCCCAAGGGCACGAAGAACAAGGAGGCGGCGATGCGCTTCATCGACTTCTGCCTGCGGCCGGACCGTCAGGTCGCCTGGGCGACGCGCGGCTATTATCTGCCGAACAGCGTCGCGGCGCTCGACGAGGTGAAGGGCGGTCCGGCCAGCCAGTATCTGCCCGACCTCACCAACGGCAAGAACGTGATCGTCGATTCCCAATGGTGGAGCGAGAACTACACGGCGATGCAGAAACGCTATGCCGAGTGGATGCTGACCTGACCGCCGGACGATCCCGTCCTCCATCCTGCCTCTTGCCGCTGCCATCGGTGCGAATGCCATGTCCCGCGATGCCCTGCCTGCCGATACCTTGCTCGCCGAATTGGTCTCGATTGTCGGGGAGCGGTATGTCGTCACCGCCGCCCCCGACACCGCGGCCTTCCTCACCGACCACCGCGGCCGCTACACGGGCGAGGCGCTGGCCGTGGTCAAGCCGGCGAGCACGGCGGAGGTGTCCGGCGTGGTCAAGGCCTGCGCCGCGGCCGGGGTGGCCATCGTGCCGCAGGGCGGCAACACTGGCCTGTGCGGCGCCGCCACGCCGGTCGGACCGCGGCCGAGCATCGTCCTGCGTCTCGACCGCATGAACCGCATCCGCGCGGTTTCCGCGGCGGAGGAGACGATCACGGTGGAGGCGGGCTGCATCCTCGCCGACATCCAGGCGGCGGCGGCCCGCGACGGGCTGCTGTTCCCGCTGAGCCTGGGCGCCGAGGGCAGCTGCCAGATCGGCGGCAACATCGCCACCAATGCCGGCGGCATCGCCGTCCTGCGCTACGGCAACATGCGCCAGCTCGTGCTCGGGCTGGAGGTCGTGCTGGCCGACGGCACGGTGCTGGGCGGCCTGCGCCGGCTGCGCAAGGACAATTCGGGTTACGACCTGAAGCAGCTGTTCGTCGGCGCCGAGGGCACGCTCGGCATCGTCACCGCCGCGACGCTGAAGCTGTTCCCCGCCATCCGCTCGCGCTCCATCGCGATGATGCAGATTGCGGGCGTGGCGGATGCGCTGACCCTGTTCGCACAGGCGCGCAAGACCTTCGGCGAGCGGATCTCCAGCTTCGAGATCATCGGCTCGTCCTATATGGATTTCGTGCTGAAATACGTGACCGGCACGGTGATGCCCTTCGCCCAGCCGGCCCCCTGGTATCTGCTGCTGGAGGTGGGGGATTCGCGGCCCGACGCCCCGCTGGCGGCGGACATGGAGGCGTTTCTCGGCGAGATCTTCGAGGCCGGTCTGGTCAGCGATGCCGTCATCGGCTCCAGCCTCGCCCAGGAGGAGGCGATCTGGAAGCTGCGCCATGGCGTCACCGGCGAATTCAAGCTTGCCGGCAAGACCATGTCGCACGACACCTCGGTCCCGGTCGCCGAGCAGCCGGCCTTCGTCGAGCGGGTCGAGGCCGCAGTGCTCGCCGCCTATCCCGACGCCAACGTCATGATGGTCGGCCATATCGGCGACGGCAACATCCATGTCGTCGTGCTGTTCCCGCACGAGCGTTTCGCGACGGCGGATGCGTTCGAGGCCGCGTCGGACGACGTCGACGTGATCATCGACGACATCGCGATGGATCTCGGCGGCAGCATCACGGCCGAGCATGGCGTCGGCTACACCTACCGCAAGCGGCTGGCGCGGACCAAGAACCCCGACGAACTCATGCTGATGCGCGGGATCAAGCAGATGCTCGACCCGAACGGGCTGATGAATCCGGGCAAGATCTTCCTGCCGGCCGAACCGGCCTGAGGAGACCGCGGACCGTCCTCCCCCTTCCGGAAAGCCGCCATCATGACCGCACCCCTCTCCTTGCCGCCCAACGTTTATTCGCTGGACGCGCCCCCGGCTCCCCCGACCCCGCCGCTCGGCGGTTCGTGCCGGGCCTCGGTGGCGATTGTCGGCGGCGGCATCGTCGGGTTGACGACGGCGCTTCATCTTGCCGAAGCCGGCGTGGACACCGTGGTGATCGATAGCGGGGAGCCGGGGTGGGGCGCTTCGGGAAACAACGGCGGCCAGCTCAATCCGGGACTTAAGTTCGATCCCGACGAGATCGAACGGATCTGGGGTCCCGACCTCGGTCCCCGGATGGTCGAGTTCGCCTATGGGACGACCGACCGGACCTTCGCGCTGATCGACCGGCTGGGCATCGCCTGCGAGGCGCGGCGAGGCGGGACGCTCCGGGTCGCGCGCAGCGCCAGATCGACGGGCGGCGTGGCGGAAACCGCGCGTCAATGCGTGGCTCGCGGCATGCCGGTGTCCTTCCTCGACCGGGAGGAGACGGCCGGCGCCACCGGAACCCCGGCCTATCACGGCGCCATGCTCGACCGGCGCGGCGGCCATCTGAATCCGCTGGCCTATGTGCGCGGCCTTGCGGCGGCCGCCATCGCCGCCGGTGCCGCGGTCCATGGCCGCACACCGGCACGGGCGCTGAACCGGCGCCCCGGCGGCTGGTCCATCGAAACGCCGGCCGGCACCATCGAGGCCGAGAAGATCCTGATCGCCACCAACGGCTTCACCGACGACCTCTGGCAGGGGCTGCGGCGCACGGTGGTGCCGGTGTTCAGCGCCATCGCGGCGAGCGAGCCGCTCGACGCCGACCGCCTGCGGGGCGTCCTGCCCGACCGTCCGGCCGTCTATGAAAGCGGCCGGATCACCGTCTATTACCGGATCGACGCCAGGGGGCGGCTGCTGATGGGGGGTCGCGGCCCGATGCGGCCGATCGGCACGCCGGCACCGCTGGCCTATCTCACCGACTATGCGGAGACGCTCTGGCCGCAGCTTGCGGGCCTGCGCTGGACCCATGGCTGGAACAGCCGGCTCGCCATCACGAAGGACCATTGGCCCCATCTGCACGAACCGGCGCCGGGCGTGCTCGCCTATCTCGGCTGCAATGGACGCGGCGTGGCTCTGGGAACGGCGATTGCCGGGCAACTGGCGCGTCGGCTGATCGACGGGAGCGCCGCCAGGCTCGACCTGCCGGTCGTCGAGCCGAAAGCGATCCGCTTCCACGCCCTGTGGCCGCTGGGCGTCTGGAGCGTCGTACAGCATGGCCGCATCCTGGACCGCTTGGGGCTTTAAGCCTGTCCGGTGCTTCCGCAGGCATCAAGCGGACGGCCCATGAAGAGGCATAGGCCGAAGCGTCCCGGATTTGACGCCACAGCCTCATTCAATCCGACATTGATTTCCAGCTAGTCTATTCTCCTGCGTTATAAGGGGGATAGAATGAATTTGCGGCAGGTCGAGGTGTTCCACGCGGTGATGACCAACGGCACCGCGTCGCGTGCGGCCGAAGTGCTGCGCATTTCGCAGCCGGCCGTCAGCAAGGCGATCCAGGAGTTGGAACGGGAGATCGGCTTCCCGCTGTTCCACCGCGCGAAGGGGCGCATGATCGCGACGGAGGAGGCGCGCCTGTTCTTCCAGGAGGTGTCCTCGTCCTTCTCCGGTCTGATTCATCTGCGTGCCGCCGCCGCCCGAATCCGCGATTTCGGCTCCGGCGAAATCCGGGTCGCCTGCCAGTCGGCGATCAGCACCACCGTCCTTCCGAAAGCACTGCGCGCTTTCCAACTGCGGCATCCCGACGTGTCGATCACGGTTCAGGCCCGCATGTCGTCGGTGGTGAAGGACCTGATCGCCTCCGGGCAGTTCGACGTAGGGCTGGCAGCTGACGAAATCGACGTGACAGGGGTGGATGCGACGCTGTTCATGCAGCAGCGCTTGGTGATCGCGGTTCCCGCCGGCCATCCCCTGGCAGAACGCAAGGTCCTGCATCCCGCCGACCTTCACGGCACGCCCTTCATCGCCCTCGCTCCGGAAGACACCGCGCGCCGACGGCTGGATGGGGTGCTGGCCGCCCACGGCGTGATGCCGAAGATCGTGCTGGAAACTCCCTATTCGACGACGGTCTGCGCCATGGTGCAGGCCGGCATCGGCTGCGGCCTGGTCAGTCCGCTGACCACGGAACCCTATCTCGGCCGCGGTCTGGTCGCCTGCGCGTTCGAGCCGGTGATCCGGTCGCGCACCCTGCTTTTGCTGCCGCCGAACCGCCGTCCATCCCGCATCGTCGCCGATTGCATCGAGGAATTGATGGCCTTTTCGTCTGCCGGGGCGGACGCCTTCGACTGAAGGCGGGGCGGCGCTTCCACGTCAGCGGCGTCAACAGGGCAGGGAAGAGCAAGCTGCGGCTCTGTCCGATCGGCGCGGAGCCGCCGAGCGGGCTGGACCCCGGGCATGCAGCCCACGCACCTGGTGTGCCGGCGGTTACCGCCCGAAACGATGGCTCCGCCGTTCTTTTGGCAAACCACGGTGCGCCGCCGCTCTCCGGCTGGGCAGACCGCAGCCTGCGCTTGGAAAACGGCCGCCTGCACGCACCGGCCTGAGGCCGTCGAGCTTATGCGACGCCGCATAACGCAAAAAGCCGACACACGTCGCTGTCGGCCGCGCACTCAGACCGGCGAGCGGAACCGCTGACTCACTGAGGGGGATTTCCAAGGCTGGCAATTCATGATTCGATTCTTCATTGCAATGGGAAGGAGCGAATGCCAGCGGCGCCGGCTTCGCGCTGATCGTGCCGACCGTCTCCACCGCCATGAGCCCGTTCCTGGACGGGTTCTCGCGGAGCCTGGAATGCCCTCACCGCCGAACCGCAGCGTCTACGCTCCCTCGCCAGCTATCCGCAGCTCCCATGTGCCAATACTTGGGCTCGGCGGTATGATCTGGTTATCCCATTCCGGAAACCCCTCCGCCCGATCCTTCAGCCACCGCTTGCCGCGTCCGGTGGGGAGCGCCCCGAACCCCCACCTATTTTTCCGCTTGCGCCAAGGCGAAGCACTGGCGCTCGAACTCCCGCGCGAAGGCTGCGGCGTCGCAGAGGCGGGAGGAGCGCATCAGCGGGCGTAGCCCCTGGCGCTGGACAGCCAGCCCTTCCCGGTCGGCGGCGAGCGCCGCAGCCTTGTGAACGTATTCTTCGAGGTCGGCGGCGATCAGGTCCGGCCGGCCCAGCGCCGTCAGCAGCGAGGTGCCGACGCGGGCGGCGTGGCGGTCGCCAGCAAGGGTCAGGACCGGAACCCCCATCCAAAGCGCCTCGCAGCTCGTCGTCGTCCCGTTGTAGGGGAAGGGGTCGAGCGCCACGTCCATCCGGCCATAAGCCTTCAGATGCCCGTCATTCTCGGGAACCCGCGCCAACAGCTCGACCCGGCCGGCGGCGATGCCGTGGGCGGTGAACAGCGCCAGCACCCGTTTGCGCACCGCCGCGTCGACCAGTGGACCGGCCTTCAGGACCAGCCGGCTGTCCGGCACCGCGCGCAGCACCCGCGCCCATAGCGCGGCGACGGCGGGATTCACCTTGTTCAGCGTGTTGAAGGACCCGAAGGTGACGAAGCCGTTCTCCAGGCAGGGCGGCGGCACCGGATCGGGGGTCGGTCCCAGCGGACGATAGCACAGGAAGCCGCCATCCAGCCGGACCAGACGCTCGGCATGGTGACGGTCGGCCTCGCCCGGCGGATCGGCGACGGCGTCGGTGAAGCGGGCGCCGATTGCCGTCAGTCCGGTGGTCGCCGGATAGCCCAGCCAGGACACCTGCACCGGCGCCGGCCGATGGGCGAAGACCCCCAGCCGGTTGCGGGCGGTGTGTCCGGTCAGGTCGACCAGCACGTCGATGCCGTCGGCCCGGATCCGCTCCGCCGCGGCCGCATCCGATGCGGTCTGGATGTCGCACCAGCCGTCGACCGACCGCCGGACATGGTCGGTGATCACGTCCGGCATCTCGACGTTCGAATAGGCGAACAGCTCGACCCGTGTCCGGTCGTGGGCTTCCAGCAGGGGCAGCAGGAACATCGCCACCGAATGCAGCCGGAAATCCGGCGAGACGTAACCGATGCGCAGCCGCCGGCCGGCCAGCGGGCGCGGCGCCGGCGCCGGCAGGGGAGACAGCGTGCTTTCGAGCCGCTCGCCCCAGCGCCGGTGGGCGGCGCCCAGCTCGGCCGGCGCCAGCGCCTCGCGGTAGTTCAGCGCCATCAGCCGGTTGCTGTCGGTGCCGGGGTCGTCGGGGCGCAGTTCAGCCACCTTGCCGTAGGCCTCCAGCGCCTCGTCGGCATCCCCCTGCGCTTCCAGCGCCGCCGCCAGACCGAACCATGCCTCAACGTAATCGCCCTTGATGGCGACCGCCTGCCGGAAGGCGTGCACCGCTTCGCCGACCCGGCCCAGCCGACCCTGCACCAGTCCCAGATTGTTCAGGATGCCCGCGTCGCGCGGCGAGCGCAGCAGGGCCTGGCGCAGCAGCCGGTCGGCCTCCTGGAGGAAATCGGCGCTGAGCGCGGCGGTCCCGGCCAGGAACAGGAAATGTCCGTTCTGCGGCTGGCGGGCCGACAGGTCGCGGTACACCTCGAAGGCCGCCTGCGGCCGGCGGTGGTTGGAGAGCACGGCGGCCAGATTGAGGCGGGCCTCGATCCAGTCGGGCCTCTCCTCCACCGCCCGGCGGAAGGCGGCGGCGGCGTCCTCGCCATCGCCGCGCGCCGCCAGCGTCACCCCCAGCCCGTGATAGGCCTCGGCGAAACGCGGCGCACGCAGGATGGCGGCGAAGAAGCTCCGCTCGGCATCTGCCAGCGCGCCGCTCTGGTGCAGCGCCAGCGCGAGGTTGTACAGCCGCTCCGGCGTCGCCCCGCCGGTCTCGATGCTGCGGCGGAACAGCGGAACCGCCTCGGCCGGGGCGCCCGCCATCGCGGTGGCGCTGGCCAGGATGAACAGCGCCTCGGGGTGGCCGGACGCGTCGGCGAGCACCGCCTGGGCGAGGGCTTGCGCGCGGGCCAGATCGCCCCTGGCCAGGGCGCCGCCGGCCTCCTCGAGCATGTCTGCCAGCCTGTCCGCCGTCATGCGCCGCCTCCCTCTGTCGACTGGTTTTCGGCGAAGGCGGCGAGCCGCCCGGCCACCGCCGCAGCCACACCTTCCCAATCGCCGGCCCGGCTCTGGCGGAACAGGGTCATCGACGGGTACCAGGGGCTGTCGTCGCGGTCGAGCAGCCAGCGCCAGTCCGGGCTGAAGGGCAGCAGCAGCCAGACCGGCCGTCCCAGCGCGCCGGCCAGATGGGCGACGGCGGTGTCGACGGTGATGACGAGATCGAGGGTCGCCACCGCCGCCGCCGTCTCGGCGAAATCATGGAGCAGCCCGTCCAGCGGCACGACGCCGGCCGGCAGGGCTTCGGCCTCGCCTCCCGGTCCGTTCCCGGTTCCGATGCCGCCCGTCAGGACGTCGGCCTTCTGCAAGGAGAAGAACTGGATGTCCGGCAGGGCCAGCAACGGGGCGAGGGCGGCGGCGGGCATCGAGCGCTCGCGGTCGCGGGCATGGGCGGGGCGGCCTTTCCACACCAGCCCGACCTTGCGCCGCAGGCCGGCGGCGGCGGCCAGACGGTCGGCCCACAGCGCCTGCCGGGTCGGCTCGGCGAACAGGTAGGGAAGGGCGGCGGGGATGGTCTCCAGCGTCGTGCCGAAGCGCGCGGGCAGGCTCAGCAGCGGGACATGGCGGGCGAAGGGCAGGTCGTCATGGACGCGGGCCGGGCTGTCGGCGCGTGGCACCACCCGCACCCCGAAACGGCCCAGGCTGTGCCACAGCAGGGTGAAGAGCGGCAACTGCGCCTCGAAGACCACGGTGAAGCCGCGCTCCACCAGCAGGGGCAGGTAACGGACGAACTGCAGCGTGTCGCCGAACCCCTGCTCGGCGGTGACCAGCAGCGTCCCGCCGACGGCCAGCGGCGGCTCGCCCTGCCACACCGGCTGGGCGAAAGGCCGGACTTGCTCGCCGAATCCCTCCCAGCGCCAGCGCCATTCGTATTCCGTCCAGCCGCGGGCGAAATCGCCTTGCAGCAGCAGGCACAAGGCGAGGTTCCAGTGGGCGGCCGGGAAATCGGGACGCAGCTCCAGCGCCTTCTCGTAGCAGCCCCGCACGCTCAGTGTCGGGTCCAGGCTGCCGCGGGCGTTGCCGAGATTGACCAGCGCGCCGGCCACGTCCTGGCTGGACGGGACAGGCGATGCGTCCTCTCCAGCCCCAGCCCCTTCCGGCCCGTCTTCTCCGGCGGCGGGCGGACGGCGCATCGCCAGGGCGAGGCCGAGGTTGCTGTAGGCCTCGAAGTAGTCGAGACGCAGCGCGATGGCCCGGCGGTAGCTGGCGATGGCGGCCTCCAGCTCGCCTGCCCCCATTTGCGCGTTGCCGAGGTTGTTGTGCGCCTCCGCCTCGTCGGGATTCCCCTCCAGCAGCGCGCTCAGCCGCTCGACCGCTTCGGCGTGGCGGCCCATTGCCTGAAGCGTCGCCCCCAGGTTGGCGTTGGCCCCCAGATGGTCGGGAACCAGGGCCAGGGCCTTGCCGAAGATGCCGAGCGCATCGTCGTACCGGCGCGCGGCGTAGAACAGGCTGCCGAGCCGGTTCCAGCCGTCGGCGGCTTCCCGGGTCCGCCCGGCCTGCTCCAGCGCCATCGCCAGATTGTTCACCGTCTCCGGATTGCCGGGAGCCAGCCGTTCCGCCTGCGCCAGGAAGGCGAGCGCCTCCTCCAGGCGGCCGAGCTGGGCCAGGACGGTGCCGAGCAGGGCATTCACCTCCGGATCGGCCGGCAGTGCCGCCTGCACCGGTCCGTAGAGGGCGAGCGCCTCCTCCAAACGGCCTTCCCGGTGATGGGCTGCGGCCAGGGCCACGGCCTCCTCGATGCGCAACGTCTGCGTGGACGGGGGCGTGCCGGACATGCTGTCGCTCCGCGGAAGGACTCAGTAGGCGATGGACAGGCCGACATGGGGCCGGCCGAAGCGGTTCTCCCCCATGTTGGTGTGGCGAAGCTGGAAGCCCCAATCGAGCTTCAGCGTCACATAGGGCGGCAGGCTGTAGCGGAGCCCGGGCCCCACCCCCAGCACCACCGTGTTCCGGTCGTCCCCGGCTTGGCGATGGTGCTGCGCCGCCACGCCGTAGTCGGCGAAGACCAGCCCCTGGAGGCTGTCGCCCAGGTCGCGCTCGCCGAACAGCTGCGCCAGGCTGACCTCCGGCGACCGCAGCTCGGTCGACAGCAGCAGTCCACGGTCGCCCAGCACCTCCGATTCCGCATAGCCGCGCACGCTGGCGTTGCCGCCGAGGCTGAGCTGCTCCGACGACAGCAGGTTGGCGCTCGACAGCTGGGCCTGGGCGCGGACGATCCAGCTCAGATCCTCCGGCAGCGGGGTCACCCGCTCCAGCCCGAAGCGGGCATAGCTGTAACGCGCGTCGGCGCCGGCCCGGCTGGTGCGGAACACCCTGTCGCTGTTGCGGTCGCCGATCCCGCCGGGGCTGTGGAACAGGCTGGCGTTCAACCCGGTGGTTCCAAGCCCGTCCGGCACGGTCGCGCTGTAGCCCAGCATCCCCTGGGCGATGTCGGTGCTGCTGCGGAACACCGAGCTGCCGCCGAAATCCAGGTTGTTGTTCGACCGTTTCCAGTCGATGCCGGCCTGCAGCTCGTGGCGGACCGTCCCCAGGTTCGGCAGCGGCACCGCGTAGCGGGCCGAGATCTGCGAGGAGCGACCGGTCTGGTCGAAGCCGTTGCCCAGGTCGGGGTGGGATTCGGTGTAACTGCCGAAGACGGTCAGCGTGTGGCGCCAGGGCAGCGGAACGAACCAGCTCCCGGCATGGGTGACCGAGCGCGCCTTGCCGCCGGACCCGCGCAGGCCGCGGTCGAGCAGGTCGGGGCTGGCCGAGATCTGGTAGGAGATCTGCTGGTCGGCCCAGAAAGCGTTGCCCCAGTTGAAGCCGGCGAACAGGCGGTCGCGGCCGGTGGCGGCGGTGCCGGTGTTCTCATAGCCGCCGAAGACGCGCACGGGGAAGCGGTCGGCGGTGCGCAGCACCACGTCGGTGGTGCCGGGCTCGGTGCCGCGCTGGTAGACGAGGTCGGTGTGGCGGAAGGGGTTGCGGTTCAGCCAGTCGATGTCCTCCAGCATGGTGGAGGCGCGGACCCGTTCGCCGGGGCGGGTGCGGATCTGCGAGGTCAGCAGATCGTCGGAGAACCAGCGGTTGCCCTCGGCGGCGACGGCGCCGACCCGGAACTCGACGACGACGATCTGGATGGTGCCGGAGGTGACGTCCTGCTCGGGCACGACGATGTCGACCAGCGGGCGGTCGTGCTCGCGGAACCACAGGACGGTGGCTCGGACGACCTCGTTGAGCCCGTCCAGGGTGAGGGGCCGGCCGAGGCGGGACTCCAGCGTGGCGCGGAAGGCCGGATCGTCGGGGATGTCGAGGCCGGTGGCGGCGACGCCGCGTCGGTCGCTGCCGCCACGCCGGACGTCGGAGCCGGCGGGGACGAAGAGCAGGCCCTTCAGGTCGGCGGTGACGACGCTGTCGCCGGCGGGGACCGCCGGGGCCGGGGCCGGCAGGGCCGGAGCCTCGGCCGGCGGGTTGGCCGGCGGCTGCTTTGGCGCCACCCGCTCCCAGTCCTGGGCCATTGCCGGGGCCGCGGCCAGCAGGAGGGCAAGGGAAACGGCGGAGGCGGCAGAGGCGCTGGAACGGCGGATCATGGGGCGGTCTTCTTGTCGTCGGCGGTGCCGGTGGAGGCGCTGGCGCCGTCGATGATGGCGACGGCCGGCTTGTCGTCGGCGCGGAAGGTGGAGAAGCTGGAGGCGGTGGCGAGCGCATTGCCAGTGCCGTCCGTGCCGGCGATGGAGGCCGATCCGCCTCCCGCGCCGGGGCCGGTGGCGGGACCGGGCAGGGCATTGGCAGGCTGGCTGTAGACGACCTGGAAGCCGCCGGCGCTGACCGAAGCCTCGACCCGGCCGGCCGGCCGGCTGTTCGGCGGCGGGGCGGCGGGGGGCGGCGGGGCGACGAAGGACGTCACCGGAGCCATGACCACGCTTCCCGAACCGGCATTGCCGACGGTGCCGGACGCCGTGCCGCCGATGACCGTCGTCGGCGGCACCAGGGCCGGCGGAACCGGGGCGGGGGCCGGCGGAGGGGGAGGCGGAGCGACCACGACGGGCGTGGTGGGCGTGACGGGCGGCGCCACCACGACCGGCGGGGAAACCACGACCGGGGGAGACACCACCACCGGAGGCGACACCGGCGTCACCACCACGGGCGACGGGGACACCACCACCGGGGGAGACACCACCACCGGAGGCGAGACCGGCGTCTCCACGACGGGCGGCGGGGACACCACCACCGGAGGGGAAACCACCACCGGCGGAGGCGGCGGAGATACCGGAGGCGGCGGGGGAGGCGGCGGCGGAGGAGGAGGGGGTGGGGGCGGCGAAGACGTGCCGTTGCCGTAGAGGATCTGGTTGCCGGTCTCGGTGACCGAGCCCGGTGCGTAGGTCGCGTAGGTCTTCCCGGTGAGGACGCCCGGCGTCAGGCCGCCCAGCGTCGTGGTGGGCTGGTCGGCGGAATAGATCAGGAAGCGGCCGCTGGCGGTGCTGAGCGTTGCCGAGCCGCTGTTGTTGAAGACGCCGGTGTCGGCGGCCAGCACCAGCGCGTTGCCGGTTCCCGATGCCGTCAGCGTGCCGCCGTTCAGGGTGATCCCGCTGTTGACGGTCAGTCCCTGGTTGAGGACGCTGATCGTGCCGCCGGTGACGGTGTCCAGCGTGATGTCGCCCGACGCGCTGTTTGTCTTGCCGGCGCCGGTGCGCAGCTCGACCGACACCGCGCCGGTGCCGGCGTCGATTGCCGTGCCGCTGGCCATGGTGATGACGGCGTTGCCGGCATCGCGCTGGGAGTCGACGACGCCGTTGGCCGTCAGGTCGTTGCCGATCAGCGTCAGGGTGCCGTTGTCGGTGGTGATGTTGGCGTTGACCAGGATCGAGCGCCCGGCCTGGAGCGTCAGCGCCCCGCCGTTGCCCGACGGGTTGTTCACGGTGATCGCGCTGTTGACCGTGATGTCGTTGTTGGCCTGCAGCGTCACCGCCGTCCCGGTGTTCAGCACGCTGGTGATGCGCGACGGCGCCAGCGTCACCGTCTGGCCGGCCGCCATGGCGTATCCCATCGACGACGGCGCCAGCATGACATAGACCCGGCCGCCGGTCCCGTCGCGGGGCGACGAGATGATGAGGGAGCCGTCGGCGGCGACGATGGGGCTATCGCTCCCCAGCCAGGCGTTGGCTTGGGAGCCGATGATGCTGTTGACCTCCGAGATCGTGCCGGAGAGGCCGCCCGTCCCGTTGCCCCAGGTCACAGCACCCACGCTCGTCGCCGTGCCGTTGGACCATTGATAGCTGGAGACGGCGTAATGTCCGTTGGCGAGCGCGGTCACCTGATAGCCGACACCGTCATAGGCGGAGGTGCCGACGAGGCTGTTGGCCGCGCTGATCGTGCCGCTCACGCCGGCCGTGCCGCTGCCCCAGGTCGCCGCCCCCGCGCCGCTCGCGGTGCCGTTGGCCCAGCTGGTGGACTGGATCACGTAATTGCCGTTCGACAATGTGGTCAGGCGCCCTCCGACGTAATCGCCGCTGGAGGTGCCGACGAGGCTGTTGGCGGCCGACACCGCGCCGGTGACGCCGGCCGTGCCGTTGCCCCAGGTGACGAAGCCGGCGTTGGTCGCCGTGCCGTTGTCCCAGAAGGTGCCGCTGACCAAGTAATTGCCGTTGCTCAGCGGGTTGAGGTTGAGGTTGAGGAAATCGCCGCTGGTGGTGCCGACGAGGCTGTTGGCGCTGGACACCGTGCCGGTCACCCCGGTCGATCCGTTGCCCCAGGTCACAGCACCCGCGCTGGTCGCGGTGCCGTTCTTCCAGGAGATGCTCTTGACCAGATAATTGCCGTTGGACAGCACGGTGATGCCGTCGCCGACCTTGTCGTTGGCGGACGTTCCGATCAGGCTGTTGGCGGCCGAGAGCGTGCCGGTCATGGCGGCTGTGCCGCTGCCCCAGGTGACCGCCCCGACATAGGTCACGGTGCCGTTCGACCAGCCGGTGGATTGCAGCACGTAGGCGCCGTTGGCGAGCTGCGTCGCCTGTCCGCCCACCCCGGCGAATCTGCTGGTTCCGATCAGGCTGTTGCTGGCGGACACGACCCCGGTGACGCCGGCAGTGCCGCTGCCCCAGGCGATCGCCCCGGCAGCCATCACGGTCCCGTAGTTCCAGTTGCTGGAGCCCGCCAGGTAATTGCCGTTCGATAGGGTGTAGAGGCTGGACCCGACACTATCGTTGGCGGAAGATCCCACCAGGCTGTTGCTGGACGAGACGCTTCCCGTCATGCCCGTCGATCCGTTGGCCCAGGTCACCGCGCCGGCATTGGTGGCCGTGCCGCTCTTCCAGAACCGGCTGATGAGCAGGTAATTGCCGTTCGCAAGGGCTTTCGCCTCGCCGATCTGATCGCCGGCACTGGTGCCGACGAAGCTGTTGGCGGCGGACACCACGCCGGTCACGCCCGCCGTGCCGCTGCCCCAGGTTGCTGCGCCCGCCGAGGTCATCGTGCCGTTGCTCCAACCATAGGCGGCGACGACGTAGTTTCCGTTGGACAGCGGGGTGATGAGCGAACCGACCTTGTCGCCGGCGGAGCTTCCCACCAAGCTGTTTGTGGCCGATACCACGCCGCTCACGCCGGCCGTGCCGTTGCCCCAGGTCACCGCCCCCGCGCTGGTCGCGGTGCCATTGCGCCAGCTCCCGGCCATCATCACGTAGTTTCCATTGGTCAGGGGCACCATGTTGGTCCCGACCCTGTCGCCGGTGGAGCTTCCCACCAGACTGTTGGTGGCCGACACCACGCCGGTCACGCCGGCGGTGCCGCTGCCCCAGGTCGCCGCGCCCGCCGAGGCCGCCGTGCCGTTCGCCCAGCCCGTGGACATTACGATGTAATTGCCGTTGGACAGGGTGTTTATGAGCGAACCGACGGCATCGTTGGCAGTGGTGCCGACGAGGCTGTTGGCGGCGGACACCGCGCCGGTCACGCCGGCCGTGCCGTTGCCCCAGGTCACCGCACCCGCGCTGGTCGCGGTGCCGTTTGCCCAGGACGCTGACTTGACCAGGTAGTTGCCGTTGGACAGCGTTATATAGCCGATCCCGACGTAATCGCCGCTGGCGGTGCCGACCAGGCTGTTGGCGGCGGACACCGAGCCGGTGAGGCCGGTGCTGCCGTTGGCCCAGGTCACCGCACCCGCGTTGGTCGCGGTGCCGTTGCTCCAGTTGTAGGACACGACCAGATAGTTGCCGTTGGACAGCGTGGCCCACCCCACGCCGATTGCATCGTCGGCGGCGGTGCCGACCAGGCTGTTGGTGGCGGAGATGACGCCGCTGACCCCCGTCACGCCGCTGCCCCAGGTGATGAACCCCGCCCCGCTGATCGTCCCGTTGTTCCAATAGGGATTGTTGAGGAGGAAATTGCCGTTGGTGAGCAGGGTGATGTCGGAGGGATTCTGTCCGATCCTGTCGTTGCTGTAGGCACCGGTCAGGGTGGAGATCAGCGCCCCGGTCAGGCCGTTGAACAGATAGACCGCCCCGGCGTCGGTCGCCGCGAAATCGTCCTGCGACGCGCTGACGACGATGTTGCCGGTCGACAGCGCCTTGACCACGGCGCCGAACTTGTTGCCGGCCGCCGGATTGGGGTCGTTGAGCTGGAACTGCGGGTAGCCGTTGGCGGTGCTGTCGATCACGATGTTCTTGGGATCGAGCAGCAGCGAGCCGGCGCGCCCGGCCGCCGCCGAGGCGTCGCCGGTCCCGGCGAAGGTCAATGTGTCGTGCGACGACACCTCGATCAGGCCGCCGTCCCCGCCATTCGGGCCGGCCTTGGCCGACGCGGCGCCGTAATAATCGGTCCGCGTCTCCGACCACACGATGATCCGGCCGCCGTCGCCGGCAGCGCCCGTCGCGTCGGCGCGCAGGCTGGTGGTCGGGCTGATGCGGGTGGTGCCCGCCTTCAGCATCGCGCCCGACCCCTGGTAGTCGCCGCCGACCCGGATCGACCCGCCCTTGCCGCCGCCCGACGCGTCGGCCGACGCGTCCACCATCGTGACCGCACCGGCGAACAGATCGACCGCACCGCCGGCCTGACCGCCCGTCGCATCGTGCCGGCCCGAGGTGAACAGCGTCGAGTCCGCCTGCGCGCCCGTCACCGACACCTGCCCGCCGTCGGTCGCGCCGCGCGCCGACAGCGTCGAATTCGACGGCGCGATGTAGGTCTTGCCGAATTCAACCGCGACGCTGCCGCCCTTGCCGGCGGTGCCGTCGGCCGACAGCCGGCCCTGGTTCGACACCCGCTCGGCCTTTACCGTCACCGAACCGCCGCGGCGGCCGTTGGCCGACAGCGTGCCGGTGTGCATCGCCAGCCCGCCCGTCTTCACGGCTCCGGTCCCGGTGCCGGTGGTGACGGCGGTGGCCGCCACGCTGACGGTCCCGCCGTCGCCGGCCGCCGTCTTCGCCTCCACAACGCCTGCCGTCGTGACGTTGCCGCCGGCCGCCGACAGCACCACCCGGCCGCCGCGCGTCTCCACCCCGGTGGCGCGGACCAGCCCGCCGTTGTTGCCGGCCAGCGCATAGACGTTGCCGCCGGCCGCCTTCAGCTCCGCCGTCGCCGCCTCGATCATCCCCGACGTCTCGACCTTGCCGCCGGCCGTCCCGACCCGCACCAGGACCCGCTCGCCGTCGGCCCCGTTCTCGCTGAGCAGCACCTCGGTCCCCGACGCCAGCGCCGCCGTCCCCTTCGGCGCGCTGATCCTGCCGGAATTCACCACCTCGCGCGCGATCAGGACCACGTCGCCGCCGGTCGAGCTGATCTTGCCCAGGTTGGTGACCGTGCCGCCGCCGTCCCCCTTGAAGACCAGGGTGCCGCCGGCCATGAAATGCTCGTTCAGAACGTCCATGGTGGACGCGACGAAGCTGCCGCCGGTCACCACGACGCCGCTGGTGCCGACCACCACGCCCTGCGGATTGATCAGATAGAGAGAGCCCGTCGCGTTCAGCGTGCCCAGGATCTGCGACAGGGTGCCGCCGGTCACCCGGTTCAACGTGGCGCCGGCGCCGTTGTTGACCTGGACGGTGGCGCCCTGGCCGATCGAGAAGTCCTTCCATTCGATGATGCCGCGCGCGGTCGACTGGTCGATCGTCATCGTGGCGCCGGAACGGCTGATGCCGCCGCGGCCTGCCACGAAGGCACCCTCCACCGGAAGCATCGGCGCGGTCTGCGCCAGGACGGCGGTGGCGGGGAGGATGGCGACCGTGGAGAACAGCAGCACCCGCAGGGATCCGTAACGCATCGCACGCACCTTGTTCCAGGAAGATTTGTCGGCCGGCTTGAGGGACACGAAGGTCTTCGCCGATGGGGGGTCAGAACAGGCCGGGGAATCCGGCGGCCGCGCTGGAGCACCGCGGCCCTTGCGGGTGATGCGCCGGGTACCTGCGGCATCGTCTTGGGTGCACAGACCACTGGTTGTTCATGACCGAATTCCATCTTCGAACGTCCGCCCGCGGGAGGTGTCCGGCTGTGGGTTCGGGCAGTTCTCGATTGGCCGGCACATACGAATGCCGAGCGGCCAGAAGTAACTACCCCTATTCCCTATACTATATAGTCTAAGCAATGCGTGTGAGTCGGCAAATGAAACCAATTGTAACCTGTCTAACAGACGATTTTAGCCATAACTTTCAATATCTTTCACTGTCTTTCTTATTCTTTCATGAGATTTCTCTGTCTTTCATTGAGTGGTTAAAATCTTGTTTATTGACCTGCGGCCAATTCGTTTGACACAGTATTGCTTTTCAGCAACCGAAGGCTGTTGTGTGACGGAGGTTTCCATTTCCGTACCGGAACTCCTGCCGCCGCATCGACGAGTTCTGCAACCGACCGCCCGTCAGGTTCATGTTCTGTCGATCCGGACAGGGCACGAGGTCCGGCGCTGGCGGGGTCCGGCACGAGGTGGGTCTTTCGCATGCGAATGATCGGGGCGGCTGGCGATCTTTCATGTCGCCAGGACCGAAGGCTGAAGGAAACGCTTCGTGGCGGTTGTCGCTCCGAAAAAATGGTGCGCCGTCGCTCTTGCCAATGGTCTCTAAAAGTCTTGATATTCTTTTTAAAGCATGAATTTCCATCTTCGAGATGGCAAAGGAGTCTATGAAATCCATTACAAAGTAATTAGATGAATATGATTTTCATCTGCATTATCTTATCTTTCAAAATCTTTCATTTTCTGGTCGGCGGCAGGACTGTATGGTGCCGACTGAATCCGCGTTCCGATCGTCGTCAAGGTCGAAAGCGGACCCTTCGGAGGCGGACCGGATGGCCGTGCATCAGCGGCGGGCTCCTTCGCCCGGACCAGACCGGACGCGGGTAAGCCGGCAATGGATAGCGCTGAGCGGTCTCATCGCCCTGTGGCTGAGCCTGATCGCCGCCGTGGTGCGGGCCGATCCCGTGCTGGTCGAGGGAGACCGGGTGCAACTGTCGGACTTCGCGATGCAGCGTGATCCCGGCCGTCACCTGTCTATCGAGGATGTGCGGGGAGATCATGCCGGGTTTTTCCTCCCGGCCCCCCGGCTCTCGCAGAACCACAGCCTTGGCATCACCGGCGACGCCCTGTGGCTTCGCACCGAGATCGAGGTTCCTCACCGCTCGGCCGGGCGGCGCATCCTGACACTGGCGGTGCCCAATTTCGACCGGATGGAAGCGTGGGCGTCCTGGAGCGCGTCGTCCGAGCCGATCGCCGTGATGGGCGACCGCGTCCCGCAGTCATTGCCGGTCCGACGCAACGCCGCCTTCATCGACCTGCCGGCCGGGCGCCACACCTTGTGGTTCCGGGGCGTCACCACCGGGTCGATGGCGGTCCCGCTCGACCTGTGGCGCCCGGGCGCATTGATGCGGGTCGAGCAGTTCGAGAACATGCAGCACACCGCCCTGATCACCATCGTCCTGCTGCTGGGCGCGGTTGCGCTGGCGCTGGCGGCGGTACTGCCCAATTTGGCGCTGGCCTTCTACGGCACCTCCGCACTGGCTGTCGCCGGCCATATCCTGGCGATGACCGGGCTGGACCGGCTCCTGTGGGGGCGGCATCTGATGTTCGGCGACCACAACCCTTTCAAATGGCTGGTCGTTTCCGGGATATTCGGGATCGGTTTTCTGTTCGCCGCCCTGCCGCTGCGGCGTGGCGCCCGCTGGATCGCCCCGGTCCTGGGAACGCCGATCCTGCTCGGCCTCGCGCTGCTGGTCGTCTACGACCTGTTTCTGGACGGCAACCTGGAACCGGATGTGATCCTGCGGCCCCGCAACCTGGCGCTGCTGATCCTGGTTACCGGTCTGGCCGCCAGCATCCAATCCTGGCTGGCCGGATACCGGGCGGCGCGCTACATGATCGCCGGCTGGGCGGTGCTGGCTGCCGGGAACGTGCTGACGGCTCTGCGCAACGCCGGTGTCGTGCCATGGACCGAAGCCACCTATTTCCTGCCGGTCTATGCGCCGATGGCGGAGATGCTGCTGTTCGGCGTGATGATGGCGATGCAGCTGCGCCTGTTGCGGGTGGAGAAGGACGAGGCGCAGCGCGCCCTGGTCATGGCCCTGCGCCGAAACGAGGCTGAGCTTGCGGACCGGGTGACACAGCGGACGGCGGAGCTCGACCGGGCGAACATTGCCCTTCAGGACCGCGAGGCGCAACTGCGTCGGACGCTGGAAGCGGTCCCGCTCGCCATCGTCCTGAGCGATGCGGCGCAGGCGACTCCATTCTATGCCAACCAACGCGCGCGGAAGTCGCTGGGAGGGAGCGATGTCTACCACGACCCCGCCGACCGCCGCCGCCTGCTGGCGCTGCTGGAGCGCGACGGACGGGTGGAGAACGCCGAGACCGAAATGCTGGACGCCGCCGGCAACCGCTTCTGGGCGCTGGTGTCGATGGTGCCGATCGACTACGAGGGCCAGCCGGCCCGGTTGGTCGCCGTCAACGACATCACCAGCCGCAAGCAGCTCGAACAGGAGCTGACCAAGGCGAAGGAGATGTCCGATGCCTCCGTCGCCCTGGAGCGCGCCGCCCGCGAGGCGCAGCGCCAGTTCCTCGCCATGATCAGCCACGAATTCCGCACGCCACTGGCGGTGATCCGCACTGCCGCCCAGAACATGGGGCTCAGGGCCGCGGACGAGGCGACCGTGCAGCGCCTGCAGCGGATCGAACGGTCGGTGCGCCACATGAACGGCATGATCGATGCCTGCCTGCTGGACGACCGGATCGAGGGAGCCGGCCTGATGCTGCGCTCCGACCGGTTCGATCCGGGGGCTCTCGTCCGCCGGATCGTCGAGACGGCAGAGGCGGCGTCTCCGCATCACGCCTTCTCCGTGACGCTCGACGCCCTGCCCGACGTGACCGGTGACGAACCGCTTCTGGAGATGGCGCTGTCCAATCTGATCGAGAACGCGGTAAAATATTCCGGTCCGTCCAGCGTGATCGAGGTCGGGCTGCGCCTGGAGGGGCCGGACGCCGTCTTCTGCATCGCCGACCGGGGGCCGGGCGTTCCGGAAGGCGAGCGTGAGCGCATCTTCGAGAAATACTACCGGGGCGCCGGAACCGGACGCATTCCGGGGGCGGGGCTGGGGTTGCACCTGACCCGCCACATCGTGTCGGCCCATGGCGGCACCGTCGCCGTGCGGAATCGGCCGGACGGTGGCGCGCTGTTCACGATCCGGCTGGGCGTTCGGGAGGGCATGCCTCCGGATGGCGACGGCGTGTTCGGTTGGGAGAGCGCCGCGCAAGAGGCGGATGGCGGAAATGCATGAAGCGGGAGTGCTGCTGGCGATGCTCGATGTGCTGGTTGTCGAAGATCACGCGGACTTGAGCGAGGAGATCGTCTCCTATTTGCGGGCGCGCGGCATGACGGTGCGGGCTGCCGACTGCGGCCGGGCGATGGAGCAAGCCATCGCCGACCGTCGTCCCGACGTGATTCTCCTCGATCTTGGCCTGCCGGAGGAGGACGGTGTGTCGATCGCACGGCGGTTGACCGCCGACGTCCAGCCTGCCGTCCCCCCACCTGCGGTGGTGATGATCACGGCGCGCGGCCGTATCGAGGACCGCATCCTGGGCTTGAACGCCGGCGCTGACATCTATCTGGTGAAGCCGTTGGACATGCGCGAACTGGAGGCGGCGATCGGCGCGGTCCTGCGGCGCCGCGGCGGGCCGGTTCCCTCCGCGGCGCTCCCGCCGCGTCCATGGCGTTTGGAGACCGCGCATTGGCGTCTCCTGACGCCGGGCGGGACGGCAGTGCCGCTCAGCGACGCCGAGATGAAGCTTCTCGCCCCCTTTTTCGAATCCTCCGATCCGGTGATCCAGCGGCGTACGCTCGCCGAACGTCTCGCGGTGGACGACCGCAGCATCGACCTGCTGATTCACCGGCTGCGCCGGAAGGTGGAGAGCGAAGCCGGTGAAATCCTGCCGTTGCGGACCTTGCGGTCGCGCGGCTACGCCTTCGCGGCACCGGTCGCGCTATGACCTTGTTCGCGTGCGACCCCCCACATCCGGCCACACGCGGACACCGTGTGTGGGCGCAGGATCGCGACAATGGCGCGGGGCATCGAGGTCGGTTGCGAGACCATCCGGGAGTGGGGCCTCCGGCTTGGGCGCGACTTCGCCAAAGCCCTCAGGCGCCGCCGGGGCAGGCCGGGCGACAGGGGGGTCGTGGATTGAGGTGTTCATACCGGATAGCCCCTCCTGGCGAGCAATGCCACCGCGACGGAACCGACACCGCCGGCCGCTCCGGTGGCCAGCACCTCCTTGCCGCCTGGACGAATGGTGCCCCACCGCTCCAATGCATCCACGCACAACGCGGCGGTGCAGCCGGCGGTGCCGATGCCCATGGCCTCAAAGAGAATTTTGGATGAGCACGGCGCCGTTGAACGGGAGGCAGCCGATGCCGGGGCAGCGGATCATGGTGAAGATGGGCGCCATCCGGCGGCCGGACCATGGGGGAGCACCCGCTGTCGTCGCCCGCAGTCGCGGCCTTCCGCCATCCCGGCCTATCGTTGCTTGCCGCCGCCGAACACCGGCGGGCGCTTCTCCAGGAAGGCGCTGACGCCTTCCCGGGCGTCGGCCTCCTTCTCCAGGCGACGGGCGACGGTCGCCTCATAGGCGGTCGCGGCCTCGATCCCCTCGACCTCCCCCAGGATCACCCCGGCCTTGATTGCGGCGACCACCGACGGCGAATTCCTGGCGATGTCGCCAGCCAGGGCGAGGGCCTCGCTCAAGCACTCGCCCTTTTCGGCCAGCCGGTTGATGAAGCCGGTCCGGTAGGCCTCGTCGGCTGAAAGCGGGTTCGCCGTCAACATCAGTTCCAGCGCGCGGGCCGACGTCATCAGACGCGGCAGACGGCCGATCTGGCCGCCCTCGGGCAGCATGCCGAGACGCGCCCCCGGCGAACCGAAGGTCGCGTTCCTGCTGGCCACCCGCAGGTCGCAGTTCACCGCGAAGATCAGGGCCGCCGCATAGCAATGGCCGTTGACCGCCGCGATCACCGGCTTGTGCATGCTGCGCGGACGCAGGAAGGGCTCTTCCCCCAGGTTGCTTTCGGCGTGGGCCCCGGATGCGATCTCGTTCAGGTCATGGCCGCTGGAGAAGGCGATGTCCCCGGCGCCGGTGACCACGATCACACGCACGGCATCATCGCTTTCCGCTTCGTTCAGGAGCCGGAGGAAGTCCGCCGCCATCGACCCTTCGAACGCATTCCGCTTGCGTTCGTTGGAGATGGTCAGGATGCGGATGGCGCCCTCGGTCCGCGTGGAAATTTCGGGCATGGCAATTGTCCTCATTCAAGGCCGGATGGCCTTTTCGGATTGGGTCGATGGGGAAGGGGATGGCGTCAGCGCCAGATCTTGTCCTGCCGGTCATAGGAGCCGACGCGCAGGTCGGGCTTTTCGGCGATCAGGTGCTTCTTCTGGACCCGCTGGGAGTCGGTCAGCGGGAAGCTGTCGCGATACTCGTAGTAGCGGGGGACCTTGAAGCCGGCGAGATGGCGGGAGCAATGATCGGCGATGAGCTCCGGCGTGCAGGTGTCCGGGGACGCGCCGGGGGCCAGCAGGATATAGGCCTTGACCTCCTCGCCGCGGTAATCGTCGGGCACCGGCACGATGGCGGCGTCCTGGATGTCGTCGAGCGTGCGCAGCACCACTTCGACCTCGCGCGCAGCGATGTTCTCGCCCATGCGGCGGACCATGTCCTTGGTACGGCCGAGAATGTAGTGATAACCTTCGGCATCAACCCGGCAAAGGTCGCCTGTGCGGAACCACCCGTCGGTGAAGGCGTCCGCCGTTGCGTCCTCATTGCCGAAATAGCCCTTGAGGATACCGCGGCCGCGAACCCACAGCTCGCCAGTCTCGCCGGTCGGAACCGGCTTGCCGTCCTCGCCCGCGACCATCAGCTCGCGGAAGGGTGCGGCCACGCCGCAGCTTCCCGAACCGGTCATCTCCGGCAGGCGATGGGCGGGGACGTAGCTGCCGCCGCCGATCTCCGTCATGCCGTAGAATTCCTGGCCATACACGTCGAAGCGGCGCTGGAAGTCGACGTGGCTTTCAGGGCCGAAGGCGAAGATCGTGGCGATCTTCAGCCTGTTGTCCGCGTCGCTGGCGCGCGGCGGCTGCTTGTAGACCATCTCGAACAGGGCGCAGTAATCGCAGTCCAGCGCCGATACGTCGGGCATGAAGCGCTTGGCGCCCGGCTTGCGCGGGAAGAAGGCGCAGCCGCCGCTGGCCATGGCGTTCAGCAGGATGCGCTGCCCCACCATGTAGAAGAAGCTGGAGCCGACATAGAAGCGGCGCAGGTCGGTGGCGAAGAACTCGGTCGAGCTGATGCCGAGGCACAGCCAGTACTCGTTGCTGAGCATGCAGGCCTTCGAGAAGCCCGTCGTGCCCGAGGTGTACTGGAGGTTCAGCGTGGCGTCCATCGAGCGCGGGATCGCCGGAGCCCGACGACCGCGGGCCTCGTCCATCAGGACCCGCCAGTTGCGGTGACGGTCCGACACCGCATCGCCGATCACGACGATGTGCGACGGGTCGAGCCTCACCGCTTCCAGCCTGTCCAGATGCGGCAGGAACTCCGCCTCCAGCACCATGTGGGTGGCGAGCGAGGTCTTCAGGACATATTCGACCTCGCGCGCGGTGTAGGTCGCGTTGACCGGCACCATCACCGCCTGGAGACGCGACAGCGCCAGCCAGGTGATCGGGAACTCCTCGCGGTTCCACGCCATCACCGCGACATGAACGCCCGGTCCGATGCCGACCGTGGACAGCGCGGCGGCGGTGGTATCGACGCTGGCCAGAACCTCGCCCCAGCTCCGCTCCACCCCATCGTCGAGGAAGCGCCAGGCGGGCGCCGCCGGAACACGGGTGGCGGTATTCAGCAGCAGGTCATACACCGAATCCGGAAGCGTCATCGCCTCCAGGCGGCGGGCGAGAGCATCGGGTTCTTCCCTGCGGAAATCTGAGAACATCACACTTTCCCTGGGTGATGGGGCCGCCGGGTGCGGTGGCCCATGTGAGGTGCGGCGCTGGCGCGCGGTGCCGGGCGGCCCGTCACCCCGCGCGCCGTTGGGCGCGGCGTTGGATCAGATCGCTCATGAAGACGGCGGCGAAGGTGACGACGATCAGCAGCGTGGCGACGGCGGCCACGACCGGCGTCAGGTCGTGACGCATGTCCGCCCAGATGCGCATGGGCAGGGTTTCGTTCTGCCCCATGACGAACAGGGCGATGACCAGCTCGTCGAAGGAGATGAAGAAGGCGAACACGCCGGCCGAGATCACCGCCGGACGGATCGTCGGCAAGGTGACGTGCCAGAAGGCCTCATGCGGCCGGGCCCCCAGCACGCGGGCCGCGCGGGCCAGCGTGTCGCCGGTCTGACGCAGCGCCCCGGACACCGTGGTGGTGACGAAGGGCAGAGCCAGGACGGCGTGGACCAGGGCCACGCCCCACAGCGAGCCGTAAAGGCCGAAGCGGCTGAAGACCAGCAGGGTGCCCAGCGCCAGGATGATGACCGGAACCACCTGCGGCCCCAGGAAGACCGGTCCGGCCGCCCGCGCGGCCTTGCTGCCCTCCCGGCTCAGCACCAGGGCAGCCGCGGTGCCGATGGCGGTGGCCAGCACGGCACTCGCCGCGGCGATCAGCAGGCTGCGCAGGGTGGCGTCGATCCAGCCGGCGGACGCGAAGAACTCCTGATACCAGCGGAACGTGAAGCCCTGCGGCGGGAATTTCAGTTAGCGCGTTTCGCTGATCGACATCGGGATGACCAGCAGCAACGGCAGCAGCAGGTAAAGCAGGACGCCGACGAAATAGACCGGAAGCAGGTAGCGCCCGGACTTTTCCCAAAGCGATCGTTTCATCGCGAGCCTCCATGGCCGCTCAGCCCCGTCACCCGCCGGAAGAGCAGAGCGACGGCGCCCACCACGGCAAAGCCCGCCACCACCAGCACCATGCCCAGCGCGGAACCCAGGCCCCAATCGAGGGTCAGCGTGATCTGCGTCGCGATCAGGTTCGCGATCATCGTCTCCTTCGGACCGCCGACCAGCGCCGGGGTGATGAAGAAGCCGAGAGCCAGCACGAAGGTGAGCATCCAGGCGTTGACCGCTCCCCCCGCGCTCAGCGGAAGGAAGATGTGGACGAAGCCGCGCCACGGCGATGCACCCAGAATCCGGGACGCCATCAACAAAGAGCGGTTGATGGTGGTCATGGTCGAGAACATCACCAGAATGGCGACCGGCAGCAGGACCTGGACCATCGCGATGTAGACGGCTCCGCGCGTGTACAGCATCTGGAGCGGTCCATCGACGGCGCCGATCCCGATCAGCATGGAGTTGACCAGCCCTTCCCGGCCGAGAACGACGATCCAGCCGAAGGTGCGCACCAGCACGCTGACCCACAGCGGGGTCAGGATGAGGAGCAGCAGCAGGGTCCGGTTGCGCGGCGGACGGGATGCGAGGAAATAGGCCGCCGGATAGCCGACCAGGATGCAGGCGCAGGCCACGCCGAAGGAAAGCTGCAAGGTTCCGAACAGGATCGTCCGGTATGGCCCCGCGCCGAGTGCCGCCTCGTAATTCTCCGCCGACAGCCCGGCTTCACCCTGCACGCTCCACAACGCGACCTCGCCCACCGGGAGGATGAACACGAAGAG